>Ga0105046_10006457_pt1 | contig 18513 bp, 14 predicted proteins | sample MAT03_FD_78385 | JGI IMG/M metagenome (GOLD analysis project Ga0105046, IMG submission 78385) | Freshwater microbial communities from Lake Fryxell liftoff mats and glacier meltwater in Antarctica - MAT-03 (megahit assembly) | ecosystem: Environmental > Aquatic > Freshwater > Ice > Liftoff...
ACGCAGGTGCCAGTTGCGGCATCTTCATTTGCGCTGCTGTCAGGCTTTGCTTCAGCGCCGTGCCGATGCCGGCTTTGTCCCAGCTGGCGCTCGCCAGCCGGTCGCGCAGATCACGCAGTGCAGGTTTGACGGCTTCATTGACATGGGTGTCGAGATCGGCTTGCGCAGGCCGCACCGGTACAAAGATCATCTGCAACCAGTCGGCGAGCTCGACCACGGTAGCGCAGCGGTCTTTGAACAATGCGCTGCCCGCCTGCAGCAGGCCCAGGTCGTCACAGACCACGCCCCGCGTCGCCAGTTGTGTTTGCACCAGCCTGGCCAGCCGCTCGTCGCTCGATTGCTTCATGTAGTGGGCATTGACCCAGGCCAGCTTGGCGGGGTCCCAATGGGCAGGGCTCTTGTTCAAGTGGCTGCCGTCAAACCAGGCCACCATCTGCTCACGGCTGAAGATCTCATCGTCGCCATGGCTCCAGCCCAGGCGGGCAAGATAGTTCAGCATCGCTTCGGGCAGGTAGCCGGCGTCCTGATAGGCCGTGACGCTGACCGCGCCGCGGCGTTTGCTGAGCTTTTGCCCGTCGTCGCCCAGGATGATCGGACAGTGGCCAAACAGCGGCAGCGGCGCCCCGAGCGCCTCGAAAATGTTGATCTGCCAGGGCGTGTTGTTGATGTGCTCGTCGCCCCTGAAGACATGCGTGATCGCCATGTCCCAATCGTCCACCACCACGGCAAAGTTGTAGGTCGGGATAGCTGGGCTGCCGGCAGGCTCATCGGCCGCCACGGGGCGCAGGATGATCAGGTCGTCGATCTCTTCGTTGCGGATGCTGATCTGGCCTTTGACCAGATCGTTCCAGCTCACGACGCCGTCGGGCGGGTTGGCAAAACGCACCACCGGGCGCACACCGGGCGGCGGCTCAGGCAACTGCTTGCCCAGCGCGGGGCGCCAGCGGCCGTCGTAACGGGTCTTTTCGCCGCGTGCGCGCTGGGCCTCGCGCATGCTCTCCAGCTCCTCGGGCGTGCAATAACAGCGGTAGGCGGTGCCGGCGGCCAGCATCTGCTGCACCACTTCGTGGTAACGCGCCAGCCGCTGCATCTGAAAGATCGGACCCTCGTCATGGTCCAGGCCCAGCCACTGCATCGAGGCCAAGATCTGATCCACCGAAGCCAGCGTCGAGCGCTCGACATCGGTGTCTTCAATACGCAGCACAAACTCACCGCCGTGGTGGCGCGCAAAAGCCCACGAATACAGCGCCGTACGCGCCGTGCCCAGGTGCAAGAAGCCGGTGGGCGAAGGCGCGATGCGGGTGCGGACTTTGGACATCAGCGCAGCTTCAAGCCAGCCAGGCCCTTGCCTAGACCTTTACCCAGACCGTTCGCCAGGTCCTGCTGCAAGTCCAGCACATCCTCCAGCCCAACCGACACCCGCACCATGCCCTGGCTGATGCCGGCGGCCAGCCGCTGCGACTCGCTCAGCCGGCCGTGCGAAGTGCTGGCCGGGTGCGTGATGGTGGTTTTGGTATCGCCCAGATTGGCCGTGATGCTGCAGATGCGGGTGGCATCGATGACGGCAAACGCCCCCGCGCGGCCGCCATTGACGACAAATGACAGCACCGCCCCGCCCTTGCCCGACTGTTGCGCCATCGCCAGTGCATGCTGGGGATGCGAAGGCAAGCCCGGATAGAACACCTGCTCGACGCCATCCTGGGCCTGCAGCCATTGCGCCATCTGCAAAGCCCGCTCGCTTTGCGCTGCCATGCGCACGCCCAGCGTCTCCAGGCCTTTGAGCACCACCCAGGCGTTGAAGGGCGACAGGCTCAGGCCGGCGCTGCGCATCACGGGCATCAGCTTCTCGTCGATCAACTCTGCGCTGGCGCAAACGGCGCCGGCAATCACACGGCCCTGTCCATCCAGGTACTTGGTGCCGCTGTGGACCACCAGATCGGCGCCCAGCGCTGCGGGCTTTTGCAAGGCCGGGCTGCAAAAACAGTTGTCCACGGCCAGCAGCGCGCCGCCGGCATGAGCGATCTCGGCCAGGGCGGCGATGTCGCAGACCTCGGTCAGCGGGTTGGTGGGCGACTCTGCAAACAACAGTCGCGTGCCGGGCTGCATCGCGTCGCGCCAGGCCTGTACATCGGTCTGCGGCACAAAGCTGGTCTGCACGCCAAACTTGGCGAAGTCCTGAAACAGTTTGATGGTGGCGCCAAACACGCTCTGCGAACACACCACGTGGTCGCCGGCCTTCAGCAGGCCCAGCAGCAGCAAAGTGATGGCGGCCATGCCGCTGGCGGTGCCGATACAGCCGCTGGTGCCTTCCATGGCAGCCAGCCGGCGCTCCATCATCATCACCGTGGGGTTGCTGAAGCGGCTGTAAACAAAAGCCTCTTCTTCGTTGGCAAAACGCCGCGCTGCTGTCTCTGCGTCGGGGTGCACAAAAGAGCTGGTCAGGAACAAGGCTTCGGAGTTTTCACCCCAGGCCGAGGGTGGCAGGCCTTCGCGTACCGCCAGCGTATCGGGCCGGGCATCGGCCGGCAGTCGGGTCAACGGGATCACGCGCCCTCCTCGGCGTTTTGCAAAGCCAGGCGCGAGCGGGGCCCGGCTTCTTCGTCGTCAAACTGCAAGCGGCGTTGGGCTTGCAGGGTGGCCAGGCCCTCGGCGGTGATGTCGCCAGTGACGTAGTAGCCATCGAAACAGCTCGCTTCAAAACCATCCAGCTTGGGGTTCAGGCTCAGGATGGTGCGCTTCATGGCGTCCACATCCTGGTAGATCAGGCAATCGGCGCCAATGAAGACGCGGATCTCCTCGATCGTGCGGCCGTGGGCAATCAGCTCTTCTTCGGTCGGCATGTCGATCCCGTACACATTGGGGTAGCGCACAGGGGGTGCGGCCGATGCCATGTAGACCTTGTTGGCGCCGGCCTCGCGCGCCATCTGCACGATCTCTTTGCTGGTGGTGCCACGCACGATGCTGTCGTCCACCAACAGCACGTTGCGGCCCTTGAATTCCATGCCGATGGCGTTGAGCTTCTGGCGCACGCTTTTTCTGCGCACACCCTGCCCCGGCATGATGAAGGTGCGCCCGACATAGCGGTTCTTGACGAAACCTTCGCGATAAGGCCTGCCCAGGCGGTGCGCCAATTGCATCGCGCTGGGCCGGCTGGACTCGGGGATCGGGATCACGACGTCGATCTCGGTCGGCGGCAGGGTCGAGATCACCCGCTTGGCCAGCGTCTCACCCATGTTCAGACGCGCGTGGTACACCGAGATGCCGTCCAGCACCGAATCGGGCCGCGCCAGATAGACATACTCGAAGATGCAGGGGTACAGCTGCGGTGATTGCGCGCATTGCAAGCTGTGAAAGCGGCCCTGGGTGTCGACAAAGATGGCTTCACCCGGTGCGACGTCGCGCACCAGCCGATGGCCGGTGCCTTCGAGTGCGACCGATTCGCTGGCGATCATGAACTCGCCCATCACGCTGCCGTCAGCGCGGTCTGCTGATTTGCCAAACGCCATGCCGGCCAGGTCCGCCAGGTCGGCCGTGTTGGCGCCCGTATCGTCCCCAGCCGTACGACGGCCGAAGCACAGCGGCCGGATGCCGTAAGGGTCTCTGAAGGCCAGCAAGCCATGGCCCGCAATCAGCGCGATCACGGCGTACGAACCCTTGACGCGGCGGTGCAGCGCAGCCACTGCCTTGAACACATGCTCAGGCAGCAGCGGCAAGTCGCGCGCCACGCTTTCCAGCTCGTGCGCCAGCACGTTGATCAGCACCTCGGTGTCGCTTTCAGTGTTGATGTGGCGGCGGTCGATGTCGAACAGTTCGGCCTTCAGCGCCGCTGCGTTGGTCAGGTTGCCGTTGTGCACCAGCACGATGCCATAAGGCGCATTGACGTAGAAAGGCTGTGCTTCTTCTTCACTGTAGGCGTTGCCAGCCGTCGGGTATCGCACCTGGCCCAACCCCACCTGGCCCGGCAGTGCGCGCATGTTGCGCGTTCTGAAAACATCGCGCACCATGCCGCGGGCTTTGTGCATGAAGCACTTGGTGCCCTGCATCGTGACGATGCCGGCGGCGTCCTGACCGCGGTGCTGCAGCAGCAGCAAGGCGTCATAGAGCAGCTGATTGGCTGGGGAAGTCGAGATCACGCCAACGATGCCGCACATGGGTGGAGGTCCTGGTCAATGTCGCTGGCTGGGGCCGTGAAGGCGAATCGCAGCCAGGCTGTCAGCGCGCTGCAGGAGCCGCAGGAGCCGCAGGATCCGGGATGGGCAGCCCGGATGCAGGTGCAGCAAGTTTGGCCGGCTCGGTCCAGGTGATCGTTCCCTGCGGTGCGACAGGGCCGGGTGAAGCGGAAGGAGAAGCGGAAGGAGAAGCAGAAGGAGACGAAGACGTGGACGAAGCCGCTGGCGTCGCGCCGATCGGCGCCGCAGTGGGCAGCGGCCCGGGCAGCATCTGAGCAGCAGGCGCAGGCAGCATCGGCTTGATCCACTGGATGGTGTCGGACAAAAGGCCCGCGCCGCGCGAGTCTTGCCAGACCTGCGAGCGCGCAGCAGGCGTGAAGCTCAGCAGGGTGGCCACCGCCAGCAACAGCACTGTTCCGCGCAGCAATCCGAATCCCCCGCCCAGCACACGGTCCACGGCCGACAGGGGCGTGGCATGCACCAGCATGCGCACCAGTTTGGCCACGATCGCCCAGACGATCAAGGCGACGACAAAGACGACGATGAATGCGACCCCGGCATTGAGCGCCGAGCCTGCTGGCCCGAGCGGAATCGAGGGCGCCAGATAAGGCCCGACCCACTGCGCAGCGATCCACGCCACCACCCAGCCCGCCAGCGACAGGCACTCGAACACAAAGCCGCGCATCAGGCCGATCACCATCGACGCCAGCAACAACAAGAGCAGGCTCCAGTCGATCCAGTTCAAGGGCAAGGCGGCCAGGGTGTCCATGATTCAGCGTGCTGGGCAGCGATGCGTTGCAACCGGCATCACAGCTGGTAGATGTTGGCCGGCAAGCCCACGGTCTTGACCTTGGCGGCTGCAGCTTCTGCCTCTTCGCGGCTGGCAAAGGGCCCCAGGCGAACCCGCGTGCGCTTGCCTGTGGCGGAATCAACTTCGGTAATGTAGGTCTTGTAGCCGAGCTTTTCGACCTTGGCGCGCGCATCACGCATGCGCTGCACCTCATTGAAAGCGCCCACCTGCACCACAAAACGCGGCGCGCTGGCCTGCGCCGCGCTGGCTTCCAGAGTGTTGCCGCGGGCAACGGCCTCGACGAAAGGCCCGCCAGTGGCTGCCGCAGGCGCAGTGGCAGTCGCTGCGACAGGCGCTTTGGTCGTGGCAACTGCAGGCGTTTTGGCTGCCGCTGCTGGAGGGGCTGCGGGGGCTGCAGCGGCTGAAACCGAGGGTGCGGGTGTTGGTGTTGGTGTCGGCGTTGGTACAAGTGCAGCCGATCCGCCCGCCGCCGCCTCTGCGCCTGCCTGCGTCCCGCCTGAAGAGGTCGAGCCGGCGGCAGGGTTCGCCGCCGCCGGCATTTCGTTGCCGGCGTCAGGTGGCGGCACTTCGGGCGGCCGTTGCGCCTGCACCGTGCCGGTGGCCACCCGTGTTGCCTGGCCATCGACGCGCGAAGCATCGATCGGCGTGTCGATCGGCAAAGGCCGGGGAGTGGTTTCAAAAAGCATCGGAAACACCACGATGCCCACCACCAGCAACACACCGGCCCCGATCAGACGCCTGCGGGCGCGCACCCGCGCTGCCTGAACATCCTGCGGGCTGCTCTCGACCGCACCCGCCAGGCGCTTGGAGCGCCCGTCCCTGGAACCCTGGGCTTCACCGCCCTTGGCTTTCAGAAAGAGAAATGGCAAACGCATGCGGCTGTGATGTGGATGGACTTGGAAAGCAAAAGAAGCAACTCAAGAGGCAGGAGGTTCAGTGGCAGCGGCCTGTAAAGGCTCGGCCTTGCTTGCGGTGTGCCCTGGGTGATCGGCGAGGTGGTCGGCGAGGTGGTCGGCGAGATGATCGACTGGTTGTGCGCCGGGTTGTACGCCTGGTTGTGCGCCGGGTCGTGCGCCGGGTTGTGCGCCTTGGCCGGCCGCTGGCGCCCCCAGGTGCGGTGCGGACAATTTGGGCAAGCCACCCTTCAAAACCCCGCCTACGGTCAAGAATGATCCGAAAACCACGATTCTATCGGTGGCACTGGCTGCAGCCGCCGCCGCGCGCAAAGCCTGGGCTGGATCGGCATGCGCAGTCACCACAGGCGCCACCGTGGGCCCTGCGCTGCTGCCCAGGGTGACGAGCATCTGGCTCAGCGCCTGGGCGCTGGCAGCCCTGGGGCTGGGCAGATCGCAGCAATACCAGGCATCGACCAACGGGCTCATCCTGGCCAGCATGCCAGCGATGTCCTTGTCTGCCATGGCGCCAAACACTGCATGCGTGCGCGGGAAGAAGCCCATCACATCCAGATTCAGCGCCAGAGCAGCCACAGCCTGGGGGTTGTGGGCGACGTCCAGCACCAGAGCAGGTTGGCCAGGCACGATCTGAAATCGCCCGGGCAACTGCACCATCGCCAGCCCCGTGCGGATGGCCTGCGCGTTGATGGGCAAGCGAGCGCGCAACGCCATCAGCGCGGCAATCGCGCCGGAGGCATTGAGCAATTGGTTGGCGCCCCGCAAAGCCGGGTAGGACATGCCGCTGTAGCGCCTGCCGCGGCCAGACCAGCTCCACTGCTGGCGATCCCCCGCGTGGTTGAAATCACGCCCCACGCGCCACAAATCTGCACCGATGGCTTGCGCATGCCGGATCACCGTTTCTGGTGGTACCGGGTCGCTGACGACCACGGGTTTGCCTGCGCGCATGATCTGCGCTTTTTCAAGGCCGATCGATTCGCGGTCGGGCCCCAGCCACTGCATGTGGTCGAGGTCGATGCTGGTGATGACGGCGCAATCGGCGTCAAAGGCATTCACCGAGTCGTAGCGCCCGCCCATGCCCACTTCCAGGATCACCAGGTCCAAAGGCGTCATCGACAGCAGCCGCGCGATGGCCAGGGTGCTGAACTCGAACTGCGTCAGTTGCAAATCGCCGCGCACAGCTTCCACCGCCGCAAAGTGCGGCACCAAGGCGTCGGCACTGACAGATTCCGCCCCGACCCTGCAGCGCTCTTCGAAGTGCACCAGTTCCGGCTTCTGGTACAGCCCCACCCGATAACCGGCGTGGTGCGCGATGCTTTCCAGCATCGCGCAGGTGCTGCCTTTGCCGTTGGTGCCGGCAACCACGATCACGGGTGCCTCGAAGTGGATGCCCAACCGGCGCCTGAGCTCCACCGTGCGCTCCAGCGACAGGTCCATGGTCTTGGGGTGCAGGCGCGCGCAATGATCCAGCCAACCTTTCAGCGTGGTCGGCAACGGGGCGCCAGCCGCGGTGGATTCAACAGGGGGTACAACGTCGGACATGGATTTGATGCCGGGCCTGCAGGCTCGCTAGGTCGAAAATGGCACCGGGCCACTGGGGCCCGGCGGGACTGCCGAAGAAGGCAGCGGGATCAGGCCAGCACTTCAGCCTGCCGCTTCAGGCCACGGCCTCGGCACTCTGTCGTTGCAGCGTGGCGAGCAGGCTGGCAATGCGGGGCCTCAGTTGGCGGCGGTCACAGATCATGTCCAGGGCGCCGGTGGCAAGCAAGAACTCGCTGCGCTGAAAGCCTTCGGGCAGCTTCTCGCGCACGGTGTTCTCGATCACCCGCGGGCCGGCAAAGCCAATCAGCGCCTTGGGCTCGGCGATGACCACATCACCGATAAAGGCAAAGCTGGCCGACACACCCCCCATGGTGGGGTCGGTCAACACGCTGATGTAGGGCAGTTTGGCTTTGGACAGGCGTGTCAGCGCAGCGTTGGTCTTGGCCATCTGCAGCAAGCTCAGCAGTCCCTCTTGCATGCGAGCGCCGCCCGTGGCGGTGAAGCTCACGAAGGGCACCTTTTGCTCCACGGCAGCCTCGACGCCGCGGGCAAAGCGTTCGCCCACCACCGAGCCCATCGAGCCGCCCATGAATTCAAACTCAAAACACGCCGCCACCAGCGGCACGCTCATCACCGCGCCGCCCACCACCACCAGCGCGTCGGTCTCGCCGGTGCTTTCAAGGGCGGCCTTCAGGCGCGCCGGGTACTTCTTGCTGTCCTTGAATTTCAAGGCATCCACCGGCACCACCTCCTGACCGATTTCCCAGCGCCCTTCAGCATCCAGAAACGAGCTCAAGCGCGCGCGCGCGCCGATGCGCAAATGGTGGTCGCACTTGGGGCAGACGTTGAGGTTGTGCTCCAGGTCGGTCTTGTACAACACCGTTTCACAGGAGGGGCACTTGCTCCACAAGCCCTCGGGCACGGCGCGTCGCTCGGCCTTGTCCGAGGGCTGGATCTTGGGCGGCAGCAGTTTTTCAAGCCAACTCATCGCTTCTCCTCAATGTCCAACCAAAAAAAGAACCGGCGGGCCATCAGCCATCAGCCATCGGCCATCGGCCATCACCCAACACCCATCACCCATCGATGGCGGCCCGAATCTCGGCCATGAAATCACGAGCGGCCTGCGGCGCAGTCTCCCGGCTTTGCGTCTGCAGGATCTCGATCAACCTGGAGCCGATCACGACCGCGTCCGACACCTGAGCCACGGCTCGGGCCGAAACCGCGTCACGGATACCGAAGCCTACACCTACCGGCACAGACACATGCCGACGGATGCGCGGCACCATCCCTGCCACCGCCTCAGTATCCAGGTGCCCGGCCCCCGTCACGCCTTTCAGCGAGACATAGTAGACGTAACCGCTGGCCACCCGCCCGACCTGCGCCATGCGCTCTTCGGTCGAGGTGGGTGCGAGCAAAAAGATCAGGTCCATGCCCACAGCACGCAATTCGGCGGCGAGCCCCTCGCACTCTTCAGGCGGGTAGTCCACCACCAGCAAGCCATCCACGCCGGCCGCTGCTGCATCGCGCACAAAACTGCCCGCGCCCTGGCGCTGGTTATAACGTTCGACCGGGTTCGCGTAGCCCATCAGCACCACCGGCGTGTCGTCGTTGGTCTGTCTGAACTGACGCACCATCTCCAGCACCTGGATGCTGCCGATGCCACGCGCCAAGGCTCTTTCGCTGGCTTTCTGGATCACCGGGCCATCGGCCATCGGGTCGGAGAAGGGCACGCCCAGCTCGATGATGTCTGCGCCACCCTCGGCCAGGGCCGCCATGATCTGCGGCGTGAGGTCGGCGAAGGGGTCACCGCTGGTGATGTAAGGGATCAAGGCTTGGCGGCCCTGCGCCTTCAGCGCTGCCATCGTGCGCCCGATGCGCCCGACGGGTCCGCTCTTCCCTGGGTAGCCCTGGTTTTCAACGGAGCTCATGACACTTTGCCCTTGACGCTCTGACCCCGGCAACTGGGGCGGCAGAAGAACTCGGCCCCGCTCAGGTCGGCCACCGTGCCGATGTCCTTGTCCCCACGCCCCGAGAGGTTGACCAAGAGGTGCTGATCGGGCTTCATCTGTGCTGCCAGCTTCATGGCGTAGGCCACCGCGTGGCTCGACTCCAGCGCCGGGATGATGCCTTCGGTCAGACACAAGCGGTGAAAAGCCTGCAGCGCCTCGCCGTCTTCGATCGCCACGTATTCCGCTCGGCCAATGTCTTTCAGGTATGCATGCTCCGGGCCCACCCCGGGATAGTCCAGCCCAGCAGAAACCGAATGGGTTTCGGTGATCTGACCCTGGTCGTCCTGCAGCAGATAGGTGCGGTTGCCGTGCAGCACGCCTGGCGTGCCGGCCGACAGTGAAGCCGCGTGCTTGCCGCTGCTCAAGCCCTGCCCCGCTGCTTCAACGCCGATCAAGCGTGTGCCCTCAAATGGGATGTACGGGTAAAACATGCCCATCGCGTTGCTGCCGCCACCCACGCAGGCGATCACGGCATCGGGCTGGCGGCCGACTTGCGCTGGCATCTGCTTCAGGCACTCCTCACCGATCACCGACTGGAAATCACGCACCATCATCGGATAAGGGTGCGGGCCGGCCACCGTACCGATGATGTAGAAAGTGTTTTCAACGTTGGTGACCCAATCCCGCAAGGCTTCGTTGAGTGCGTCTTTCAGCGTCTTGCTGCCGCTCTCCACCGGCACCACCTTGGCGCCCAGCAAGTGCATGCGGTAGACGTTGGGGCTTTGGCGCTTGATGTCTTCGCTGCCCATGTAGACCACGCACTCCATGCCGTAGCGGGCACAGATGGTGGCCGTGGCCACGCCATGCTGGCCGGCACCCGTCTCGGCAATGACTCGCGGCTTGCCCATGCGGCGGGCCAGCAATGCCTGACCAATGGTGTTGTTGACCTTGTGTGCGCCAGTGTGGTTGAGATCTTCGCGCTTGAGGTGGATCTGCGCGCCACCGATCTCGCGGCTCAGGCGCGATGCGTGGTAGATCGGGCTCGGACGGCCGACGAAGTGCTGCAATTCATGGCGAAACTCGGCGACGAATTCCGGGTCGACGCGGTAGTGCGCATAGGCCTCGTCCAGCTCACGCAGCGCGTGGATCAGGGTTTCGGCCACAAAAGTGCCGCCGTAGAAGCTGCCTTTGACGGGCCCGAAATGCCCTCGGGCATCGGGTTGGTGGTATTCAAACATCGGGGTCTCTCAGATTTCAGAGTGCTGCCAGCTGCTCGTCGGCCTGGCGCACTGCATGGCAAAACCGGCGCATCAGCTCGGCACTCTTGATGCCTTTGCCGAGCTCCACGCCGGAGCTCACGTCAACGGCCCAGGGCCGGACGCTGAGCACCCCATCGATCACGTTGGCAGGATTCAACCCACCAGACAAAACGACCGGATGGGCAACGCTTGGAGGAATCTGTGACCAATCGAAGACCTTTCCGCTGCCACCGTAGCCCTCGACGTGGGCGTCCAGCAACAGAGCTTGCGCGCTTTTAAAGCGTTGAGCAAAGTCTAACAAATCAAAGCCTGGCGCCATCCGCGCCGCGCGCAAGTAGGGCCGGCGGAACATCTCGCACAGCTCGGGCGTCTCGTCGCCATGAAACTGCCACAGTGCTTGCGGCAGCGCCTCGGCGGCTGCCTGCAGCTCAGCAGGCTGGGGATTGACGAACAGCAGCACTGGCGTCACGAAGACCGGCAGCGTCGCTGCCAGCTCGCAGGCCCGCGCCAGGCTGACGTGGCGAGCGCTTTGAGCGTAGAGCACAAAACCCAGCGCATCAGCGCCTGCCTGAACGGCCGCGTTGAGGTCTTCTTCGCGCGTCAACCCGCAGATCTTGATGCGGGTGCGCAGGGTGCCTGTCGGACGTATGGAATGGGCGAGCTGGGCGTGGGCGAGCTGGGCAGGCGCCGACTGAGAAGGGGCGAGCTCATCGGGGCGGGAAGAGCCAGTCGGCGGCTGCAACGTGTTCTGGAATGCCATGCTTCGCATCGTAGTACGGGCCCAGAAAGTACAAGCCTGCGGGGCCAAAGGTCGGTGCTGCTGCGTCGCGGTGGCGGGCCGCCAGCACTTCAGCCATCCAGCCAGCGGGCTGTTTGCCGCTGCCCACTGCCATCAGGCAACCCATGATGTTGCGCACCATGTGGTGCAAGAAGGCGCTGCCGTCAAAATCAAAACACCAATAGGCACCCTGACGACGGATCTGCAATTGCCGCAGGATCTTGACAGGGCTGGCAGCCTGGCAAGCAGCGGCCCTGAAAGAGCTGAAATCATGTTCACCGAACAAGCAGGCAGCGGCTTGTTGCATGGCCCCATGGTCCAGCGGCTTGAAGGTCCAGCCGACCTGACCTTGCTCCAGCGCCGGGCGTATGGGCGACTGCAGCAGCAGATACCGGTAGCGCCTGCCCAGCGCGTGGTTGCGGGCATGAAAGTCAGCCGCCACGGGCTGACACCACTGCACCGCGACGTCTGCGGGCAAATAGCGGTTGGTGCCACGCACCCAGGATGCTGCGCTGCGCAGCACCGGGCTGTCCAGGTGCACGACCTGGTTCAGACCATGCACACCCGCGTCAGTGCGGCCGGCGCACAAGGCGCGCAGCGGCACTGCAGCAAATTCGCTGAGCGCTTTTTCAAGCGCATCCTGCACCGTGCGGCCATCCGCCTGTGACTGCCACCCGTGATAGCCGGTGCCGCGGTAAGAAACGCCCAGCGCGATGCGCTGGAGGGCCTGCTGAGCCTGCTGAGCCTGCTGAGCCAGCTGATCAGCCTGATCAGGCTGCTCCACGGTCTGCAGCGCTGCATCAAGCTGCACCGGGCTGCCTGGGTCAGCGCCGCCACGCATCATCCCGGCCGGGTCTGCGACGCTGCTCCGCCCCGGCCCTGCGGCCGTCGGGCGCCTCAGCCCAGTTGCTCCAGCATGCCCTGGGCTTTGGATTTCAGCGTTCCGTTGGCTTTGTTCACGACTTCTTCCAGCAGGTCACGCGCACCTTCCAGATCACCGATCTGGCGGAACTCTTCTGCCAGCTCCAGCTTGCGCATCAAGGGGTCGGCGGGGTCCAGCACATTGCCGCTGGCCTGTTGGGGCTCATCCAACGCAAAGTCGTTGAAATCCATCTCTGACTCGATGGCTTCTGCCTGCGGCAGCTTGGACTCGGTGCCCAGATCGCCGAGGTCGAAGTCCAATCCGTTGTCGGCGGCAGCCGCTTGGGCCTTGGCTTTGGCTGCCGCCTCAGCACCTGAGCGCTGCAGCGGCAAGGTTTTGGTGTTGCTGCCGTCCAGCTCCAGCATGTCGTCCACGCCGTATCTGGCGTCGGTGCCCAGCGCGTGCGTCTTTTCGTGCACCGGAGGGTCGTCGCCCAGAGGCAGATCCAGATCGAGGTCCAGACCGTCGTTGTCCAGCGTTGCATCGACCGCAGGCTGGAATGCAGCGGGCGCTTGGGCCGTGTAAGGCACCGTGGAAGCTCCCAAGGCCTCAACAGGCTGGCCGCCGATGCCCTGCACTTCTTCTGGCGATCCACCGAGCAGATACAGCGGGTTGTCTGGGTCGATGCTGCGGCCCATCTCTTGCGCCTTGCTCCAGTCTTCGCCCCCGCCGCGTGTCAGGTTGAACAGCTGGGTGGCGAGCAGCTCGAAACCCTTGGTGTCGCGCCGCTTGGCGTAGACCTCCAGCAGCTTGGTACGGATGGCCAGCCGCTCAGGCGTGGCGCGCATGGCTTCTTTGAGAATCTCTTCTGCCTGCAGGTCGCGGCCATAAGCCAGATAGACATCGGCCTCGGCCACCGGATCGACGTCGCCGATGGCGTCCAGCTGCGACAGCGAGTAGCTCATCGACGATGCGCTGCTGGTGGCGCTGGCGGTTTCACGCGTGTCGACGCGCTGGCCGCCGCTGGCACCAAAGAACGAGTCGGGCTGCAGGCGGCTTTCGAGGAACGATGTCTCCCCCACGGGCTTGCGCATGCGGTTGCGCAAACGGTACAGGCCGAACAGCCCCAACAACGCCACCAGCACCCCTGCTGCGGGCAGCAGCAGCGAGTTCTCGCTCAGCGAATCCATGAAGCTGGGGGACTCTGCAGCCGGGCCCTGCGCCACCACGGGCGGCGCTGTGACTGCTGCAGGCGGGGTCGGTGCCGGAGGTGTTGGCGCAGGCGGAGGCGGCGCAGCGGGCGGCGGCGCAGGTACTGGCGCAGCCGGCGCTTGCGCCACAGCCACCGCAGGTGCAGCCGCACTGGCAGCACCCTGCAGCTTCTTCAGGTCCTGGACGTTGCGCGACAGCTCGGCCAGCCTGGCGTCAGCGGCCCTGCGCTCTGTCTCTTGCGACAGCTTGGCCTCGGCAGCCGACGCTGCTGCGGCCGCGCCTTGAGACAGGGTCAAGCGGTCAGGCGTCGTGGCGGCCGCTTGCCTGCGGTCCTCAACCTGGGTCTGCACAGTACCCGCCGCCTGGCGCGTGGGTGCATTGTCGGCCGTGGTGGTGGTATTGCCTGCCAAGCGCTGGCGGTAGGCGTCGAAGTCGATGCTCTGCGCCACAATGACTTCTCTGGCCGTGCCTGGGTCTACCTTGGCGACTTCCTCTTGCGATGGCACCGACAGCACCGCACCTGAGCGCATGCGGTTCATGTTGTCGGCCATGAAGGCTTGCGGGTTGGCGCGGAACAGCGACACCAGCATCTGATCCAGCGAGACACCCTGGCGCTGCGTGCGCTCTGCAATGCGCGTCAGGTTGTCGCCACGCTTGACGCGGTAATCGTTGATGTCGCGCGGGCGGGGCGCAGCAACGACTGCCGGACGCGGCGCTGGGGCAGCGGCCTGAGGCACTGGCGAGGCCACCGGTGGCGCGGCCCTGGGCGCAGGTGCAGCAGGCGCAACAGGGGCGGCAGGCGCCTGCATCGGGGCCGGCGCAGGCGTGGGGAAGGCTGTCGCAGGCGCCGGGGCCGGCGCGGCCATCGGCGGCGCCGGCGACACGATCGGCGCCGTGGCAGGCGCAGCCGCTTGTGCGCTGCGTGAACCCGGCGGATCAAACAGCAGCGTGTATTCGCGCACCAGCCTTCCAGAGGCCCAGGTGGCTTCGATGATCACGTCGACAAAGGGCTCCAGGACTGCGCGCTCGCTGCTGACCCTGAGCACCGATCGACCATCGGGGCGGCGGACCAGTTGCACGCTGGCGCTGGGCAAAACGGCGTTGTACTCGACACCTGCAGCCCGGTAGGCATCGGGCGACGCCACACGCACCACCAGCGAGGCGGCTTCTTCGGGAGTGATGCTGGAGACTTCGACCTCCGCACGCAGCGTCTCGCCCAGCGAGGACATGACGGTCAGCCGACCCAGGCCCAAGGCTGCAGCATGCGAGCCCCAAAGCAGTACGGTGGCCAGCGCCACACCTTTGAGCGCAAAACGCATAGCGTTCGTAGAGCGGTGATTCAAGGTAAGTCCCCCACGCGAGCTGGCCAAGTCGGTGTCGACTTGGCGTCGGGCCTGCAAAGAGCCCCGCAGTTGGCCACGAGGCATGACCGCACGGCCGCAAAAACCACAACAGTATCAAGCATATAGGAGCGCAAGCTCATCTAAAAGCTAATGATGGCGGGGGAAAGCCCGCTTTGTCATTGTGCAAAGTCGCACGAATCAACCCTGTCGCAGCGGTCTGTTGCGCCGAGGCAACGACCCAACTGCTGGGCGAAAGACGGGCGCTGCTCCGAGAGGACTCCGAATGGGGACGCCGAATGGGGACTGCGAACCGGGGCTCCGAACCGGGGCTAAGAGCGGGGGCTGCAGACACAGGCTGCAAATCACGCGTCCTTGCTGAGCTCGTCACTGCTTCTGCAAGATCCGCAAGGTGCGCCGCAAGGGCTCGGCTGCACCCCACAACAACTGGTCGCCAATCGTGAACGCGCCCAGATAGTGCGCGCCCAAGGCCAGCTTGCGCACTCGCCCCACGGCGATGTCCATCGTGCCGCTCACCGCCACCGGCGTCAGCCCATGGACGGTGTCCTGCCGGGTGTTGGCCACCCAACGCACCCAGACGTTGTCATTGCGGATCATGGCTTCGATGTCAGCCAGCGGCACGTCGCGCTTGAGTTTGAAGGTCAGCGCCTGGCTGTGGCAACGCATCGCGCCCACGCGCACACACAGGCTGTCGATGGGCGTCAGCGGCGTGCCAAAGCGCGGGCCACGGCCGAGGATCTTGTTGGTCTCGGCGCCACCTTTCCACTCTTCCAGGCTGGTGCCGTCACCACGGTCGCTGTCGATCCAGGGGATCAGGCTGCCACCCAGCGGCACCATGAAGTTCTTGGTTTGCTCGCTGCTCAAGCCACGCTGCGCAGCGACCACTTCGCGGTCGATGTCCAGGATCGCGCTGGCCGGGTTGTCCAGCAAGGGGCGCACGGCCGCGTTGAGGGTGCCGTACTGCGTCAACAGCTCGCGCATGTGCTGCGCGCCGCCGCCGCTGGCGGCCTGGTAGGTGGTGGCCGTCATCCACTCCACCAGATCGGCCTTGAACAGCGCGCCCATCCCCATCAGCATGCAGCTCACCGTGCAATTGCCTCCGATGAAGTCCTTGACGCCTTTGGTCAGCCCTTGCTGGATCACGGGCAGGTTGACCGGGTCCAGCACGATGACTGCATCGTCGTTCATGCGCAGGGTCTTGGCGGCGTCGATCCAATAGCCCTTCCAGCCACTGGCGCGCAGCGGGCCGTGCACCGCCTGGGTGTAGTCGCCGCCCTGGCAAGTGATGATCACCTCGCAACTGGCCAACGCCTGCAGATCGTTGCCATCCAGCAAAGCCTTGCCGCCTGCTGCCAGGTCGGCAATCGCTGCCGGCGGCGCAGTGCCCGCATTGCTGGTGCTGAAGAACACCGGCTCGATCAGATCAAAGTCTTTTTCGGCGCGCATGCGCTCGATGAGCACACTGCCCACCATGCCGCGCCATCCCACCAGCCCCACGCGGGGTTTTGCAGAGAGTGCCATTGTTCGTTCGCCTTGTTGCCTTGACTCGGGCCCCGGGTCTTGCCGGCACGCATCGCCGGGGTCCAAGAAGGGGCGAGACGGGCCAGTAGCCTCAGGGCTGGGTACCGATTTTGGTGGTGATCGGGGCCGAGGTCGAGGGGGTGGTCTGCGGCGCCTTTGCTGCCGCGCCAGCGCCAGCGCCATCAAGACGCTTGCCCGACAGCGCTGCGACCACCGCGTCGCCCATCTCCAGCGTGCCGATGCGCTTCGTGCCTTGGCTCCAGATGTCGGCCGTGCGCAAGCCCGCCGACAACACCTGGCCTACCGCAGCCTCGATCCGGTCGGCGGCGTCAGCTTGTTTCAGTGAGTAGCGCAACATCATGGCAGCGGAAAGAATTGCAGCGAGTGGGTTGGCCACCCCTTTGCCCGCGATGTCCGGCGCGCTGCCGTGGCTGGGCTCGTAAAGCCCCTTGTTGTGTTGGTCCAACGAAGCGCTGGGCAGCATGCCGATGCTGCCGGTGAGCATCGCGGCCTCGTCGCTCAGGATGTCGCCAAACATGTTGCCGGTGACCACCACATCAAAGGCCTTGGGCGCCTTGACCAGTTGCATCGCAGCGTTGTCCACATACATGTGCTGCAACTCGACATCCGGGTACTGCGCATGCACCTCGGTGACCACGTCTTTCCAGAACTGAAAGGTCTCCAGCACGTTGGCCTTGTCCACGCTGGTCAGCTTCTTGCGGCGTTGGCGTGCGGCCTGGAAAGCCACGTGCGCGATGCGCTCGATCTCGGGCTTGCTGTAGCGCATCGTATCGAAGGCTTCTTCAGCACCCGGAAAGTGCCCGTCGGCAGCGATGCGCCGACCACGCGGCTGGCCGAAATAGATGTCGCCGGTCAGTTCGCGGATGATCAGGATGTCCAGCCCGGCGACCAACTCCGGCTTCAGCGAAGAAGCATCGGTCAGCTGCGGGTAACACAGCGCAGGACGAAAGTTGGCGAACAGGCCCAGGTGCTTGCGCAAGCCCAGGATGGCCTGCTCGGGCCGCAGCGGGCGATCCAGCTTGTCGTACTTCCAATCGCCCACGGCGCCAAACAGGATCGCGTCGGCCGCCTTGGCCAGTTGCAGCGTCGATTCAGGCAGTGGATGGCCATGCGCGTCGAAGGCTGCACCGCCGACCAATGCGGTTTCCGTTTCGAACTTCAGGTCCAGCGCGCCCAGTACACGCACGGCCTGCTCGACGATTTCCGTGCCAATGCCGTCGCCCGGCAATATCGCAATCTTCATGTGCTCACTTTCATCCCAGATCCGAGGTGGCCAACCAGGGCATGCGGGTCAACCGCTCAGCCTCGAAAGCCTTGATCTTGTCTTTGTGTCTCAAGGTCAGGCCGATGTCGTCAAAGCCATTGGTCAGGCAGTATTTGCGAAAGGGCTGCACTTCAAAGGGCAACTCGCTGCCGTCAGGCTTGACGACCACCTGGCGCGGCAAATCCACCGTCAGGCTGTAGCCCGGGAAGGCCAGCACTTCGTCGAACAGCTTGTCGATCTGGCTGGTGGGCAACTGAACGGGCAACACGCCGTTCTTGAAGCAATTGTTGAAAAAGATGTCGGCATAGCTGGGTGCAATCAAAGCCCTGAAGCCGTATTGCTCCAGCGCCCAGGGTGCATGTTCGCGGCTCGAGCCGCAGCCGAAGTTGCTGCGCGCCAACAGCACGCTGGCTCCCGCATACCTCGGCTGGTTCAGCACGAAGTCAGGGTTGGGCTTGCGGCTGGTGGGGTCCTGACCGGGCTCGCCAGGGTCCAGATAACGCCAGGCGTCAAACAGATTGGGGCCGAAGCCACTGCGGTGGATCGACTTCAAGAACTGCTTGGGGATGATGGCGTCGGTATCGACGTTGTCGCGGTCCATCGGGGCCACCAGTCCGCGGTGCACGGTGAAAGCTTGCATCGGTCGTCTCTTGGCTGTGTTGTGCTGTGTCGTGTTGTGTCGTGCTGTGCCGTACCGTTCCGTAACGCACCAATCAGCCGATGCGGCGCACGTCCACAAAGTGCCCGTTGAGGGCGGCAGCGGCGGCCATCGCCGGGCTCACCAGATGCGTGCGTCCGCCAGCGCCCTGGCGGCCTTCGAAGTTGCGGTTGCTGGTGCTGGCGCAGCGCTCGC
>Ga0105046_10006459_pt1 | contig 18510 bp, 12 predicted proteins | sample MAT03_FD_78385 | JGI IMG/M metagenome (GOLD analysis project Ga0105046, IMG submission 78385) | Freshwater microbial communities from Lake Fryxell liftoff mats and glacier meltwater in Antarctica - MAT-03 (megahit assembly) | ecosystem: Environmental > Aquatic > Freshwater > Ice > Liftoff...
CTCGTCGCCACAATGTTGGGCGCCTACGTGCTCGGTCTGACCGTCCACGGTGTCTGGGCCTGGGCCTCGAACCGCGACTTCTTCGCTTTGCGCCTCCCGGCCGCTGCCGCGGTTCCCGACGAGTCGAAGATGACCTACGGCACAGTGTTTGGCGCCGTCGTCGCCATCGCCTACGCCGTCAAGCAGTATCGCGACCCCGAAGTTCGCACCTGGACCGATGACGTTGCGGCCGAGCTGACGAAGGTCAAGTGGCCGTCTCAGAAGGACGTCACCAACTCCACGATCGTCGTGATCGCGGCCAGTGCATTTGCGATGGTCTACCTGTTCCTGCTCGATCGCCTCTGGGGCTTCGTGACGGGGCTCATTTACGGAGCGGGATCATGAAAGCAGCAGTCAGCGCCCGGCCGCCGATGCCGAAGAAGACCGAGACCCCCGAAGCGCCGGCCGCGGCCCCCGAGGAGTCGCGGACGTCGAAGAAGTGGTACGTGATCCACACGTACTCCGGCTACGAGGCGAAGGTTCGCGATGCGCTCCTCCAGCGCATCAAGCAGTTTTCGATGGAGTCGAGATTCGGCGAGATCCTCATCCCAAGCGAGACCGTCACCGAGGCTCGCCCGGGTGGTAAATCTCGAACGCGCCAGAAGCTCAGCCTGCCCGGCTACATCTTCGTCGAGATGGAGATGAGCGAGCACTGCTGGCACCTGGTGAAGGAGACGCCGAAGGTCACTGGCTTCATCGGAAACCAGACCCCACAGGAGGTTCCGACCCCCCAGATCGAGAACCTACGCAAGGGCATCGTCGAGGGGATGGCGAAGCCCAAGCCGCGGCTGACCTTCGAGATCGGCGAAGAGGTCCGCGTGCTGGACGGCGCTTTCGCCAACTTCACTGGCACGGTCGATGACGTGAAGGTCGACAAGCAGAAACTCAAGGTCAAAGTCTCCATCTTCGGTCGCCCGACCAGCGTTGAGCTGGACTTCGCCGCCGTCGAGAAGCGCGCCTGAGCGATTCCGAGCGTCCTCCCCCGGCCTCGCAAGTCTTCGTCGACTCGTGGGATCTTTCGGGGGTTTTCGCGTCTTTGTTGGTTTTTTTGCGCTACGCGGACGTGCAGGATTGACGCCAGCCGTTTTTCTGCAAATAGCGCGCCGTTCGAGAAGTGATGGCCGTACAGGCCCCGTCGGAGTCAGGTCATGAAGAAAGTCACCGGTTACGTCAAGCTGCAGCTCCCCGCCGGGAAGGCCAACCCGTCGCCCCCCGTGGGCCCCGCGCTGGGTCAGCACGGCGTCAACATCATGGCCTTCTGCAAGGACTTCAACGCGCGGACCGCCTCCCAGGGGGACATGATCATCCCCGTGGTGATCACGGTCTTCTCGGACCGGTCCTTCACGTTCATCACCAAGACCCCGCCGGCCAGCGTGCTCCTCAAGAAGGCAGCTGGCCTCGCGACGTCCAAGAAGCCCGGTGCGGGCTCCAAAGAGCCCAACAAGGTCAAGGTCGGTCAGGTGACCCCCAAGCAGCTCCGCGAGCTCGCCGAGCTGAAGATCCAGGACACGAACGCTGCCAGCGTCGATGCCGCCATGCGCAGCATCGCTGGTACGGCGCGTTCGATGGGGATCGAAATCAAGGATTGAGCGCGAACGCGGATCGACGGCGCGTGAACCCTCGTGGTCGCCGCACCGTCTCCTCGCGCCGAAGACTCACCACGGTGTGGCGCGCCGTGGGAGGCCACAAGCCGCAGTCACAGAAGGTTCGACGTTGCTAACGACGTCGAGCGAAAGGAGGCCCTAGTGCCGAAGGTCGCCAAGAAGACCGCTGCCTCGCGCAGCAAGATTGATCGGGAGAAGAAATATTCGCTCGACGACGCGTGCTCGCTCGTGAAGGAGACCGCGTTCGCCAAGTTCGACGAGACCGTCGACATCGCCGTTCGCCTCGGCGTCAACCCCAAGCACGCAGACCAGATGGTCCGCGGAGCCGTCGTGCTTCCGCACGGCACGGGGCAGACGTTGCGAGTCGCCGTGTTCGCCAAGGGCGACAAGGCACGCGAGGCAGAAGCGTTGGGTGCCGACTTCGTCGGTGCCGAAGACCTCGTCGAGAAGGTCCTCGCTGGGTTCATGGACTTCGATCGCGTCATCGCGACCCCCGACATGATGGGTCAGGTGGGCAAGCTCGGCCGAGTGCTCGGTCCGCGCGGGCTCATGCCTAACCCGAAGGTCGGCACGGTCACGTTCGACGTGAAGACGGCCGTGAGCGAAGCGAAGGCCGGCAAGGTCGAGTATCGCGTCGAGAAGGCTGGCATCGTCCACGCACGAATCGGCAAGGCGTCTTTCACGGCTGAGGCCATCAAGGGCAACGCTTCGGCGATTGTCCAGGCTCTCGTCCGTCAGAAGCCTTCGACCGCCAAGGGCGTGTATCTGCGCAGCATCACCCTCTCGACCACGATGGGCCCTGGTGTTCGCGTCGATCCGCTGGTGTTCGGCGCAGAAAAGGAGGCGTGATGAGCAGCTCACACGCAGCCCCGACCTCGCCCGAGCGCAAGGCGAAGGACGTTCTGGTCGGCGACCTCAAAGCCAAGTTCGACAAGATGACCTCCGCGGTCCTCGTCGACTTCAAAGGCTTGAACGTCGACACGGTGACCCGACTCCGCAACGAGTTCCGCAAGAACGGTGTGGAGTACAAGGTCGTCAAGAACACGCTTCTGAAGCAGGCGATCAAGGACAAGGCGTTTGCCGAGAGCTTCGGCAAGCACCTCGTCGGTATGACCGGCATTGCTTGGAGCTACGAGGACCCGAGCGCAGCGGCGAAGATTCTCAAAGCGTTCAAGAAGGACGCTGAGAAGCTGAAGATCAAGGCTGGTCTCATCGAGGGTCAAATCCTCGGTGGCGACGCGGTCGAGAATCAGCTCGCCACGATGCCCGGCAAGGACGAGCTCCGCTCGATGCTGCTCGCGACGCTCCAAGCGCCGCTCACGCAGTTCGTGCAGCAACTCGCCGCACCCTCGCAGAATTTCGTCTACGTGCTCGCTGCCAAAGAGCAGCAGGGCTGATTGCAGCGGGCGCGGCCGTCGGCCGCTCCTCCTCCCAACTTTCCCCGATCATTCGAAATTTTCGAAGGAGTCTTGTCATGGCTGAAATCACGCGCGAGCAGGTCGTCGACTACCTCTCCAACCTCCCGGTCATCCAGATTGCGGAGCTCATCAAAGACCTCGAGAACAAGTGGGGCGTGAAGGCTGCACCGGCCGCTGTCGCCGTTGCCGCTGGCCCCGCAGCCCCCGCCGCTGTCGTCGAGGAGCAGACCGAGTTCACCGTCGTCCTCGCGGCCGCTGGCGCCAACAAGATCCAGGTCATCAAGGTGGTCCGCGAGATCACGGGCCTGGGTCTGAAGGAAGCGAAGGACCTCGTGGAGGCCGCCCCGAAACCCGTCAAAGACGGCGTTTCGAAGGCCGACGCGGAGGACTTCAAGAAGAAGCTCACCGAGGCGGGCGCGACCGTCGAGCTCAAGTAATCCCGCGCTGCGGGGAGCCTCGAGGCTCCCCAACCCCTCACCCCCCCTCTCGAAACGCCGTCCTCTCGGCAGCGAGAGCGGGGGGCGGGCGCGTCTCTGCTTTTCGCTGTCTTCGCTTCCGCTCGCTTGCTGCCTCTCTCCGCCCGCACCGCACTCGCGTCGGGCCTTCTGGAGGAAATCGATGTCGATCGTTCAGACCAACTTCCGCGTCCGCAAGAACCTGGGCCGCGTCCGCCGCATCGTCGACGTTCCGAACCTCATCGACATCCAGAAGAGCAGCTACGACAAGTTCCTTCAGATGAGCGTCCCGCCGGAGACGCGGGATGAAGTCGGTCTGCAGGCCGTCTTCCGGTCGGTCTTCCCGATTAAGGACTTCAACGGAACGAGCGAGCTCGTGTTCGTGAAGTACATCCTCGAGGCGCCCAAGTACGACGTCGAAGAGTGTCGCCAGCGCGGCATGACGTTCAGCGCGCCGATTAAGGTCACCTGCCAGCTCATGATCTACGAAGTAGGTCAGGGCGGCGAGCGCATCGTCCGCGATATCAAGGAGCAGGAGGTCTACTTCGGCGAGCTCCCGCTGATGACCGACACCGGTACGTTCATTATCAACGGTACCGAGCGCGTCGTCGTCAGCCAGCTGCACCGCAGCCCCGGCGTCTTCTTCGATCACGACAAGGGCAAGACGCACTCGAGCGGCAAGCTGCTCTACAGCGCGCGCGTCATCCCCTACCGCGGCTCGTGGCTCGATTTTGAGTTCGACCCCAAGGACATCATGCATGTCCGCATCGACCGCCGTCGGAAGATGCACGCCACGGTGCTCCTGCGCGCCCTCGGCTACTCCACGCAGGACCTTCTCAACTACTTCTATTCGACCGAGACCGTCTACGTCGATGAGGGCGACAAGTACGCCAAGAGCGTCGAGTACGATCTCCTCGCCGGCCAGCGCGCGACCCGTGACATCAAGGTCGGAAGCGACGTCATCGTCAAGAAGAACACCAAGTACACGCGCGCCGCGATTCGCAAGCTGAAGGAGTCCAACCTCCAGCGTCTGCCCATCGAGCCGGAAGAGCTCGTCGGCAAGGTGGCCGCGCACGACATCGTCGACCCGGAGACGGGCGAGGTCGTCGTCGAATGTAACGAGGAGCTGAATGACGCGAAGCTGACGCGCATCCGCGAGGCGAACGTCGAGAGCTTCACCATCCTCTTCATCGACGGCCTCAACGTCGGCAGCTATTTGCGTGACACGCTCCTCGCCGACAAGGTGAAGACCGGCGACGACGCGATCCTCGAGATCTACCGTCGCCTGCGCCCGGGTGACCCGCCCACGCTCGAGACGGCGAAGACCCTCTTCACGAACCTGTTCTTCAACGCCGAGCGCTACGACCTCTCCAAGGTCGGCCGCCTCAAGCTGAACTACAAGTTCTACCGCGACGTCCCGGAGGAGGAGCGCCCGCCGCTGGACCTCGGCGTGCTCACGCCGCAGGACATCCTCGAGACGGTCCGCCACCTGATCGAGCTCAAGAACGGTCGCGGCTCGGTCGACGACATCGACCACCTCGGCAACCGCCGCGTGCGCGCCGTCGGCGAGCTCATGGAGAACCAGTACCGCATCGGTCTGGTCCGCATGGAGCGCGCCATCAAGGAGCGCATGAGCATGTCGCAGGAGATCGACACGCTCATGCCGCATGACCTCATCAACGCCAAGCCCGTCTCGGCGGTGGTGAAGGAGTACTTCGGCAGCTCGCAGCTGTCGCAGTTCATGGACCAGACCAACCCGCTCTCCGAGGTCACGCACAAGCGTCGTCTCTCGGCGCTCGGGCCGGGCGGCCTCACCCGCGAGCGCGCGGGCTTCGAGGTCCGCGACGTCCACAACACTCATTACGGTCGCATCTGCCCGATCGAGACGCCGGAAGGCCCGAACATCGGCCTCATCGCGTCGCTGGCAACCTTCGCTCGCGTCAACGAGTACGGCTTCGTCGAGACCCCGTACCGCAAGGTTTCGGGCGGCAAGGTCACCGACCAGGTGCAGTGGTTCAGCGCGCTCGAAGAAGAGGGCAAGTACATCGCTCAGGCGACTGCGGCGCTCGACGCCGACAACAAGTTCGTCGAGCACCTCGTGCCCTCGCGCCTCAACGGCGACTTCAAGATCGTGCAGCCCGACCAGGTTGAGCTGATGGACGTGGCGCCGAACCAGATGGTCTCGGTCGCCGCCGCCCTCGTGCCCTTCCTCGAGCACGACGACGCCAACCGCGCGCTCATGGGCGCCAACATGCAGCGCCAGGCCGTGCCGCTCGTCCGCTCCGATGCGCCGCTCGTCGGCACCGGCATGGAAGAGCGTCTCGCGCGCGACTCCGGCGTGTGCGCCGTGGCCCGCCGGGTCGGCGTGGTGGAGAGCGTCGATGCCCAGCGCATCGTCGTCCGCCCCGCCGGCGAAGGCTCGGAGGTCCCGGACATATACCACTTGCTCAAGTATCAGCGCTCCAACCAGAGCACCTGCTACACGCAGAAGCCGATCGTCCGCACCGGCGACCTCGTGAAGCCGGGCGACGTCCTCGCCGATGGTCCCGCGACCGACATGGGCGAGCTGGCGCTCGGCCAGAACGTGCTCGTCGCGTTCATGCCGTGGCAGGGCTACAACTTCGAGGACTCGATCCTCGTCTCCGAACGCATCGCAAAGGATGACGTCTTCACCTCGATCCACATCGAGGAGTTCGAATGCGTTGCCCGCGACACCAAGCTCGGCAAGGAAGAGATCACCCGCGACATACCGAACGTCGGCGAGGAGGCCCTCAAGGACCTCGACGAGTCGGGCATCGTCCGCATCGGCGCCGAGGTGAAGAGCGGCGACATCCTGGTCGGCAAGATCACGCCCAAGGGTGAGACGCAGCTGTCCCCGGAGGAGAAGCTCCTCCGAGCCATCTTCGGCGAAAAGGCGGGCGACGTCCGCGACAGCTCGCTGAAGGTCCCGCCGGGCGTCAGTGGCATCGTCATCAACGCCCGCGTCTTCTCCCGAAAGGGCACCGAGAAGGACGAGCGCACCCAGGCGATCGAGGACTCCGAGCGCATCCGCATCGAGCGGAGCCGTGATGAGGAGATCAAGGTCCTCCGCGACTCCTTCCACCGACGAGTCAGGGAGCTACTGGTCGGCAAGCAGACCAACGGCAAGCTGGTCGACGACAAGAGCAAGGTGCTCCTCGCCAAGGGCGCAGACATCACCGAAGAAGGCCTCGACGAGATCCCCCGCAAGTACTGGGGCGAGATCCCGACCGACTCGGCCGAGGACGTCCAGGCGATGCTCACGCGCCTCGACGACCTGGTGCGCAGCCGCGAAGAGCACTTCCGCGACAAGATCGAACGCCTGTCGAAGGGCGACGAGCTGCCGCCGGGCGTCATCAAGATGGTGAAGGTCTACATCGCCATCAAGCGCAAGCTTCAGGTCGGCGACAAGATGGCCGGTCGCCACGGCAACAAGGGCGTCGTGTCTCGCATCCTCCCCGAGGAGGACATGCCGTACATGGCGGACGGCACGCCGGTCGACATCGTCCTGAACCCGCTCGGCGTTCCGAGCCGCATGAACGTCGGGCAGATCCTCGAGGTCCACCTCGGTTGGGGCGCGCGCGAGCTCGGCCGTCAGCTTCAGAGGATGATCGAGGAGAAGAAGTCGGGAGCCGAGGTCAAGGCCAAGCTCAAGGCGATCTACGCCGGCGATCGTCTGTCGGAGAACATCTTCGACAAGATGGATGACGTCGACATGAAGCGCTTCGTGAAGAAGGTCGACCGCGGCGTCTTCATGGGCACGCCGGTCTTCGACGGCGCTCAGGAGAGCGATATCAAGACCGCACTTCAGCTGGCGGACCTGCCGGTCACGGGTCAGACCGTGCTCTTCGACGGTCGCACTGGCGATGCCTTCGATCAGGATGTGACGGTGGGCGTGATGTACATGCTCAAGCTTCACCACCTGGTCGACGACAAGATCCACGCACGGTCCATCGGGCCGTACTCGCTCGTCACGCAGCAGCCCCTCGGCGGTAAAGCCCAGTTCGGCGGCCAGCGTCTCGGCGAGATGGAAGTTTGGGCGATGGAAGCCTACGGCGCGGCCTACGCACTGCAGGAGTTCCTCACGGTGAAGAGCGACGACGTGATGGGTCGAACCCGCATGTACGAAGCCATCGTGAAGGGCGAATACACGCTCGAAGCGGGCCTCCCGGAGAGCTTCAACGTGCTCATCAAAGAGCTTCAGTCGCTGTGTTTGAACGTCGAGCTTGTGGAAACGGGAACAGAACCCGTCGCCGCGGAGGAGGAGTGATCCATGCGTGACATCTTCAGCTTCTTCGAGAAGCCCAAGGACCCCCTCTCCTTTTCGGCCATTCGAATCTCGCTAGCCTCTCCGGAGAAGATCCGCGAGTGGTCGCATGGCGAGGTCAAGAAGCCGGAAACCATCAACTACCGGACCTTCAAGCCGGAACGAGATGGCCTCTTCTGCGCCAAGATCTTCGGGCCGGTGAAGGACTACGAGTGCAACTGCGGCAAGTACAAGCGCATGAAGCACCGCGGCATCGTCTGCGAGAAGTGCGGCGTCGAGGTCATCCAGTCGAAGGTTCGACGTGAGCGTCTCGGGCACATCTCGCTGGCGACGCCGGTCGCTCACATCTGGTTCTTGAAGAGCCTGCCGAGCCGCATCGGCGCGGTGCTCGACATGTCGCTCAAGGACCTCGAGAAGGTCCTCTATTGCGAGGCCTACACCGTCGTCGACCCCAAGGAGACGGGGATGTCGCGCGGGGAGCTGCTCGGCGAGGAGCGCTACCTTCAGCTGCAGGACGAGTACGGCGACGACAAGTTCACCGCCATGATGGGCGGCGAAGCCGTCATCGAGATGCTCAAGCAGGTCGACGTGCATGCGCTCGTCGAACTGCTGCGCGACGAAATGCGCAAGGCGACCAGCGAAGCCAAGCGCAAGAAGCTTGCGAAGCGCCTGAAGGTCGTCGAGGCGTTCCGCGTCTCGGGCAACCGTCCCGAGTGGATGATGCTGACCGTGATCCCGGTGCTCCCGCCGGATCTGCGTCCGCTCGTCCCCCTCGACGGTGGCCGCTTCGCGACCAGCGATCTCAACGACCTCTATCGTCGCGTCATCAATCGCAACAACCGGCTGAAGCGTCTCCTCGAGCTCAACGCTCCCGAGATCATCATCCGCAACGAGCGCCGCATGTTGCAGGAGGCGGTCGACGCCCTCTTCGACAACGGCCGTCGCGGCAAGACCATCACCGGGCCCAACAAGCGTCCCCTCAAGTCTCTCAGCGACATGCTGAAGGGCAAGCAGGGCCGCTTCCGACAGAACCTTCTCGGCAAGCGCGTCGACTACTCGGGTCGATCGGTCATCGTCGTCGGCCCGACGCTCCGCCTGCACCAGTGCGGTCTCCCGAAGAAGATGGCGCTCGAGCTATTCAAGCCGTTCATCTACAACAAGCTCGAAGAGCGCGGCTACGTCAACACCATCAAATCTGCGAAGAAGATGGTGGAAAAGGAGCGTCCCGAGGTCTGGGACATCCTCGAGGAAGTCATCAGCGAGCACCCGGTTCTCCTCAACCGTGCGCCCACGCTCCATCGCCTCGGCATCCAGGCGTTCGAGCCGGTCCTGATCGAGGGCAAGGCGATCCAGCTGCATCCGCTCGTCTGCGCGGCATTCAACGCCGACTTCGACGGTGATCAGATGGCCGTGCACGTCCCGCTGAGCGTCGAAGCCCAGATGGAAGCGCGCGTGCTCATGATGAGCACGAACAACATCCTGTCGCCGGCGAACGGCAAGCCGATCATCAACCCGACTCAGGACATCGTCCTCGGGCTCTACTACGCGACCCGCGAGCGCAAATTCTCCAAGGGCAGCTTCCGCCCGGGCACGCTCACCCACGACAAGGACGCCGACAAGAAGACCTCGGGCCTGGTGGGCTACCTGCGCGGTGTCTACTCGAGCCGCGAAGAAGTCCGCATGGCGTACGACAACGGCGAGGTAGCGCTCCACGCGGGCGTTCGCGTCCGCGTCCCGTCGGTCGACGAGGAGGGCAACCAGATCTTGAACGACCACGGTCGACCCAAGATGCAGCTGGTCGACACGACGGTCGGCCGCGTCCTCATCTCCGAGGTCCTTCCCAAGGGGGTCGCGTTCGAGCATGCGAACAAGACCCTCAACAAGAAGGCGCTGACCAACCTGATCGACGTCTGCTACCGCACCCACCAGAACAAGGAGACGGTTCTTCTCGCGGACCGTCTGCGCACGCTCGGTTTCGACCACGCGATGCGCGCTGGCATCTCCATCTGCATGGATCACATGGTGATCCCGGATGCGAAGAAGGTCCTCCTCGGCAAGGCGCAAGCCCAGGTCGAAGAGGTCATGGAGCAGTACCAGGAGGGGCTCATCACCGACGGTGAGCGCTACAACAAGATCGTCGACATCTGGGCGGGCGTCGCCGACGACGTCACCGCCGAGATGATGAAGGTCATCGGCTTCGAGACGATGACGGACCCGGAGACGGGCAACCAGTCGATCGAGCCGAGCTTCAACCCGATCTACATCATGGCCGACTCCGGCGCCCGAGGCTCGACCCAGCAGATCCGCCAGCTTGCCGCCATGCGAGGCCTGATGGCCAAGCCCTCCGGCGAGATCATCGAGAACCCGATCACCGCGAACTTCCGCGAGGGTCTGTCCGTCCTCGAGTACTTCATCTCGACGCACGGCGCCCGCAAGGGTCTCGCCGACACGGCGCTCAAGACGGCCAACTCCGGCTATCTCACCCGCCGTCTCGTCGACGTCGCCCAGGACGCCGTCATCAGCGAGGTCAACTGCGGCACGCTCAATGGCATCAAGGTGGCGAAGCTCGAGGAGGCCGGGGAGGTCATCCAACCGCTTGGCGATCGCGTCCTCGGTCGTGTCGTGCTCGAGGACATCATCGACCCGCTCACCGGCGAGGTGATCATCACGTCGAACACCTTGCTCGACGAAGCAGCCGTCAAGAGCATCGAGGATGCCGGCATCGAGGAGGTCATGATCCGCTCGGTGCTCACCTGCGAGACCCGTCGTGGGGTGTGCGCGATGTGCTACGGCCGCGACCTCGCTCGCGGCTACCGCGTCAACATCGGTGAGGCGGTCGGCATCATCGCGGCGCAGTCCATCGGCGAGCCGGGCACGCAGCTCACGATGCGAACGTTCCACATCGGTGGAACCGCCGCCCGCGGCAAGATCGAGGCGAGCTACCTCGAGGCCCGCACCGAAGGCATCGTCCGTCTCCGACGCACCAACGTGCAGAGGAAGAAGGATGGCACCTTGGTGGTCATGAACCGCCACGGCGAGCTCGTCATCGTCGACGAGACGGGGCGCGAGCGCGAGCACGCGCGCCTGGTCTACGGCGCGACCCTCAAGAAGCAGGACGGCGACCGGTGCAAGCCGGGCGAGCTCCTCGCCGAGTGGGATCAGTTCGCGACGCCGATCCTCACCGAGACGACCGGCGACGTGAAGTACGGCGACCTGGTCGAAGGCGTCACCGTGCAGGATCGTCTCGACGAGGTGACCGGCCTTTCACGGAAGGTCGTCATCGAGTCGAAGGCCGCCGATCTGCGGCCGCGCATCACGATCAAGGACCCGGAGTCGGGCGTCACGCTCAAGCTCCCGACAGTCGATCTCGAGGCGCGCTACCTCCTTCCTGTCGGCGCTCACATCGTTGCCCAAGAGGGGCCGATCGAAGCAGGCGACATCATCGCGAAGATCCCGCGCGACGCGACGAAGGTGCAGGACATCACCGGTGGTCTGCCCCGGGTCGCTGAGCTCTTCGAGGCCCGCAAGCCGAAGGACCACGCGATCATCACCGAGATCGATGGCGCCGTGACCTTCGGCAAGGACACCAAGGGCAAGCGCAAGGTCGTCGTCACGCCCTTCGCCCCCGACGGCTCGCCTCAGGCGGACCAGGCACGCGAGTACCTGATCCCGAAGGGCAAGCACATCCAGGTGCAGCCGGGCGACCGCGTCCGCGCTGGCGACCCTTTGCAGGACGGCCCGCCGAACCCGCACGACATCCTTCGCGTCAAGGGCGAGAAGGAGCTGGCGGCCTGGCTGGTCAACGAGATCCAGCAGGTATATCGACTGCAGGGCGTAGGCATCAACGACAAGCACATCGAGTGCATCGTTCGCCAGATGCTTCGCCGCGTTCGCGTCAAGGAGGTGGGCGACACCAACTTCCTCGTCGACGAGCACGTCGAGAAGCACATCTTCGAGCGCGAGAACGAGAAGTACATGGCGCAGAGCGGTCGCCCGGCCGTAGCTGAGGCCCTTCTCCTCGGCATCACCAAGGCGAGCCTCTCGACCGAGTCGTTCATCTCGGCGTCCTCCTTCCAGGAGACGACGAAGGTGCTCACCGAGGCTGCCATCGCCGGCAAGACCGACGACCTCCGCGGCCTCAAGGAGAACGTCATCATGGGTCGCCTCATCCCGGCCGGCACCGGCCTGGCGGCCTACAAGAAGCTCACGGTCCTCGCCGACGGCGAGGAGGTGCGCATCATCGACCGCCCGCGTCCGCGACCGATCCCGACCGAGGAGCTCATCGCCATCGGCGAGGAGTGATCCTCATCTGGTGAGCTGCGCCGCGAGGGGTGGCTCGCGCGCGCGGTGGCAATTTGCAAGCAATGCGGCCGGGGAGCGAGAGCTCTCCGGCCGTTTTTCCGCTGTGGACGCCGACACGGACCGCGTCTCGCACACACGGGTGACGCGACGCGCCCCGCACTGCTCGCCTGACCGGCTCTACACTCGCGTCGTGGCCACCGCGAAACCATCAGCGATCCACGTCGCGGCCCTGTTCGTCCACCCGGTGAAGTCGTGCGCCGCGATCGCGGTCGACGCGGCGGACGCGGACGAGCGGGGCTTCGCGAACGACCGGCGGTTCATGATCGTTGGGTCGTCCGGCGACTTCGTCACGCAGCGCGACGACCCGCGGCTCGCCTCCATCGTCCCGACGCTCGACGCGGGTGACGACCTGCTCGGCGCTGCGGGGACACGGCCCTCGACGCTGACATTGACCGCCCCACGGCTCGCCCCGGACCTCGCGCCGCTGTGCTTGCCGCTCAACCCGACTAGCGGTGAGGTGACCCGGGTCCGCGTCTGGAGCAGCGTGGTCGACGCCGTCGACGCCGGGTCCGCCGCGAGCTGTTGGCTCGCTGGCGCGCTCGGACGGACCGACCTCCGCCTCGTGTGGATGCCGGACGAGGCGCGGCGACCCGTGGACGAGGACGAGCCCGACGGACCGCGGGTGAGCTTCGCGGACGCCTACCCGCACCTCGTCGTCTCGGAGGCCTCGCTCGAGGCGGTCGAGGCGCGGGCGCCAGGCACGGGCGTCGCGCGTCGCTTCCGACCGAACGTGGTCCTCGCGGGGCTCGGCCCGTTCGAGGAGGACGAGATCGCGGGCGTGACCATCGCGGGCGTGCGCTTCGACTTCCTGAAGGCGTGCTCCCGCTGCACCGTCGTCGACATCGATCCCGACACGACGACGTCGGGGAAGGAGCCGCTCGCCTCGCTCGCTACGTTCCGTCGGCGGAACGGCAAGGTGATGTTCGGTCAGAACGCGGTCTCGACGGGGATCGGCCGCATCGCCGTGGGGGACGTCGCGACGCCGCACCCGCCGCGGTAGGCGGGCGGTCGAATTCCAGCCGCGCTCAAGCGGCGCGAGACGACCCCGAGGGGTAGGCTTTCGTCATGAACCTGGCGACAAGAGCTGTTTCATTCGCGTGGCTCATGCTGTCCGTCGGTGCAGCCGTCGGTTGCACCAACGCTGCACCCACAGATCGCCCCGCCCCGGCGGCCTCTGCGGAGACGAAGGCTGCGGCGGTCGCGCCAGCGGCCACGGCAGACGTCGCGGCGTCGCCCACGACGTCGGCGCAAGGCCTGGCTCCGCCGACCGCTGCTTCTTCCGTCGCGACGGTCCCCGAGGCACCCGGCAGCGCGCCGCGTCCCGGCGCTTCCACCGGGGGTGCATCGTCGTCTCCGCCATCACGACCCTTGGCATCGGCGCCGGCGTCGGCAGCACCATCACCCTCCACTGCGCCTGCGCCAGCAACTCCTCCCGGACCGGCCGCCGGCAAACCGTGGCAGCTGGTGGCGTCTGCGCAGGCCGACGCCGGCTACCACTGCAACGAGGACTATCCCAACAAGTTCACGACGACCGGCGGCACCAACGTGACCTATCCGGATCCGAAGCCGCGTGGCGCCTGTGCCGGTGATCGAGTTGTCGTCACCATCCCGATCGTTCCGACGGCTGCCGGCCCCGGCACAGTCGTCGGTACGTTGAGCTATGGCATCTGCGACGACAAGAAGACGAGCTGCCTCATGAAGAAGAAGGACGTCACCCTGGCCTTCGACGCGGGGCCTTGAACGTGCCTTGATCGCTCGAGGGCGCGCTCAGGGCGGCCCGTACATGATCTCGGCCATACGCTGCGCCGACTCGCGAATCTCGCCCGGGTCCGTGACGCCAGCGCGTCGGATGGCCTCGGAGAAGGGCGTCGGAGCGCCTCTGCCCGTGGCGCGAAGCGAGTTCTCCTTGACTGCCGAGCTGAAGCGCGAGTCCATCTCGTGCGCAGCGATCGCCTCCATCGCCTTGGCGATGCGGGCCTCGCGTTGCTGCGCCGCGACGAGCGCATTGGGCTCCACGCCGTTCATCGCGGCATCGACCAGCTCCCGGCCAGGGTTGATGTAGACCTTGGTCGAGTCGATGGCGATGGAGTCGGCCGACATGTGAATGGCCGTCGATTCGCCGACCGCGAGGCGATGGTAGGTCTTGGAGTTGAAGCCATGCGAGCCCTCGACCGTGATCGAGGTGTAGCTCTGCTTGGTGACGTGCATCCGATTGGCTTGCCCCTGGTCGAGCACCTCGCCCTGGACGGTGTGCATCTCGATGCCGCCGACCTCGATCTCGCGATCGCGACCGACCTTGGTCGCCTGGTAGCCGACGATGCCTTCGTAGTCGTTCCCCAGGACGGTGAAGGCACGGTTGCCCCCCACGCCACCCACCAGGTTGTTCTTCACCACGATGCGCAGATCGTGTTGTCCCTGGAGGTAAAGCTGCTCGGTGCCCGAGCTGTCGTCGGTGATGAGGTCATTGCTGCTGCGGCCCGCGTCCTGTCCGTCAGGTCCTGGCGCGCGCATCTTGTCGACGGCGTCCTGCAGCTCGCCTTGGCCCGCCTGATCGGCGCCGAAGAGGCCCGGCATGATCTGCTGCAGGCTGGGCGAGCCGCCGGTTGGCACGGTGTCCCCGCCGCCGAGGCCGGCTGGCGCGATGCCGCCGCCGAGCGGATCGCGTGGCGTCTTGAGCTCGTATGTCATCGCGACAGAAGCCACCACTGGGCCGCCACCCATTCGACTGGCGCCTTTCGGCTTGGGCCGCGGATACGACTCCGACCGCATGCCGCTCACCATCTTGTACTTCGGGAGCTCGTAGGGGGGCGGGGTCGTCTGCGTGAAGACGCTCCCCAGCACCACGGGCCGGTCGGGATCTTCGCCGAGGAAATCGATCACGACCTCCTGACCGACGCGCGGGAGGCTGATTGCGCCGAAGCCCGCACCCGCCGACGGTTGGCTCACCGGGATCCAGCATGAGCTCGTCTGGTCAGCGGCGCCCTGACGATCCCAATGGAAGTGGACGCGAATACGTCCGAATTCGTCGGTATGAATCTCCTCGCCCGCCGGGCCGGTGACCGTCGCGCTCTCCACCCCGAGCGTCCGCGGCTTGGCGGTGACGAGCTCGGGCCGGTAGTCGGAATCGGCATAGCGGGTCTCGCACCAGTGCTGCCAGTCGCCGGTCGTCGTGCCGGTGAGGCGGCAGGCGACGACGAGCTGAGCGGCTCCGATCTCGGCGCGCGGGTGACCGACGATGGTGATCACCTTCCCCGGTCGGATGTCGTGCGCGCTCGTGCGGAACGTCGCTCCGCGGCCTTCCACACGCTGCGCCTCGAGGCGGCGGTTCACCTGGATCTGTCCGGCGGCCTCGCTCGTCCGCGCCGCGCCCCGGTCGTCGGCGACGGGGGTGCCTTCGCCCTGGGCCTTCCATAGGAAGGCTCCGTAGTTGTGGTGGTAGCGCTCGAGGCTCGCCTCGATCCCGACGCCTCCGCTCGCCGACGCGGACAGCGGGTAATCGAGCGCTCGACGGTAGTCGACGTCGGATTGCGTGTACTTGCCGGGGCGCACCTGGCGCTGGGTCCTCAGGCCGGTCACCCAGTCCTGCCCGGTGCGCTCGTTCGGCTGCGCCAGAAATGGCACCGCCACGCGCGCAGCGCGCCGATTCGGCGCGTCCACCAGGACCAGCTGAGTGCCCTCGCCGCTCTGCTCGAAGTGGTAGGCGACGCCGATGTCCTCGAGCATGCGCGATACGAAGTCGAAATCACTCTCCGCGTATTGAACCCGATAGCGACGCTTTTCGTAGCTCGCCTCGGACAGCTCGAGGCGTGGCGTGATCCCCCACTCGGCGAGGATCGCCATGGCGGCGTCGAGCTCGGATTGGTCCTGGAAGATGCGGTAGTTGCGGCGCTGCGTCGCGAGCCACAACGTCGGTACGATGTGGAGCACGTAGGTCGACAGGCCGTCCTCCTCCACTTCGATCTGCTCGATGCGCGAGCACACCCCGCTCCAATGGCGGGTTTCGCCGTCGGCTGGCGAAACGCGGTGGATCTCGAAGCGGGCGGGGCCGCCGATGGTCGTCTCGAAGTCGGCATCGGGATCCTGCGACACCACGCGCAGGGCCACCTCGAACAGCCGCGAGACGCCTTCCTCGATCTGGAACTCGCGCACGTCGAGGGCATCGCCGGACGCGACCGAGACGGTCAGATTCTGGTTGCCGAGGGAGAGCGGGATCGCGGTTGCCATGGGTGCCTCTCAGCGTGATGTGGCGGTGCGCTTCATGGTGTGGGCACGGCGAGCGCCCCGCCCCTGCTGACATCGATGACCTGGCCGAGCCGCTCGAGCGCGCCCGCCGGCGATCGCAGCGCATTGAGAGAGGACAAGGCGGTAGCGGCCGTACCCGCATCTTCGTTCACCGCGCCGAGTGCCAGCGGAACGCCCGCGACGAATGCCTTGGCAGCGCCTTCGCGCGCCGCTGACACCACGCCCATCACTGAGAGGGTATTGCGAAGGAAGGAGGCCCAGCCCGACTCGGTCTCCGGGATGCCTTGGCCGTGCTTCGACGGCGTGCCGCCCACGAATATCGTGTCGATGCCTTGGGCGATCTCGCCGCCACATTCGGTGCGGTCCTGGCGGCGGCTCATCGGCGCGTACTCCTTGCCGAGCATCGTGACGAGGCTGCCCTCCACCACGTAGGTATGGCTGGTGAGGGTCGTCGTGGCGTGGGCGCGGGCCGCTTCTTTCTTGTTCGGGCCGAGCAGCACCGAATCGATTCCCTTCTTGATGTGCTCGACGATGGGCTTGTCGAGGAAGTACTTGCCGATGAGGCCGCCCACATCCATCCCGAGGCTGCCAGCGAGCGACGCGGCGCCGACCGCCCCGAGCACCGTTCCGGCCTGGCTTGCGCCAACCAGCGCCACCGCCACGGCGCCACCGCTCGCGACGATGGCGACGGCGATCACGGCAGCGCCGATGCCGAGTGAGATCTTCGCGACCTCCGAGGTGTGAGCGACTCCGTGGTCGACATGTGCTGCAAGCTCGAGGTGCATCGTGGGCGTGCTCCTTGTCAGTCGTCCCGGAAACGAAGCTCGGCGAGGACGGTCTCGATCAGACGCTCGACCTCGGCGCGGTGGCGCGCCATCGAGCTGGCGGTGAAGAGGATGACGCGGCCGCCTTCGAAGACGTAGACTTGGTGGTTGTAGAAGACGTCGGCGTCCTTCTTCCAACGGAAGGCTTTGTGGTGGAGCACCAGGCCCTCCCAAGCGCCATCCTCGACGTCGTCACGCTCCATCCGGAAACCTTCGAAGACGGTCGCGTAGTTCTTGGTTTCGCGTGCGACGAGCTCTTCCGGCGTCGCCGTCCCCAGCGGTCCCCCACGTTGCACGACGAGCGACAGACGCTCGGCGTCGCCGATGGGCCACTCGAGCATGTGCATCGAGAAGTCCCGGGCGCCATCGGGGATCGCGATGACGCAATCGTCCATGTGAAACTTGCGGGTCACCGGCGCCCTCCCGTCAGGACGATGTGGCTTGTGGGGCCCAGCGACGCCAGGAGCGCGGGATCACGCGTTGCAATGATCAGCTGAGCCTGCGGCGCATACTCACGCAATGCTCCGATGAGCCGCACTGCGCGCTCCGGCGAAAGCCCGAGCTCTGGCGTGTCGAGGAGCACGACCGACCGTGCGAGGCCCATGACGACGAACGAGGCGACGATGGAAAAGAGGTTTCGCTCACTGAACCCCGCGCGGCTGAGCGGAAGCCGCGCCCCGCCTGGCAGACCGAGCTCGGGCTCGCCGGTCGGGGCGACGCCGACGAGCTTCGCGGTGTCGCAGACCTCGGCGAGAAGCTTCTGCGCCTCCTCGAAGCGGCTGCGATCGCCGTTCGTCACCACCGGCTGCACCAGGCCGCGTGGCAGGCCGGCGAGCTTGGATGGCGACGCCTGCAGGCGCGCCGTTCGCATGTCGGACTCGTAGCTGGTGAAGGCCGAAAAGGGGCTGTCGACCACGCGCCGAGCGGGCAGGTAGACGACCTTCGAGATCTTCGGGTCGTGGTCGTAGCGCGACATGAGACCGAGCAAGCCAGGGTCGGCGTCGGCGCTGCCGAGCGCTCCCTTGCGGAAGGAGACCTCGGCGGTGGTCGTCTCCTCGCTCATCCCGCCGAAGGCGATCTCGTCCGGGTCGAGGAACCAGGTCGTCCGCAGTGTCGCCGCGACGCCACCGACCCGCACCACGTCGGTGGCGTCGGGAATGAATGCCCCGGTCGACAGACGTGCTGCGCTGAAGGCGATGGCCTCGAGGAAGGTCGTCGACCCGCTGCTCGGCGGGCCGGTGACGAGGACGATGGGCAGCGGCGACCCCTGCGCGTCGGCCA
>Ga0105046_10006460_pt1 | contig 18509 bp, 18 predicted proteins | sample MAT03_FD_78385 | JGI IMG/M metagenome (GOLD analysis project Ga0105046, IMG submission 78385) | Freshwater microbial communities from Lake Fryxell liftoff mats and glacier meltwater in Antarctica - MAT-03 (megahit assembly) | ecosystem: Environmental > Aquatic > Freshwater > Ice > Liftoff...
CTGTTCTTGAGACCGGGTCATGAGACGGTCAAAGCACTCGGGGGCCTTCACAAATTCATGAATTGGCCTCGCGCGATTCTGACTGATAGTGGTGGTTTTCAGGTTTTTAGCTTGAGCGACCTGCGCAAAGTGCGCGAGGAAGGTGTTGAATTTCAAAGCCACCTTAATGGCGACAGACATGTCTTTACCCCAGAAAGCACTGTCGACGTCCAGCTAGCGTTGGGCAGCGACATCATGATGGTGCTTGACGAATGCACCGAGTATCCCGCTACCTATGAGCGTGCTCGCCAAAGCATGGAATTGACCTCGCGTTGGGCTCGTCGTGCCTTTGATCATTACCGCGGCCCACGCGCCGAATCAGAGAATCAGCAAGCACTTTTTCCGATTGTGCAAGGCGGAATGTACCAGGATTTAAGAATCGCTTCGGCGGAAGCCCTGCTGGAACTCAACGCGTATGGTTATGCCATTGGCGGATTGAGCGTTGGAGAGCCAAGACCGGACAGTTTGGCTATGACTGAAATTGTGGCTCCAATGCTGCCGGTCAACAAACCGCGCTATGTCATGGGTGTTGGATTGCCAGAAGAATTGCCCGAATATGTGGCGCGTGGAGTAGACATGATGGATTGCGTCATGCCCAGCCGCAATGCCCGCAATGGCTGTCTTTTTACGAATGAAGGGCGTTTAATTATTAAGAATGCGAAATATAAAGAAGACTCTCTCCCGGTGGACTCCAGTTGCGGTTGCTATACATGCACTCACTTCTCGCGCGCCTATCTTCGCCATCTCTTCATGGCCCAGGAGATCCTCTTTTCGACATTGGCAACAATACACAACTTACGGTATTACCTTGACATCATGCGGCACATGCGGGGTAGTATTCTGGATGGGAGATTTCCACAGTTTTTAGCTAGGATGCGCTCGGGCGCAAACCGCGAGAATGCGCAATGACGTAAAAGACTGTAGAATCTTCTAGGAAGACCCCGGAATACCAATCGTGATACTGTTCGCCCTAATTTTGCAGGCCACTCCAAACCAGATGCTCGGATTTTTGCCCATCGTGGCAATGTTCGGAATTATGTATTTTCTAGTTTTGCTCCCCGCCCAAAGGCAAAGGAAGCAGACAAAGGAGATGCTTGCGAATCTGAAAAACGGAGACGAAGTAGTAACGAACGGGGGAATCATCGGAACTATTTTTTCGATAAACAATGAGGATCAGAGCCTCGTGATCCGAGTCAAGCCCGATGCAGTCAAGCTTCGGTTTGCTCGGCAAAGTGTTGCCAGCTTGCTTCTGCCAGAGGGCGGAGAAGCGAAAAAGTAGCTTCACCCATGCCGTCAAAGAACGGCAGGTGAGAATTTAAGCAGGAAGGTTTTCGTAATGCATAGAAGTTTGTGGATCAAGATTGCGTCGATTGTGGGCGTTACCTTGGTGTGCCTATACGGCATTGTGGGGCTCCCCACGAATCAGAAGGAGTTGGTAGACAACTTCAATACCAATATCAAACTCGGGCTGGACCTTAAGGGTGGCAGCCAGCTTGTGCTGCAGGTGCAGGTTCAGGATGCTTTCAAGGCCGAAGCCGACCAGTTGATTGATCGGATCAAGACAGAGCTTAAGACGGCATCGGTTGACTACGGTTCTTTTGACCGCAATGAACCGTCGACGATTGAAGATGCTGACAAAATTGAAATTGTCGGCAAAGGAATTCCCGCAACCAAGGCTGGCGACTTCCGCCGCCTGATTAACGAACGCTTTCCTGACTGGAACATTACCAGCACTTCAAGCTCCGACTACCGGATGACACTGAAGCCCACTGCGGCTTTGGATCTTCGCAAAAAAACAGTTGCCAGTGCAATCCGCACCATTGAAAGCCGTATCGACGGGCTTGGCTTAGCTGAATCGAGCGTACAGCAGCGTGGTGCTGCCGAGACGATTCCTGAAATTCTGATTCAGATGCCAGGCGTCGACGATCCCGCCCGCATTAAGCAGATCCTGCAAACTGCCGCCCTGTTAGAACTGCATGAAGTGCAAGAAGGGCCATTTGCATCGCGGGATCAGATGCTAACGCAGTTCAATGGCATATTGCCGCCGGGTACGAAGGCCGTTCGTGGAGTGGGCCAGCAAGAGAGCTGGTTTCTTCTAAAGCGTTCGCCAGTCATCACTGGACGGGATCTGCGTGACTCGCGTGCTTCTCAGGACCCGATGAACAACAGTTGGGCAACCTCTTTTGTATTGAGCCAGGATGCGGCGGGTCGCTTTGGCCGCTTCACCGAAGCCAATATCAATAAGCGTCTCGCTATTGTGCTGGATGGTCAGGTTCGCAGCGCCCCGACGATTCAGAGCAAAATTTCAGACAATGGACAAATTACGGGCGCTTCTTCACAGCAAGACGCCAATGACCTCGCTCTTGTTCTGCGGGCCGGTTCACTGCCCGCTAGCGTGGTTTACCTTGAAGAACGCACTGTTGGCCCCTCGCTGGGCGCGGATTCCATACGTGAGGGCCTGATGAGCGGCCTGGTTGGCCTTATTGCCGTCGTGCTGGTCATGCTGGTTTATTACAAGAAGGCTGGGATCAATGCCACTGTCGCCTTGATCCTCAACGCCATCATTCTGATAGCAATTCTTGCCTTCTTTGGTGCTACGCTTACGCTTCCTGGCATCGCCGGTGTTGTGTTGACGATCGGTATGGCTGTCGATTCCAACGTGCTGATCTTCGAGCGCATCCGTGAGGAACTTCGCGCCGGCAAAGCGATTCGAGCCGCAATTGACAATGGTTTTAGCCGTGCCTTTCTCACCATCATCGACACACACGTCACCGCGGTTGTCTCCAGCGCATTTCTGTTCATCTTCGGCACAACCAATGTAAAGGGTTTCGCTGTCACGCTGATCATAGGCCTTTTGGCAAATGTATTCACTGCTGTGTTCGTATCGAAGGTCATCTTTGATTGGCAACTGAGCGGCAACAATAAAGTAACAACCCTGAGCATTTAGCTCAGTACAAGATTTGAAAGTTGTTTTCGCCGTTGAGCGGTAAAAAATTCCCGTTCCGGCGGGAACCAGAAAGGAATGATTGGTGTCCAAACCGCTTGGGTGCCAACCAGATTTAGGCAGCATGCATATTTTTCGCGATACGAATTTCGATTTTATGGGCAACAAGTGGCCCCTGATTGGCTTATCTCTACTCTTGGCGGCAGCCGGCTTGGTGAGTCTTGTTATCGAGGGTGGGCCGCGCTACGGTATTGACTTCAAAGGTGGCACACTTCTCTATGTGAAGTTTGCCGAAAAGCCTAGCGAAGAGTCCATCCGCGCTGCTCTCGGCAAGAAGATTACCGGAGAAATCTCGGTTATTGCCGTGCAGGGCACGAACGAGTTGATGATTCAGACAGAAACACGCAACGAGCGGGAATTGCAGTCCACGCGCCAGCTGATTGAGGATACACTCTCCAGTGTCTTCGGATCGACGCCCGATAAGCTTAACTTTACTGGTGCCGCGTCCGCTCGTGTCTACGAGAGGCTGAACCTGCCTTTGCAGAAGGCTGGTGTCTTCATCAACGATGAAGACCTGCGCAAGTTGGTTACAGAAACGCTGAGCTTTCGCGATAAACAAAAAGGCGGCATTATTGCCAACTTTGACGAATTGAGCAAAGTGCCGGGTATGACGCCTCAGATTCTCACAGTGCTCAAGCAAGAGTCGTACCTGGGCAAATACCTTGTGCGCAATACCGAGGTAGTCGGTCCCAAGGTCGGCAAAGAATTGCGGACACAAGCAATTCTGGCCACGCTTTACGCACTGGCCGGAATGTTGATTTACGTAGGTCTGCGTTTTGAATTTGTGTATGGTTTTGCGGCCGTGATCGCGGTCTTTCACGACACGATCATCACTATAGGACTTTTTTCTCTCTTCCATAAAGAGATTTCCTTGACAGTGATTGCTGCGCTGCTTACATTAGTTGGTTACTCGATGAACGACACGATTGTTGTTTTTGATCGTATTCGTGAAAATTTGCAACGGGGCCGAAAGGGAGACATGACCGAGATTGTGAACCGCAGCATCAACGAAACGTTGAGCAGAACAATCATGACGTCTGGTCTTACTTTTCTGACGGCAGTTGCGCTATGGTTGTTTGGCGGTCAGGTGTTGAATGGATTTGCATTCGCCTTGGTTGTCGGCATTTTGGTTGGTACATATTCTTCGATTTTTGTGGCAAGTCCGATTTTAGTGTTCTGGCAAGACTTCATGAAGAAGCGCGGGGACTCTAATAAGGGCGGTGCCGCACCAGCAGTAACGACCGCAAAAAAACTTGCGGCGAAATAAAATGAAACGCTTATGATTCCTGGAACCAGTGCTTCGGTGCTGGTGTCTAGGTTAGGGAGAGGATCTAGGGATGTTTGAACAAAGTTTGATCATAGAAGAGAGCCAGTCTAGAAAAGCGAGCTCGATTGTAGTTTCTTTTCTGATTCAGATGGGATTGATTGTAGTGCTCGTCATTTTGCCAATGGTCTACTATGAGTCGATCAGCGCGGCTGCACTTGGCAGCAGTTTGGTTGCCCCGCCGCCGCCGCCGCCGCCTCCTCCTCCGCCTGCGGAAGTACAACAGGTGAAGGTGAAGGTAGTGCCAAAGCAATTTAACTCGAATGTGCTCATGGCCCCGAAGACCATCCCGAAAGACATCGCCATGATCAAAGAAGATGATCTTCCTATGGCGACCGGTGTTTCCGGCGGCGTCCCCGGTGGTGTCCCCGGTGGTGTCCCCGGTGGTGTTATGGGCGGGCTCCTCAACTCGATCCCTGGTCCTCCTCCCCCTAAAAAGGAAGATCCACCCAAGCCCAAACCATTGGTGCCGATTCGCGTGGGCGGTAACGTCCAGAGTGCAAAACTTGTTCGTCAGCCCAAGCCCATGTATCCGCCGCTCGCTCGGCAGGCCAGAATTTCAGGTGTCGTCAAATTCAATGCGGTTATCGCAAAAGACGGCACCATCCAGAACCTAACCATGATCTCCGGTCACCCTCTGCTCGTGCAGGCGGCAACCGAAGCGGTCAGGCAGTGGGTCTATCAACCCACGCTGCTCAACGGTGAGCCCGTTGAGGTGATTACAACGATTGACGTGAACTTCACGTTAAGCCAGTAATCACAATTTGTCGGCGCAAGTCTAATAAAGTAGTAGTTCCCAAAACCAAACAAACTCGCAGGAGATTTTTGCATGCTTCTCACTATGCAATCCATGGGCTTCCTTTTGTTGCAGGAAGTCGGCTTCGATATTCTAACGATGTGGGACCAGATGGGTCCCTTGGCTAAAGCCGTCGTTATTATCCTTTTCGTCATGTCGGCATGGTCGATCGGCGTCATGATTGACCGCCTGATCGCATTTAATGCCGCCAAGACTCAGAGCCGTCAGTTCGCCCCGGCAGTTGCCGGCGCGCTACGCGAAGGCAAACTAGATGAAGCGATCAAGATCGCTGACCGTTATAAGAAATCGCACTTGGCCAAAGTCGTTGTCGCCGGGCTCCAGGAATTTAAAGTTCACCAGACGAGCACTGAAATCTCTGGCGAAACAATTGAAGCTTCCAAGCGCGCTCTTGAACGTGCCGAAGCCATTGTGCACCAAGAATTGAAGCGCGGTGTTTCAAGCTTGGCGACCATCGGCTCCACTGGCCCCTTCGTGGGTCTGTTTGGAACGGTCGTCGGTATCATTAATGCCTTTAAGGGCATCGCCAGTGAAAAGGCTGCCGGTCTCGGTGCCGTCGCCGGAGGTATTTCTGAAGCGCTAGTTACAACTGCTCTTGGCCTTTTCGTCGCCATCCCGGCAGTTATGATGTTCAACTACTTCACCAACAAGGTCGAAGGATTTGACATCGAAATGAACAACTCGAGCTCAGAACTTCTCGACTATTTCATCAAGCGTTCGCAGGCTGCCCGCCGCGTATAGTCCCTTTTAGGGTCATTGATTATTAGACAATCCTTGCGAGTTTAACCTTCACAGGGCCAGGGCCTAACGGCTTCCTGGCTCTGATGAAGGAAGGAATTTCAATAGGAGAAGGGAACACGGATATGGCAAGGAAAAAAAAAGCAGAGCCACCGGTATCAGACATTAACGTTACCCCCATGGTGGACGTAATGCTCGTGATGTTGATCATCTTCATGGTCATCACCCCGATGTTGCAAAAGGGCGTGAGTGTTGAGAAGGTGAAAACCAAGAATCCCATCGCCATGAAGGACGCCGACAAGGAAGATGCGATTTTGGTGAGCGTCACTCGTGCAGGTGATACCTATCTTGGAACCACCAAAATGCCCCCTGATCAAATGCCAGCAAAGATCAAGGACATGCTCACCAACAAGCCGGAAAAAGTGGTTTATATCAGTGCTGACCGGCGTGCAAAATATGAGCGAGTTGTGACTGTTATTGACGAGATCCGGAATGCCGGCGTCGAACAGCTCGGCCTGATTACAGAAGATATGCAGGGCGGAGCTCCGGCCCCCGCTACAAATTAAGAAGAACGAGAAAGTAAGGAGATACCCAGTATGTCAATGTCAACGGGTGGTAAGGGCGGTCCGAGTAGCGACATCAATATGACACCGATGATCGACGTGCTGCTCGTTCTGATCATCATCTTCATGGTGATTACCCCGCTAACACCGAAAGGACTCGAAGCTCGCGTACCTCAGCCTCCTCCTCCAAATCAGCCACCTCCTCCTCCAGAAAATGACCGGACGGTTGTGGTGATTATCGAAAAGGACAAGAGCATGAAGATCAATCAGGAATCTGTTCTCTTCGAGAATCTCTCGAAGCGGCTTGAGGATATCTTCAAAACTCGCGCGGAACGTGTTTGTTTCGTGAAGGGTGACCCTGATCTTGAGTATCAGGATGTAGCAAAAGTGATTGACGTCGCAAAAGGCGTCGGCATCGACCAAGTCGGTTTGATGACCAAGAAGGTGGAAGCCGGCGAATAGCCGGATGCGAGGAGGATAGCGACCGAAATGATCAATTTGCTCAAATCCCATTCGCGAGTGATCGCGACAGCCGTTGTAACTATCGGCTTACTTGCTTTCGCGAGCGGTTGTGAGAAATTAAAAGCACGCGACTCCCTGAACAAGGGCGTTGCGGCATACAAGGCTACTAAGTACGAAGAAGCCGCCCGTAAGTTTAAGGAATCGATCGAAGCCGATCCGTCATTTGAAGTAGCCCGTCTATACCTGGCTACTTCTTACATGAGTCAATGGATTCCTGGTGCCGATTCGCCCGAAAACAAGGCGATGGCTAAACAGGCTGAAGATGAGTTTATGGAAGTGATTCGGAGAGATCCGAAGAACAAGCTTGCGACAGAATCGATTGCCTCAATGCGGTATAACCAGGCGAACGCTTTTCCCTCTCTAGAGGACAAGCTGCGGGTGATGGACGATGCTAAAGTCTGGTATGCAAAACTCGTAGAGATCGATCCTACCAACGCCAAGGCGCATTACAGCCTAGGTGTAATTTCGTGGTCTAAGTGGTATCCCAAGTACAAGGCTGCCCGCGAGGCTGCCAAAATGCGACAGGAAGATCCGGGCCCGATCAAGGACAAGAAGATCCGCGAGGAACTCAAAGCCGGATTTGCTCCGTTGGTTCAAGAAGGTATTGTGCACCTTTCCAAGGCCGTCGAAATAGATAAAATTTACGACGACGCGATGGCTTACCTAAATCTTCTGATTCGCGAAAGAGCAGATCTTGCCGACAATCCAGAAGACTACAAGAAGGACATCGCAACCGCCGATGATTGGGTTGCCAAGGCCCTTGAAGCCAAGAAGATTAAGGCCATTGAACTCGAAAAGAAAGCCAAAAGCATGAAGAAGGGATAGCACTTCTCTCTTCCTGGATTCAAGAAGGCGGACCCGATTTGGGCCCGCCTTCTTTTTTGCTTCACCCGCCAATTGACACCATCGTCGTAAAATCAAATTAATCAGTTTAGGTAATTCCCCCTGACTTTATGGACATCAAGCCAATTCTCTACGCTACAAGTGTGCCGCCCGATGCTGTACCCGCAGGTCCGCTTAACGTCGTCGAAATTGCCTACCAAAAGCTTGAGTCTGCCTTTGCCGCCAATCGTCCAAAAGAAGACCTGGCTAAGCTCAGAACGGCATTCGAATTCGCACGAGACCAGCACCATGGCCAAGCCCGCAGAAGTGGCGAACCATACATTCTCCACCCTATTGCTGTCGCGCAAATTCTGGCCGAGATGCACATGGATCTTGTTTGTGTCGAAACTGCTCTGCTTCACGACATCGTAGAAGACACCAAGATCAATATCGACGAGATCCGCCGCCGATTCGGCAATGAAGTGGCCGTGTGTGTGGATGGGGTAACCAAGCTCGGCAAAATTCAGCTTTATTCTCGCGAAGAACAACAGGCTGAGAGTGTTCGCAAAATGCTACTTGCGATGGTCGGTGACATCAGGGTGATCCTGGTGAAGCTCAGTGATCGACTGCACAACTTGAGGACAATTGGCAGCCTGACGCGCGAGAAACAAACTCGAATTGGGCAAGAGACTCTGGATATCTATGCTCCGATCGCCCATAGGCTCGGTATGGGTAAAGTCAGATCTGAACTCGAGGATCTCGCCTTCGCCGCGATCGGCCCCGAGGCGCACACGGATATCGTTGGCCAGATCGAACACAAGCGCAAAGCGTCGCAAGAGTTTCTTGAAGGCATTCAGAAGAGCGTCGAGCAAAAGCTTGCCAGGGAAGGTATACCGGCTCGTGTCGAAGGCCGTCTCAAGCGCCCTTACTCGGTCTATGTCAAACTTAAGAAACAAAAAATCCCAATCGAGCAGGTCTATGACTTGCTCGCTCTTCGCATCATCACAGACTCTCTGAAGAACTGTTATGCCGGCTTGGGTGTAATTCACAATGAATGGCCGCCCATCCCTGGACGAATCAAGGACTTCATTGCCATGCCGAGGCAGAACGGTTACCAGAGCCTGCACACCAGTGTGATGGGGACCGGGGGCCAGGCCTTTGAGGTACAGATTCGAACCGAAGAAATGCATCGTCTTGCCGAAGAAGGTGTTGCCGCCCACTGGAAGTATAAAGAAGGCCGCCGCGGCAAGAGCACCGAAGAGCAGTACGTAAACTGGATGCGTCAACTCGTCGAATGGCAGCAAGAGATGCGCGACCCAGGCGAATTCATGTCCACGCTGAAAGTGGATCTATATTCTGACGAGGTCTATGTCTTTACGCCGAAGGGCAAAGTGGTGGTGCTTCCCAAGGAATCCACTCCCGTCGATTTTGCCTACGCTATTCACAGCGATGTCGGCAACGCCTGTGTCGGATCGAAGATAAGCAATCGAATTGTTCCGCTCAAGTATTCCCTCAAAAATGGCGATGTGGTCGAAATCCTTACTCAACCTGGACACATGCCGAGTAAGGATTGGCTGGGCTTTGTAAGAACTTCGAAGGCCCGCAATAAAATCAAGCAGATTATCAATGCCACAGAACGGTCTAAGGCCATTGAGATCGGCGAAAAGTACTTTGAGAAGGAAGCACGGCGGCTTTCGATCTCAATCTCTAAACTCGACGACTCCATTCTTCACCAAGTGCTTGAAGACTACGGCGTAGGCAAGTTGGAAGATCTCTTTGCAAATCTGGGCTACGGCAAAATCGAAGCCAGGCCCATCCTCATGCGTTTTGCCCCAGAGCGAGCTATTGGCGAAGAACAAAGAGCCGCTGAAGCTCCTATAGGCAACTCGCAAGGTGTCCTTGATAAAGACCTTAAAAACCTGGCGTTAAGAGTGAAGGGGCTGAACGATGTGATGATCTACCGCGCCCCTTGTTGCAATCCAATTCCAGGTGAGGCGATCGTTGGCTACATCACTCGCGGTAAGGGTGTCGCAGTGCACAGTATCAGTTGCAGTAACGTGCAGAATCTCATGTATGAGGTAGAGCGAAAGATCGATGTCGAGTGGGCCAAGTCAGGAGTAGAGAGTTTTGACGTGCAGATCTCGATTACTACAGACGACCGGCCTGGAATGTTGGCTCAGTTCACACAGACTCTCTTCAGCGAGAATTCGAATATTCGCAGTCTCGAAGCACGTGGTGATGAGGAACGAGGCGGAGAGGGTGCCGTTGTTGAAATGAAAATCGAAGTTCGCGACAAGCGGCAATTAGAGAAGATATTGAGCACCTTAAGGCGCATTCCCGGAGTGAGAGACATCGAACGAAAATCATGAGTTTACAAGAACCCGAACACATTGCCGTTTCTAAATCGAAAGGGATTGAACTTGATTGGAAAGACGGGTTGCACAGTAGTTTCAACCTCGCCTTTCTGCGAGACAATTGCCCTTGCGCCATTTGCACAGGCGCCCATGGCACCGAGCCGCAGAAAACGAACTATCAGGCTGGGAATCCATTTCAAATGTATAAGCCTGCTCTGAAGATGCTGGCGTGCGAGGCAGTAGGAAACTATGCGCTTAAGATCAACTGGAATGACGGTCACTCCAGTGGCATTTACAGTTTCGAGTATTTACGAAAATTGACTACAGAAGGCGGAAGTTAACTTCAACCGTTGCTTGCACGGGTACGGCTGCCCCGTCTTTGAGCCCCGGCTTAAATCGCCACTTTCGTACAGCTTCAATGGCCTTTTCATCCAGGCCCAGGCCAAGAGGCCGAATCACACGGATATCTCGCGCTTGGCCGGAAGGGTCAACGATGATCGCCAGCACAACAGTGCCTTGAAACTTCGCCTTACGTGCCTCTTCTGAATATTCAGGCTCCACCTTGAACAATACTAGAGGGGCAGATACCCCGCCGCCGACGCGGAAGGCTCCACCGCCGGTGCCGCCGCCGGATCCTGGGCCAAAGCCCGCTCCGCTGCCGGAACCAACACCTCCGCCTTTACCAGTGCCAAAGCCGCCAGAACCCGGCCCTTGCGAAGGGGCACTCAAGCCCGAAAGCGGGTCACCCAGCATCGGCATATTCACTTTAGGTAAGGTGTCTGCCTGAGCGATGATTGTTGGCTCCATCACTAATTTTGGTTGTTCTATTTTTTGCAGTTGTGGCGGTACAAATTGCTTCGGTGCAACCTTGGGTAATTTGCCCTTGCTCGGGGGCGTGATATCCCTCGCGCCGCCGCCACCGCCACCGCCCATAGTTTGTTTCTTTGGGGCAGTCTTCGGGAGATATTCACTCAGCGGTGCCGCAAGCGGCGTAAAGTCTTTGACTGCTTTTTGAATTTCTTTATTCGTCGAAACAAAAATCAACAAAGCAATGATAATGCCGTGGACCGCCATCGATCCCATCGCGCTCCGGGATTCGTTGCCGGCTGTCTGGCCCCAGATATCTTTAACGGCGACGGGCCTGGAAGTCACTTCCAGAGGAGGAAGCTTGGGAGGATTAATCGTCTCCTTAAGGCCTCGCCACAAGGAGACGAGGGTATTCTCCTCGTTTGTACCTGAGAGGGTCTTCGCCAGTTGGTCCTCTGGGCTTGAGACCGGTTTTTGCTGTTCCGTGCTGATCACGTTTTCTTCTTCTGCCCGTTCTAGTGCCGATGTACTCACTTGCTTCACTCCTGGATTTCTACCATCGACTCTGCGCTAATATTGAGACGCGCGAAGTACAGAAGTAGTTGCAATCCAAGATATGAAATCTGGAAGATTCAGCGACTTTGCTCTAATCGTATCACGGTCAGTCATGTCGGCTTAGTTCACCTCATCCACGATTGCCCGTGATTTCCATCTCAATCTGTCATAGATTTAGACGCCCGAAAAGACCTGGAGTTTGATTCATTTCGCTCTCTTTCTTATTACGAGTTTCAGAACTCTACGGTTTGAGTGAAGATGGAATTTTTTCAACTGATTTTAGTTGGACTTCTGAGGTTTGGCTCATTAGATCATCTTCAATAAAATCAACCCTTTACCAAGAAGAAACATCTCGTAAGAGGATTGGAAAAGTATCTCTATGACGTACGCTAGAGCCCGCTTGTGGCTGGGCATCAGTGGTGTTGGGCTGATTGTTCTGCTCTCTCTGTTTGCAATCATCCTGGACTGGCCGAACCGTGTTTTCAATAATTTTTCTCCAGACCTCAAATCTGATGCTTTAGGCCTGGTTTGGATTGTCATGCTCTACACAGCAATCCATATCCCCCTGGACTATATTGGCGGATATTGGCTTCCTTGCCACTTTTCACGACAATGCCTGATGTTTCCATTTTTCGCATCGCAATACATTCGCGGCTTGGTTGTGCAAGGAGCCTTTCTTATCGCCTCCAGTCTGATCCTTCTTCAAATGGGGCGATTGGGCGGCATGCCCGCAGTGCTCATCCTTCTTGCCCTGCTCATGGTAAGCATGATTGAAAGACAAGACTGGATTGCCCGCCTTGTGGCTGGCCTTAAAGTAAGCGGCTCCGAAATGATGGAGGGTCGTCAAGTCGTAATGCTCTCTGGGATGGACACCGGTTTTTCCGGGGGTTTCTCTGGTTTGCCTGGCCGCGAACGCTACATCATTCCTACACTTTGGAAACGCATGCTACCAAGTCGCGTATTGAACCTGGAAGTTCTCAGACGAAGTGCCGGCCTTACGACCGGCAGCAGGTTACGTGGTCTCCTGCTTGCGGTTATCTTCAATTTGTCCGGTTTCTACTTGAGTTCTTTTTTGCCCGGTGCTGGTGTAACGACTTTGGCCGAACTCTTCACTACCGCATTGGGCTTCACCCTATGGAGCTTTCTTGGATTGCTGGTTTTGCCCACGATAAGCCGCTTCGGAGTCTATGAGCTGGATCAATTCGTTCGTTCTGCTGGGATGACAGAGAGTGACTTTGCTCTCACAGTAAGAGAGCTCGATCAGTTGCAGGATGACGAGCCTTCTCGCTCAGTTGGTGTGGAAACTGTGTTTCATCCTGTGCCCAGTGTCGAGTCAAGAATCAAGAGCTTCCAGACTGGGAAAGAACATTTCGGTGCCTGGAATGCGGCCCGTTACGCGCTCTACCTTAGTTGGCCCTGTCTAGGCTTCTTGAATCGTGCTGTGCATTGCAACGTTGGCCGACCGGAATTATGGGTGATGTTGCCAGTTGATTAGCCCACAAGAAAGTCCCGTGATGCCGTCCAAATTTCTTCCATAACTTCCGTCATCTCATGCCCGGATTGCAATTCGGTGAGCTTTGCGTTCGAGTGTGTTGCTACGAATTGTCGGCTGAACGACAAAGGCACTACATCATCCGCGACTCCGTGAAATATTTCTGCCGGTTGTTTGAAATCAGGCTCAGCTGCAAACTTCAACCCGTCCTCTATTAGCCCAAACCCAACAGGTTCCAGCTTGCCACTGGCGTAATGCATCATTTCCAGATAGCCGTCGTGCTTCCATGCTGCCATCTTTTCTTTGCCCAGCCTCATGCCCCAGCGTTCGGCGAAACCGAATGCGGGAGCAAGCAAGACCAGCTTCACTGTCTCTGGATGGAGGCTGGCATAAAGGGCGGCAAGATAGCCACCCATGCTGGAACCGATGAGGCTGACGGCCTCCCCCGCAGCTGCTTGCTCGATGACGCGAAGTTGTCCCGAGATCGTTAGATTGCGAAAGCCCTCGCTCTCCAGGTATGGGACAGCCACTTCAAACCCCTCAGCCCGAAGCTTGCCCGCAAAAAATTCTGCCTTCCTTGACGCGGGTGAAGAAGCGAAGCCATGCAAATAGACAAATCTCATGGTGTGAACTTAAGTTCGGCATCCGCACCAAACTTCTGAAAATCCTTATAAAGGTATTGAGTCTCGAGGGTAAGCACCCCATTTATCAACCGCGTGTAGCGAACACTAGCCGGAACGACACACCCGAATTTCGAGGGGCCGTATTCAATGATGCCCTCATCCATGACCTGTGTTTTGTCCTGAATCGTAAGCGCAACGAGCTGGATACGAATTGGCTGCATATCCGATTGACGCAACCAAATTCTTCCATTCAGAGGTTGGCGGCTTGCCTGCTTGCCGTCAAAAACCGTTACCGCGACATCGGTGTCTGCTCGTTTGAATGCAAAGACTGCAACTTGATCGGCACCAATAAACTCCGTTGCCAGAGCCTGAAATCGCATCTTGTCGATATCTCCAAACCGAAACAGCAGCAGGGAGAGCCCATAATCTGTCGCCAGCCCCTGAAGCCCATATCGCGTAAACTCTTCCATCAGCTTAAGTCTGGTGCGATCATCGTCGCTCTTAAGCCCGAATGCCAGACGCTCGCGAGCTTTCTTCGGTGCCGTCACCACTCGCCCATCGACATCGATCACCTTGCGTAGCTCCGACCAGACAGGGCTCTCTTTACCGCGCAGCGAATATCCAATTTCAGACCGTATTTCTCGCTCCGCAATCTTTGGTGCAATTGGCCTTAATGCGGCTTCGCCCACACGAATCCGCATTCGCGTAGAGTATTGAATTGACTTTTGCTTCAGCACCTCAGTGCCAATTAGATTGGGAAGTTGCTCAGCAAACGATTGCGCCTGGCTAGCTAATCGCGCCCGGTCTAAGCCAGTTTCCTGCGCCAGTAGTGCAGTGGACAAAAGCCAAAGAATTCCCATCACTCGAATCTTCTCACGATGTCCAACTACAATCATAGGAATGCGTGTCTTCATTGCCTTGCTCGTTTTCAGTTCCCAGCTTGCCGCGCAAGGGATCGACTACATCAAAGCGAACTACACGAAATACGAATATCGCGTGGCAATGCGAGACGGCAAGCGCCTCTTTACAAGCGTTTACATGCCAAAGGACGCTTCCAAAAAATATCCGATTCTGCTGAACCGAACACCCTATTCTGTCTCTCCTTACGGCGCAGATCAATATAAAGCAGATCTCGGTCCTTCGCCCCTTTTCGCTAAAGACGGCTATATCGTCGTCTACCAGGATGTTCGCGGCAAAAACATGAGCGAAGGGGACTTTATCAACATGACCCCGCATAAAGCCAAGAAAGCGGGCTCCACTGATTTTGACGAGTCAACCGATACTTACGACACCATTGAGTGGCTGATCAAGAATCTCGAGGGCAACAATGGACGAATAGCCACCTGGGGTATTTCTTACCCCGGCTTCTATGTCGCCGCTGGCATGATCGATGCTCATCCCGCCCTAAAACTTGCCAGCCCGCAAGCTCCAATTACAGACTGGTTTACCGGCGACGACTTCCATCACAATGGCGCTCTCTTTCTGCCGCACGCCTTCAACTTTCTCTATTCTTTTGGACAACCACGGCCGGAGCCTGCTCTCCCGAATCGAACTCCTTTTGACCACAAAACTCCTGATGGCTATAAGTTCTTTCTCGACCTCGGCCCGCTTTATAACGCCGACGAGCGCTACATGAAAAACAAGGTTCAATTTTGGACCGACATGATGAAACACCCCAATTACGATGAATTCTGGCAGTCCAGAAACCTGCGTCCACATCTCAAAAATATCCAGCCGGAGATTATGACGATTGGTGGATTTTTCGATGCCGAAAATCTCTACGGGGCTCTTCAGGTTTTTAAGAATGTCGAGCAACAAGGCTTCGCAAAGAACAATCGAATTGTAATGGGCCCTTGGTTTCATGGCGGTTGGGCTCGCGATCTCGGGGCTGCACTCGGCGATATCAGCTTCAATGCCAAAACCAGCGAATGGTACCGCGAGAATGTGGAATTTCCCTACTTCAAACACATCCTGAAAGATGGGCCTGACCCTAAGCTTCCCAAAGCACTGATGTTTGAATCCGGCTCAAATGTATGGCGTCGCTATGATGCCTGGCCTCCCAAAGAGAGTCAGGCTAAAACGCTCTACTTTCACTCGAACGGCAAACTCAGTTTCACAGCTCAATCCGAAACCGGACAAGCTTTTGATGAGTTTGTCAGTGATCCGGCAAAGCCAGTTCCTTACATCCCCCAACTCTCTACCCGCATGACCCGAGAGTACATGGTGATGGATCAACGTCATGCTTCCACCCGCCCCGACGTTCTAACCTATGTCACGGACGAACTCGATGCTGATCTCGTCCTGGCGGGCCCCGTGACGCCTAGCGTTTTCCTGTCGACCACAGGTACCGATGCCGATCTCGTAGTCAAGTTGATCGATGTGTTTCCCAATGATTTTCCAGACCCCTCGCCCAATCCAAATGCTGTCAGTATGGGCGGTTATCAGATGATGGTCCGGGGTGATGTGTTTCGAGCCCGCTTTCGTGAGAGCTACTCAAGCCCTAAGCCTTTCTTACCGGGTAAGGCTGAAAAGATTGAATGGAAATTACCGGACATCAACCATAATTTTCGCAAGGGCCATCGCATTATGATTCAGATTCAGAGCACCTGGTTTCCATTGGTCGATAGAAATCCGCAAAAATTCGTACCCAATATCAATGATGCCCGTGAGGGGGACTTTCAAAAGGCGAATCATCGCTTGTGGCGAGCCAAAGAACTGCCAAGTGTCGTCAACATTACTGTACTGCCTGGCTTGACAAATTAGAACAATTCTAAAATAATAATAGTTATGAAACGAGCGGCAGCGAAGTTTTCTGTCGAGGATCTCCGTGAACGTTGCCGGCGGGCAGGGCTTTCTCTAACTCATCAACGACTCGTAATCTACGAAGAACTTTTGAAGATGGGAGAACATCCTGTTCCCGAAGCAGTTTTTGATCGTGTGCGCAAAAAGCTTCCTTCGTTATCGCTTGCAACGATTTATAACAACATCAAGACTTTTGTTGAGCATGGGCTGTTGCAGGAGTTGAGCGTTCATCATGGATCATTGCGGCTAGAGTGTAACCTCGATCCGCATCATCATCTTGTCTGCACGAATTGCAAAGCAATTGAAGATCTGGATGAAGCAGATTTTGAGCCAATACGGCTAAAGAAATCGCTTCCAAAGGGCTTCTCTGTGCATCGATTTAGTGTAGATGTTCTTGGCCTTTGCAAGAAGTGCTCGAGTGTAACCCGGCATTAATCAAATTATTCATCAGTGAGGTATATCAGTATGCTTGGAGTGGGACAGGCTTTCCCCAATTTTTCGGTCGCCGCAACGGTCAGCACCGATAAGAACAAAAGTTTTGACACCATTACGGAGGCTTCCTTCAGTGGCAAGTGGAAGGTTTACTTCTTCTGGCCTAAAGACTTCACCTTCGTTTGTCCAACAGAAATTGCAGCGTTCGGTCGCGTCAACGGCGACTTTGCTGATCGTGACACCCAGGTGCTCGGTGGTTCTACAGACAGCGAGTTTGTACACTTGGCCTGGCGCAACAATCACGAAGATTTGAAGGATCTGCCTTTCCCGATGCTTGCCGACGTCAAGCGCGAACTGAGCACCGCTCTCGGCATCCTTGATCCCAACGCTGGCGTTTGCCAACGCGCCACTTTCATCGTTGACCCACAGAATGTAATTCGCTTCGTGATGGTCAATGACCTGAGCGTGGGGCGCAATCCGCAAGAAGTTCTGCGTGTTCTCGATGCCCTTCAGACTGATGAACTCTGTCCCTGTAACTGGAAGCCCGGCGAAGAGGTTCTCAAGCCTTAGTAATTGAGGAGGCGGTGCTACGTTGCCGCCTCCTCCCTCCAAAGTAAAAATATGAGCTTTCAAAAAATGCTGGATTCATTGCCTTCATACGCCAAAGATATGAAGTTAAATCTCAGTTCCCTCGTCAATCAACCTGAACTGACACCCGTCCAAACCTGGGGTACTCTTGTCGCTTCAGCTATTACCTGCCGCAATGAAGAAGTGACAGAGACGATCTTCACCGAAGCCGAGAAACACCTCACACCTGAACAGATGAACGGTGCAAAAGCTGCGGCCACGATAATGGCAATGAATAACGTCTATTACCGTTTTCTGCATCTAACGTCAAACGAAAAATACGCTACGATCCCTGCTAAGTTGCGTATGAACATCATGCGCAGCCACGGTGCCGATGACGTCGATTTCGAGCTTTGGTGCACGGCTGTAAGCGCGATTAACAATTGCGGAACCTGTGTCAGCTCGCATGAAAAAGTGCTGCGCGACAAAGGTGTTCCGGAAGAAACGATTCTCGCCAGTGTTCGTCTTGCTGCCGTTCTTCATTCTATTGCAACGATTCTTGAAGCCGAGAGTGTTGAGCCAATTTACTAAGTCAGACTTTTGCCTTAGCTGTGCCATTCTCCTGGAAGGCCGCTCCGCCCACTGGCACCATGGCCCCGCCATCCGCCAGAAAAGCCGTGCCCGTTACGAAGGCTGAATCTTCTCCCGACAAGAATGCGATAACCCGCGCGATATCTTCTGGCTGTCCCAGCCTCCCAATGGGATGTACCTTTGCGCATGCTGCAAGCGTCGCCTCAGGGTCGTCCGTCAGGGACGCGCTCCAGCGCAACATCGGTGTATCGATCGCGCCAGGGCAAACACAGTTGCATCGAATCCCCTGTTTGGCATAATCCAAGGCGATGCTGCGCGTTAGCCCAAGCAGCGCATGTTTTGATGTGACATAGGCGGCGCTGTTGGCAACTGCCCCCACGGATTGCACACTCCCAACCAAAGAGATCGAACCACCTCCGCCAGCGAGCATTTTTGGTATCACTGCCCGGCAAACTTTGAA
>Ga0105046_10006461_pt1 | contig 18509 bp, 10 predicted proteins | sample MAT03_FD_78385 | JGI IMG/M metagenome (GOLD analysis project Ga0105046, IMG submission 78385) | Freshwater microbial communities from Lake Fryxell liftoff mats and glacier meltwater in Antarctica - MAT-03 (megahit assembly) | ecosystem: Environmental > Aquatic > Freshwater > Ice > Liftoff...
CCCGTCGCCTAGCCCGCGCCGGGCCTCGCGGACGAGCGCCACGTCGCCGGCTTCGGACTGCCCCATCGGCCCCCAGCCGAACTTCACGGCGGTGAAGCCGCGGTCGGCCCAGCGGCGGGCGGCGTCGTGGGTCGCGGCCGGGGTGTCGTCGAACAGTACGCTGCTGTACGCCCGGAACCGCGTCTGGAACGGCCCGCCGAGGAGGCGGTACACCGGCTGCCCGAGCGCCTTGCCGGCGATGTCCCACAGGGCCATGTCGATGCCGGCCATGGCGTGAACGGCGGCGCCGCCGCCGGCGAAGTACACGGCCGCGCGGCGCATCCGCTCGTTGCACACCTCGACCGCCAGCGGGTCGAGCCCGACCACGACGCGCGCCAGGCCCGACGCCTGGGTGTGCGACATGGGGGCGTCGATGGCGGCCTTCACGACCTCGGGGCTCGAATCGACCTCACCCCAGCCGGAGATGCCGGCGTCGGTATCGACGCGGACGAGGCACGTGTCCTGGGTACCGTCGGCGGCGGCGACGACGTTCGGCAGTCGCAACACGATTGCTTCGACGGCGGTGATCTTCATGGGCGAAGGTTCCAGGCGTGTCGTCGAACGGAACCCGGGGCGTTGCCCCGGGCTATGTTATCCCAGGCCTTCGGCCTGAAAGCCGGCAAGCCCTCTTCAGCCCAAAGGGCTGGGATAACATAGCCCGGGGCAACGCCCCGGGTGTGGTTTCACGTCCGGCACGCCCGCCCCTTCCACCCCGCCGCCTCCTCGCCGTCGAGCCGCAGGGTCAGACACTTGGCGCTGCCGCCGGCCTTCAGGAACTCATCGAGCTCCACCTCGATCGGCTCGTACCCCGCGGCCCGCAGCGCTGCCCCCAGTTCCGGGCAGCGACTGTTGTGAACCACCGTGCGTCCCACGACCACGGCGTTGCAGCCGAATCGCGCCGCGTCCGCCTCGCCGACCGGGATCAGCCGCGTGACGTGCGCCGCCAACACCTTGCGGCCGTAGTCGTCGAACGCCCCGGGGAAGTAAATCGCTTCGCCGGGCGCGAGCGGGCAGAAGCAAGTGTCGAGGTGGTAGAAGCGTTGGTCCACCAGCTCGACCGGGAGCACGCGCACGCCGAGCGCCTGACCGGCCCACTGGTGTGCGGCCGCGGCCGAGCGGGTGCGGTAGCCGGCGAACAGGGTGTCGCCGCAAAACAGGGCGTCGCCGGCGCCCTCGTGGAACATGCCGTCCGGCAGGTGCTCGACGGCGAACCCGTGGGCGGCGAACCACTCGTCGAAGACGGGCGACTCGCGGGCGCGGACCTCGTGCCGGAACCGGCTGCTGAGGAACCGGTTCTCGAACACGAGCCCGGCGTTAGCGGTGAACACCAGGTCCGGCAGGCCGGGTTGCGGGGCCAGCTCCTCGACCGCGACGCCGAGTGACAGCAGGGTGTCACCCAGTGCGCGCCACTGGGCGGCGGCGCGTTCGCGGTCGGCCCCGCGGGCGCGGCTCATCCACGGGTTGATCTCGTACTCGATGCCGAAGTAGTCGGGCGGGCACATGAGGACGCGGGCGGCCACGGGACACCTCCGGGCGGGGCGATCCATTCTACGCCGCCGCCGTGGTACACTTCTCGATGCCCCATGACCGGGCGGCGGCGGAATTCTGAACAGCCAGCCCGGCGGGCGGGCACTACACGGGTAAACGCCGCCCGCGAGACCGACCATGCTCCGCGCCACCTACCGGCCCGACGCCACCGAGCCCGACCGCACCCTCCTCCGCCGCTACGCCGCCGGCGACCCAACCGCGTTCGCGCAGCTCCTCGACCGGCACGGGCCGCTCGTGTACGGCGCCTGCCGCCGCGCCCTCGGCGGACACGCCCATTCCGCGGAAGACGCCTTCCAGGCCACGTTCCTCGTCCTCGCCCGCAAGGCCGCCCGCCTCCGCGACCCCGACTCACTGCCCGGCTGGCTGTTCGGCGTCGCCCGCCGGGTGGCGTCCGCCGCGCGCCGCCGCGACACCCGGCAGGAGCGCGCGAGCAAGGCCGGGGCGAAGCCCGAAGCCGTGACCGGCGGCGACTGGGACGAACTCCTCGCGGTCGTCGATGAGGAGATCGCGGCGCTGCCGGACGAGCTGCGGGCGGCGGTGCTGCCGTGCCTGTACCACGGCAAGACGCAGGACGAGGCCGCGGCCGAACTCGGGTGGAGCCTCAGCACCCTCCGCCGCCGCCTCGACCGCGGCCGCGAACTGCTCCGCTCGCGCCTCACCACCCGCGGCATCGCCCCGGCCGTGGCCCTCGTCGCCGGGGCCGTCGCGCCGTCGGCAGTAACCGCGCTGCCGGCCGACGTGCGGGCCGCGACGCTCGACCTCGCCGCCGGTGGAACGACCCCCGCCGCGGTTTCGACGCTGGCACGCGTCGGTTCGCCGCGCGGCACGACGCTCGGCGCCGCGTGGGTCATCGCCGGCGTCACCGCGGTCGGGGTGGTGGTGGGAACCGTCGCGTGGGTCGCGCTCGACCACCCGCCGGAGGTGCCACCGGTCGCCGCGGCCCCCAACCTGGAACCGCCGAAGTACGAGCTGCTGCCGGAACTCCCCGCGGCCCCGCTGCCGCCGCGGGCCGTGGCCCGGCTCGGCACCACTCGCTTCCGCCACGGCACCGACGGCGCCTTCGGCATGGTCGATCCGCTCGGCGTCACCCGCCTCGGCTTCCTCCCCGACGGCACGCTCGTCTCCGTCGGCGGCGGGCGCGTCCGCTTCTGGGAGGCCGCCACCGGCGCCGAGCGCCACGCCGATTCCGGCGTCGCGGCCGGGTCGCGGTGGATGCTCCGGGCGCTCCCGTTCGACGGCGGCCGCCGGGTCCTGGTCCCGGAGCAAGACGCGGGCATGAACCTCCTTCCGGCGGGTCGAGCGTGGAACCTCGTGGACCGCACCGCCGGCCCGGTCATCACCTTCGCCCGGCACACCGACCGCAAGGGCGACGTGATCGGTCCGACAGTGGTGAGCACCGACGGCACCCGCTTCGCGCAGACCGACGGCAACGGCGACGGCTGGGTGTGGCACGCCGACGGCACGGCCGGGGCGAAGCTCGCCGGCAAGGTCCGCGAGCACGGCCCGGCGGCATTCCTCCCCGGCGGATCGGAACTCGTGACGGCCGGGTCCGACGGCCGCTTCCGGGTATGGGACGCGGCCACGGGGGCGGAGCGGCGGGCGTTCGGCGAGCCGGCACCGCACACGACCGCGGCCCTCTCCGCGGACGGCACCCGACTGGCCGTCGTCGGCGAGGACGACGACCCGACCTCGGACCCCGAGCAGCGGTTGCTGGTGGTGTGGGACACGACCCGCGGCGCCGAGGTGCGGCGGTTCCCGCTCGGCGGCGCGGCCCGGTTTGCGGCCCACGGCGGGGTGGTCGCCTTCACCCCGGACGGCCGGCACGTCGTCGCCGTGAACCACGTCAACAACCGCTTCCTGGACGTGCCCTGGTGGGCGCTCGATGGCGGCGCGTCGGGCCACTGGTCGGCGTACAGCGAGGGGTGCCCGCCGCGGCCCCTCGCCGTCGAGAACGACCTCCGCACACTGGCCGTGGCGTGCGGCGACGGCACCTCGCGCGGCGTGGTCCGCGTCTTCGACGGCGTGACCGGCCGGGAGCGGGTGCCGCCGGGCGGGATGTCGGCGCCGGTGCGGGCGGTGGCGTTCGCGGCCGGCGGCGCCGAAGTGGTGACGACCGACCGCATGGGCCACGCCGAGAGGTGGGACGTGGCGACGGAGAAGCGGCTGCAGGCGACCGGGGGCGTGCCGCCCGACGTGGGCGTTGCCGGCGTGGGGTTCGACGTGGCCGCCGCGCTCGGGCCGCGGGTGGTGGTGAAGTCGGCGGCCGCGTCGCCGGACGGGACGCGGGTGGCGGTCGGCGTGGCGACGTACTCGCCGGCCGAGGGGTGGGGCCGGGTGGTCGTGCTCGACCGGGCGACGCGGGCGGTGGTGTGGTCGGCGCCGCTGCCGGACGCGGGGGCGACGAGTGTGGCGTACAGCCCCGACGGCGCCCGACTGGCGGTCGGCTCGACGGCGGTGCGGTTGTTCGCGGCCGCGGACGGCGCCCCGGGCCTGACCCTCGACGGCCACCGCGGGGCGGTCACGGCGCTGGCGTTCTCGGCCGACGGGAAGCGGCTGGCGTCCGGGGCGACGGACGCGACCGCGGTGGTGTGGAACGTGGAGTGAAGACGGAAGGCAGTCTCACGCAGAGGCGCAGAGGCGCAGAGAAAGACAGAATTCAACTCTGTCTTTCTCTGCGCCTCTGCGTGAGACTGCCTTATTTCGCTTCCAGCCGGTACACCGCCTTCGCCGTGCGCGCGAACAGCGCCCGCCCCTCCACCGCGTAGCTCGCCTGGGCCTTCTCCTCCAGCCGGTTCCTCGCCAGCTCCTCGTACTCCTCACCCGGCTTGAACACCACGCCGGTGCCGTCCTCGGCCAGCAGGTACACCCGCCCGCCGGCGTACACCGGCGACGCCGAGTACGCCCCCTTCACGTTCTGGTCCCACCGGGCGGCACCGGTCTTGGCGTCGAAGCAGGTGAGCAGGCCGCCGTCGGTCACGCAGTAGAGCGCATCGCCGATCAGGAGCGGGGAGGCGTTGCGCGGGGCGCCCTCCTTTGCCGTCCAGGCGACGTGCGTGCCGGTCACGTCGCCGGTGCCGCCGGTCTTCACCGCGTAGAGCACCGGGTTGTCGTAGCCGCTGCTGAAGAAGATCATGCCGTGCCCCGCGACCGGCCGCGGCACGATCGAGTAGCCGCTGAACTTCACCCGCCACACCTCTTTGCCGGTGTCGGGCTCGAACCCCTGCACCACGTCGCTGCCGACCGACAGGAGCTGGTCCTTGCCGCCCACCGGCACCACCAGCGGCGTGCCGAACGAGAACGCCCGCGCCGGCTTGGCGTCCCGCGGGGTCGCCCACGCCACCTTCCCCGTGGAGGCGTCGAGGGCCACGACCTGCTGCTTGTCGGCGCCGTCGATACTGAACACGAGCTTGTTGTGGGTGAGGACGGGGCTGCCACCGTTGCCGTGGACGGGGGCGTAGCGCAGCTCGCGCGTCTCCCACAGCTTCGCGCCGTCGCGGGTGCTGAGGCAGGCGGTGCCCATGTGGCCGAAGTGGACGTACACCCGGTCGCCGTCCACGAGCGGCGTCGGGCTGGCGTGGCTATTCTTCGAGTGGATCGGGGGCGCGTCCTTGCCGTCCTGAAAGAACACTTCCACGTCCCACAGCACGGCCCCGGTGGCGGCGTCGAGGCAGAGGGCGCGGAGCGACTGGCTGGCCTTCTTCTCCTCGCTCTGCGGGACAGCGGTGGTGACGTAGACGCGGCCGCCGGCGACGACGGGCGACGACCAGCCGGAGCCGGCGACGGCGGTGCGCCAGCGGACGTTCTTGGTGGGGCTCCAGGTGACGGGCGGGTCGGCCTTGTCGGCGTGCCCCTGCGCGGTCGGGCCGCGGAACTGCGGCCAGTCGGCGGACGCAGCGACCGGCAATGCCACGAACGCGAGGAGCGGGAACAGGAGGCGGGACATGGAATCTCCGAGGTGCGGTGGGGAGGGAAGGATATGATCCCCGCCGCCGGCCGGGAATGCTACCGCAAAGCCGCCGTTGGCGACACCCGTTTTTGTCTTTCCGGCCGTCCTGGCAACCGTGGCCGACGTGTTCCCGCCGGACCGTCACGTCTACCTGCTCGTCACGCAAAGCCATGGCAGCAAGGTGATGGCGGTAACGCCGCGGCTGGCGGTGCGGCACGAGGAGACGACGCGGGAGGAACTGCTGGCCCGGGCGGCCGAGGCGCCGCCGCCCGGCCCGCCACCGGCGTGGTCGAACAAGGTCGGCATCAGTAAGCCGCAACTGCTGGAGACGATCACCGCCGCCGGCCGCGACCGCGCGATGCACTTCCCGCGGGTGTACGTGGAGGCCTGCCACACCGAGGGGCCGGAGTTCACCCGGGATAACCTCCCCCCGAACGTGGACCGGCTGATGCACATCCGGGCCGGCGCGCACCGGCTAAACGTGCTGTACCTGGACGTGCAACAACAGCGGCGCGAGGGCGAGAGTTTCGCCGACGCACTGGTGCGGACGCGGTCGCCGAAGTTTGACGTGGTGGAGCGGGCGTGGCCGGTGTGGTCGTTCCTGCGGGCGTTCCCGTGGCTGTACCTGGCACCGTTCGCGGTGTGGCTGCTGTGGCTGCTCGACCGCCGCCGCCTGACCCGCCGGGCGGCGCGTCCGGCTGCGTCGCCCCCGCCTCTCCCGTAGTGGTCCGTCTACCGAGCGGTCGCCGCCGTCCTCCGTCAGCCACACCCCGCCGGTCGTCGAGCCGAACGCCAGCCGCTCACCCGTGCCGTCAATCGCCAGCGCGTGCCGGTACACGATGTCGTAGGCCGGCTCCGTCGGCAGTCCTTCCCGCAGCCCCTCGAACGACGCGCCGCCGTCGCGCGTCCTGCTCACCACCAGTTTGCCGTCCACCGGCACACGTCGCTCGTCCTTCGTCGCCGGCACGAACCATGCCGTGTCCGGGTCGGTCGGGTGAACGGCGACCGCGAAGCCGAATCCACTCGGGGCGGCGTTCGGCACGTGCGCCCAGGTCCGTGCCCCGTCGGCCGACTTGAAGACGCCGTTGTGGTGCTGAATCCACAGGCGGTCCGGCGCGGCCGGGCAGTGCCGCATGATGTGGGGATCCTGCGCCACCGGATCCAGGCGAAGCTCCGGCGGCAGGTAGTCGGCGTGCATCCCGGTGCCGACCTCCCGTGCCGTGCCGCCGTCGGTGCTGATCCACGCCCCGCCGCACGATACAGCCACGCGGAGGACGTTCGGGTCGCGCGGGTCGCGGAGGATGGAGTGGATGCCGGGGTGGTCGGCGCCGCCGCCCATCCAGTGCATCCGCTCCGGCCGGTCCCACAGGCCGCGTACCAACTCCCACGACCGGGAGCCGTCGTCGGAGCGGAACAGGCCGCCCGGCAGCGTGCCGGCCCACAACCGGCCGGGTTGCGTCGCGGCTCCCGACTCCAGCGCCCAGATGAGCTTCAGCGTCGCCGGCTGCGGCGGCTTGCCGTCGGCGGTGCCGACCACCTCGCCGTCCGGGTACGCCGGCACGGCACGGTCCTCCCAGGTCTTGCCCGCGTCCGGCGAGAACTTCAGTTTCACGCCGAAGTGGCCGAGGTTCAGCGCCGCAAACCAGCCGCCGTCGCGCGGGTCGACGTACGCGAGCGTGACGTTCTCGCCGAGGAATGACACCCCACTGACACTCCACCCCGCGGGGCCGCGGTCGGCGGTGAACAGCCCCTTCTTCGTGGACACGAGCACGCGGTCGGACACGGGCGTCATCCCCCGGAAAGTGCCTGACACAAGTAAACCTCGGCGTCCGCCGCCACCGGCTCCGCGAGCCGGGTCTTGTCGGCGACGGCGACGCCGTCCACGAGCGCGACGACGTGGTGCCGCAGCGCCCCGCGCTCGTCCACGACGTAGCCGCGGAGCATGGGGTACGCGGCGAACAGCGCGTCGAGCACCTCGCGTACGGTGTCGCCACTAACGACGCAGGTTCGTTCGCCGACGCTACTGCCGGGTTCGGCGGTGAGCCAGCGGGCGATGGCAGGGGCGACGACGACGGTCGGCATGGTGTGCGGGTGTACCGCGCGGGCGGGTCGGCGCGAAGGGCGGTTGCGGCGCGCGTGCGGATCGGCGAGAGTACGGATCACGTGGCGAGCCGACCGCCGTCAGGCGGCGGGTGACGCGCGTCGTAAATGTCACCCGCCGCCTGACGGCGGTCGGCTCGCCTTCCCCCGGTGCCCCATGCCCCGCCCCACCCGCCGCCAGGCGCTCGCCGCCCTCGCCGCAACCGGCGCCCAGCCCGCGCGGCCGAAGTTGATCGCCGAGGAGAACGCCCGCCCCGGCTCGACCGACTGGCAACTCACTTACGTCAAGTTCGACGCCGCCGCGAAGTACCGACAGTCGGTACTCGAAGGCTACGGCACCCGGATGAGCGTGAAGGCCGGGCAGGAGATCGGCTTCTGCGTCAGCTGCGTGCCGGCGTCGGCCGTCACCATCGACGTGTACCGCCTCGGCTACTACGGCGGCGCCGGCGGCCGGCTGGTGCGCACACTCGGGCCGGTGAACGTGACGCCGCAGCCCGTGCCGCCGGTCGGCCCCGCCCGGCTGCGCGAGTGCCGCTGGGAGGCGTGCGCCAAACTCACGATCCCCGCCGACTGGCCGAGTGGCGTCTACCTCGGGAAGCTGTCGGCCGCGGCGCACCGCTACCAGAGCTACGTGATCTTCGTGGTGACGGACGACCGGCCCGCGGACGTGCTGGTGCAGTGCAGCACGAACACGTGGCAGGCCTACAACAAGTGGCCCGACGCGCACTCGCTGTACGACAACGACCGGCCGGACCGGAGGCCGCTGGTGTCGGGCGTGCGGGCCAGCTTCGACCGGCCCTTCGCCCGCTACCCGCAGGTCAGCGACAACCCGCTGTCACTCGGCACCGGCGAATTCCTGCTGTTCGAGTTCCCGTTCTCGTACTGGCTCGAAAAGCACGGCTACGACGTGACCTACTGCACCAACGAGGACGTACACTCGTCACTGGAAACGGTCACGCGGCGCAAGGCGTTCCTGTCGATCGGCCACGACGAATACTGGAGCCGGCCGCAGTTCGACCACGTCTCCGAGGCCGTGCGCCGCGGCGTGAACGTCGGCTTCTTCTCGGGCAACGCCGTGTGCTTCGTCACGCCGTTCTCGCCGGGCTCGGACGGCCGGCCGAACCGCATCATCGAGCGCCGCGGCCGGTACGGCGGGGTGCGACCCGAGGAGGAAAAGTGGATGGCCGACCTCCCCGAGCCCGGCCCGGACGAGGCGACGCTGATCGGGGCGCGGACGGTCATCCCGTTCAACGGGTCGGGCGACTGGGTGTGTGCCAAGCCAGACCACTGGGCCTTCGCCGGCACCGGCATGAAGGCCGGCGACCGCATCCCGGGGCTGGTCGGCTGGGAGCACCACGGCAACCCGGCGCCGATTCCCGGGCTGGAGGTGCTGGCCGCGGGGAAGACGTGGAACGGGGCCGAGCAGGAGAGCCACTACGAGGCGACGATTTACCCCGGGCCGCGCGGCAACACGGTGTTCAACGCGGCGACGATCTTCTGGGCGCAGGGGCTGGCGTCGCCGCCGGGGCACTGGCTGCCGTTCGTGCACAACGGCCGCCCGCACGGCCCCGACCCGCGCGTCGAGCGGATCACGCACAACCTGTTGCGCCGGTGGACGGGGGCGTAAGCGACGACGCCGGCGCTCAGTGCCGCAGCAGGAACTCGTTCGTGTTCAGCAGCGCGTGCTGCACGTCCTGCAACCCCGCGGCCCGGTCGGGCACCGTCGCCAGGTGTCGCGCCACGAGCTCGCGCTCCCGCGCCGTCGGCCGGCGGCTGAGCGTCGCCAGGTACACGCGCTCCACGATCCAGTCGTTCTCCTTCCCGGCCCGCAGCCAGCCGGCGACGCGGCCGTCGGCCGAGCGCACCTTCCCGACCACGCCGGCGTTATTGAGCATGTGCAGCACCTGCGGCAGGCCGGGGTCGTCCTCGCGGGCGCACTCGCACACCGCGTCGCGCACCGGCTTCGAGAACGCCTGCAGGAACGGGTGCGCCACGCCGCCCTCGGGCAGGTCGAGCGCCCGCGTCCCCTTCGGGAAGCCCTTGAACTCCTCGGGCACGCCGGTCGCCGCCGACACCGCGTCGAGCGCCTGTTCGGCGGCCAGCATCCGCACCGAGGCCTTCACGAAATAGCGATCCGGGTCGGCGGCACGCGGCGACTGCGCGGGCGCCTCGCTGGCGAGCTGATACGTCTGCGAGTTCAGAATCGTGCGGATCAGCGGCTTCAGTCGGTAGCCGCCGCGGGCGAAGTCGTCGGCCAGCCGCTTCAGCAGCTCCGGGTTGCTCGGCGGGTTCGTGTCGCGGAAGTCGTCCACGGGGTCCACGATCCCCTTGCCGAGGAGGTGATACCACACGCGGTTGGTGACCGACGGTGCGAAGAAGCGATTCCCCGGCGCGGTGAGCCAGTCGGCGAGCGCCTTGCGACGATCGTCGTCCGGGCCGAGGGCCGGCGGGCGGTCGCCGAACGCGACGGGCGGCTGCGGCCAGCGGGTGAGCGGGTTGTTCAGCTCGCGGCCGGGGGCGAGCGCGACCACCTCGTCGTCGAGGCCGAACTGCGCCCCCTTCAGCTGCACCCGAGCGAAGAACGCGGCGAGGCCAAAATAGTCAGCCTGGGTGATGTTCTCGAACGGGTGGTTGTGGCACTTCGCGCACTGCACGCGGACGCCGAGGAACAGCTGCGCCGCCGCCTCCGCGGCCTCCTCCGGCGTGCGGGCTACGCGGAAGAAGTTGGCCGCCGGGCGGTGGAGCGTGTTGCCGCTCGCGGTCAGCAGGTCGCGCGCGAAGTCGGTGACCGGCCGGTCCTCGGCGACGGTGCGCACGAGGTAGCGGTGGAAGCTGTGGACGCCGCGGTCGCTGATCGTGGTGGGGCTGCCGCGGAGCACGTCGGCCCACTTCATCGCCCAGAAGAGGGCGTAGTCATCGGACGCCAGCAGCCGGTCGATCAGCTTCGCGCGCCTGTCCGGCTCCTTCGAGTCGAGGAACGCCGCAGCTGCCTCGGGAGTGGGAATCGTACCCGTGACATCGAGGTACACGCGTCGGAGGAACACCTCGTCGGAGCACACGGCGGCGGGGAGGAGTTGCAATTCGCGCTGCTTGGCGAAGACGAGTTCGTCGATCGCGTTCGCCGGCGGCGGGCCGCGGAAGACGAACCCCGGGTCGGGTTCGACGCGCGCGAGCCGGACGCCGGCGATGTTGTCGAGGTAGCGCGCCAGGATTGACGCCTCGGCGGTGCGCGGGAACGTGACCAATCCGTCGGGCGTGACCGGCACTGCGGCCGGGTCGCTGGACGTGAACACGGTGAGGGCGGTCACGTCGCGGCGCGAGCCGTCGCGGAAGTGGGCGAACACGGCGAGTTGCCGGGCCGGCGGGTCGGTCTTCTGGTGCGGGCCGGGCTGGATTTCCAAACGGACTAGGCCGGCGGGGGCGCTGTCGCGGCAGCCGGCGGCGACCCACGCGGCGATGACGCGGTAGGCGGCGTCGCTCGGCCCGAACAGCCGCCCGCCCCCGTGCGGAACGCGGCCGCTTCCCTTCAGAAGGATCAGACTGTCGCCGGGGTTCTGCGTGCTGACGCGACGACCGGCGCCTTCACGGGTGAGTGTGAGAAGGTCGAGGTCGGCGTCGGCGCCGCGGAGGGAAAGGCGGAAACCGTTCTTCCCCTGCGGCGAACCGTGGCAGGCGCCGCCGTTGCACCCGGCGCGCGCCAGCGCGGCGATCACGTCGCGGCGGAACTCGACCGGCTCCGCAGCGGCCGCGGGGGCGGCAAGGGCGAGCACGGCGGTGGTCAGGGCGGCGCGCATGTGAGGTTCCCAACACCCGGCTCGGGGCTTCCGTAGGTCGGGCCGAGTCTTCGAGGCCCGACGCGGGCGCCCGGTGCGACCGAAAAAACCTGGAACGTCGGCGCGGCGGGGCTTTCACCGGACGCCGCCCGCGCCCCGCGTCGGGCCTCGAAGACTCGGCCCGACCTACGGGAGCGGCCGGCTCACCGCTTCCGCACCTCGACCGCGACCGACGCGCGGACCTCCTCCTCGAACCCGTCCACGTCCGCCGTCGCCGTCACCGTCAGGTTCTGCTGCCGGGCCGCGGCGTCCGGTGACACCGCGATGTCAACCTCCGCCGCGTCCGCCCCCTTCGCCACCGTCATCGTCTCGGGCAGTGTCACGCCGGTCATCGGCGCCAGCCGCAGCGTCACGGGGCCGTCGAAGGTCTTCGCGCGGGTCACGATCCACTTCACCCGCGCCGACTCGCCGGGGAGGAGCGCCAGCTTCGTCGGCTCGGCGGCGACGCGGAACGCCGTCGTGATCTCCAGGTCGAACGTGCGCGTCAGTTCGACACGGCGGCCGGCGTGGCTGCCGGTCGCGGTCACGGCGATCCGCGACTTGCCGAGGTTCGACAGGATTTTCGACGCAACCACACCGACCGTCGCGTCCGGGAACTCGGCGTACAGGCGGGTGCGGCCCTCGCTCTTGTCGGCCAACTGGCCGCCCGCCGCGGCGAACGAGATCGGACCGTCGAAGCCGGCGGCGCGTGTGGTGACCAGCGGCACCGCGGCCTTCTGGTAGCGCGGCAGCGTCACGGCCGATTCGGGCAGCTCGAACGCGAACGGCGACGGCGGCGTGACCTGGACCGCGAAGCGGTCGGCGACGGACGGCGGCAGGCGGCGCTGGTCTTCGCGGAGGGCGAGCGGGATGAGGTCTACGTTCTCCAGCCTGCGGTCGATGAGCGGCCGTGTCCGCACCGCCACCCACTCGCCGCCGGCGTCGGCCGCGATTCGAACGGTGTGAATGCCGAGCGGCGCGGCTGCGTCGGCTTCGAGCTTGCAAACGACGGCCGCAGCGCCGGCGGGAATCTCGATTGGCGCGAGCCGCAGTCCCGGTGGGCCGCCGGTGAGTTGCAGCTTGATCGGACCACCCCCGCCGGTCCGCGTCACCACGATCGGCACCGGCTGGTACGACCCCTGCGGCACCGTCAGCCCCTCGACCTCGGCGGTGACGGTCGGCGGGAACGGGTCGCGGCGCGCGGTCACGCGGTAGGCGAAGGCGTCGCCGCCGTCGCTGAGGGCGTCGCGCACCGCGACGCCGTAGTCGCCGGTCGCGGGGGCGGTGAAGTTGAGGGTTACCTCGTCGTTCTGTTCGGCGGCGCGGGCCAGCTCGCGGCCGAGGCGGTCGGTCACGGCGAGTTCCAGTTCCGCCGGCGAGTTCAGCGCCTGCGCCTCGCCGCGGAGAAACAGCCGCTCCCCCTTCGCCAGCCGGACGCGGAACGTGTCGGCCCGCCCCGGCGTCCGCAGCACGCCGCACAGGGTGCCCGGTACGACCGCCGGCGTCGCCTGGGCGCGGCCGAGCGTCAGCGTGCGGTCGAGCGCCAGGAACGGGTTCAGTCGCGTCGGTCCGAACTGGTAGGCGAACACCGCCGGCGGCGACGCGAGCTGTGACAGCCCGGTGTCACGGGCCGCGTCGAACGGGTCGGCGACGGTCACCGGCCCGGCCGCGGTCGTGAGCGGCACCCACGCCGAGCCGTGGTCGCCCGGGCGCTTCAGCACGGCGTCGAACGGCCCACCGGGGACACGCCGCGGGGCCGCCATCGGGAAGACGGCGTCCGGCGTCTCGGGCAACGACACCGGTCCGACGAACCCGTTCTCGACCGCGGCCGGCACCGCGACGCGGCCCGCCGGGAAGCGGCCGACGCGGAGGACGTAGCGGTGCGTGTCGCCCCCCTTGAACCGGGCGTCGCGCACTTCGACGGCGTACGTCCCCGCCGCGACGAACCGGTGCTCGAACCGCGTGTCGAAGCCCAACCCCGGGTCGTTGTCGCGCTCGGCCACGAACGCACCGGCCGCGTCGCGGATCGTCACCAGCGGGTCGGCGTCCTTCCCGAAGCGGTTCGCCACCGCCTCGAAGCTCACCCGTTCCCCGGCCGCCGCGGTGAACCGGTAGCGGTCCACGCCCCCGTCGCGGAACGTGCCCCACGCCGCCGCCGGCAGTGACAACGCGCTGTCGTTCGCTCCCGCCCGCACCGGCAGGTCGTCGATCAGGAACAGGTGCAGGTTCGACAGGCCGTGTCCGGTGGCGACGCGCAGGCCGCACACCCCGACGGGCGCGTCCGCGGTGACGGTCACGTCGAAGACGACGCGGTCGGGCCGACTCTCGACCGGCGTCGCCTTCAGCGCCCCGGCCGGGAGCGACACCCACACGTCGAGCGCCGGACCGAAGCCGTGGCCGGTGAACGTCACGCGCGTGGTTTTTCCGCGCTCGACGGCCGGCGGCGTGACCGAGTCCACGAACGTCGCCGGCACCGACCCGTAGGCCGGGCGGAGGCCGACGCGCGGGTCGGCCCCGCGCGCGGCGGGGAGCGCGACCAGCACCGACACGGTGGCGAGGATGTGTCGCATCGGGAGGGCACTGGCGAGCCGAGGGACGTAAGTCCCCGGGTTTCCGGGTGGGGGGCTGGCGGACCAACTTCGCTTCATGCTACACTCATCTGCGACGGAATGCACGCCGGAATACCCTGCCTTCACCCGGGGGCTCACGCCCCGCGGCTCGCCTGGGATGTCGCCATGATCCGCCTGTGGGGCCGCTCCTCCCTCGACCGCCGCGAACTCCTCCGCGTCGGAGGTCTCGCCCTCGGCGGGCTGGCGCTGCCGGCCGTCCAGAACCGGGGACTCACGTCCCCGGCTCGCCCGGGCAGCTTCGGGAAGGCGAAGAACTGCATCGTCCTGTACTTGTCCGGCGGGCCGGCCCAGCTCGACACCTTCGACCCCAAGCCCGACGCCCCCGACGACATCCGCGGCGAGTTCGGCACGATCCAGACGCGCCTCCCCGGCGTGCGCTTCTCCGAACTACTCCCGCTCGCCGCGCAGTGGACGCACAAGACGGCCGTGGTGCGGACGCTCGCCCACGACCACAACGACCACGGCCGCGGGTCGTACTGGATGTTCACCGGCTACCCGTACCCCGGGAGCGTGTCGGACGTGAACAACATGGGCCGGCAGGACATGCCGCCGGTCGGGGCGGTGGTGGCGAAGCTTGCCCCCGGTCCTGGCCCGCTGCCGGCGTGGGCGGTCGTGCCGCACCGGATGGACGTGGCCGGCGGGCGGCGGGCCGGGCAGTTCGCCGGGGCACTCGGGCCACGGTTCGACCCGCTCCTCACCGGTGGCAACCCGAACGACGACGGCTACAAGCTGGAGAACCTGCCGCTGGTGGCGAACGAGCCGCCGGCCGTGGTCCGCCGTCGGCTGTCGCTCGTGGAGCAACTGAACGCCGAGGCCGGGGCGCTGAACGGCCACGCCATGAGCGGCACCATCCGCGACGGGCAGGCGAAGGCGGTGGAGGTGCTGTCGTCGGACGCGGTGCGGCGGGCGGTGGACCTGAGCGCGGTATCGTCGGCGGAGCGCGAGCGGTACGGGCGGAACTTGTTCGGCCAGTCGGTGATGCTCGGCGGCCGGCTACTCGGGGCCGGGGTGCGGCTGGTCCAGTGCAACTGGCAGCGGACGCAGGGCGTGAACGGGTTCGCGTGGGACACCCACTGGAACAACTTTACCGCGCACAAGGACGACCTGGTGCCGCCGTTCGACCGCGCCTTCCACGCCCTGATGACCGACCTGGACCGCACCGGGAAGCTCGACGAGACGCTGGTCGTGGTGGCCGCGGAGTTCGGGCGGACGCCGCGGATCACGCGGAGCAACGCCGGTCGGGAACACCACCCGGACTGCTTCAGCGTGGTGTTCGCCGGCGGCGGCGTGAAGGGCGGCCAGGTGGTCGGCGCCTCGGACCGCATCGCGGCGAGGCCCGCGACGACGCCGATCAGCCCGGCCGACTTCACGGCGACGATTTATCACCTGCTCGGGATCGACCCCGCGGGCGAGACGCACGACCAGGGCGGGCGGCCGCTGCTGCTGTCGCGCGGCACGCCGATCCGGGAGTTGGTGGGGTAGGTGTTCCTGGGTTCCGCTGATCAACAAGCCTTGGGTAGCGCCCACCCGTTGCCACGGGTGGGCTTTCTCGTTCTTGTCACACCACCTTACTCCGGCAGCGCGTGAATCGTGTTGTGGATCACGCCCGTCACCGGCCGGCCGTCGGCTCCCTTCAAGCGAAAGCGCACCTCCATCCCGGCCGTCGGGGCGATGCCCGTAAGCGTCAGCCGCACCGTCTTGCCGTCGGCCGCCAGCGCGGCGCGCGTCACCGTCAGCGGGTGCTCGTCGAGGTGCTTCGAGCCGTAGTTCTGGCTCCGCTTCAAGCCCCACGCCTTCACCGAATAGTTCGCCACGTCCGCGACCGCGGCGGCGTCCAGCGCGTCGGTGAATGTGACCTCCAACCCGTCAGCCTTCGCGCGTAATCCCACCGGCACGTCGGCCGGCTTGCCGGTATACCGCACGCGGTAGAAGCCGCCAGGGCCGGTCTGGTTGCCCGCCCACGCATACATGCCGCAGACGTACAGCTGACCGTCCGTCGGGTGGAACCGCGGCCGCATGATCCCCGTCGGGAACGCCGGCAGCGGCAGCGCGCACATGCCGCCTTGCGTCTGCCCCTTCACCGTTTCGTGCGGCACGACGTACAGCTTGCCCGCGCCGTAAGAGGTGTTAAGCAGAGCCCCTCGTAGCGGCCCCCACTTCTCGCTCGTCACCCAGATCAGCTCGGCGGGCGACCGGTCGAACTCGTTCGTCACCCAGCACAGCGGTTGCTTCATCGCCGCGTCCGACGGGTCGGTCACGTCGGTGAAGCCCCACAGGTTGCCGTAGAACCCGCCCCGCTGGACGAGGTTGATGCGGTTCTTCGGCGTCCAGAAGCCTTCCTGGTCGGTGACGAAGAACGTGCCGTCCGGGTTGAGGCAGACGCCGTTTGCAGCGCGGAACCCGGTGGCGAGTATCTCCGTGGTCGCTCCGTCGCGGCTGACTTTCAGCAACGTGCCGTGGTGCGGCACGACGGCTTGCAGGGCGTGGCGGCCGCTCTTGGCGTAGTAGAAGTTCCCGGCCGCGTCGGTCTGCAAACCCATCGCGAACTCGTGGAAGTGCTCCGTCACCTGGTGGTCGCCGTTGAAGCACTCATAGAAGTCCGTTTCGCCGTCGCCGTTGAGGTCGTGGAGCCGCACCAGCTGGTCGCGGCAGCAGACGAAGATTTGAGCGTCACGCACCTTCAGCCCGAGCGGTTGGAAAAGGCCCGACGCGATCCGCTGCCACGACAGATTGCCCGCGGGGTCAGTGAGGCCGGACACGAGCCACACGTCGCCGTCCCAGGTGCAGACGGCCATCCGGTTGCCGTCCGGCAGGAAGTCGAAGCCGGTGAGCCGCAGCTGGGCGTTCCACGGGTTCCGCTCCGGCAGGCCGAACGTGTCCGCCGCGAACGGACCGGCGTCCTTCCCCACGGCCACGGTCGTCTTGAGTACGTCGGGCCAGCGGCGCGGGCCGCCGGCGGTCAGCGGCTTCAGCGGCCGCGGGGGCGTGACCCCTTCCGCGGCCCCGATCACGACTTTGAGCCGCGTCGGCGTCGCCGCGGCCGGGACGGTAAGGACGTGGAACCCGTCGCGGATCGCGATTGACACCCGATTGTCACCGACGACGCGGACCGCGGCCGACGACGGGGCCACGCGTGCGAGCAGGTCGCGGCTCGACTTGCCGACTTCCAGGGTGCGCGTGACCGCCTCTCCCTCGGCGCCCAGCGATTCAAGCACGTCCGCGTCGCCGACGGTGTACGACAGCACCGTCTGGTCGCCGAAGGCGTAGCTGCCGCGGTACTGCGCCCACCCCTTCGGCAGCGGCCCGTACGGGCGGCCGTCGCGGCCCTTCGGACGCGGGTCGTCGAAGTTCCCCGTGGCGGGGGCGGCCCATCCCGGGCCGACCGGGTTGAGCAACCCCACGTCGCCGGCGATCTTCGGGTGAACGCCGTGCCGGCCGTCGAAATGAATCCCCTTCCAGTCGATGAACCCGTCGCCGGTCCAGGCCGCGGCGACGCGCATAGTGTCCAGGTCGAAGACGGCCCAGTGCTTGCCGCGCGACACGCCGCCGGGGCCGGGGTCGAGGCGGAGGGCGAGCCCCTTGTAGGCGATGTTCGGCGCCGCCTTCGTGCCGCCGACCTCGTAGGTGTTGACGAGGCTCGGCCCGTAGTCCATCGCCACCCACGGCTCGACGTTCGACGGCGCCGGGCCGAACTCGCCCTTGCGGCCCGGCGGCAGCTTCGTCAGGTAACCTTCGTCGGCCTTCGCGTACTGCGTCGGGTTGTGCTGGCGGAGGTACGTCTCGCGGAGGTAGTGAATCACGTCGTACTTCTGCCGCGGCACCATCCACGTCTGCGGCGGCATCAGCCCGTAGCCGCGGGTCAGCGTCTGGTAGACGCTGTAAGGGTCGCTGCCGTTCTTGAACACGTGCGCGGCGAACTTCGGCGACGTGGGGAGCGACCCGGGTTGATCCTTCGTGCCGTGGCAGTTGGCACACACGCGCGCGTAGATCGCCTCGCCGCGCTGGAACGCCTTCTGGTCGAGGGCGCGGACGAGGCCGGCGTGGTCCATGTCCTTCTCGTAGGCGGGGATGACGAGCGCCGTCTGCGCCGGCCGCAGCTCCTTCGCCCGCGCCGGTCCCCCCTCCGCGACTTCGATGAGGTACTTCGTGAGGTCGAGGAACTGCTGCCGGTCGGAGAGGAGGTTCATCATCCCGTCGGGCATCAAGGACTGCGTGCCGGCCTTGCGGGTGACGATGTCGGCCTTCGGGATGACGACGCGCTTGCCGTTCGCGGCCGGGTCGGCGAGCGTCAGCGCGTCCGCCGTCTCGGCCGCGATCAGGCCCGTGACCGTGCGGTCGTCGGCGGTCACGACGGTGACGGTCTCGAAGCCCTTCTTCAGGGCCCGCGACGGGAACAGGACCGACTCGACAAGGTACTCGGCGGTGGCGTCTTTC
>Ga0105046_10006462_pt1 | contig 18508 bp, 18 predicted proteins | sample MAT03_FD_78385 | JGI IMG/M metagenome (GOLD analysis project Ga0105046, IMG submission 78385) | Freshwater microbial communities from Lake Fryxell liftoff mats and glacier meltwater in Antarctica - MAT-03 (megahit assembly) | ecosystem: Environmental > Aquatic > Freshwater > Ice > Liftoff...
GCAACCAGCGCATGGCGCTGTGGGACGGCATCCTGATCAAGGAGAACCACATCGCAGCCGCTGGCGGCATCGCGCAAGCCCTGGCGGCGGCCTTTGCGCTCAACGCCGGCGTGATGGTGCAGATCGAGGTGGAAGGCATCGCCGAATTGCAGACCGCGCTGGCCTCTGGTGCAGAAAACATCCTGCTCGACGACTTCACCCTGGCCGACCTGCACACCGCCTGCGCGCTGAACGCGGCATCCAGCAAACCCGCGGTGCTGGAGGTGTCGGGCGGCGTGAATCTCGACACCATCCGCGCATTCGCCAAGACCGGTGTCGACCGCATCAGCGTGGGCAAGCTGACCAAGGACGTTGCGGCCGTGGACCTGTCGTGGCGCATCGACGCGTGAGGTCTGCACGCGCGAATGGAAAAGAGTAGGGGCTCCGCAAAGGAGCCCTTTCAGTATCTGTATCGCCCCAGTCGAGTGACGTGGAACGAACCGGCCGCGGTCAGACCAAGCGGCGACGCTGCGCGAAGGCCAACCCGGCCAGACCCACACCAAACAGCAGATACGTCGAAGGCTCCGGCACCAGGACAGCCTGGACACTGCCGCCCTGAACCTGCAACTGCAACGACGCAAGGTTCGAGTTCAGGAAATCGACGTCGCTGAAACCGAAATTGCTGAGGCCAAGTCCGGTCACGTTGAAGACCACGGTGGACAGCAGGCCGTTGCCACTGACGCCGGGTACCGCACCCAGCAAAGAATTGAACGTGGAGATGATGCTGCCGCCCGTGTTGTCGATGGTTCCTGCGCCGTAAAACGTCGCACCGCCGACACTGAGAAAAGAACCCTCGCTGACGCTGACGGCCTGCAGAACCGACGGGTTGAAGGACAGGCTGTACTGAAAGGCGAACAAGTCAACCAACTCTTCGACCTTCACGCTCAAGGTCAAGGAACTGCCTTGCAGCGCAGGGTTTGCGCTCGTCGACACCAACAAGGTGGGGCCTGCAGCCAAGGTGTTGACCGAGAAAATGGCAGCGCCAAGCGCGGTGCAGACACGCAGACCCCAGCGGTGAAAACTCGACATAAAAATGAACTCCTGTGCGGTCGGGACAGTGTCCCGGCTGAACTCGCACGCCACACGGCGCAAGCGGTTCAGCGACCAGAACCAACAACAATTTTTGAAATTGAGAGCAACCGAAAAACTGGTGCTTACCGCGAGCCCCTGTGGGCAAAATCTCGATGAAACCCGCACGCTGCGTGCCAAACCGCCCCTCTGGCCAATGTTGATGGGGCTGCGCTGAACCGTCAATCCGGATTCAGCGTTTGTTGGCCCGTGGCACCTGTGCGACCACCTGTTCGGGGGGGCCGCTCAGACCAAATTTGACAATCAGTAACGCCGTTGCGCGCTAAAGAATCGGCGGGCGCCCATTGGCGAACATTAGGGCACATCAGGCGTCATGCGAATGCGGGCCTTCACCTCAGCAATCGCACTTTCGACGGCCATCAAGGTCTGCGGTCCCGCATCTTCTCTGCGGAACACCCGCTTTTCCCGTCCACCTCGCACCACCCGCGTCACGGCCCAGTTGCCGTCTTGCAAGCTGGTGTCCTGGTATTCATCTTGCAATTCGAAGTAGCCCTGGACGACGATGAAGCGGGCCAAGGCGGCAAAGTCCTGCGGACCGATTCGGCCGCGCTCCTGTCGGCTGGCACCACCCAGCCGGGCCTTGCCCTGCAGAGTGAAAGCAGCAAGCCCGTCCCGGCGCAAGACGAGGGTTGCCGAGGAGGGACAGCCCGAACAGTCTTGCTCGAAACTGATCTCCGTGATGTCGGCTGCGATACCGGCCGCGGTGTTGGCATGAGTCCCGTGCACAGCGGGTGTACCCGCGGCCAGCGCACCTGCAAAAGGCCAGGCGCACCAGCACAAGGTCCACATCAAGCCATTCATCAGACCATTGCAATGCAGCATGAAGGGCTCCAAAGAATTGCGCGGCATACCAAGCTCGAAACCTGGACCCCCCCCCTGAACAAGTGGTGCGCAGTAGGGGTAGAAGCGGCAGCCTTGAGGGCTGGAAAGATCCTACACTTTTGGAATGCAAGATCGCACGTTGAAAACCGCGCCACTTGCTTCGCCACTTGCTTTGTCACTTACCGCGCACTCACGGCGTCTGGATCGTGCCGATGATCGGGAGTATGTCGACCGGACTTGAGCCGTGTTCGTCAAATGAATGAAGCTTGTCGGAATCGTGCTTGCATCCCAATTTTTTTTCGCCCAAACAAGTTGCTCCAGAAAGAACACCCCATGCAAACGCGCTGCGCTCTTGTGACGTTGCCCACCACTGTGCCGGCTCAACGAAGCAAGAGGCACCGCGAGTCAGGCGGTCATGCGCTCAGCGCGCTGCTTTTGGCTTTGGCGGGCGTTGGTTTGGCGCCCCAAGTGCATGCTGCTGCGGCAGGCTCATCGATCAGCGCGCGGGTCGCCCAAAGCGCGGCCGCCTCACACCCGAGCCGTGCGTTCTGGGGTGACTTGCGAGGGCGCGCGGATGCGGTTTCGGCCAGAGGCACCAAGCCTTCCGTGCAGCCGAAGGCCTTCGTGGCCGCGACGCTGGATCACGTTGCCATCGCAGCCTTGCTGGCCAATGCGCCGCCTGAGCGCAGCGTCGCCGCACGCCAAGCCCCGTTGGTGATTTCGCTGCCCGACCCCAACGGCGGCTTCCAACGCTTCACGGTCGAAGACTCGCCGGTGATGGAAGCTGCGCTGGCCGCGAAGCACCCCAACATCCGCACTTTTGCGGGCCGCGGCATCGACGATCCAACGGCCAGCGTGCGCATGGACATCACGCCGCTGGGCTTTCACGCCTCGGTGCGCTCGAAGCAGGGCGCTTGGTACATCGATCCGTACTACCACCTCGACACCAGCGTGTACGTCAGCTACCGCGGACGTGATTTGGTGAACCCACGCGCACCGTTGACCGAAGGCCTGCTGAACGAGCCGGTGGTCAACATCAGCCGCGGCCTGTACCGCGCCAGCGACACCGTTCAGGTGCTCGCCGCAGGCTTCACGCCAGGTGCCCAGGTGCTGGTGAGCGTACAGAACTTGAAGACCGACACTTCGCCGCGCCAACTGATCTACGTCACGGCCAGCAAAGAAGGCACCGTCAGTGCGAATCTCGTCGCGGACCCGTACAAGAACATCGGCAACTACACAGTCACCCTCAGCGACGGCAAAACCACCACCACCAGCAACTACCGGGTGGTGGGCGACCGCGAATCGACCGACGCGCAAGTGGGCACGCAGCTGCGCACCTACCGCCTGGCCTTGTTGACCGACCCGGCCTACGCGGCCTACTTCACGCCGGCTGGTGGTGCCTACAACGCAGCGAACACCACGGCTGCCAAGGTCACCCTGATGAACCGAGTGACGCAGGTGTACGAGGCTGAAACATCGATCCGCCTGAAGCTCATCGGCAACAACGACGTGCTGAACCTGGACAGCGCGGCGCAGTTCTCAGGCATCAACGGCCCTTGCGGGGCCACCGCCTGCTACCCGACAGCGGAGGTCGGTTGCACCGGCGCGGTTCTGAGCCGCACGCGATTGGTCATCGGCATGCTCGTGGGTGCGTCCAACTTCGACATTGGCCACATTGCAGTGGGCGCAGGCGGCGGTGGCGTTGCCAATTTGGGTGTGGTGGGTGGCAACCTCAAGGCCCAGGGATGCACAGGCTTGCCGACACCCGTCGGCGACCTGTTTGCGGTGGACTATGTTGCGCACGAAATCGGTCACCAGTTTGCCGGCAATCACACCTTCAACGGCGTGGCAGGCAATTGCACGGGCAACAACCGAAGTGCGGCGAACTCGTTCGAGCCGGGCAGCGGCTCGTCGATCATGGCCTACGCGGGCATCTGTGGTGCTGACGACTTGCAACCTCACAGCGACCCGTACTGGTCGCAACGCAGCTTCGACGAAATCGTTGCTTACACCTCGGCTGCAGAGACCTCGATCAACGAGGTTCAGTACGCAGCCTTGACGAACTTCACGACAAACGGCCAGCAGTTTGTGCTGCGCTACAACGGCAACGACTCCGCGCCCATCGTGCGCGGCACCAACTTCACGACGGCAGGCGTCAAGGCCACTATTGAGGCCATTCCTGGCTGGCCGACGGGCGGTACCGTCAGTGTCAGTACGCTGTCTGACTCGGCTTTCACGGTGACTTTTACCGGCGCACTGGTCGCCACCAATGTGAACCAGCTGCAATTGGTCGGCTGCTCGCTGCCGTGTACAGGTTACGTGGCCGAGATCACCAAGGGTGGCCTCACCACGCGCGGAGGCTTCACCGTCACACCAACCGGCAACACGGTGCCTGCGGTCACGGTGCCTTCGGTCTACACGATTCCTCTGCGCACCCCGTTCGCGTTGACAGCCAGCGCCACCGACGCCGATGGCGACACCATCACCTACATGTGGGAGCAGAACGACCGCGGTGCAAACACGGGCACTGGGCTGCTGACGAATGGCAAGACCGATGGCCCGCTGTTCAGGCAGTTCGGCACCCGCGCGGTGGTCACGAGCGGCAACAGCTTGATCTACGAGTCGCCAGGCCAAAACGGTGTGACCACCAACCCGACGCGGGTGTTCCCCGACCTCCCGCAGATTCTGGCCAACAACACCAACGCGATGACGGGTGCCTGCCCCACGGCGTCGCCCTCTGCGACTGCGACCGAGATCGACTGTTTCTCGGAGTTCCTGCCGACAAGCACTTACGCGGGATTCAGCAGCAACGCGGGCGCAAACCTGAGCTTGAACTTCAAGGTTACGGCGCGCGACGGCAAGGGCGGCGTCAACAGTGCCAGCACCCAGTTGCTGCTGGCGACCAGCGCGGGTCCGTTCTTGGTGACGGCACCGAACACGGCCATCACGGCATCGGGTGGCCAGACGCAGACCGTCAGCTGGAATGTGGCGAACACCGATGCCGCGCCTGTCAATACGGCCAACGTGAAGATCAGCCTGTCGGTCGACGGTGGCTTCACGTACCCGTACACACTGGCCTCCAGCACGCCGAACAACGGCAGCAAGCTCGTGCTGTTGCCCAATGTCGCCACCACCATCGCGCGGGTGAAGGTTGAGGCTCTGGGCAACGTGTTCTTCGATGTGTCGAACGCCAACTTCACGATCCGCATGCCCGGGGACGTCGACGGCAACAACACCGTGAACTGCATCGACCTGAACATCGTGAAGGCCAGCATGGGCAAGAGCACGGGCCAAGTCGGCTTCGACGCCCGTGCCGATTTGAACAACGACGGCCGAGTCGACATACGCGATCTGGTGCTGGTGTCTCGCATGGTCGCGGCTGGCACGATCTGCCCCTGAGCGAGCCTTGGCCAGCGTCTGTCCGGCCAGGACAGACAATGGCAACATCGCGCGGGTCACGACTATGTCTGAGAGCACCCGATGTCCTGGATCGACAAGGAACTTCGCCGCCGCCAAACGGCTCAAGTCAAGAGCCAGACTGGTTCTTCGGTTCAGGCCGAGGGCGACGCGGCACAGACTGAAGCCGAACGGCTGCTGGCGCTGTGGGCACGTTTCGAGCAAGCCCATGAGGCGCTGCCGACCGAGTTGAAGCTGACGCGACAGACGCCTGAGGACACGGCGTTTTCACCCGACCGGGCGATGTTCAAAGTGCTGCTGCTGACCCACAACCACGCCGGGCTGGGTCTCACCCAAGACGGCATTCGCTACTTCTGGCCCAAGGGCAACACCCGCAAGAGCAACAACTTCTGGATCCGCTACCGCGTTGGCAAAGGCTATGTGCTGAGCCGTCGGGTGCAAGCCTCGTGGATCAGTTCAGCCGTTGACGAAAGAGCGATGAACGAACGCAGTGTGGACGCCGTCATCAAGGCCCTGGTCACGGGCAAACGCGTGACTTGGCGATCGGTACGAAGGCGCCGACTGTGGTTGTTCTAAGTTTCTAAGTTGCTGCACTTCTGAGTTTCTGGCGTTGCTGAAAGCGGGACCGCACTGGACGCTCAGGTCGGCAGCAGCCTTATCGTTGCGGGCATGAACACCGCTACCGACGATCTACCAGCCTTGCCCGCAACCCCCACGGGGCGCTACCGCCATTACAAAGGCGGCGCGTACGAGGTGGTCAGCGTGGCGCGCCACAGCGAAACGCTGGAGCCGCTGGTCGTGTATCGACCGCTTTACAAGGACACCGGCTGGTGGGTGCGGCCCCACCAGATGTTCTTCGAGCAAATTGAAGTGGACGGCAAAGTGCAGGCACGATTTGCGCCCTTCCTCGAAGCCGATGCACCTGCAAACCTCGCCATCGTGCCGATTGCCATGTCCCACGTGGCCGGGTTTCATCGGTGCATGGACACCGTGGCGCGTGAAGAGCGCTACCTCGCACAGATTCAGGCACCACCCCTGAACAAGGTCGAAGGCTTCGTGCGCGACAGCATGGCTGCCAACGCCGCGCAGTTCGTAGCCCTGGACGGTGAGCAGGTGGTGGGCTGGTCCGACATCTTTGCGCACTGGGCCCATGCGCTCAGCCACTGCGGCACGCTGGGCATGGGGGTGCTGCCTTCGCATCGCCGACAGGGCATCGGCAAACGCCTGCTTCAAGCCTGTCTAGACAAGGCGCAGGCCCAAGGCATCACCCGGGTCAGCCTGGAGGCGCGGGCCGACAACCACCAAGCCATTCGTCTGTATCAGTCCACGGGCTTCCAGCACGAAGCCGTGAAGCGCCAGGCGCTGCGATTCGGCGGGGTCTACTTCGATGCGGTCCAGATGAGTCTGCTGCTCAGCGAAAAGCAGGCCTGATGGTGCGGCCTGGTTTTGAACAGGCTCCGCACCGAGAAGGCCCCGGCCGCGATGATCTTGATGCCGATCTCGACCGCTGTCTTGGTCAGAAAATTTGCCGCGCAGGAACTTCCAACCTGGGTCGACGGGAAAGGGTCTCTAAAAGAAATCAGCAACCGACGATCTTGAATTCGACGCGGCGGTCCAAGGCGTCGACGGCGTTGTCGGTGCCGCTGCCGATGATGTTTTCGCGAAAGCCCATGCCAAGCGTCTTCGCACGGGCTGCCGCGCCGCCTGCCTCGGCCATCAAACGTTGCTGGATGGCGTTGGCGCGCTGCAAGGCCAATGCGTCGTTGGCGGATTCGCCTCCGGTGCGGCTGGTGTGGCCGATGATGTTCATGCACACCTTGGCGGACGCACTTTCCTTCGCTATCTGACGCAGCCACATGCCGTAAGCGCTGCTGACGCGGGGGTCTGACCAGAACACCGTCGTGCCTGGGTTGAACAGGAACTTCACGTCGAGTTGGCTGTTGCGGATGCCAAACGAGACGATGTTCGCGAAAGCGGTTTCCGCCTCGGCCACACGCCCGAGTTTGGTGTTGACCAGATAGATGCCATTCAGGGTGCGCAGTTGGTCGCCGCCCGTCATGCCGCCTGCTGCGCGGTATTTCGTCAAGGCTTCCTGATAGCGCTCGGCGTTGTAGGCAGAGTTGGCTTCGTTGATGACGGTGGCCACCGCCACACGTTCGAAGTAAAAGTTGTCAGACGCTTGCCCGGGCGGCGTGGCGCTGGTGCGCACATAACCGTCGACCACCTTGTCCTTCACCAGGATGGGGCTGTCTTGGTAGTAACGCAGCGGCGTGTGGTCGATGCCTTCGTCTCGCGCCACGGCCGAGGCCTGCGCCACCACGTTGCCGCTCTTCAATTCGGTCAAGGCCAGGTTGATCTGCAAGGGGCTGCGGCCACTGCCGCCCTTGATGCGAACCAAGGTGCCCGTCAGCAGGTACTGCGCCTTGCCGATGTTCGCGCTTTGGAAGGGCAGGATCTCGATGGATTCGAACCTGCTCGTCATGCGCTCGGTGACGCGGCGCTCCAGCAGTTGTGTGGCGTTCGTTTGCTGGCCGCTGCTGGCGTCGATCATCGGGTCGAGCACCACGCCCCGCTTGCCCAGTTTGCCCTGCGCCCTGTCCAGGATGCCGGCTCCGGCGGCCAGGAAGCCTGGCAGCTTCTGCGTCTGGGCGACCAGTCCGTCGGTGGCCTTCGTGACCGCTTCTTCGAAGGGTGATTCTTCACGCAGCTGAACGGCCTGCTGGGCGCATCCAGCAGTCAAGGCGGCGGTCACGAGAACCAAGCCTGCGAACAGTCTGCGCAGGGCGAACGAAGTAGACATCATCTGCATTCCTTCCTTAGAAAGGCCTTCTCGTCGGCGCTGAGCGTCTCTAGCGAGGCCTTTTGCAGAATATCACTGCACTTTGACTGCAACTCAGGCGATTTCGGCGCGGCTGGGGAGGGCACAGCGGGGGTTGGCGCAGCAGGGGGCGGTGCGCTGACAGGTGCGGCTTTCTTGGCTGGGACTGGCTTCGGTTCCGAGGGCATGTCGGGCGCAGTGATTTGCGGTGCGGGTGCTGCGATTTGTGGCAGTACTGCCGCAGCAGGATCCGGCATCGGCAAGCCTCGCAAAACCGATGTGGGGGGCGCGGGCGCAGGATCGGTCCTCAAGGTCAAAGCGATGCCGACTGCGAGCAACGCTGCGCCGACGACCAGAGCGGCTGCCACTGCCATCGGCCCGATGCGGCGCACGGGCGGCGAAGCACCGGATTCGGACAACGCAGCGGCAGCCTTGCCCTGAACCGGCACAGGTGCTGACACGCGGGATCCCAAGACCTGCACCTTGGCGGGCTCGACCCGCGGTTCACGCGAAATCGGTTCAGGTCCCGTGGGTGGGCCCAGCAGCGCGCGGAAGGCCTCGATGGACTGCGGACGGTCTGCCGGCCTGAGGGCCAAGGCCTTGTCGATGGCCTGCAAAAAAGGCGCAGGAAACCGGCCCTGCGCCACTTCAGCCAGCGGACGCAGCCTGTCGTCCAGCAAGCGCTCGACCGAAGGCATGGGACGCCGGCCACTGATGGCGGTGTACAGCACGCTCGCCAAGGCATAAATGTCGGTCCACGGCCCCTGCGTCATGCCGGGCAGATCGCCATACTGTTCGATGGGCGCAAAACCCGGCTTCAAGACGACCGTCAACGCATGGGTCATGTCGCCGATGACGCGCCGTGCCGCGCCGAAGTCCAGCAGCAAGGGGCCGTTCTCAGTGATGAGAATGTTGTCGGGTGCGATGTCGCGGTGATAGCACTGCGCAGCGTGGATGACGCCAAGCGCGTCCATCAGCGGGCCAAGCCACTGGCGCAATTCAGCCTCATTCGGCGTGCGGCCCAGTTCGGCCAGGGTGGCCTTCAGCGTCGGGCCGCGGTAGTACGGCATCACCATGTAGGCGGTACCGTGGGCTTCCCAGAATCGGTGAACCTTGACCAGCGCCGGATGGTCGAACCGGGCCAGCAGACGCGCTTCGTTGACGAAACTCCTCAAGCCCAGCGTGAAGGTCTCTTCGTGGTTGCGCGACTTCACCAACACCGTCATCGCGTTCTTGGCCCGCGAGGCCATCGACGAGGGCAGGTACTCCTTGATCGCGACCTCGCGCTGCAGGCCGGCGTCTTCAGCCAGATAGACGATGCCGAAGCCGCCCTCGCCCAGCAGACCGGTGATGACGTAGTCGTGCAACTGCGTGCCTGCCGGCAAGGCGTGGCCCGCCAGGCAGAGGTCGGCCGCCAAAGCGGCCGCATCGCGCGCACCACGCGTGGGGTCGGAAGTTGTCTTCTTGCTGGCGTCGCGCTCAGAACTCATCGGTTGCGCACTTTATCGCCGGGACGCGCTTGCGGAACCGGCGCAGTTCAGTCGGTCGCGTTGTTGGCGTTGTGGGAGTTGTGGGCGGAATCTTCGGACGCTGCAGACTCTGCGGCAGAGTCGCCACCGCCACGCAGACCCCCGTCCCATCGTTTCACCATCGCCAATTCCAATCCGAACAGGTCCAAGGCACGGCCGACAGTCTGCGTCACGATTTCATCGACCGTCTTGGGGCGGGTGTAGAAAGCCGGCACGGGTGGCATCAAGATGGCGCCGTTCAATGTGGCCTGCTGCATCAGGGCCATGTGCCCGGCGTGCAACGGGGTCTCGCGCAGCAACAGCACCACACGCCGGCGCTCCTTCAAGCAGACATCGGCCGCCCGCACCACCAGTTCGTCGTTGTAGCTGTGTGCGATGCCGCTCAAGGTCTTCATCGAGCACGGCGCCACCAACATGCCCAGCGTGCGGAACGAGCCCGACGCCACGGTCGCGCCGATGTCTCGCGGGCTGTGAACGCAGTCGGCCAGTTCGCGCACCTGGGCAACGCTGTAGTCGGTTTCCTCGAGCAGCGTACGGGCACCCGACGAGGACAGGATCAAGTGTGTCTCCACGCCGCCCAAAGCGCGCAGCAACTCCAGCGCGCGCACGCCGTAAATGACACCAGAAGCCCCGGTGATGGCAACGATGAGACGCCGCGGGCTGGGTTGCAATTGGGCTGGAGATGCGTTCATGGGTCGGCGGAATGGGGGGGCGGAAGAAAGGGTTCGTTGCGGGCGCGGCCCTTCGTTCGGAAAGGCAGGTCGCATCAAGGTTAGCGCGAATGGCCCATGGCCACGTTCGGTGGAACAACGAACAACCCGAAGCCTAGAACGGAATTCAATTATGTGAGCGCACGCTATCTTCAAAGTCATTTGAAATCAATGCCACAGACTCTCGATTCTCCTTCCGCGCCCTCACTATCAGCACTCTCAATCCGAGAGTGCTAATATGAACGGAACCGAAGCTTCCCAAAGGAGTCTCACCTTTATGAATACCGCATCAGCATCCGCACTCACCCTCCACGACCCCTGGGCCATGGTGCCCTCGTTGGGCAATCTGGAGTCCTATGTCTCGGCCGTGAACCGCATGCCCATGCTCACGCAGGCCGAGGAGACCAGCTTCGGACGGGCTCTGCGCGACCAATCTGATGTGCAGGCAGCTGGCCGCCTGGTCCTCTCGCACCTTAGGCTGGTGGTCTCTATCTCTCGTCAATACCTCGGATACGGCTTGCCGCAAGGTGACCTCATCCAGGAGGGCAACGTCGGCCTGATGAAGGCCGTCAAACGCTTCGACCCCGAGCAGGGCGTGCGCTTGGTCAGCTATGCGATGCACTGGATCAAAGCCGAGATCCACGAGTACATCCTGAAGAACTGGCGCATGGTAAAGGTGGCCACCACCAAGGCGCAGCGCAAGCTCTTCTTCAACCTGCGATCGATGAAGCAGGGCATGAAGAGCGAGGCCATTGAAGGGGAAACCCATCGCAACACGCTCACGCCGGCCGAAGTGAACACCATGGCCCGCGAGTTGAATGTGAAGCCAGAGGAAGTCGTCGAAATGGAAATGCGCCTGTCTGGCGGCGACGTGGCCCTGGAGCCGCAAACCGACGACAACGACGAGGTCTACGCGCCGATCGCCTACCTGGCCGACGACCGCAACGAACCGACTCAGCGCATCGAGGCCCACCACCGCGATTGGCAGTCGAGCGATGGCATCACCCAAGCACTGGGCGTGCTGGACGAACGCAGCCGCCGCATCGTTGAAGAGCGCTGGCTGAAGGTGAATGACGACAGCTCAGGCGGCATGACGCTGCATGAACTGGCTGCGGTCTACGGCGTCAGCGCCGAGCGCATTCGGCAGATTGAAGTGGCGGCGCTAAAGAAAATGCGCAAGTCACTGGAAACGGCCTGATCGCCGTCTGGTCCATTCCGCGCTGATGCGGCTGCCACGAAGAGCCACACGGCCGCATAACGCAAGAGGCCGCTGACCAGCATCAGCGGCCTTTTCATTTCGGACTCTGGAATCAACCCTGCTTGAGCAGGATCCGCAAATCGTGCTGCAGCGCTTCAACACCGGTGCCGTAGCGGGTGAAGAGCCGGATGCGCCCTTGCGCGTCGAACACGTAGCTGCCGGCGGTGTGATCCATCGAGTAGCTGCCCTCGGTCTTGCCGGGCACCTTGGCATAAAAGATCTTGAACTGCTTCGCCGCGGCCTTGGTTTCCTCGACAGTCCCTCGAAGCGCCACAAAGTCGGGGCTGAAGTTGGAGACGTAGGCTTTCAGCACCTCAGCGGTATCGCGCTCGGGGTCTATGGTCACGAAGATGCCCTGGACCTTGTCGCCATCAGCACCCAAGGCCTTTTTCACCTGCGCCAATTCGAGCATGGTGGTCGGGCAGACGTCGGGGCACTGCGTGAAGCCGAAGAAGACAACAGTGACCTTGCCTTTGAAATCGGCGAGCCGTCGCGGCTTGCCGTCGGCATCGGTCAACGCCAACTCTTTGGCGTAATCCGCACCCGTGATGTCAACAGCCTTGAAAGCTGACGCATCGGGCTTCTGGCAGGCGGCAAGCGTGGCCAGGCTTGCCAGAGCAGACCCACGCAAGATCAGTTCGCGACGGGAAATAGCCATGGGGAAAGGTAATGATCCACCAGCAGAGCCGCAAAAAGCAACGACAGGTGCCAGATCGAAAAACGGAAGGTACGGCGAGCCAGGGCATCGCTGTATTGACGCCACAACTGCCAGGCGTAGGCCATGAAGCCCACGCCCAAAGCGACCGCGGACACGAGGTAAATGGGACCACTCATGCCGTAGATGAACGGCAGCAGGGTCGAGGCAAACAGCACCACCGTGTACAGCAGCACCTGCAAGCGGGTGAACTCTGAACCGTGGGTGATGGGCAGCATCGGCAGGCCCGCCTTGCGGTAGTCCTCGACCCTGTACAGCGCCAAGGCCCAGAAATGCGGCGGCGTCCACAGGAAGATGATCAAGCACAGCATCAGCGACTCAGGACCGACATCGCCCGTGATCGCAGCCCAGCCCAACACGGGTGGCATCGCACCCGATGCGCCGCCGATGACGATGTTCTGCGGTGTCGCCGGCTTCAAGACAACGGTGTAGACAACGGCATAACCGACAAAAGTGGCGAAGGTCAGCCACATCGTCATCGGGTTGATCCAGACGTACAGGATGGCGCTGCCCGCCAGACACAGCGTCGCAGAAAAAGCCAAGGTCTGCACATTCGTGAGCTGACCTTTCGCAGTCGGCCGCCAGGCGGTGCGCTGCATGCGGCTGTCGATGTGCTGCTCGACGATGCAGTTGAAGGCAGCCGCCGCGCCGGCGACCAACCAAATGCCAACGGTGGCAATGATCACCAAGGACCAGTCGGGCCACCCAGGTTTGGCCAGCAACATGCCAATCAGTGCGCAGAACACGATGAGTTGCACGACACGGGGCTTGGTGAGCGCATAGAACTGCGACCACTTGGACGATGTGGCAGCGCGGGCGGCGAGAGTCTGGTCCATGGGAGGGAGAGATTCTAGGCAGCCGCGACGCCAGCGCGCGCCCAAACCGGTGATAGGCGTGACACGCTGCGCGCCAGCAAAGTGGTCAACAGCAGCACCAGGGCAGCCGCCCCAGCGGAATGCGCCAGCGCAGCGATCAAAGGCCAACCCAGTACGACGTTCGAAAGTCCACTCAGCACCTGCGCGAACAGCAGCCCCGCAAGTGCCACGCCAAATCGGCGCAGCGCAGCCTCGTTTTGCCGCCACAGCCGCCAAGCCAAGGCACTCAGCGCCACGGCAACCACCACCGCGAAAAGACGATGTGCCATGTGGATAGCGACGAGTCCTTCCAGTGTCAACGGCCGCCCGTGCGCAGCCACACCGCCCAGTTCACGGAGCACAGTGAAACCGCCGGCGAAGTCCATCGCTGGCCACCAGCTGCCATTGCACTGCGGGAAGCCGACACAGGCCAACACCGCGTAGTTGCTGCTGACCCAGCCGCCCAGCGCAAGCTGAACGACCAACAGACCGAGTGCGACCCACACACCCGAACGCAGCGAGCCCGGCAGACCCAAGGGCACTGCACGAAAGCGCGCGTGCTGCACGGCCAGCAAGGCCAGCAGGGTGAGGCCACCCAAGAGGTGCAGCGTGACGACGGCCGGGTAGAGCTTCAAGGTCACGGTGTACTTGCCAAAAATCCCTTGCACCAGAACCCAGACCAAAGTGAGCAAGGGCCAAGCCAGCGAAAAAGGCAGACGCCGCCGCTCAGCCACGCTGAACGCTGCGATAACCAGAATCAAGGCACCTACCGTCATCGCCAGGTAGCGATGGATCATCTCGATCCAGGCTTTGCTGAATGTCACTGGGCCGCTGGGCTGTGCGGTCTGCGCCGCGTGGATGTCAGCGTGTGCGCCGAAGGGACTGACTTCGCCGTAGCAGCCCGGCCAGTCCGGGCACCCCAGACCGGAATCAGACAGTCGGGTGAACGAGCCAAAGACGATCAGATCGAAGGTCAGGAACAGCGTCAGCGCGGTCAGCGCGGCCAGACGCGCGGAAGTGTTCTTGCCGCGCTGCCGCAACCAGACCCAGGACAAGGGCAGCAACGCGAGCAACGCAGCCAGCAGCAGCAGCCGAAGCGTCGGCGCGAAATCGACCAAGGCTTGTGATGGCATGGTCAACGGCCCGGGTTGTCCCAGAAGGACGAGGCGCGCAGCAGCTTTTCGAGGTCGCGCTTGACCCTTCCGGGCTCGGGCTGCGCGGGCACCCGCATCATCCATTCGCCCATCGGGTCGACGATGTAGAGGTGGTCTTCCAGCGCCCTGCCCTCGGCAGGAACCAACCACCCTGCGAGAGCCTTGCGGTCGACGCGCAAAACCCGGGTCGAGGGCTTCGCGAGTACAGCCGCCTGAAGCGCGGGACTCAGGGGTGCGTCGTCGGTGACCAGCCAGATCTTGTCCAGCCGCTCACGTTCGCGACCAAGCATTTGGCGCAATTGACGCTGCGTGAAGAGTCGCTTGTCGCACTCAACGTCACACGCGGAGGGTCCGACCTTGATCAACAGCCACTGCCCTCGCAGCTCGCGCGCAGGGACGAGCTGCCCGTCCAGGTCGCGCAGCACCAGCTCTGGCGTGCTGCGGGTGGGCAGGATCAAGGTGCTGTAGTTCGTGCGGGTGTCAGGCCGAATGACGAAGTAAGTGAAGTACGAAGCGATCACGGGTGAAGCGCAAACCGCCAAAACCATGAGCATCTTCCACCGGCCGACCCGGGTGCGGCTCACTGCGGCCACGGCATCGCCTCCAACTTCAGGCGCGGTCATGCGGTGCACGGCCAGAGACAGCGGCTCGGCAGAAGACTCAGCGGCTTTTTTGCCGGAGGGGACGGATGAGTTGGAACCAGACATAGAGGCAGGTGACCAGGACGCTCAGAGCAAACCACTGAAAGGCGTAACCGTAGTGCTTGTGAACATCGGCAGCGGGGGCGGGCCAGCGGCGCAAGAGACCGTCGGCAGAGACTACGGGGCCGTCTTCTTGCACCAAGATAAACGGGCGCAAGGGCAATGACGTTTCTCGCGCGTAGTCCGAGAGGTCCAGATTCTGCCGGATTGGCCCGGATCCCGCCCCTGCGAATTCATAGACCCGCCCCGGTCTCGGGGCGATACGACCCTGCACGTCCACGCGACCTGTCGGCGGTGCCGGGGCGACGATACGGGTGCGGTCGATCAGATCTCTGGGAAACCAACCCCGCTGCACCAGCACGGCACTGCCATCATCAAGCATCAGTGGGGTGAAGGCAAAAAAGCCCGGACGGGCGTCCATCTGCCGGTTTTCCAGGAAAACTGTGTCTCGGCTCGACCAGCGCCCTTGCAATTGCACCTGCCGATGGCGCTGAACCAAGGCACCAGCCTCATCAGGCGGCAGCTCCTTCAGCGCCAGCGCGGGCAGCAGTCGGCGCTGCTCCATGCCCTGCTGCAAGGCGGTCTTCTGCGCGGCGCGGTCGAGTTGCCATACGCCCAGACGGGCCGTGAGGGCCGCCATGGCAACGGCGGCCAGAAGAACGATCCAGCGGCGGGCCTTCGGCGTCATCCGAGCGCCTGGCGCGGATAATCCACAGCGATGAAAATCTTCATGGTCTTGCTTTTCGTTTCCGTACTCGGTGCCTTGGCCAGCGCGGGTGTCTTCATGTTGCGAAAAGGCCGAGTGGAGGAAGCCGACAGTCGCAACAAGAACATGGCCCGTGCCCTGGCTTTGCGGGTCGGGCTGTCTGTCGCCTTGTTTCTTTTCATCTTGCTGAGCTGGTACATGGGGTGGGTCAAACCCACTGGATTGCCCGTCGGCTCCTGATCGACAGACAACTCCGACACTCCACCGCACAAGCCCCCGCCCTAGCGAGGGCTGAAAAACACAAACGCCGCTCAATGCGGCGTTTGTCGTTCATGCACGAAGCAGGTTCAAAGCCAGTACACCAGGAAGTAAAGCCCGAGCCAGACCACGTCGACGAAATGCCAGTACCAGGCAGCGCCCTCGAAGCCGAAATGTCGCTCAGGTGTGAAGTGCCCCTTCATCAATCGAATGGTGATGAACAAGAGCATCAACATGCCGACAAGGACGTGGAATCCGTGGAAGCCCGTCAGCATGAAAAAAGTCGAGCCGAAGATGCCCGAGCTGAGCTTCAGGTTGAGGTCGACGTAAGCGTGGTAGTACTCGTAGGCTTGAACGCCCACGAAAGTTGCACCCAGTATCACAGTCACCCAGATCCAGAAAATCGTTTTGGCGCGCTGCCCGGCGACCCTTGCGTGGTGAGCGATCGTTAGCGTGATGCTCGAGGTCAGCAGCAGCGCGGTGTTGATCGTCGGCAAAGGCCAGGGGCCGACCGTGGCGAATGGCTCAACGATGCCTGCTGGCGACGCAGTTACACCGCCGCCAACACTGGGCCATAAAGCCTTGAAATCTGGCCACAGCAGTTGATTCTCGAAGCTGCCCAGGCTGGGCACGGAATGCACGCGAGCCCAATACAAGGCACCGAAGAAAGCCGCGAAAAACATCACCTCGGAAAAGATGAACCAGCTCATGCTCCAGCGGAACGAGACGTCAATGCGCTGCGAGTAAAGCCCGCTCTCGCTCTCGCCAATGGCTTCACGAAACCATTGGTACATGACGGTCAACCACACCACCATGCCAGCCAGCAAGACGTAGGGTGCCCAGGTTGAGCCATTGACCCATTGCCCAGCACCGATGATGACCAGGAACAGACCGAAAGCCATCAGAACCGGATGCCTCGATGGTGCGGGAATGTAGTAGTGCGGTGTGGTTCCCGCCGGGATATGGGCTGCCATGAACAAGTCTCTCCTCGAACCAGATATCTAAAGGTCTCTAATGCGGCCTGCGCTGCCGCAACTCACATTCCGGCGATGCCACTGCCAACCACCCAGCGGACCAACAGAACCAAAACAACAACAAACAGCGCGGCACCCAAAACGCCGGCAACGACGACGTGAACAGGATTGAGTTTCTGTACATCCTGTTCGAAATTCACCGAGCGGCGCACGCCAAAAAAGGACCACGCGACAGCACACAGGGTCTGCGTGAACGAGCCCCTGCGCGAGGCGGCCTCCTTGAAATCGCTCATGCCGCGCAATTCATCTCAAGGCCACGGGCTTGACGCCCACCGAGCCGACAGGTGCCGCCGGCACCCTGCCGCCCACCTCAAAGAAGGTGTAAGACAGTGTGATGGTGGTGACGTCCTTGGGCAGCTTCGGATTGATGACGAACGTCACGGGCCACTCGCGGCTCTCACCAGGGGCCAGCGTCCATTCGTTGAAGCAGAAACACTCGACCTTGCTGAAGTGCGAAGCAGCCTGTCGTGGCGCATAACTGGGGATCGCCTGAGCCGCCATCGTGCGGTTCTGGCGGTTCTTGAACTCATACATGACCGTCATGATCTCGCCAGGATGCACCTGCATCGAGTTCTTGGCAGGCCTGAAGTCCCAGGGTCCGCGCACATTGCCGTCAAACTCAACGGTGATGGTTCGAGAGGCGTCCACCTGCGTATTCGCCGGCAAAAGGTTCTTCCCCCAGCTCCCGGTGGCCACACGCTGCTCGGACAGCGACAACACATTGATGCCCAGCGCCTCGCAAATGGCACGGTACATGGGCACCAGCGCATAGCCGAAGCCAAACATCACCGCCACGATGACGAGCAGCTTGCCCAACATTCGGCGGTTATCGGCGAAAAGACGGTTCATCGCGGGCATGGTGTGTCAGCCACTAAAAAAAACGAGCTTGGTTACAAAACCCAGCGCGAAGAGCAGTGCCACCGAAGCCAGGATCAAACCCAGACGGCGGTTGGCCTTGCGCTGTTGTTCACTCAAAGCCATGAGGGGCTGCCACTGTTCAGCCGATCACACGGGTGGCGGTGGCATCGAGCTTCGGCGGCGTCTCGAAGGTATGCCAGGGCGCTGGCGAGGGCACTTCCCACTCCAGGCCTTCGGCACCCTCCCAAGGCTTCTGAGGTGCCGGCTCGCCCTTGCCGCGCATCATGGGCACCACGACGAAGACAAAGAAGTAGACCTGCATCAAACCAAAACCAAAGCCACCTACTGAAGCAATGGCGTTGAAGTCGGCAAACTGCATGGGGTAGTCGGCGTAACGACGCGGCATGCCGGCCAGACCCAGGAAGTGCATCGGGAAGAAGGTGATGTTGAAGAAGATCAACGAGCCCCAGAAGTGCACCTTGCCGCGGAACTCGGAGTACATCACTCCCGTCCACTTCGGCGCCCAGTAGTAATACGCGGCAAATA
>Ga0105046_10006463_pt1 | contig 18508 bp, 12 predicted proteins | sample MAT03_FD_78385 | JGI IMG/M metagenome (GOLD analysis project Ga0105046, IMG submission 78385) | Freshwater microbial communities from Lake Fryxell liftoff mats and glacier meltwater in Antarctica - MAT-03 (megahit assembly) | ecosystem: Environmental > Aquatic > Freshwater > Ice > Liftoff...
CCGTGGGGCATCGGTCAATGGCCGCGTGCAGAGCAATGCCGCCTGAGCCGCCAGCACTACGACGTGCGCTGCCTGACACGAACCAGTGGCTCGCCGCCACCAGATCCCCACGGCGCCGACCGGTCACCTGACCCGACTCAGCCGGATCCCGACGTCAGCGCTGCTCCTGATGCGACTCGACGAACCAGACGGTCTGGTCGATGCCTCGGACGATTTCGGTAAACAGGTCGGCCGTGACCTTGTCGCCGATCCCATCCGTGGTGTCGATGGCGGTTCGGGCCGAGTCGGCGAACGCGGCCAGCGCCGCAGCCACGGCGAACACATGCGAATTCACGTCCGCGAGACCGAGCGGATACGGGATCAGGAAGGTGCGTGCCGTGACCACGGGCAGCGTCCCCTGCGCCGTGCCACCGAGTGCCCCCCCACGCTCGGCGATCGAGTCGGAGTACCCCTCGACTTCCTCGGAGACTTTGTCGAACAATTCGTGGACCGCGACGAATCCGGGCCCGCGCACGTTCCAGTGCGCCTGCTTCACCTGCGCGTGCAAGTCGATTGCGGCGGCCAGGTGCAGGTTCAGGATCTCGATCGACTGGAGTCGAATCTCCTCGGCCAATGTGTTGTGCGTCGTGCGCGTGTGTTGCATGTCGGGTGCGCTCAGCTGTGAGAAGGGACGCTGATCGTGCACCAGCGGATCCCGGATGATTGCTCCTGCAATACACCAGCCACGCCAGTGCGCAGCACCGGTGCAGCCGGCGTGGCCCGCGCCACTGTGCAAGACCGTCGAACCACGCACGCCTCTGGCGCCGAACTCGTGCGCGGGGTCATCATCCGCGGCGGTACTCGCCGCACGCACACCAGAGCACACACCCACCGCCCGGAAAGCGCATGCACGCAGCGATTGACTTCGGGATCAGCAACACCGATGCGGTGGCACGCGTGCGCGGCGCGCTCACCTACTGGACACGACCCTCGAGTCGCGCACCGGATCACGACGTCGTGCGCGAGATGCTGGCCGAGGGCGACATTCTGCTCGAGACCCTGCCGCGCATCGCAGTGACTGGAGGCCGACACATGGTCCTGCCGGCGAGCCTCGGCGCGTGTACGGTCGTGCCGGTCCCGGAAGTGACGGCAATTGGCCGCGGCGGACAGGCGCTCGCCTCGCCCGGGCAGGCCGCCGAGGACACCTCGGTGCTCGTCGTCAGTGCCGGCTCGGGCACGGCGGTCGTCTCGGCACGCGGCACGGCATACGCCCACATCACCGGCACCGGCGTGGGTGGCGGAACGCTGCTGGGCCTCGGCCGGCTGCTGATCGGCACCGCCGACCCCGGACTCATCGACGAGATGGCGATGCGTGGCGACTCGAATGGCGCCGACCTCGCCTTGCGCGATGTCGTGAGCGGGCCGATCGGGACGCTGCCGCCTGAGGCCACCGCCGTGAACTTCGGACGTTTGGCACGCCATGTGGAGCAGGCGCACCCCGATGACCTCGCGGCAGCGTTGGTCACACTGGTAGGCCAGGTCATTGCCATCACGGCGATCAACGCCGCGCGCGCCGAGCGACTGGAGCGGGTGGTCGTGATCGGCCACATGACCGACATGCCCAGCTTCCGCCGGGTGCTCGACCAGGTGGGGGCGTACTACGGCATGCAGCTCATCCTGCCTCAGGGCGCGGGATACGCGACCGCGCTCGGCGCGCTGCTACACGGGACCTCGGCACGCTGAACTCGCTGCGCGGGGCGACGAAACGGGTGTTCACGTGGTGCGGCGGCTGACGCGCGAGCGTTTGGAGCGTCAATGCAGAGAGCCACCGCTGCAGTCACCCGGCCACATCTCCCCGACATGTCCGACGGTGGCGGTGTGTGCTTCCACCTGCCCCGCACGATGATCGAACCAACCCTCCGGCCGCGCTCTCCGACGACCGGCGTCAGCCCAGCGCCCGACGGTGGTGAGTGCGAACTCGCCACCGGCGATGAGCTGCGTCGGCTCGTGCTGGAATGGAGCGGCAAGGGAGTGGCATTCCACTGTGACAGCACGCTCGCCGCAGCGTTCGAAGCCACGGTAGCGCGTGCCCCGGACCGCATTGCGATCTCGACCGAAACGGGCGAGCACCTCACGTATGTCGCGCTCAACGAGCGTGCCAATCGCGTGGCACACCATCTCCGCTCGCGCAACATCGGGCACGGCAGCGTGGTGGGGCTCTTCGTGGAGCGCACCGAGCTGCTGATCATCGGGATGCTCGGCATCGTGAAGTCCGGCGCAGCCTACCTGCCCATGGACCTGAGTTCTCCGCGCGAACGCACTGCGTTCATCCTGCGCGACGCTGGCGCAGCGATGGTAGTCACGAGTGCTGCGACGCACGACCTCCTCGATGCTGACGCAGCGCCCGTCCTGCGGCTCGACACCGACTGGCCGCTGCTGATGCACCAGCCGACGACGAACCCGGACGCCGTGGCCACGCCAGACAGCCTGGCGTATGTGATCTTTACATCCGGCTCGACCGGCACGCCAAAGGGATGCGAGGTCTCACACGTTTCCGTGCTGCGACTCTTCACGGCGTGCGACGCCTGGTTCGGATTCGGCGAGCACGACGTGTTCGCGCAGTTCCACTCGTACGCCTTCGATGTGTCGGTGTTCGAGATCTGGGGCGCGCTCCTGCACGGTGCGCGACTGGTTCTGCTCTCGGCCAATACCTGCCGAACGCCCGAACTGCTGCTCGCACGCCTCGAGCGCGAGTCGGTCACGGTGCTCTGCCAGACGCCGTCGGCGTTCAGGCAACTGTCGGTGATGGCGTGCGCCGCGAAACGCGTCCCTGCCCTCAAACTGCGCCGCCTGGTGCTCGCGGGCGAAGCGCTCGAGCTGCAATCGTTGCGCCCGTGGGTGGAGCGCTTCGGCGACGAGTCGCCGCACCTGCTGAACATGTACGGGCCGACGGAGGCGACGGTCTACGTCTCGTATCGTCGCATTCGTGCCGTCGACATCGAGCAGCGGCGTGGCAGCGTGATCGGCGTGCCGTTGCCTGACACGCGCTTTCACATTCTGGACGCCGAGCAGCGCGTGTGCGCGATCGGCGTCGCGGGGGAGATGTACCTCGGTGGGGCAGGTCTGGCGCGCGGATACCTGAACCGTGCCGCGCTCACGGCAGAGCGCTTCGTCTGGTGTGCGCCAGGCGACCTCACGGCACCGCAACGGCTCTACCGCACGGGAGACCTCGCACGCTGGACACCGGCCGGCGAGGTGGAGTACCTCGGACGACTCGACGCGCAGGTCAAGCTGCGTGGCTATCGCATCGAGCTGGGTGAGATCGAGGCGACGTTGGGCGCGCACGCGGGAGTGTCGGACTGCGCCGTCATCGCGCAGCAACGGCCGGAGCATGGTCCGCGGCTGGTGGCGTACGTGGTGCCGTCCGCGACACCGGTGACGATCCCGACGTTGCGCGCGTACCTGCATCGCACGCTACCTGACTACATGGTCCCGTCGGCGGTCGTGGAATTGCAAGCACTGTCACTGAATTCGAACGGCAAGCTCGATCGCGGCGCGCTGCCCGCGCCGGAACGCGGGCGACCCGAGGTCAGCACCGTCCATGCGGCACCCGTTGGTGAGGTGGAGAGGACGTGCTGCGCCATCTTTGCCGAGTTCCTGCAGCTGGATGCGGTCGGGCGTCACGACAATTTCTTCGAGCTGGGTGGCGACTCGCTCCTCGCCGTGCAGGCGGTGGCCGCGCTCGGGCGCGAACTCGACAGGCCTGTCTCGGTCGCGATGCTGTTTGCGAATGCGTCGCCAAGGGTACTGGCGGCATCGCTCGGCGCGCCCGATGCGCAGCTGATCGAGGCGCAGCGCCGGTCGCGCGGAAGCGAGCCCATTGCAATCATCGCCATGGCCGCCCGGCTCCCCGGCGCCGACACGGTCGAGGAGTTCTGGCAGGTGCTGGACGACGGGCGCGACACCTTGACCCGGTTTTCGCCGGAGCAGCTGGACGCGAGCATTCCGATCTCGCTGCGACGCGATCCCGCCTACGTCCCCGTGCGCAGCGTGCTCCGTGATCCGGAGGGGTTCGATGCGGCGTTCTTCGGCATGAGCCAGCGCGATGCATCGCTGCTCGATCCGCAACAGCGCCTGCTGCTGGAGTTGTCGTGGGAGTCGCTCGAACGCGCGGGGTACGCGCCGAAGCAGACCGTCGAGATGGGGCAGGTCGTGGGCGTGTTCGCCGGTGTCTACAGCTCCGAGTACTCGCGGAAGCACGTGTACACACATCCGGAGTTGGTGGAGCGCGCCGGCGATTTTCAGGTGATGCTCGGGACCGACAAGGACTATGTCGCGACGCACATCGCACACCGGCTCAACCTGACAGGACCGGCGATCAGCGTGCAGACGGCGTGCTCCACGTCGCTCGTGGCGATCGCACAGGCCGTCGAGAGCCTGCGAGCCGGCCAGTGCACCATGGCCATCGCCGGCGGCGCTGCGATCACGTACCCGCATCGCAGCGGGCACCTCTATGTCGAGGGCGCGATGCTGTCGAAGGATGGGCGCACGCGCACCTTCGACGCGGAGGCCACCGGGACGGTGTTCGGGGATGGCGGTGCGGTCGTCGTGCTCAAGCGTCTCCGCGATGCGATCGACGAGGGCGATGTGATCCACGCCGTGATCCGCGGCGTTGCGGTGAACAACGACGGTGGCCGAAAGGCGAGCTTCACCGCACCGAGCGTCGATGGGCAGACTGCCGTGATCATCGCGGCACAGGCTGATGCCGGGGTATCACCCCGCTCGGTCTCGTACATCGAGGCCCACGGCACGGCGACACCGCTGGGCGACCCGATCGAGGTCGAAGCGCTGACGCGCGCCTTCCGGCGGGGGAGCGACGGGACGGAGGAGACTGCCTTCTGTCGCATCGGCTCGGCGAAGAGCAACGTCGGCCACATGGTGAGTGCCGCTGGCGCCGTCGGTGTGCTGAAGACGGTGTTGGCACTGCAACACGAGGTGCTGCCGCCGACGCTGCACTTTTCGACGCCCAATCCGCAGATCGACTTCGCTCGGACTCCGTTTCTGGTGGCGGCCACGCGCACCGATTGGCCCCGGACCGACACGCCCCGGCGGGCCGGCGTGAGTTCGTTCGGCGTCGGCGGGACGAACGCGCACGTGGTGCTGGAGGAGGCACCGCGGCGACCCACGATGGCGTCACGACCAGGGCCCCACCTGCTCCGGCTCTCCGCCCGCTCACCCGGTGCGCTGGAAGTCTCGCGACGCGCGCTTGCCGCCCATCTCTCTGCCATGCCCGACCTCGCGCTTGCCGACGTGGCGGCGACCTTGCGCTCGGGACGCGAAACGTTGCAGCATCGCGCCTGCGTCGTGGCGCGTGACACTGCCGAGGCAGTCACCTTGCTCGACCTCGAGACCACTGCGGGCGTACCGACGACGACTGACCCCTGCGCTGCCGACCTCACCACCGCCATCGAAGAGGCGCGTCGCTGGCTGGCGGCTGAAGACGACGATCCCCGCATCCTGACACGGCATCAGCGGGTCGTGCTCCCGACGACGCCGTTCGAGCGAGTCCGGTGCTGGCTGGATGCCGCCGTCACGACACATCGGACGCCCGTGCTTCCACCGTCGCCGGACCGTGGTGCGGCCGCGGAGCGTGCGGCCCGTATCAGTCCGCTGCCGCCGCCGGACGTGATCTTCACCTTCCCCGGGCAGGGGTCGCAGTATGCACAGATGGGAGAAGCGCTCTACCATTCCGAACCGGTCTTCCGCGACGCCTGCGACACCGTCTTCGCGAGCCTGACCGGCGTGACATCGTTCGATCTTCGGGCGACGATGTTCGGTGGCAGCGCCGACGCACTGACGATGACCGCAGTCACGCAGCCGGCAACGTTCTGCCTCGAGTACGCACTCGCGACGCTGTGGCGTTCGCGCGGACTCAGGCCGCGCGCATTGATCGGGCACTCGATCGGGGAGTTCGCCGCAGCGGTGATCGCCGGCATCATGACGGTGCCGGAGGCGTCGCGACTGGTGGCCCGCCGCGGCGCGATGATGAACGTGCTCTCGAGAGGCAGCATGCTGTCGGTGCGGCTGCCGGCGCGTGACCTGGCGGTCCGGCTGCCAGCAGCGCTTGCGATCGCGGCGGAGAATGGGCCGTCATCGTGTGTCGTGTCAGGCACGACGCAGGCCATCGATGCCTTCGCGCGTGCGCTCGAGCAGACCGGCGTGCTCTGCCGGAAGCTGCAGACGTCACATGCCTTCCATTCGTCGATGATGGACCCGATGCTCGACGCATTCGGCGCCGAGGTCCGACGCGTCGCCCTGGCGCCACCTTCCGTCCCGATCATTTCGACGCGCACCGGCACGTGGCTCACGCATGCCGAGGCGCTCGATCCCGGCTACTGGACTCGGCATCTGCGCGAGACGGTGCGATTCTCGGCTGCCGTGGAGACGGCGTTGCGCGGCGCACGAAGCGTGTTCCTCGAGATCGGGCCGCAGCACGCGCTGTCCACGCTCGTCAAGCAGCACCGGTCAGCAGCGCAGTGCCAGCAGGTCCCCGCCACGGTCGCCTCGCTCGGCGACGGTTCAGCATCTGAACGTGACTCGTTCGTCGCCGCCGTGGGTCAGCTGAGGCTGCACGGTATCGAGGCAGGTCCGCCCGATCCGGTGGGCCGGACCGTGCCGCCGCCCCCGCCGACGCCTCCGCTCGATGAGAGGCAGAACGGAATTCTCGCGCCATCCACATTCCCTGCCCTGATGTCACAACACGCGACGCGTCGACTGGTGCTCACTCCCCGCGGCAGCACGCCAGTCGGCGCTGTCCTCCGCGAGCCGACGCCGGCACGCTTCGCATCAATCGAATCACGCAACGAGCCATCGCTGGCCCTGGTCGCGGGGGCGGCGTCTCGGCGCGCCACGCTGGTCGGGCAGCTTCGAGCGCTGATCCAATCGATCAGCGGCGTGGAGCTGAACGGTGCACCCACGAGCGCGGCGTTCATCGAACTTGGCCTTGATTCGCTGGTGCTGACGCAGGTCGCCATCCAGGTCCAGAAGACGTTTGGCGTTCGCGTGACGTTCCGTCAGATGGTGGAGCAGTATCGGTCACTGGACGCACTCGCGAGTCATCTCGAGGCATCGCTGCCGCCTGAGCCAGCAGGGCCTGTTGCTGCGCCGACAGGATTCGCCGCGTGCGACCTGACCAGTCCAGCGTTGGTCGAGGTCCGAGGCGATGTCGAGTCGCTTCCGTTGGTCGAGCAGGTGATCCAGCGGCAGCTCGCGATCATGGAGCAGCAGCTCGCGTTGCTTGGGCGCGCGCCGGTCGCAGCGCCAGGTGTGCTCTTGCCTGTGGCATCGCGCGTGGCACCGGCGGGCGACGTTGCACACGCCACCGCGCCGGTCGAGCGCGAGATCGTTTCTGCGGCATCGGCACCGCGGCAGGCGCGCACCGACGGCGAGGTCGCGCCCGCCGAAGACGCGGCCCTGATCGCCCACACACGGTATGACGTGCAGAAGGCGTTCGGCGCCATCGCCCGCATCCACACCGAGTCCGGCAGCACGCTCACCGACCACCAGCGACAGCGGCTCGACACCTTCATCCGCAGCTACACCACCCGGACCCAGCGCTCGAAGGCCTACACGGCGCACCATCGCGCGCATCTGGCCGACCCGCGGGTGGTGAACGGATTCCGGCCGCAGACGAAGGAGCTCTGCTACCAGATCGTCGTCGAACGGTCGAAGGGCTCGCGGCTGTGGGACATTGACGGGAACGAGTACATCGACGCCCTCAACGGCTTCGGAGTGAGCCTGTGCGGATGGCAGCCCGACTTCGTGACCGAGGCCGTGAAGGCGCAGATCGATCGCGGTCACGACATCGGACCGCAACATCCGCTGGCCGGCGAGGTCGCCTCACTCGTTTGCGAGCTGACGGGCTTCGACCGTGCGGCGCTCTGCAACACGGGTTCCGAAGCCGTCATCGGGGCGATCCGCATCGCGCGCACGGTGACGGCGCGCGACCTCATCGTCTGCTTTACCGGCTCGTATCACGGGATCTTCGACGAGGTGCTGGTCCGCGGCACACGGACCGGCCGTGCGGTTCCAGCCGCCCCGGGGGTCGTGCAGCAGGCGGTGGAAAACGTGCTGGTGCTCGACTACGGCGCACCGGAATCGCTGGCGATCATCCGTGAGCGCGCACACGAGATTGCGGCCGTGCTGGTGGAGCCTGTGCAGAGCCGCCGGCCGGACTTCCAACCGGTCGGGTTCCTGCGCGAACTGCGCGTGATCACTGCGGAAACCGGCACGGTGCTCATCTTCGACGAGGTGATCACGGGATTCCGTAGCCATCAGCGCGGGGCACAGGGCCTGTTCGACATCCGAGCCGACCTTGCCACGTACGGGAAGGTGATCGGCGGCGGCTACCCGGTTGGCGTCATCGCCGGTCGCCGCGCGCTGATGGATGCCCTCGATGGCGGCGCATGGCAGTATGGCGACGACTCGATCCCGGGTGTGGGTGTGACCTACTTCGCCGGCACCTTCGTCCGGCATCCGCTGGCGCTCGCCGCATGCAAGGCGACACTGGCACACCTGCGTGACGAGGGCCCGGCACTCCAGCAGTCGCTGACCGCCCAGACCGGAGCGATGGCGGCGGAGATGAATGCCTGGGCGCGCGCATCGGAAGCACCGCTGGCGATCCGCCACTTCGCCTCACTCTGGCGCATCACGTTCACTGAAGAGCATCCGCTGCAGGACCTGCTCTGGGCGATGATGCGCCACCGCGGGATTCACATCCTCGACAACTTCCCCTGCTTTTTGACGACGGCACACAGCGCTGCTGACATCGCATCGATCGTCACGGCCTTCCGGGAGGCGTTGACCGAAATGCAGACGAGCGGATTTCTTCCGGGACAACCGCCGGCGCAGATCACGGGTGTGGTCAGCGATGCGTCTCGTCCCCCGGTGCCGAACGCGCGGCTGGGTCGGGACCGCGACGGCTCACCGGCGTGGTTCGTGCCGGATTCCAGGGCGCCCGGGCAGTACGTACAACTCGACGCGTCGTCGGCCGCATGACCTGACGCCGTCGCGACGCCGCGGCTGGCGCCGGTGTGCTGCGTGGTCCACGGGTGACCGGCGGGTCGGCGTGCGCATGACCGTCAGCGATCGGGTCACGCATCACGTTGTGGGTTGGCTGGACACGCGCCCGTTCCCGCGCGTGCTTCCAAGTAGCGTGGCGCCACCCCCTCCGTCCCCACTCCGATGCCGCGACATCCTCGCGCGTTCGCCCTGACCCTCACGTCGCTCGCCCTGCTGCTGCTCCCCGCGCGCATCCGGGCGCAGGCAGCGACGCACGACGACCCGTTCACGAACCTGCGGCTCCGATCGATCGGCCCCGCCACGATGAGCGGCCGATTCACCGACATCGCCGTGAACGAGTCGAACCCGTACGAGTTCTATGCGGCGTCGGCCACGGGTGGCCTGTGGAAGACGTCCGACAACGGCGTGACCTGGAAAGTGCTCTTCGAAAATCAGCCCGTGACATCGATTGGCACGGTGACCGTGGACCAGCGTGATCCGCGTATCGTGTGGGTTGGTACGGGCGAGGCCACCAACCGGCAGAGCTCGAGCTGGGGCGACGGGGTGTACAAGTCGACCGACGGTGGCGCGACCTGGACCAACATGGGGCTGCGTGCGACCGCACGCATCGCGCGCATCGTCATCGATCCGAAGAACTCGGATGTGATCTACGTCGCCGCACCCGGGCACCTCTGGGGTCCCAATCGTGAGCGCGGGCTGTTCAGGAGCACAGACGGCGGGCGCACCTGGACGCCGATCCTGACGCGCGACGACGACACCGGCGCCGTGGACGTGGCGATCGATCCGTCCGACTCGCGCATCGTCTATGCGGCACTCTACCAGCACCGGCGCACACCGTTCGGCTTCGTCGGTGGCGGACCGGGCAGCGGGCTGTACAAGTCCACCGATGCCGGCGCGACCTGGCGGCAGGTCACCACCGGGCTGCCGGCCGGCACCCTCGGTCGCACCTCGATCGCGATCTACGCCAGGGATCCGCGCGTCGTCTACGTGAGCATCGAGCAGGGCCTCCGCTACACCTCGAGCATCTCCTACGACAAACGACTCGGCGGTGTGTACCGGTCGGAGGACAAGGGCGAGACGTGGCGGTTCATGAGCGACTGGAATCCGCGGCCGGCGTATTCGAGCCAGCTGCGTGTGGATCCGAGTGATCAGAGCCGGCTCTATGCCATGCAGTGGTCGGTGAGCGACGACAGCGGCAAGACCTGGCGCTCGCCGCGCCAGACGCTGCACGGCGATGATCGCATGGTCTGGATCGACCCACGCGATTCGCGCCACCTGATCAAGGCGGACGACGGCGGCATCGGCATCTCCTACGACCGGGGCGTGAAGTGGCTGTACGTCACGTCCCTGCCGGTTTCGCAGCCGTATCACCTCTCCGTCAGCACCACGTCGCCGTACTTCGTCTGCACGGGCCTGCAGGACAACGGGAGCTGGTGCGGCCCGAGTGCGACCACCAACAGCAGTGGCCCGCTCAACGACGACTGGTTCCGCGTGGGCGGTGGCGACGGATTCCACAACGTCATCGACACCACCGACAACAACACGGTCTACTCCAGCTCGCAGTATCTTGGCCTCTCGCGCGTCAATCTGCGCACGCTCGAGACGGTGCAGATCCGCCCCGCACCACAGGAGGGCGAGGGGCCGAAGCTCGGCAACTGGGGCGCGCCCGAGCCTCGCGTCGGCCGCAAGATCACGCCTGCCGGCTGGAACTCGCCGGTGATCATCTCGCCGCATGACCACAACGTGCTGTACGCCGGCATGCGTGACGTGTGGAAGTCCACCGACCGCGGCACCACCTGGACATCACTCGGTGACCTGACGACCGGAGTCGATCGGCGATCGCTCGCGATCATGGGTCAGCTCCCCGCCGACACCACGCTGTCACTCGACGACGGAGTGTCGTACTTCCCGAGCACCAGTGGGCTCAGCGAGTCGCCGGTGCGTGCCGGCGTCGTCTGGGCGGGCACGGACGATGGCAACGTGCAGGTCTCGAAGGATGGAGGGCGCTCGTGGACCAACGTCCGCCGCCACGTCAGCGGGGTGCCCGAAGGGACGTGGGTGGCCCACATCGAGGCGTCACGCACGGCGGCTGGCACCGCGTACGTGGCGTTCGATGGCCATCAGTCCGATGACTTCACGAACTACCTGTTCCGGACCACCGACTTCGGCGCGACCTGGACAGCGCTCGGATCGACGTTACCTGCGGGCCGCGTCATCCACGTCATCCGAGAGGACCTGCGCAACCCGAAGGTCCTCTATCTCGGGACGGAGCTGGGGCTTTTCGTCTCGCCGGATGCGGGTGCCAGTTGGCGCGAACTGCGCGCATTGCCGCGCATGCCGATCACCGACATCGTCGTCCAGGGCCGCGACAACGATCTCGTCGTCGCGACGCATGCGCGGGGCATCTGGATCCTCGACAATCTGAATGCCCTGCAGGAGCTGACCAGTACCATATCGGCATCGCCCTCGCACCTGTTCACGGTCGAGCCGGCCGAGATGCGTCGTGTTGCGAATACCAAGGCGCATACCGGCGACATGCTGTTCCGTGGCGAGAATCCGCCGAACGGGGCGATCATCGACTACTGGCTGGGCGGCGGCAGCGCCGACTCGATCACGATCGCGATCCGCGACGCGCGCGGCGCTGAGGTTTCGACGGTGCGCCCGAGCCGGCATGCCGGCGTCAACCGCGTCGTGTGGAACCTCCGCCTGCCGTCGCTGCCTGGAACGCCGCGTGCCGGCGACGACGATGAGGAGGCACCACGCGGCGCGCCGCAGGGACGCCTCGTGGCACCGGGAAGGTATGTCGTGCGGCTGCAGGTTGGTACGCGCACCCACGAGCAGCCCGTGATCGTGCGGGAGGATCCGCGGGTCTCGACGACCGTGGTGCAGCGCGCTGGGTGGCATGCCGCCACCGACTCGATCGCGACGCTGTATCGGAGTGCCGTCGCACTCGTGGCGACCGCCGGCACCGGAGCCGACCGGGAGCTGTTGGCGACGGCGCGCGAACTGCAGGACCGCGTCGGGTCCTTGTACGGGACCGTGCTGCGAGGCGGCGGTCCGCCGACAGCCGATCAGCGCAAGCAGATGGCGTACTTCCCCACCGTGCTGCGGACGCTCCAGGGGCGCCTCACGCGCTGAAGCGCGCCCGGGTCACGGTCAGTCCCCACCCGGCCGTGACCCGCAGCGATCGACCGTCAGCGGTCGGTCACGCCTCGAGGAAGGCGTAGCCCTTGGTGTCAGGCGTGACGTGGCCCCAGGCGCTGTGCGCATCGTGCTCGAACACCAGCAGCCAGTGCTCGGCCGCAGCATCGCGCAGCAACGCGCGCTTGCTTTCCAGCGTACGCAACGGTTCCACGTCGTAGCCCATGATCCAGGCCAGCGGCACGTGGTGCACCGTCGGCATCACATCACCGAGAAAGCAGGCGCGGTGGCCATCGCTCTCGAGGATGAGGCTCTGGTGATGTGGCACGTGCCCGGGCGTCTTGCGGGCCGTGATGCCGCGGATGATCTCGACGTCGCCGTCGACGAGGTGCACACGTCCGGCGTCATGCAACGGCACGAAGTTCGGGGCGAAGTAGCTCGCTGCCGTCCGCTCGTTCGTGTGCGTCGCGTACTCGTACTCGCCGGCCTGCATGATGTACGTCGCGTTGGGGAAGGTCGGGACCACGTCACCTGACGCCGACCGCCGCGTGTTGCCGCCCGCGTGGTCGAAGTGCAGGTGCGTGTTGATCACGATCGTCACGTCCTCGGGCGTGAACCCCGCAGCACGGATGCCCGCCTCGAGCGCCGTCTCGTCCACGCGCTGCTCCGGCACATCGGCCTGCAGCTCCATGCCGTAGATGTCCCTGAACTTCTGGTCCTCCTTGGTGCCCGCGCCGGTGTCGATCAGCACGAGGCCATCGGGATGTTCGATGAGCAGGCAGCGCATTCCCATCTGGATGCGGTTGCGCTCATCGGCTTCGATCTTGCGCGACCAGAGCACCTTCGGCACCACGCCGAACATGGCACCGCCATCCAGGCGTTGCCCTCCGGCCTGAATCGCATGCACCCGGAGACTGCCGAGTTGCCGGGTCTGAAGGAGCGGAGTCGGGAAGGTCATGGCGAGACGAGGCGAGGCGGGGGGAGTGGAAGCGGCAGGTCAGGCGCCGTCGGCGGCGTCACGCACGGGGTTCGGTCCAGCCGACTTGCGACGACGCGCCGTTTGGGACGCGCCAGCCCGCTGGAACGAGTCGAGCGCACCCCAGGTGGTGATGTCCCGCTCGGCTGCGTCGCGCAGCAAGGCCAGCAGGATCTTTGCGGTGGCGATCGCGTCACCGGCGGCGCGGTGACGGGCGTGCGGTGGGATCTCGACGGCGTAATGGTGTGCCACTGCATCGAGGTTTCGTCTCGGCAGTTGGGGCAGAATCTTGCGCGCGAGGCGCACGGTGCAGAGCGTGCTGCCATCCAGCGCCTGCCCGGTCCCGCGGTGCACCTCGTGCGACACGAAGCGCCAGTCGAACGATGCATTGTGTGCCACGAACACGTGGCCGTCCAGCCGCTGCGCGACGTCATGCGCAATCGTCCTGAAGACGGGCTTGTCGCGCACCATCTCGTGTGTGATCCGCGTGATCTGCGTAATCATCGGCGGGATCGGGCATTCGGGATTCACGAGCGTCTCGTACACATCCACGATGCGTCCCTCCTGCACGCGCACGATCGCGATTTCGGTGATCCGGTCGCCGTGGCCCGGTCGGCCGCCGGTCGTCTCGACGTCCACGACGGCGAACCGCATGGCGGAGAGCGGGAGCGCCGCTGCGGCCTCGCGCAACACGGTCGGGGAGAGTACGGCGCCCGACGACGCGAGCGGCGACGGTTCGTCGACAGAAGCCAGTACCGGCGGCAGTGCCTGCGTGAGATGCCAGCGTCCGTCCGGCCCTTGCCGCACGTCCGACCTCGAGCCGAGGATGGCCCGGGCGAGACTCTCCGCGAGTGCGCGGCGCACACCGATGGCCCGACACACCTGCGCGACGAGATCCGGCGAGCCGATCGGTCCGCGCGCCACGATCGCTACAGCCGCTTCCGTCAAGCTGGATTCTGCCGGTGTGAGGCGCGCGCCGAGAGAGGCGAGAAGCGAATCAGAATCCATCACGGAGGACAGGCATGGTCGTGCATCGAGGTCCGCCACCACCGCAGACGAGTTCACTCCCTTCAAACGTCAGCACCGCACGATCGGTCTCGCCGATCCGCACGTCGCCGCCCAGAAACGCCATCGACGGGATGATCCGGACCCCCGCCTGCTCGAGCGACCGCAACGTCGCCTCGGTGCGCGAACAGCTCGCGACGAGCCCCGGACGCAGTGCCACGACGTTGCGACCGCGGGCCCACTGCTCACCCTCCTGCATCACGCGCCATGCACCGCCGCAGAAGATGGGCGTCATCGGCAGGCCACAGGCGCCCAGCGCCGCACACGCATCCCCCTGCTCCTGCACCGTGTCACTGCCCTTGCGCCACAGCAGCACCGGCAACCGCTCCGTCCCGACGAAGTACGGGGGATACACGACACAGCGGTCGTGATCCACCTGAATGGATAGAGGTAGTCCTCCCGGTTGCTCCGCGTGACGGCGAGCAGGTCCGGTCCCGGCGTGTGGACGAGCACCGATCGGAGGGTCCCGATCTCGGAAGTGAGACTGACGTGCATCCGGACAAGCTATCCTGCAGCAGGGCGCCCGCGCTGTCTCATGACCTGATATGGCAACTATTCGACGGGTCTCGACTGGCCTTCCGGCGACTTTCTTGTGAAATTCTTCACAAGCATGTCGCGCATCCCAGCCCCCCACGTTCCAGAACGGCACATTGCCGACTCGACGGTTCGGCGCCTGTCGCTCTACCTGCGCGTCCTCGAAACGGCGGCACTCCGTGGGCAGCAGACGCTCTCGAGCGATGCGCTTGCCGAGGATGGCAGCACGACCTCCGCCCAGGTGCGGAAGGACCTCAGCTTCTTTGGCTCGTTTGGCAAGCGAGGACGAGGCTACGACGTTGGCGAACTCGTCGATCAACTGCAGGAAATTCTGGGCCTCGCCCGGGAGTGGAAGGTCTACATCGTCGGAGCCGGCAAGATCGGCGCGGCGCTCGTGAGCTATCACGGCTTCTCCCAGCGCGGTTTTCGGGTCGTCGGGATCTACGACATCGATCCGCAGCTCGTCGGCCGGATGATCGAAGGAGTCGGTGTCCGCAGCATGTCCCAGCTGGAGCACGACGCTGCCCGTGAGCTGCCCGACATTGCCGTGATCACGGTGCCGGGCGAGCATGCGCAGGCCGTGGCAGAACTGGTGGTGCACGCCGGGATCCGTGGCATCATGAACTTCGCTCCCGTGCCGCTGCACCTCCCGGCGTCGGTCACGGTGAAGTCGGTGAACATGGCCCTCGAGCTCGAGGGGCTTGCCTATGCGCTCGTTCACCGCGACCACGCCGACGGGCTGCGCTGACGCGTCAGCGCGTCTCGGCCGGAAGCGCGCGAAGCAGCGTCGCGAATTGTGCGGCGGACAGGGTCTCGGGGCGAGCCTCGGGATCCACGCCGGCTGCTGCGAGCGCCACATCAGCCGACTCGGCCGAGAGGCCGCGCACCGTGCGCACGACCCGGCGCAGTTGCTTGCGGCGGAGCCCGAAGGCGGCAATCACGAGGCGACGAAACGGGCCTTCCTCCGCGAGGCTGACGACCGGATCGGTGCGCGGCACGAGGTGCAGGATGGCAGAATCCACCGATGGCGGCGGATTGAACGCGGTCGGCTTCACGATGCCCCGCAGTGTGACGGTGGCCAGTGCCTGCAGGTTGACCGAGAGGGCGCCGTACTCCTTCGACCCCGGCGGCGCCACGGCGCGATCTGCCACCTCCCGCTGGACGAGGAACACCGCGCGTTCCGGCCGCGGGCGCGTCATGGCGTGGAAGATGATCGGCGTCGTGATGTAATACGGCACGTTCCCGGCGAGCAGGAACGGCCCCTTTGCGACGTCGCCCAGCGACAGCTCCAGCACGTCGGACTCGATCACCATCACGTGCGGACGGTCGGCGTACCTTGCGCGCAGGATGGGCACGAGCAGCTTGTCGACCTCGATCGTGATGAGGCGGCCGGCGCGGGCCGCAAGGCGATCGGTCAGCGCACCGCGGCCGGGGCCGATCTCGAGCACGGTGTCAGTGGGCCGGATCTCCAGCACGTCCGCGATGCGATCGAGCGTCCTCGTGTCGGTGAGAAAGTGCTGGCCGAGTCGCTTCCGGATCGGTGGCAGGCGGCGTTCATCCATCAGTCGGCCACCTGCAGCGCTGCAATCGCCGCCGCGTGCACGATCTCGGCCGACGTGCAGCCGCGCGACAGGTCGAGCGACGGCTTGCGGAGCCCCTGCACGACCGGTCCGATCGCGACGGCACCGCTCAGGTACTGCACGAGCTTGTACGCAATGTTGCCGGCATCGAGTGACGGGAAGACGAGGATGTTCGCCGCGCCCGCGACCACGCTGCCCGGCGCCTTGCGCGCCGCCACGATGCCGTCGAGCGCCGCGTCGGCCTGCAGTTCCCCGTCGATCCAGAGGTCGGGTCGTCGCGCGCCCGTCAGCGCCACGGCCTGTCGCACGCGGAGCACGGAGGCGGCTTCGGCACTGCCGCGGGTGCTGAAGCTGAGGAACGCGATGCGCGGCACATCACCCACGATGCGTTCGCGGTCGGTGGCCGCGGCGATCGCGATGTCGGAGAGCTGCTCGGCGGTAGGCTCGGGAATGACGCCGCAGTCACTGAACGTCAGCACCTCGTGCGGCCACGCCGGCCCGTGAGCCGGCTGCACCAGATAGAAGGCGCCCGAGACGCTGCGGCTCGCCCCGTCGGCACCGATCAGGCGCAACGCCCAGCGCAACACGTCGGCGGTCGTGTGTTCGGCGCCGGCGACGGCGGCATCGGCAGCCCCCGTCGCGACCAGCGCGTTCGCGAAGGCGAGCGGCGTCAGCGCCTGCAGTCGCGCTTCGGCCTCGTCGCGCGACCGCGAGCGTGCCCACGCCGCGAGGCATTCCTCCACCATCTCGCGATGGGCACTCTGCTCCGGCACGATCGCGACCGCGCCACGCGCATGCACGGCAGGCATGCAGGACCCGTCGGGCACGAGCACCAGCGCCTCGGCGATTCCGAGGGCGACGATCTCACCCACGGCATCGAGCGTGCGCGCGTCGGTGCCTTCGGCAAAGACGATGCGTGGCCGGCGCTCCGCCGCACGGCGATGCAACGCGGCGAGAAATCCGCTCACCGCTGCGCGTAACGGAACTTCGTCTGCAGTGCCGCGACGACCGTCGGGTGCGTGAGGTCGCTCACATCACCACCGAATCGCGCGACTTCACGCACCATCGAGCTGGAGATGTAGGTCGTGTCGAGCGACGGCACCATGAACACCGTCTCGAGGTCTGCCGCGAGATGACGGTTCATGAGCGCCATCTGGAACTCGTACTCGAAGTCGCTCACGGCACGCAAGCCGCGGATCAGCATCGACGCGCCGACCTCGTGCGCCAGCGCCACCAGCAGCCCGTCGAACCCGCGCACCTCAATCCGCGGCTCGTCCTGCGTCGCCTCGAGAATGAAGCGTACCCGTTCCTCGGCGCTGAACAGGGACGTCTTCTTGGGGTTGGTGGCGACCGCGACGACGAGGGTGTCGACGAAGACGAGGCTGCGCAGCATCAGGTCGAGATGCCCGCGTGTGACGGGGTCGAAGCTGCCGGCGTAGAGCGCGATACGACTCATCGTGGTGATACCCTGCCTCGGAGTGACGTCAGTCGTGGGCGAAACCGATCAGCCGCGGAAAAAGCTAATGGCCGTCTGGCCGTAGCGACGGCGATCGCCGCCATCACCGACATCGGCCGCGGCCAGATGCTCCACGGCAAAGACCGTCGCGAACGGGATCGCGCGCCACGCCTCCACCAGTCCCGCCGCGACGTCGAGTGCGTACGGCGGATCGGCGAACCCCAGCGTGAAGGACTGGGCCGGGAGGGCACGCGCATACTGCATGGCGTCGGCGCGCTGCAGTGTGTAGGACGCCGGCTCGGCCCGCAGTGCCTGCAGGTTGGACGCGATCGTCGCCAGTGCCGACGGCGCCGAATCCACGAACGTCACGTGCGTCGCACCTCGGCTCAGCGCCTCGATGCCGAGGGCTCCCGAGCCGGCGCAGAGGTCCACCACGCGCGCCTGCGGCACCTCGAACTGCAGGATGCTGAACCACGCCTCACGCACGCGGTCGCCGGTGGGTCGCACGCCTCCGGCCGATGGCACGCTGATCTGCCGTCCGCGCCAGCTCCCGCCGATGATCCGCACCCGTCAGCGCCTCATGGCGTCGACGATGTTGAGCTGCAGCCGGTCCGCGCCACGATACTCATCGCGCTCGAGGCGGAATGCCAGATCGACCGGCAGCGCCGGATCGAGCAGGCGCGCACGGTCCCCCAG
>Ga0105046_10006464_pt1 | contig 18505 bp, 17 predicted proteins | sample MAT03_FD_78385 | JGI IMG/M metagenome (GOLD analysis project Ga0105046, IMG submission 78385) | Freshwater microbial communities from Lake Fryxell liftoff mats and glacier meltwater in Antarctica - MAT-03 (megahit assembly) | ecosystem: Environmental > Aquatic > Freshwater > Ice > Liftoff...
GCTGAAAACGGTGAAGGACAAAAAATACGTATCACTCAAGCAGAAACGTCTGCAACCGACTGAGACAGGCTTACAACTCAATGATTTTGTAGTGGAACGTTTCCCGCAGGTCTTTGATGTGGCGTATACCGCACGGCTTGAAACCGCATTGGATCGGGTGGCAAACGACGAATTGAGTCGTAATGATTTGCTTTCCGCTTTCTGGCGTAGTTTTCAGCCGCAGTTGAAATCTGCGACGGAATACACGCTGACACAGATGAAATCCCGTCCACAGGCAAAGCCGATTGGTGAAACTTGTCCTGAGTGCGGCAGTGAGTTGGTCGAACGACAGGGATCCAAAGGGGCATTTGTGGGTTGCTCGACGTATCCCAAATGTAGCTACACCCGCAATATCGAGCATAAGCCTTTGCTTTTGCATCCAGCGGAGGATTAGCCGATGAGCGATAGGTACGAACCACCACCGATGGACTACGACAATCTGGAACCGCCGCCTGATTTTTATATGGAGGATCCCTGGGCGGGGATGCCACTGGACGAGGATTATGCCTACGATCCGGGACTGGATTTTGATCCCTTTCCGATTCCAGACGACTACACACCCGATGATCTTCGAGATTTGCCGGATGTGCCACCACTCTCACAGGATGGCTTACAGGGTTTTGAGCAAGCTGAACCGCTTGATGAAAGCTGGTCATGGCATGATGCCCGCTTGATTGGGGTAGATCGCGGTGAAGACATAGCTGAAGCGCGTTATGAAATCGGTGCAATTGACCTCTATGCCGATGCCAGCACAGGTGATCTAGGCGGCAGTTATTTGCCCCTTGCCAGCTTTGCTGATCTCAATGAGGCGGAGGCAGTCTTCGACGACTTGCAAGAGCAACTTTATGATGAAGGACTTGCCCCCTGGCAAGTGCCTGAATTCGCTGAGAACAAAGCCTTTGCGATGAATCCCGAACCACAGAACTGGCGCGGTGCAGAACCGGCAGAATACGCGGCGTATGACTATATCTGCGATTTGGAAGCCTTTAGTCCTGAACTGGCAGATGAACCACCGCTCGAAGCCCTTGATCCGTTGATCCAGACGGCAATTGAATTGGGTGGGGTGGTGGTTGAGCAAGAAATCCAAATTGAGCCTGAAGTGGATGAAGCGGTATTTCAAGCATTGAATGCCATTGGGGTGCAGGCGGAAAACTTCGATCCAAGCCTTGATCCACCACCATTCTATGACGTGGAAACGGGGACGGCTTATTGGATTGGTGTTTTTCAACCGGACAAGGATGACCGTGAGAATTGTGTGACCAGCATCCTGTCGCTGGGACGTGATCCAGAAACGGGTGCCATGGAAGCCCAACTTGCACCCTGTGTGCCGGGTGATTGGGATAAGACATACAGCGCGGCGGAATATCTGATTCAGGTCGCACAGAAGGGCGGCATTGAGCAGGTCTTTGATACGGCGGAAGGCATGGCATTAGCGACTGACCAGCGTGAACTGTGGCAGAACGAGCGCGGTTTGCCTCTGGAATCGGATACGGCACGCGATATTGCGGATTACACACGCGATACATGGGAGGTGGAACTGTGAGCGATAGCGTAACACGAGATTATAGCTTCACGGTGCGCCTTTCGCCCGAAGAAAAGGCACATCTGGAACAACTATCTGAGCGTTTCAATCTGGATAAATCGGCAACAGTACGGCGTGCTTTGCAATTGACACTCATGACGAGCAAAGCGACTTTGACTGAAACAGGACTGTTTGTGCCATTTCGGGCTGAAGATCTGGCATTTCCGGTTCGTTTAAGTGGAAAGGATGCCGATGAGCGATAAGCCAATCCGTCATATTGATGAAGAGGGTTCGATCTATACGGCTGAAATTGTGCCACCAGAAGGGGATGACTATGGTGCGAAATATCATGTCGATCTGGTACGTACTTCGGTTGATGATTATGGACTGGGGCGTGAACAGCGCCTGACAGTGGGACAACACAATTCATGGATGGAAGCTGAGGAGCAATTCCATGAGATCGAAGGCACACTGGAAAAAGAGGGCTTAGCAGGTTGGGGTGACGATGTTCAGCATTTGAGTGATCAGCCGTTTGAGGAAGATATTTTCTACATGGCTGTGACCTATCCCCCGGATGCACCCGAAGGCAATGAACCTTCTGCCGCGCATTTGCTGGCAGTGGGTGAGCCTGGCATCCAGAGTGCAAGTTTGGCAGTGGGGGAGCGCGAATCGCTTGAACAGATTGTCGATCTATTGGATGAAACTTTTGTCGAAGAAGGCGTAGATCGTTTGCTCGAAACTGCAAAGGTTCAAGCAGAACTGAATGGTAGGCACATCGACACACCCCTGTTTGACCCCGATGATGGCTCAGTTCGTCATGTTGATGGGGGTGGCACAGCGCACTGGTTCTCAGTAGTAGAACGGGAGAATTCTGAATCTGACCTCACAGCGGATGTTTATGAGCTACGTTATTTCAGGGCATTAGAGCTGGATGATGGCACACAACGGGCTGATTCTTATCCGGTGATGCCTCTATCTGATGATGACCCCGCATCCGCGTGGGCATTACAGGGCTTGGAAATGTATCTCCACAAGGGTGATGTTTTCATGGCACAGCAGTTTGCTCATGATGTGGCGGATGCCTACGGGCAGGAATTTCCCGAACCGATGGATCTACCATCGCTTGACCCGCGTCCTGAATATTACTTCGGTTATGGCGTAGGACCATCTAATGAACCGTCATTGGAAGCTGTGAAAACTTGGATGGCAGGTGGTGAGCGTCGCTTTGATACGCTGACCATTGGTGAGTATGGCATGTACGATGAAGCCACAGTCGATGAACGTGAACTAGAGGCACTGATGGATGAAAAAGGCATCGAATCCGCGCTGAACCTCGCTGAGGGTATGGCAGTGGTGGGCGGTTACCTTGATCCTGAGCGCGATGACCCGCGTATTTTCTTTGAGGATGATGCTCCCTCCGATGCTTTTACGACCAACCGCGAACGCGAATTAGCAGAACCTTCTTATAGCATTGGTGCAATCTCTGCCAATGGAGAGTCTTTCCTCAATGTCTACAAGGAATGGGGAACAGACGACTATGAACGGCTGGTTGTGCCGCAACCTGATTGGGAACTTGCCCGTGATAATGCAGTCATTGCTAATGAGATGCTGGACGAAGATCGTTTGCAGGATGCGATGCGACTGGTAGAAGTTGCAGGCATTGAAGCAGGTGTCATCGACCCTGAGCGCGATGACCCACGATTGTTTACACAGGGTCCACTTGATCCTTTTCAGACTGCTCGTGAGGAAGAAATTGATGACGAGTTAGCAAGGTATGGTGTGACATGGCGCGAATCTCACGAATGGGCAACCGAAGCGGAGCAAATAGGAAGGGAAGCAGATATAGCTAAGCCTAATGAGTTTGAGTTAATTCCTGAGAGTGATGAACGTCATCTGCTTGAACCACTTGACTCAACCGTGAACTATGCGGTTGTGGTTCAAGTAAGTGATCCCGATACACTTGAACTGGCAGTTGAAAAAGTTTGGGAAGCTGAAAACGGTCAGGCAGGTTTTGAGTCACAAACCGTGCAGACTTATGATCTGGACGAAGGTCGCGAGGTAGCAGAGGCAGAACGCGAGGCTTTGCTCGAAGTCTACGATGAACGCGGTTTGGAAGCGATGATGCACAAAGCCGAATTACAGGCGATGCAAAATGGCTATCTTGATGCAGATCGGGCGGATACGCGATTATTCCGCGAAGGCCCACCGGATCGCTTTGAAACGCTGGCACAGCAGTTAGAAGGGGAAATCAACCCGTATTGGAATACGGATGGTGAAGTGATTGATGATCCTGAGCCTGACCCGCAAGCGCAAAATCCCTACTGGCGTTTAGAAACCATTCCGGTGAATGATCCAGACGGTGAACCGCTCGGACATGCCATGCACATGGTCGTTTATGATGGTGTCGAACATGATCCAGAAGCGATTGGGACACCCGCGATGGATAAAAATGAACCCTTCCGTATGTTGGAGATGGCACACTTTGAAACCATTGAAGCGTCTGACAAGTTCGGTGAGGAGTTTAAGGGATATTTGATGCCCGGTCTGTTGGAAGGACCTGAACTGGCGGAAGAAGTGGCACGGTTAGAAGGGCATTCGGTGGAGTGGAAAACACTGGAAGGGCAGGAGCTGGACGACTACCGCGACCTCAAGCTGACACTGACCCACGATCCGTCGGAGTGGCATCTCTACAACCCGAACGCCGAACGCGATGCACGGATTGAAGCCGAGGGGATTTATCATGATCCTATTTGGCAATCAACGATGGACGACATTGAGTTTTGATACGAGACGGCTCAACTGAGCCGTTTTATCTATCAAAAAAGAGATAGCTGGTTCACGCTAATAGGTGGCTTGACATTGAAAAAGGCAAATACTTTTCCACGAAAACAGATTGTGTCACAGGGTACAAGCCATTCGGTCCCGCTGGCGAAGGGGATACAATCTTCACCCTGGCATGATTTCCCATCTCCCATATGCAACGCTCGATAGAGTAATGAGCGAGTGGGTAAAATCTGTCCTCGCTTAATCGAATATTTTTCGACAGCAGAGGACTTACCCGTATAAATGATAACCAACTCGGCATGATCAGCATTAGTCATAGTAGGCTCGGCGATCACTAAATGGCATTCATGAGAAGTGTGGTTAATCATTTTAAATGCGACGGCAAGGCTTGATGCCAGAAAGCGTTCGCACATTTCAGGAATCAGGGAAGCAGAGAAGGGTTTAGTACGTAGGAACCCATAAACCTCATCACCTGGAACAATTAACTCTGCGGCACCTGCATTACACATTCGCTCGATTGTGTCATACTCATCGTAAATGTGAGCATCAGCAAGTAACGAAAGTATATCATCATCATCTTCGATATGTGCGTGCATCAGTTCATGGTAAAAGCTAAAATGTAATCGCTCCGGTATACGGACACGAGTATCGAGAATGATTTGCCGTTTTTCTTTGATATATGAGCCTTCGTCGCCATCAGGCAAAGTTCCCCAGCCGAAGGTCAAATTATACTTCTCCGCGACTGTAGCATAGTGATCCATTGCCAAGGATGTCCGATCTATGTCTTGTCGAATCTTTGAAGCGAGTTCAACAGATTTTCGGATTAGTTCTTTTTCAGTTATCCTCTTCAACAATTTTATTGCTCCAATACACGGCGCAAGTGCAAGTATAATTCTAGCCAATCCTGTTTTGTTTGTGGGCGTTTGCCTCTCATCTGAATGTTACTCAGTGTTTCCAGCCAATCAGGAGTAAGCTTTTCGCTGTATTCTGGATCATTCTTTAACTGAGCTAATCCTGGCGGTAAACTCGCATCGGTTAGCTCCCCTGCGAAGTCAACGCCCGATAAGAAGTCAAGAAGGCTTAACCCTAGGGCTGTTGCCAACTGCTCTAAAGTTGCGAGTGTGGGTGTGGTTCGTCCACGTTCAATATCTGATAGATATGAGACAGATAAACCTGAAAGTTCAGCTAATACCTTCAGAGTAAGCTCATGATGCGTTCGTAATTCTTTGAGTCGATCCTGAAGTTTCATTTTATGACCTTTACGTCAATAGCGTTAATTGAGATTTACTTATTGTTGACAGCGTATAAAAGGGGTTGTAATATGATATACGTTCTTAGCGTAATCATACCTATTGATTACGCTACCGTCAATTGAGATACTAAAGTAAGGGTGGTTCCAATGGCACGACGTAATAGAGGACACATGAACGGAGAACGCTACTTGGCAAATACCAGTCCAAGTAAGCGGGAAGTCCACGATTTGGATAATGAAAAGACAAATTGCCAGATCGATGCAATCATAAGCGCAGGTAATGACAAACCTTATACATCGCTTGATACTGCACGTCGGGATGGATACGATAACTGTGCTTACTGTATCGGCGGTTCTAATCGATAGGAGGTTTTGAGATGGGTAAACGTCAGAAACCAGGAGAAACACCTGCTAAGCCGGGTGAATATATCGAACGCGGTCCTCGTGGTGGTGAGGTTCAGAAACCACGTACAGTAACCATCGAATCAGGTGATACACCATTACCGCCTACGCAAGAACCTGGACGTACATGGGAACGAACTGGCCCGCCGAAACCAGATAAAAAATAAAATATTTTCACACTGGTATCGCTATGATGGCAGGGTAGTTTGATAAAGCCTGCCGTCTTCAAATCTCTAAACTTTGACGAAAGGCATCAGATGTCAATCACACAATCTCTCAAACTTGCGTTCCCAATTATGTTGTTAAGTATCTGGTTTTTGCTTGCAGTTAGTTTTGACTTTCTATCCCTGGATATAATAGGCGGGTGGGAAGCTGTGCCAAACAACTTCTTATTCGGTTTCATGTTGCTTCCAGAAATTTTGGTGAATTTTGCATCATGGGGGATTTCAGTTTTATTATGAGTATTGAGATTGATGTCTTTCCGTTTGAATTTGACCTAAGTAAGTCACCCCTTATCGCATATAGTTTAAATGCTCCAAATCCTGATGAAGCAGGTGGTGTTTATGCTGCACGTGTTCGTAAGATAAGCAAACTGCCTGCAATCTGGCTACGTGGTCATAACTGCCTCATTGTCTCCGCCCATTTTACGATGGACAAAGCAATCTCTTTGCTTGATACCTTGCATCAAATGAATCTTGAGGCATTACAAAATACAACAGACATTGAACTGATTCCTGACTTGGAAATCACTTCTGCTCATATAGCCCAATATGTTGCTGAGGGTGTACTTGATCTAGCTGATGATGCTATTAATATTGCTTTCAATTCCCAAAATAAGCGAATTGCAAAAGTGCAGATAACACGTCAGGCGCATTTTAAGGGATTAGCTCCAGATGCTACAACTTCAGCATTACAAATTATTGTACGCTCCTCTATGAGTAGTGTTGATGCATTATCGGACTATCTATCAACTTATGGTGAAAATCAAGCAAAAGAAGCACAACTTGAAATTAAGTGCCGCAAGACAACTGGCACATTTGATGGTGTGGTTGGGACATTAGATAGTCAATATGATAACAATATGACATGGCGACAGTTCTTGAAAAGTCTCAATCCAAGCGATTACCCTTCTTCCTGGTTGGACACCTTGCCAGGGGATCATGCTGTTGTAGCGTTGAAACCAAACTATGGCAAAAAACGCTACTGCTATCCTATCAAGGCACTCAAGATAGTGGTTAGTACGGCAAACTTAAGTCGTTTTACACAAACCGACAATGAGCGTAAGACAATCAGTGCCGAATTGAAGATGCCACCTTTTAAGCGTCACCAAATGATACAGACTGTTTGGCAAGCACTCCAAGGATATTTCACGGAACAGAAACTTCCCATTCGTTTATTGCCTGCATATAACCAGAGTAATCATCCTACTCGATTTGCTATGATGAAAGATTTAGATTTTAATCAATCACTCCGCTTTGCTAAGGGCACTGTCAGTATACAAAAAGACTCGGATATTCTACCTGCTCTCCAAAAACAAGGAATATTCCATATCTCAACACCAACTATCCGCGTTGCAGTTGTTGATGCCGTTTATGGAGAAAATCATAGAACTGAGCGACATAATCAGCTTTTACGTATGAAGACGTCCTTTGAAAGTCTCGGTATAACGCTCCAAAGTGTTACTAATTACCTTTACGCAAATGAGATTGAACAGCAAAAACAGCGATCTCAATTGCGTAGTATGCTTCGCCAAGCCATTCAAGCAACGCCGGATGTTATTCTAATTTATCTTCCTGAAGCGGATCGGAAACAGCATTCATCCGATGATGCAAGCTCCCTTTACAATGTCACAAAAGCAGTAACTATTGGTGCAGGTGTTGCCAGTCAAGTTATATATGAAAATACAATAGCAAATGCCTATGCTGATGCAAATATTATTATGGGAATACTTGGTAAAACTGGCAACATCCCTTATGTATTAGCGCAACCGTTGGATTTCGTTGATGTCGTTGTTGGGTTAGATATTGGGCGGCGCAAAATGGGTAACGGTGGTTCGCTTAATGTTGGGGCTATGTCCCGTGTATATTTAAACGATGGTCATCTACTCGGATATAACCTTGCAGGTGGAAGTATTGTTGACGGAGAAACAATTCCACAAACGGTGCTGGAAAACATTTTCCCTCCTGAGGAATTTGGTGGAAAACGTGTCATCATTCATCGTGATGGTCGTTTCCCAATTCCAGAATTAGAGAGTTTGATGCAATGGGGTGACATAATACAAGCTCAATTTTTCCCCATTGAAGTTACTAAATCAGGCACACCACGTATGTATCAAATCCTAAATGGGAAAATAGATCAAACTAACAAACAAACAGTCTTTTATCTCGATGAGCAAACCGCTTTTATTGTCACTTCGCCACCGCCAGCTTTCAAGGGAGTGGCTAAGACCACCGCACAACCTCTGAAAATCCGCAACTTGAGTAGGCTGACTTTAGAACAAGCACTCCTATCAGTGAGTAATTTAACTTTGCTTCATTATGGCTCTGTGCGCCCACCAAGATTACCTGTGAGTACCCATGCCAGTGACAAGATTGCGGGTTTCTATTTGCGAGATATTCGCCCTCAACAAACGAAAGGCAATAAACCTTTCTGGCTATAAGGCAATTGTTTAATTTGTCTGCAAAATCGATTTCAACTTCTTGCTCACTCTCAAGCTTACCCGCCGCACATAGCGCGGAGCATCACCGCTCTTGAGCATCCCGGCGTTTTCGCCGCGATCAATGGTTTGTGTCTCTAGTAAGATGAAGTTTTCCAACTCAATTTTTCCGCCAGAAACAAGTTCTTCTGTCCACACATCAACGAGGGTTTCTAAAACCAATTGCACATCCCGATTTTTCAGTCGGGTACGTCGCCCGATTTCGCGTACCATCTTGTTCTTGTTCAAGCTCATCCCTGCACCTCGATGTGCTGTTTACGTTGTTCGTGTTTTTGACGCATTAAATCCATGCGAGTGAATTGTGTTCCGCTCGCTTTTTCTCCGGCTTTATCCATTGCTAATTGATATGCCTCTCTCAATTTATCGCGCTTTGCCTCTTCCGGTGGGGGAGGTGGTAGTGCTGGCAAGTTCAGTGAGATACCCCGTTCCAGCAATAGCGGCTCAATTTCAGTACCAGCATTCAATCGACGCGACCAATCTTCGCGTTCATAAAAACGAGTTAGGCGAGCGTTCAGCACCACCTGTGTGGCAAATCCAGCTTCGACATAGCGGGCGAAAATAGTGCAATTACCCACCTGCGGCGTAATGACTTCATCGACAGTCAGCAAGGGACGCGAGCGACTGTATTTATCATCTCCTGAACCTTCCTGAGTAGCTGTTCCACTGGCTTTGCTGTAGAACTCTGCTGTATCTGCATCACAACCGCCATAAATCACCTGTGTTGCCAGACCTGTGAACAATGCCTGCGTGCCTTCATTGCCATAAATCAGGTGGAACTGTCCTTTGGTCTGTGCGCCAATGAGAATGGAAATTCGGCGTTTACGCACGAGATTGACATCTGCCACCAGTGAATCGAGTTTACCCAGTGTCGGGAATTCATCGAGGATGACACCGACAGGCATGGGAAGCGGACCCTTGTTGCGTTCGCCGATGGTATCCAGATCCAACATGATTTTACGCAGGGTTGCGCCGAGATAAGAGGCATAGACAGCACGCATTCTGCCCGGACAGGTCAGCACGACAACGGTCGGTTGTTCAACGATCAACTCTGCATCGAAGTCCGATGCGGCTGTATTATCGCGCACATCCGTAGATGCCCAACCCGTGAGTGCTGTTGCTAATGTTGCGACGACATTAGATGCCACTTTGCCATCTGAACCTACAGAGGCGATAAAGCTATTTGCCAGTAGAGCCGCATCGTCTTTTTTCTCGGCGAGTTTGGTCGCCAATGCTTTAAGGTCATTCATGGCATTGTAGATTTCGCCGAGATTCGGGAAACGTATCAGACAGGCGGCAAGTAACGCAGCAGCACTATCCGTCCAGAATTTGTTGTCGCCCTGTGCCGAAGGAACCAGCACATCGGCAATGGCACGAGCATCAGATACGTTGTCAATATTTTCAGCCAGATTATAACGTGGACCAATTGTTGAAGTGGGATCATGCACAACAACCAGATGACGTGTGATGGCGGCATATTTGAGGATGTGAGTCGTAATTTCACCCTGTGGGTCAGCTACTACCAGTGAATGTCCTGCCAGCATTCGATCCGCAATCGCTGGCAAAATGATTCCCTGTGTCTTACCAGAACCCGGTCCGCCGAGCGTGAGGATACCGCGCGAAATGTCCTCTCCACCCAGACAAAATCGCCCCGTACCCAGATCAAGTCGTCGTTTGTCTTCACCCCAGAATGCACCCAGCAGGATTAAGCCTTCGGGGTCTTCGCGGCGAAAGCGTTTGTACTCGCGTTGTGAACAGAAATGCGATGAACCCAAAGCACCCCGTTTGACCTGCGGTGTTCGCAATCGATCTATCCGCTCACGTAGCCAACCGCCGTTTTTGAGACCACTATTCAATCCGATGGTGACGATCATCCACAGAAACACAAGCATCAACCCGAAACCAAACAGTCGCAGATGGTCGATATTATCAGGGCCACCTGCCATAGTACGGATGAAGACATTGGTCGCTTGTCTCCCACGTACTGTCTCGATGGCGAGATCGCCTGCCAGAGATAGATAGATCGTGGTGATGCCCATCAACACAATGACATGGGTGAAGATTTTCAACCCGCGTTTCCAACCCGAGATGCTCTGAAGGTCGCTACTACGCTGGATGCCTGCCCCGAAAACCGCACTGGCAATCAAGGGCATGAGTAATGTCAAACAAGATAGAGGAATGAGCAGGCTACTCAGCATCTCACGCCCGTCCGTAAAAAACCAGTAGATCATGTGCCATCACTTTCTATTTCATGAGTAGGGGAGTTTGCACGTCGTAATAGAAACCGGTTGAATACCCAGATAATCCCGATGAGGAAGAGGGTTGCAAGGTAGAGTGCTTCATCGAAGCCAAAGCCCAATACACGCCCAATAGCAGTGCCTGCCAGTAAAAGCGTGAGCAGAGCAAATCCGCCCAATGTAGTTTGTGGTTTCAGGTGGTTCATTACATATTCCTTCTTTTAACTGCGTGTGAACCAGGCATCCAGGTCGTTAACATCAGGTTTCATCTCAGGTTCTTCTTCGCGTTGTAAACGCCATTCGACGCCCACCGCCTCATCCAGCATGTCAGCAAAATGTTGGGATGCGACCTGCCGAAAGAGAACGTCATGACCTCGTTCTTTGTTGTTGTAAACGGGTAGTCGTTCAGCGATAGATGATACCGTTCCGGGAAGCACGACATGGGTATGTAAATGTTGCATCGGTTGCTCATCACCTTCTTCTTTTGTGTCGGTCAAACGATCATGGAGGACATAACTGTATTCAGGTAGCTCAAATCCACGCTCGGTGTAATAATCTTCCACGATGCGCTCGGTCAAATCACACAGCAGTTGAGGGCGTTTTTCTTCAGGAACAAGTGCCATCAGATCAGGGGCAGGGGAGACCACCCATGTCCAGGCAAGCACATGTTTGCTCTGTAAATGGTCGCAGTTCTCAAAAATTTCGCGGTAGTGTGCTCCCATACCCAGATCACGCCAGCGTTCATCACCTTGCATTTGCGCCAGATGTTCAGTGCGGTTGTCCCGATATTGCAGGTATTTCAATGTGCTTCGCAAACCTTTGTGCCCTGTACCACGTCCTTTGCGTTGTGGACCTTTGTAAGCGAAATCTACAACGATAATGGCTTTGCTCAATCACCGGACTCCTTCAGCTCACGAACAGCTCTCATCTGTGCGAGTAAGGTTTCGCCGTCTTCTTTGGTAGCGATAATGGCTTCCCGTAGCTGTGTTTCATCCGATGCCAGCAAGTGGATCAAGACATTAAGATGGAACGTTAGTGTCGCTTCCAGTTGATCGACACGTTCACGCAGGGATTTCTGGAAATGTTTGCGACTTCCAATGAGGTCTTCCTGCTCATCCAGATATTGCCGGATTGCCTGACGAATGAGATCAGCTTCGGTGACGTTACGTGGTTGTTTGCTGACTAATTGCGCCAGACGATCACGCATCTCGGGTGTCATCGCAAGTCCGCGACGGATTGTATAACGGGGCATAAAAAATCCTCCAAGCACTTCTCCTCATCTCAGTATGAAGGAAGTGGCTTGAAGGAAATTGAAATTTTCCAGTTTTGCGTGGGGAAAATTACGGTTTAATCACGAAATAAATCTTTTGCTTGAGTGACATGACGATAGCGGACATCAAGCGCACCTTCAAAGTGTTTGGAACCGCAGTCTATCTTACGGCGTTCATCAGGGCGTAGCTCATCCCGATTGGTTGTGCTTTTGGTTTCGCTGACAAGGTAAGTGAATTGTTCCCCAGTTGCTGTGCCATGTGCATCACGCGGTTCAATAACAATTGCCCAGTCAGGATTATATTCACCGATAGGCGTTGGCACGGTAAACCAGAAGGGGAGCTTGACGTAGAACTTCACTTCTTCCAGACTTTCAAGGTCTTTGACGAATTGTGTTTCTACACCCGAATCTGAAATAACATGATCGTAGAGTGACTTGTCATTCTCAACCAGATATTCTTCCCAACTGTCGATTTCGGCTTCAAACTGAGTCATTTCATACCATTCATTGATGCGCTCGTACTGAATGCCATCAACGAGTTGATCTGCCAGTTTTGATTTAATGATTCGTACCGTGACCGAGGCAAATTCTTGTGGATTTGCTAGTGCTTCTGCCTGTTTTGATGTGTTGTTGAAGATGTGCAAAAGTGTTTGGCGTGTCAGACGGACGGGTGGTGTAGTAAATTGCAACATGTGGGTCATGAGTTTGACCACGTTGCTCATGGAAGAACTGGCGGGACGGGTCAAAATGTCCTTCTGGATGCTGGTTGCCATTGCACCAAAACGTTCTTCATCGCCTTCTGAATTGTCCACTGTAACACGGGCTTTGCTAACGGTAACTCGTGGTGGGCGAATGTCTGTGTGATTCAACTCTGATAATACATCATCAGCCAATTTAGCGGTATCGACTTTTACGCTGTAGCGTGTTTTGTGCTTGATACGCTCCCAAAGCTCTTTGAACTCAGGCTTGAGCGTAAAGCCCTTACGCAGTCGGGCTGTGCCACGTTTGCGTGCATCTGAGGGCTTCGGTGCCAGTCCATCGCGCCCATATTCTTCTTCAATCTCAGATTGCAGTGTCTGAACATAGGTTTCATAGCTCTGGTTGGCAACAACAGTCAGTACATTGATGCGCTCATCGTGTACCCGTTCGCCACTCTGGTCAACTGCAAGGCGAACACCACGTCCAATTTCCTGACGCTTCCTGATGTTGGACACCGATTGATTGAGCGTGCAGATTTGGAAGACATTGGGATTATCCCAGCCTTCACGCAGGGCAGAGTGCGAAAAGATGAATGTCAGTTGTTTTTTGCGTTGTGTAGACTCATCGTCATCAGGGGAAGGAAACGAGAGCAATGCCTCTTTATCGCGCATGATGGCATCATATACATCTTTGTCGCGTTCAGCTTCACCAGTTTTGCTATCTTCATAGATAATGTCGCCTTCGCGGGTGTTACGGCTGGCGAAATAGCCACCCTGAACGGCTTCTGGGTCAACATCCCCCCAGTCAGCGACGTGTTCTGGCATTTGCTTAAGTTCATTGAAGATGCGATTAAACAGCACGCGGATAATGCCGTCTTCACGTACATAATTATCTACGCGGTCAATGAAGAACAATGACAAGACTTTGATACCTTCGTCCTGAAGCAATGCTTGACGGCGAAAATGGGTTTCGATGGTATAGCGAATCTGTGCCTCAAAAATGGCATCTTTGTCATCACCGGTGCTATCGCCTTTGCGTAAGACAGTGCCATTGGTGAAGCGGACAATCTGCTGGCTAATGTCAATTTCGTCAATAACGAAAGGACGGTAATCAGGCAGATTGGTCTTTTCAAAGAAGCTCTTACCATCCGGTTTGAAAGTGATGGTTTTTTCCTTGACCGTTCCGTTTGCAGTGAGGGTATGAACCGTGATGCGGGCAGTGATTGTATTTTTCTTGGTGTTCAGATCATCCAGCCGTAAAAAGACCTGATTAGCGTCATTGGTTTTTTCAATGCCAGCCACTTCGATTTTCTTGACCAGACTGAGGCGGTAAGCGTCATACGGTGATAAGCGATAAACGCGGTTGTAACGCTGATCTTCACGGTGAGTGGCACTATAGCGCAAAGCAAACAAGGGATTGAGGCTTGCCAGCGCCTGCTTGCTCAAGTCACTGCCCATATTCTGAGGCTCGTCCAGAATGAGAATAGGACGGGTTGCCTGCACCACATGAAGCGGTGTGACACCAAACATCTGGTCACGATCTCCCTGACGTATGACATTGGCATCTTTATTGAAAGAGGCAAGCGTCATAATCATGAATTCGACGTTATCCGATTCGCCAAATTGCTTGAGCCGTGACAATGCGCCGGAGTCATAAACATAGTAACGATAGGGCAGGTTGCTGTAGAGTCCCTTGAAGTGTTTTTCTGTGATTTCAAATGTCTTGAGAACACCCTCACGGATAGCCACCGTTGGCACAACTACGATGAATTTACGCATCCCATATCGCTGTGCCAGTTCCAGTGCAGTGCGAATATAGACGTAGGTCTTGCCCGTTCCGGTTTCCATTTCAACGGAGAAATTGGGGAAGGTGATTGCCTGCATTCCGCCAGCGGTTTCTGTCGTTTCGGTGATGGTATCTAGCTCATCATCCACAGGCAGACGATTTTCTGTTTGGATGCGTTGAAGGTTCTGGACTACATCTGCTTCAGTTAAATCCAATTCATTCGGGATAATTGCAAAGCCACCAGAAGGCATGAAGCCCAACTGAGTGGCGTTGAAATACTGTCCCTCAAACAGGTCAACGACTGAACGAATGGCTTCTGATTGATATTTTAAGTCGCCTTTAAACTCTAGCTTCATAATAGCCCCTTAAAGTGTTTGCAGGCGGACTTGCAACGCCAGATTTGCCGCTAAGGTATCATCCAGCACATTGTCATGACAGATGAACAGGTCATCTTTTTTCAGTCCGAGCGCGTCAATAATATCTGGACGCAATTTTTCATCCAGACAGATGTTGAAAGATTGTTCTTTGTCGGGGTCAATGACACGATAAACAGTATTACCATCAACAGACGCTTCCTCAACGCGGATATTCAGCCCATAGCCTTCTTTGAGTGCCACCTCATAGATCACATTCATCGCATCCCAGTTGTCCACCAGCAATGAATCCGCCCATAATGCCATTTGCTTGTTGTATTCCTCGTCCGATAAGCCTTCGGGATTTGGGTCAGGACGATAATTTGATTTTGTTAGACGAAATACCCGAAAGCCAAGTTTTGTATCTTTGTCTTGAAGCTCATTGATTACCTGATGGATTCGCTCAATTGCTATTTGTGAGATTGTATTATAGCCAGCTTGTCGCGCCAATGAATCAGATTTAGTGGGTTCTGGTAATTGAACCAAAATGAATCTTCTATTGCCACCATCTTCTTTGTTTAATTCCATCACTGCATGTGCCGTTGTTGCAGAACCAGCAAAGAAGTCAAGTACAATATCATCTTTATGAGTGCTGATATTGCAGAGATGTTTCAGCGTTATTGAAGGTTTGGGGTGATCAAATATTTTCTTAGATAATAGTCGTCCCAATTCTTCTGTTCCATCTTCATTTAGTCCATGGCTATCCCACCATGACTCAGCTTTCTTTCTCAGAGAATCTCGTTCCTCCAAGAAAACTTTTTGTACAGGAGAGGCTTTTCCAGTCTTCCCGAAAATAATACGACCTTCTTCGATCTTTTTTTGCACATCGTCCTCTGAGAAGACCCAATATCTTCCTTCAGGCGGATGATAAATCTCCCCTGTGTTGGGATTTTTGACTGGAAACCAAGGTCCTTTATGATTTGCAGATAAATCTTGTGTGGTCCAAGGTCCCCTTGGATCATTATCCGGGTTGGTATAATTGGATTGGATATATTCTTCTGCAAGAGGAAATCCTAGCAAACTTTCGTCTGATGCTTGTTTACCGTAAACAACGAAGTAATCATGAACTGGTGGAATGTATCCCATATTGTTGCCATTGGTTTTTTTCTTCCACAGAATTGTGCCTAAAAAATTATTCTCTCCAAATAATTCATTCATTAGGAAACGCAGATTATGAAACTCACGATCATCAACACTTACAAAGATCACCCCGTCATCGCGCATCATTTGTCTACAAATAATCAGGCGTGGATAAATCATGGATAACCATGCCGAATGGTAACGACCATTCGTCTCCGCATTAGTCGTTAGCAAGTCACCATTACCATTCGTTTGCTCTGTTAAATGTAGATAAGCATCTAGTGGATCAGCATAGTTATCAGGATAAACAAAGTCTTTACCCGTGTTGTAGGGAGGGTCAATGTAAATCATCTTCACCCGTCCGAAGTAGGGACGTGCCAGCAGTTTCAATACTTCCAGATTGTCACCCTCAATGAAAATATTTTGTGTCTTATCGAAATTGACGGATTGCTCTACATCGGGAATCAGTGTTGCACGGCTGGGTATCTGGGCGGCTTGCATCGCTTCGCGTTTGCCTGCCCATGTAAAGCTGTAGCGTTCCGGGCGCGAATCAACGTTTTCTCCCAGTGTCTGACGTAATTTATTAAAATCCACTTTGCCCTCTGAGATGGCTTCAGGGAACAATGCTTGTAGTTGTTTGAGGCGTTCATCGTTGACTGCCATCGATGTTTTATTGACTTTATCCATTAGTTGAACCTGCTCTGTAGATTGTGCGAACATGTGTTTATTTTAACTGATGGATGGAAATGACGCATGGTTGGATTAAGGTATTTGTACTTTGCAGTGAAGTAGTCACTGCGTGTCTTGAGAAACGCCTCGGCGTAGGATGCAAGACACATAACGAACACTCTCACATACCGATTCAAGCGAGTATTCACTGTGAGGTGTGTTCGGTGGGCGTGGTTTACCGCGTCCACATACCAACAAGCACCCGCGTGCCTTGTTGGTGGTGCGTCACGTGAGCGTGGCGTACCAGCCCCTCCGGCTAGAGGAGCCAGCGTGTTTTAGCTGGCGACCCATCTCAGCCCGTCATACACGCTCACGCGATGATATGACTTGAGACAGCCATAAACATGTCCGACGGACAAAGTTTAAGCTGAGGTGGGTTCGGTGTCCGTAGGACACGGCACTGCTGCGAGGCAGTGCCAACGACGATACCACATCAACGATGTATGTATCGCCGCAAAAGCGCACGGACTTTCAGACAAGATATAGTGTTGGGAAATGAAAGAGAATGGGGGAGTTGCCAAACAAAAAAAGAGGCAGCACTCTCATGAGTACCACCTCAAAAGGGGCGTTATGCGGGGTCAAATCAGAAGGGTATCTGTTCTTCGGGGTTAGCTTCGGTTTCGCCATTTTCGACACGTTCCAGCAGGATCAGGCGATCAACATCCATGTCCAGACTGGCTTGAGGATTACCGTTCTGTGTGAGTTCCAACGTAACTTGAGACGAGAATAAACCATTTCACAGGGACCCGATCACGCAAGACAGATAGCGAATGTGAGAATAATCCAGCGTAACTTGCGAAGAACATCCAGATTCCAGTAGAACTTGAGAAAATCTCATATCGGTGAAAGATACAAAAAAAGCGACACTGCCGTAACAGTGCCGCTGACGTTCGGGGGATGAATTGCTTAGAATGGTATCTCATCCAGAGGTTGTTCAGTATCGGTCATGGCATCATCGCCATTGACGCGATCCAGAAGCACCAGACGGTTGGCTGTTATATCAACACTGGCTTGCGGATTCCCGTCCTGGTCAAGCCATGCATTTGGACGCATCCACTCAGCCATTGCTAAAATGAGTGAGCCTTTGTGGACGTACTGAGTGGCGACATCAGCTAATTTATTCCAGCAGTTGACCCGTACCCAGAGGGTTTGTTGTTCGCCCTTGCTGGTCTTGCGGTTGACGGCTACTGAGAAAGATGCCACCCGTTGTTCGCCCACTTCACGGACACTAACATCCCCACCTACAAATCCTGTTACCGAAATTGAAATCATTGTACCCATGAGAAAACTCCTTTTGCTATCCAATCGACCCGATGTCGATTTCTGACACACTCAAAACAGGTGTATCAGGCAGACTTTCATCCGTAGGACGCTACCCATTTTTGTTGAGAGAAACGGCACAAGCCAGACAAAAACGGGTAAAGCGAAGTCCAAAGGACTTTGAAAGGATGACGCGCCTGTTAGTGTTGTCAGGTGAAATTGACAGTATTGGTAGATGCAGAGCGACCAAAAGGGATTCGCCGGGGACACATAGCTTCGGTGAAACAGATTGAGGAGATGGCAAGCTACGAAGTGGATGA
>Ga0105046_10006466_pt1 | contig 18504 bp, 21 predicted proteins | sample MAT03_FD_78385 | JGI IMG/M metagenome (GOLD analysis project Ga0105046, IMG submission 78385) | Freshwater microbial communities from Lake Fryxell liftoff mats and glacier meltwater in Antarctica - MAT-03 (megahit assembly) | ecosystem: Environmental > Aquatic > Freshwater > Ice > Liftoff...
CCTCGACGCCGGGATAAGCGCGCGTGAGGTGGCAGATATGCGCTTCATAATGAAGCATCAACACGGGGTAGCCAGCCTCTATCAATGCTTCATCGCAACCGCCGGTCACGGCCAGACCCTTGCGCAGCATCGCCAGCGTGCCGTGTCCGATCAGCGAGCGGACCGTATCGAGATCGACCGGCATCCGTCCCAGCGAAACCAGCGCCGCGTTAAGCGCAGAGGCGAGATCCGGTGCTGTGTCGGCGATTGTCCCGTCGAGATCGAAGGCAATTGCCTTGAAGCATAATGATAGCTTGAAGTGCGGGGCGGGCATCGCCCGGTTTAGGCAAATTGGCTGGTTTGAGGCAAGCTAGCCTGGCACCCGGCGATGGCGGGCAAAATGCTGCCCCGCGGCGTGCGAGGACTTCGCGAAACAGCTTTATGGCCGGGGCAGGGGAGCGGTCCGACCGGCTGACCACGAACCATTTTACCCTCACTGGGGGTGTCCACCACGTCGAGGATCACCAGTCGACCGAGTTCGACCTCGGTGACGATAGCGCGCGACAGTCAGCGCCGCGGATCTAGCTTCCCAGCGTTTCAGCCAGTATTGCCGCAGTCCGCGGCCCGCTCCAGTCGTGGCCGCCGATCATCCGCCAGACTTCGCGCCCGTCCTTGTCGTAGAGGATCGTCGTGGGAAGGATGCCGGTGGCATAGTGGATCGACAGCTGGTTGTCGGGATCGAGCCATGGTTCGAGGTGCTTATAAGGGTTCTTGGCGAAGAACGGCACGACCTTCTCGGCACCGGTGATGTCCTGGCTCACGGTCAGCACGCGCAGCCTGGTGCCGTCCTCGTCCGCCAGGCTGTCGAGCATCGGCATTTCCACCACGCAAGGTCCGCACCAGGTCGCCCACAGATTGATAAGCACCGGCTTGCCGATCAGGTCGGTGCTGCGGAGCACCTTGCCCGCCGGGTCCTTTAGCGCAAAGTCTGGCATGCGGCTGCCCCTGCTGGCGATGTCGAGCGTGCCGTTGAGCGGGGTGTGCTCGCCCGATGCCCCCGGTGTCGCCCCATCCTTTGCCGGTTGCGCGGGGTCCGGGGCTTGCCTATCGCACCCCGCCAGCGCGAGCAGCGCGAGGCTGAGGATTCCGGCTTTGAACGAGCGCGACGACAAGGGGGGCAATAGCGGCTCCAACAGCATGTGGGGAGGACGCTTCGCCGTCGGCCCCTCGGCAATCATGCGCGAGATAAACGCCTCCATCCCGTTCGACAAGGCGCTGTGGCGACACGACATCGCCGCAAGCCGCGCGCATGTGGCGATGCTGGGCGCACAGGGCATCGTCAGCCACGAAGACGCCGCTGCGATTGATGGCGGGCTGGCGGCCATTGCTGCCGAGTTCGAGGCTGGCGGCGTGCCCGAGGACTGGGATCTCGAAGACATCCACATGACCGTGGAAAGCCGACTGGCCGCGTTGATCGGGCCGGTCGCCGGGCGGCTCCATACCGCGCGTAGCCGCAACGATCAGGTTGCGACCGATTTCAAGTTGTGGGTGCGCGACGCCTGCGACCAGGCCGACGCCGCGCTCGCCGCGCTGCAAGGCGCGCTCGTGATCCGTGCGGGCGAGCACGCCGACAGCATCATGCCCGGCTTCACCCACCTCCAGACCGCGCAGCCGGTGACCTTGGGCCACCACCTGCTGGCTTACTACGAGATGGCCGCGCGCGACCGTTCTCGCTTTGCCGCCGCCCGTGTGCGCCTCAACCGCTGCCCGCTGGGCTCCGCAGCACTGGCCGGCACCGGCTTTCCGATCGACCGCGACGCCACCGCAAAGGCGCTCGGCTTTGACGGGCCGACCGCCAACAGCCTCGATTCGGTCTCCGACCGCGATTTCGCGCTCGATTACCTCAGCGCCGCCGCACAGTGCGCGCTGCATCTGTCGCGGCTGGCCGAGGAGCTGATCCTGTGGGCCAGCCAGCCGTTCGGCTTCGTGATCCTGCCCGACGATCTCAGCACCGGCAGTTCGATCATGCCGCAGAAGAAGAACCCCGACGCGGCCGAACTGGTACGCGGCCATTCGGGACGCATCGCCGGCTGTCTGATGAGCCTGATGATGACGATGAAGGGCCTGCCGCTGGCTTATTCGAAGGACATGCAGGACGACAAGCCGCCGGTGTTCGAGGCTGCCGGACTGCTTTCGCTGAGCCTGGCGGCGATGACCGCGATGATTGCCGCGACCACTTTCCGCACCGACCGGATGCGCGGCGCCGCCGAGGCCGGCTATGCCACCGCCACCGATCTGGCGGACTGGTTGGTTCGCGCGGGTGGGTTGCCGTTCCGCGAGGCGCATCACGTCACTGGCGCGGCGGTGAAGCTGGCCGAGACGCGCGGAGTTGCGCTCGACAAGTTGCCGTTGGCCGATCTCCAGGCGCTTGATGCGCGAATCGACGCGCAGGTCTTTGATGCGCTGTCGGTCGAGGCCTCGGTCGCGGCGCGCGCCAGTTATGGCGGAACCGCGCCCGACGCGGTAAGGGCAAGGATAGCCGAAGCGCGAGCGGCGCTCAGGATGAGTGGAGACGCATGATGCGGCGGGAATTGGCTGCGGTTCTGATCGTGCTGGCGCTGGGCGCCTGTGGCAGCCGCGTCGCGCTCAAACCCGCTGCGGGCAATATGCTCCCCGTCGCGCCGGTCGGGCGCGACGATCGTCCGTCGGCCGAGGAGCTGCTGGTCCGCAGCCAACAGGCCGCCCCTGAACGCAGCGTCGAACTGCGCAAGCGTTCAGAGGAACGCGCCGACGATCCGTTCGACCTGCCCCCGGAGGACGGCGACTCGCCGACCCATTGAATGGATCATTTCGAATACCGCGACGGCGTCCTTCACGCCGAGGACGTGCCGCTGCCCGCTATCGCCCAGGCAGTTGGCACCCCGGTCTATATCTATTCGCGCGCCACGCTCGAACGCCATGCCCGGGTGTTCAAGGCAGCGTTGGCGGCACTGCCGCGGGTTCACATCGCCTTCGCGATCAAGGCAAACCCCAACCTCGCGGTGCTCAAGGTCATGCAGCGCGAGGGGCTGGGCGCGGACGTCGTCTCGGGCGGGGAACTGGAACGTGCGCTGGCCGCCGGGATGGCCCCTGAGGACATCGTTTTCTCCGGCGTGGGCAAGACGGCACGCGAGCTTGCCCGCGGGCTTGAAGCCGGAATTGGCCAGTTCAACGTCGAAAGCGAGGAAGAGGGGATCGAACTGGCCGCGATCGCCGCTGCGCGGGGACAGCGCGCCGCCTGTGCGCTGCGGGTCAATCCCGATGTCGATGCCGGGACTCATGAGAAGATTTCGACCGGCAAGGCGGAGAACAAGTTCGGCGTGCCGTACGACCGGACGGTCGCGATCTATTCGCGGCTGGCGGCGCTGCCGGGGCTCGAGATGCGCGGGCTGGCGGTGCACATCGGCAGCCAGCTGAACAGCCTCGAACCACTTGAGGCGGCGTTCGTGAAAATGGGCTCGCTGCTGGCTGAACTGCGCGCGGCTGGTCAGTCGGTTACGCACATGGACCTGGGTGGCGGGCTCGGCGTGCCGTATCGAGCAGGCGAGGTGTTTCCGAGCCCGGCCGAGTACGGTGCGATGGTGGCGCGGGTCGCTGGCGACTGGGACGTCACCCTGCAATTCGAACCCGGGCGAGTGATTTGCGGCAACGCCGGGGTCCTGCTGACCCGCGCGATCCGGGTCAAGCGCAGCTCCAACCGCGCACCGTTCGTGATCGTCGATGCGGCTATGAACGATCTCGCGCGCCCGGCAATGTACGGTGCCTGGCACGATTTCGACGCGGTCACACCAACCGGGGACCGGATGACGGCCAATATCGTCGGTCCGATCTGCGAGACCGGCGACACCTTCGCCATGGGCCGCGACATCGACGCGACCGAGGCGGGCGATCTCGCGGTGTTCCGCACCGCCGGGGCCTATGGCGCGACGATGGCCTCAAGCTACAACAGTCGCGGGTTCGTCGCCGAAGTGATGGTCGATAGCGACAGGTTCGCCGTGGTAGCCGACCGGATCCCGCCCGAAGTGATCACTGCCGCCGAGCGCGTGCCGGAGTGGCTGTTGTAACGTGATCCACTCGCTCCCCCTGTTCCACCGCATTGCCGGGCAACCGGTGATCGTGCTGGGTGAGGGTGAGGCGGCTTTGGCCAAGCGGCGACTGGTCGAACGTGCGGGCGGGATCGTGGTCGGTGAGGACAATGCCGAGGCCCGGCTGGCTTTCGTGGCGATGGATGAGCCTGAAGCAGCTGCGGCGCGGTTGAAGGCGCGTGGCCTGCCGGTCAATGTCGCCGACCGGCCCGAGCTGTGCGATTTCACGACGCCTTCGCTGCTCGAACGCGGCCCGGTGCTGATTGCGGTGAGCACGGGCGGTGCTTCGGCGGGGCTGGCCAAGGCGCTCCGGTTGCGGCTGGAAGCGCTGCTGCCGGCAGGGCTCGGCAAGCTGGCCGAGGCATTGCAGAATGCGCGGGGTGCCTTGCGCGACCGGTGGCCCGACGCGGCCGACCGCCGCCGCGCGCTCGACGTGGCGCTGACCGAGGGCGGCGCGCTCGATCCGTTGAGCGAGGCCGATGGCGAGGCGGTTGCACGCTGGTTGGGCGATGCGGGGGCGGGCGCACCCGCAGCGCGGCACGTGATCCGTCTGCGCAGCGCCGACCCCGACGACCTGACACTGCGAGAGGCGCGCCTGCTCGGCACCGCCGACACGATACGCCATGCGTCCGACGCGCCAGCCGCGGTCCTCGCCCGCGCCCGCGCCGACGCGGTACGGATCGGACTGGACAATCAAACGAACGATGAAGGCGTAGTCGTCATTCTCATGGGCCCCGACTGAACGCTCAGGCTGCCAGCAGGACATTCATCCAGGCGCTGGCGACCGGCTTGGCGGGATCGTCCTGCCAGGCGGTCGCGCTAAGGTTGGCGATGCGCCGGCCGGCCCTGGTCACACGGCCCAGCGCAAAGGTCCGCGTCGCCCCCGCGCCCCGCATGAATTCGACCGAGAGGTTGACCGGCTTGATCCGCGCCAGGCTGCCGCGCCGCGCCAGCTCGGCGCGCAGCGCGGCGAACGCCGCCATCTCGAGCAGGCCCGAGATCGCTCCGCCGTGGACGAAGCCGGGACGGCCGAGCACCCGTTCGGAAAAATCGAACGCCAGCACCGCCGCGCCTGCCTCGATCCGCTCGACGAACATTCCCATGCTCAGCGCGTAAGGCGGGAGCGCCGCCATCTGCTCCTCGAGCGTCATGGGGTTGGACCGGTCAGCATGAACGTGCCGGCGACATGCGCGACGGGATCGGCCGGGTCGCCATCGTGGGCGATCCCGCGGACGAAAGCGACGCTGCGCTTGACCTGATAGCACTCGCCGCGCCCGATGATTGTCGCGCCCCGCGTGGCGGCGCGCATATAGTCGACCCTGAGGTCGAGTGTCGCCTGCGGTCGAAACGCCCCGCTCCGGCACCACACCGACATCGATGTTGCATTGTCGAGCAGGCTGATGATCGGTCCCGAGGCGAATACGCCGGTCTCGGCCACGCCGGCCAGGTCGGCGCGCCATGGCAGGGCCAGCTCGATCCAGTCGTTGCCGTGGGCGTGGTAATGCATCCCCAGGAACGCTGCGTGCGCCCGCGTGCACATCAACGCGGCGATCTTTTCCGGGTCGAACGCTTGGCTGCCCCAGTCGAGCTGGGCGAAGGGGTCGTCGGCGGACATCGACCGCGCTGTGCTGAGCGGGGGGGGCGATTACAACCTTTTAATTTCCCGCCGTCAGCGCCGCAGGGTTCACTCTCCAGGGCCGGAATTGCCCGGCATTCCACGGAGGGACCCCCTATGAATTTGCCCAAGATCGACATTTCGTCGCTGCCCGATCTGGACGTGCTGACCGGCATGTTCGGCAGCATCAAGCACTTCGACCCCGGCCTTGCCGCCTCGAACGACATGATCATCGTACTGATGGTCTACATCTACGAAGTGCTGCCGATGCCAATCTGAGGCGGGGGTAAACCGATGCGGGTCGATCCCGATCTCGCCGCGCTGCGGTCCGACTCCGCGCCGCTGCTGCGCGGCGCGGGGCTGACCGGAACGGCGGCGCAGGAATGGCGCGACGCTCACGCTGATGCGCTTGCCGATCTTGCCCGCTTCGGCGCGGGGGCGGGGCTGGGTGAGTGCTCCGGCCTTGCCGCGCTGTTCCATGGGCCTTGCGCTGCTGCGCTGACTGCGGCGAGCGAAGGGCTCGCCGGGATGATTGGCGCGATGCGCGCCGCGCCGCTCGCTCCGGTGCCTTGGCGGCACTTTACCAACGGAGTGCTGCATAGCCTGGTGCTAGCGCTGGCGGGGCGCGGATCGTTGTCGCTGGCGCTGCTCGACGGGGCGGCCCGGGCGACGGCGCATGACCCGCGCGGCGAGCGGCTGGTCAGCTTTCAGCCGGGCGAGATGCACGTCCGGGTGCTGGCAGGCGGCGGCACAGCGCGCATCCTGCGCAACCGCTCGGACGATCCGCGCACGGCGCGAATTGAGGCGGAGCCGTTCACGCTGGTTCGGGGCAAGAGCTATAGCCTCGACGGCGCTCACGAAGCGCTGGCGATCGACCGGATCGACAGCGCGCTCGTTACCCTGCGACTGCATCGCAAGCCGCTCGCCACCGGCCCCGGCACGGGTGTTGCCCGGCAGTACGATCTCGCCAGCGGCGCGCTGGTCCATCAGGCGGCGGGGCTTCAGGACGACAGCCGCGCCGAACTCGGCATGGCCCTGTTGCGCGCGATGGGTCGCCGCGATGCGGCCCCGGTGTTCGCCCTGCTGGCAAGGAGCGGCGAGCCCGCCGCACGCTGGCAAGCCTTGCGCGAATGTCTCGCGCTCGACAGTGCGGTCGGGCTGGGCGAACTCTGCGAAGTCTCGGAAACGCCCGGTGACCCGCTCGCCCGCCCGGCACGCGCGCTGCTCGACCAGCTCTGCGCGAACGATCCCGCTTTCGCGAAGGCCCGCGGGATGCTGCTGTGCCCCGCTTGATCGACTGCGCCGACGCGCGCGCCATCGGCCTTGCCGAATGCACCGAACGGCTCGCGGAGCGCGGCTTCGATCCCGCCGACGAGGACAGCCTCCACGCCGCCGCCCGCGACCTGCGCCAGCTCGGCAACGATGACAGGTTCCTTGGCGATGTCCTGATCGACGAGCTCAAGCGCCGCTGCGAGCCCGATCACGAGGCCAGCGCCTATGGTCCGCAGACCCTGATCCTTGCGCGGCCGGGAGCACAGGTGTTTCTGCGGGCCAACATCTGGCCCTCACCCGACGAGCATGTCCTGCGCGCCAGCGGCGCCGCACCGTTCTATTTCGACGTCCCGCACGATCACAACTTCAGCTTCCTGACGCTCGGCTACTTCGGGCCGGGATATTGGAGCGACTACTACGAGTACGATTTCGAGGACGTCGCCGGTTATGCGGGCGAGGCGGTCGACCTGCGGTTCGTCGAGCGCTCGAGGCTCGAGCACGGCAAACTGATGCTTTATCGGGCGCACCGCGACGTCCACGTCCAGCACCCGGCCGATGCGATGTCGGTCAGCCTCAACGTGATGCACAGCGCCCCGCACCAGGCCTGGTTCGACCAGTACCGCTTCGATGTGAACGACAACCGCATCGCCGCGATCCTCAGCCATGGGGCGAGCGAGGTCACGCTCAGGCTGGCAGTCGCGCTGGGGCTCGAGGACGCGCGAGATCTCGCCGAAGATTTCGGCCGCAGCCACCCCAGCGATCGGATGCGGCTGGCGGCCTGGGAGGCACAGGCCTGCGTCGAAACCGACGATGGCGCGCGTGACGACGTCTGGCGGCGGGCGGAGCAAAGCGGAAGTCTGCTGGTAGCCGGAGAGGCGAGGCGGCACCGCTTGGCACTGGCCGGTTAATCTCGGCCCATTCCTCCGGTCAACGCGTCTATCGCCGCTTGAAGAATGGTCGCGGCGGCGGCGGAATCGATCCGTTCGGCGCGGCGGGCGCGGCTCAAGTCCTGCTCGATCAGCGCGCGTTCGGCTGAGACGGTCGACCAGCGCTCGTCCCACAGCAGGATCGGCAAGCCCAAAACGCTCACGTTGCGGGCAAAAGCTCGGGCGCTTTGCGCGCGAGGACCGTCGCTGCTGTCCATGTTGAGCGGGAGGCCGATCACCAGCCCCTTGATGCCGCGGTCGGCAACGACCGCTACGAGCGCGGCCTTGTCCTGCGTAAACTTGCGTTTGACGATAGGCTTGCCCGGAGATGCGAAGCGCCAGCCGGCATCGCACAGCGCGACGCCGATGATTCTTGTGCCGGTATCGATGCCGAGCAGCATTCCGCCGTCGGGCAACGCGTCCCGGAACGCGGCGACCTCGCCAGTGATCAGGGTACCGCTTTCCATGCCGTCCGCCGCGCCGCTACGTCGGCGCGCAGGTTCGCCCAGAACAGCGGGATGTCATAAACGTGGTAGTTGTTGCCCGGAAGCACATAGGGCCCCATCTTGGGCGGCGGACCGATCAGCAGCAGTCCGCCCTCGCAGCGTGCCGGGACCAGCGCCTTTTCGACCTTGCCTTCGGCCAGCGAAGCGTCGGGCACCAGCGTGCCGACGTTGGAGCTGGCGGGCACCTCGCCGCCCTTGCCGCCAGTCAACGGGTTCGAGCAGAGCACCTCGCTGGTGCCGCGCACCGTGCCGTCGAAGCCGGTCGATTTGGCATAGGTCTCCAGCATCTGGTCGGGCTCGGCGGGTTCGGCGAAGCTCGACCAGCTCATGATGCAGCCGGCTTCCGCTGGTCGAGAGCAAGCCGGCAGGCCAAGCGCGGGCAGATCGTGCGCGATCGAGATCGGCCAACCGATCGGGTAGGCCGCGACGATTCGCGCCTGCAACGGCGTCTCCGCGATCTTTTCCTTCAGCAGGCGGATCAGGTGTAGCGAGCCCTGGCTGTGCCCGGCCAGCACGATCGGCGTTTCCTTGCCGATGCTGGCGACGAAGAAGTCGAACGCCTGGGCGACATCGGCATAGGCCGCATCGAGCGCTGCCGCGGCTTCGGGTCCGTCGCTGAGAAACGCGCCGAATGCGGCCTGGCGATAGCGCGGAATCCAGATTTCGCCCGAGCGATTGAACGGGCTCGCCATGCCCCGCACGAACAACCGCGCGCGGGCCTGCGATTGCACATCGTCGAGCGGGGCGTTCCAGTGATCCTTGGCGAGGTAGCTGGTCGGGTGAACGAAAAACACCGCTGCATCGGCGGGAACCTGCGAAGGCTCGTCCTGCCATCCGGCTGGTAGCCAGCGCGACGGATCGCCCGTGCCGATGCCCGGGCGCGAGAACCACATCGCCGGATCTTCGTAGGCATTGCCCGCGAGGGGGTTCTGCGGCTCGAACGCTACTTTGGGGACGAACGCGATCTCGCCCAGCTCGCGTTTCCAGTACTGCATCGCGACCACCCCGGCGACGAACACGACGATGACGAAAGCCACGAAATACAGAAATTTGCGGACCATGGTTCAGGCGGCACTTTCGTTTGCATCGGTAAATTCGTCCTGGCTTCGCTCGGAGCGGCGTTCAAGCATGATCTTGATCATTGCGACGATCGGATCGGCCAGCGCGAGGCCCAGGATGCCGAACATCACGCCGAACACCAGCTGCGCCCCGAGCACGAGCGCGGGGGCGAGGTCGACCGTTTCCTTGGCCACCATCGGGATGATGACGTAAGAATCGACGACTTGAACAACGACATAGACCGCGATGCAGAACAGGCCCATGTCGACCCCGCCCGAAAACCCGACCAGCACGATCAGCGCGCCTGAAATCGGCGCGCCGATGTTCGGCAGGAACGCCAGCAGGCCGGTCAGCAACCCGAGCAGCGCCGCCATCGGCACGCCATAGGCCCATAATGCCAGCCAGGTCGCAAACCCCTCGATGAACATGCCCAGCAATCGCCCGGCCAGCAGGCGGCGCAGCGCGAAGGCCATCCGGTTAACGGTCTCGGCAAGGTACGGACGTTCCTCGACCGGCAGCATCCAGGCAATTCCGCGCTCGTAGAGGCGCGGCTCGAGCGCGATGTAGATACCCAGCACGACGATCAGGAATGCCGTGGTCAGCCCGCCGAGCAGGCCCCCCAGGGCGCGGCCGACCTGTCCTGCGCCGCTGGCGACCTGCTGGACGATCGCGGAGATGCTGGGCACCTCGATCTCAAACCCGTGGGCTTGCAGCCAACCTGCGGCGCGCTGGATCTGGGCCTCGACCAGCGCCGGAAAAACCGCCGCCTGGGCGGCGATCTGGTTACCAGCGGAATAGGCCGTCCAGATGAGGAACAGCAGGGCCAGCACCATCACGATGGCGATCCGCAGGCCCCGTCCGATCGGCAGTACCCGGCCAAGCAGCCGTGCCCCGCCATCGAGCATCGCGGCAAACACGATCCCGCCGAAGATCACCATCAGCGGCTGCGAGAAGTACACGACCAGCCCGGCAAGCAACGCCATGCCGATCCAGATCGCGGCCTTCTGCGCCTCGCGCTGCAGCCGTGGATCGTGGATCTCGACCGGGCCGGGGGATTGCGGCTCGAGTGATTCGTTGCTCACTTTGCAGCCTTTCGCTCGTCGCCGGTCTCTTGTGGATCGATCGCCGGACGCAGGTTGTGCCAGGCACGCTCGGGGCGGAACGAGGGCAGCCAGGTAGCGGGGTTCAGCCCGGTGCTACCATCGAGTGAGAAGGTAATGAACTCGGCCCGCCCGCCAACGTCGGATAGCGGGACCGGCCCGCCCAGCCCTTGCTCGAATCCGGCTCCGGCGCGGCTGTCGGCGGAATGGTCACGGTTGTCGCCCATCAGAAAGACATGGCCCTTTGGCACGCGGATCTCGGCATAGTTGTCGAGGCTCTGCTCGATATGGTCGATGATGGCATAGCTGACCCCGTTGGGCAGGGTCTCGCGCAGGATAGGCAATTCGCAGACCCGCTTTCCAGAAGGCAGACGCGTTGCGAGGTTGGGGAAGACATCGCGCTCGCACGGTTGGTTGGGGTCGATTGCGAGATAAAGCGGCGGCTCGACCGCTTGGGGCACCGGCTTTCCGTTGAGCACGATCTGGCCGTTGACCACCGCCACCCGGTCGCCGGGCAGGCCGATCACGCGCTTGATATAGTCGACGTCGCGGTCGGGCGGCACGACGATGACGATGTCGCCATATTCGGGCGTGCCGCCGAGCAAGCGGTCCTTGCTTCGCGGCAGCACGTGGAACGAGGCCGAGACCCATGACCAACCGTAAGGATACTTCGACACCACCAGCCGATCGCCGACCAGCAGGTTGGGCATCATCGAGATCGATGGAATGTAGAAAGGCTTGGCGATCAGGCTGTGGAAGCCCAGCACCGCGAGCAGCATAAGCGCCAGCCCGCGCACCTCGGCCCACCAGTCGACCGGCTCGCGCACGGGCTTGGCGCCTGCCGTTTCGGGGCTGGGTTCCAGCGCCATGAGCGGATCGGCCTCACTCACGCTGAGGACACCTCGAGAGCCCGAGCCTCCAACACCACGAACGCCTGTGCCCAGGGATGATCGTCGGTGAGCGTCAGATGCACGACAGCCTGGTATCCTTCGGGAGTGATCGCCGCCAGCCGAGCCGCCGCACCGCCGGTCAGCGCCAGCGTTGGCGCGCCCGAAGGTGCGTTGACCACGCCAATGTCCTTCATGAACACCCCGGCCTTGAATCCGGTCCCGACCGCCTTGGAAAACGCCTCCTTGGCGGCGAAACGCTTGGCGTATGTGCCCGCGCGGGTCAACGGGCGGCGTGCTGCCTTCGCACGCTCACGTTCGGTGAAAACGCGGTTTTCGAAGCGTTCGCCGAAGCGGTCGAGCGACGCCTGAATGCGCTCGATATTGCACAGGTCGGACCCGAGACCGATGATCATGGCGTCACCCTCACCGCGCCGCGTCCATCAGTTCGCGCATCCGCCGGATCGCGCTTTCCAGCCCGACGAAGATCGCCTCACCGACCAGATAGTGCCCGATGTTGAGTTCGGCGAGCTGGGGAATAGCGGCGATCGGCTGGACGTTTTCGTAAGTCAGGCCATGTCCGGCGTGCGGTTCGATCCCGTTTTTTGCAGCGAGCGCGGCCATCTCGGCCAGGCGGCGCAGTTCGTGAGCCACGGCCTCTCCAGTTGCGTGGGCATATTCGCCGGTATGCAGTTCGACCACCGGCACGCGCAGGCGCAGCGCGGCTTCGATCTGTCGCTCCTCGGGGGCGATGAACAGGCTGACCCGAATGCCCGCATCGCTCAGCCGCGCGACGATCGGCGCGAGGCGGTTGTGCTGGCCGGCCGCATCGAGCCCGCCTTCCGTAGTGCGCTCCTCGCGCCGTTCGGGGACAATGCAGGCGGCGTGAGGACGATGACGCAGCGCGATATCGACCATCTCGTCGGTCGCTGCCATCTCCAGGTTGAGCGGCAGGTCGGTAGCGGCCTGGATGCGGGCGAGATCGTCGTCGCGGATGTGGCGGCGATCCTCGCGCAGGTGCGCGGTGATCCCGTCGCCGCCGACGCGGGCGACAATTTCCGCGGCGCGGACGGGATCGGGATGCTCGCCGCCGCGCGCGTTGCGGATCGTGGCGACGTGATCGATGTTCACGCCGAGGCGGAGTCGCGGGATCATGCCTTGAGGTCCCGGCTTCCGGGCTTTTCAGCCGGAATCGCGGCCAGCTCTGGCGGCAGTTCGTCTGCCGCATAGTCGGGCACGTCCATGCGGAGCAGCGAGACGAGCGGCATCCCGACATCGGCCTTGCCGTTCGAACGATCGATCAGGCACGCCGCGCCCAGCAGGACGCCCGAATGCTCAGAGATCGCGGCGAGGCATTCGCGCGACGACAGGCCGGTGGTGACGATGTCCTCGACCATCACGACCCGCGCGCCGGCGGGGATGCGAAAGCCCCGGCGGAGCTTGAACGCGCCGTCCTCGCGCTCGACGAACACTGCCGGACAGCCCAGCGCGCGGGCGGTCTCGTAACCGGGGATGATGCCGCCCATGGCAGGCGAGACGATCAGGTCGACCGGCCCGAACTGCCCGGTGATCGCTTCGGCCAGCGCGCGGCACAGCGTCTCAGTGCGGTCGGGATACTGGAAAACCCGCATCTTCTGTAGGAATACCGGCGAGTGCCGCCCCGACGACAGGATGAAATGCCCCTCGAGCAGGGCTTCCGACGCACGGAACAGATCGAGGATTTCTTCTTCGCTCATCGCCGCCGGAGGCTCCCGCTCAATGTCGCCCGCTGGCGCTTGCAAGACCGGCAAACCCGCACGGGACTGCGGTTTTGCGCGGCCAGAAAAATATCCCCCGGAGTGCTTGAGACTGCCCGCTGCTGCGCGTATAGCCAGCCGCGACCATCGGTGGCCCCAGGGGGGTGTCGCTTGCGCCGCACTAGTTTGGCGCATGCGAAAAGGGAAGCGAAAGCGAGTGTCGATGAGACTGGGTGAAACCGTTCGCGCGATTGGTAAAGGCATTGGCGGGATCGCCTTCGCGGGCATTCTGGCGCTTGCTCCGGCGATCGGTATCGCTGCGACACCGCCCGCGCCGGTCGTCCAGGTGCCCGCATCGCCGCTGCCGCCACCCAATATCTCTGCCGTACCTGCCGCAGACGTTGCAGCCCCGCCCGCTGCCGCCGCAGCGGAAGGCGCTGCCGCGGCCGCCGCTCCTGCTGCCGGATCCTATACCCCGATGGCACCGACGCCCGGTAAGGGCATGCCGGTCGATGGTCGGCTGAGCTTCCAGGACCAGTATTCCCCCATCGGCGAGTACGCCATGTGGATGCATGATGCGATCTTGCTGCCGCTGATCGTGGTCATCAGCCTGTTCGTTCTTGCGCTGCTGTTGTGGGTGGTGGTCCGGTTCCGCCGCTCGGCGAATCCGGTCCCGTCCAAGACCACGCACAACGTGGCGATCGAAGTCGCGTGGACGCTGATCCCCGTCCTGATCCTTGTGGCCATCGCGGTCCCGTCGATCAGTCTTTTGGCCAAGCAGTACAAGCCTGCGCCCAAGGCCGCGCTGACCGTCAAGGCAACTGGTTACCAGTGGTATTGGGGCTATACTTATCCCGACAACGGCGGGTTCGAGGTCGTCTCGAACATGCTCAAGGAGAGCAGCGACGTGGCGGCTGGCGAGCGTGCGCGCACCGATGTCGACGGACCGATCCAGCTTGCGGTGGACAACCGCATGGTCGTCCCGGCGGGCGAACCGATCCGTCTCCAGACCACCGCCGCCGACGTGATCCACGCGTTCGCGGTTCCAGCCTTCTGGTTCAAGCTCGATGCGGTACCGGGCCGGATCAACGAGAAGGTGCTCTTCATCAAGGAGCCGGGCGTGTATTTCGGCCAGTGCTCGGAACTGTGCGGCGTGCGCCACGGCTTCATGCCAATCGTGGTCGAGGCGCTGCCCCGTCCGCAGTTCGAGGCCTGGGTGCTGGCGCAGGGCGGAACCGTCGGACCGCCAGTGGCTGCGGCTGCGGCTGCGGCTGCACCTGCTGCCGCTTCGGCTCCGGCGGCGGCACCTGCCGTTTCGCCGGCTGCTGCGCCCGCCGCCACTTCAACTGCCGCTCCGGCCGCCTGAACCATCTGACAAGGCACGAGACAGACCCATGGCAACCGTTCCCGCCCCCACCGAAGGCTTCCAGGCGCATCAAGACGATCATGCGCACGACGCGGATCACAAGCCGGGCTTCTTCGTCCGCTGGTTCATGTCGACCAATCACAAGGACATCGGCACGCTTTACCTGATCTTCGCGATTTTCGCGGGGATCATCGGCGGTGCGGTCTCGGGCATGATGCGTGCCGAGCTGGCGGAACCGGGTATCCAGTTCCTGACCAGCTGGGCCAGCGTGGCGGAGGGCAAGGCCGCCACGTTCGACGAGGCGCTCCACCTGTGGAACGTCCTCATTACCGCGCACGGCCTGATCATGGTGTTCTTCATGGTCATGCCGGCGATGATCGGCGGCTTCGGCAACTGGTTCGTGCCGCTGATGATCGGCGCGCCGGACATGGCCTTCCCGCGGATGAACAACATCTCGTTCTGGCTGACCGTGGCGGGCTTCCTCTCGCTGATGTTCTCGGCATTCGTCCCGGGCGGCACCGGCATGGGCGCGGGGACCGGGTGGACGGTCTATGCGCCGCTATCGACCAGCGGCTCGGTCGGCCCGGCGGTCGATTTCGCGATCTTCTCGCTCCACTTGGCCGGTGCGGCCTCGATCATGGGCGCGATCAACTTCATCACCACGATCTTCAACATGCGCGCGCCGGGGATGACCCTGCACAAGATGCCGCTGTTCGTGTGGTCGGTGCTGGTCACCGCGTTCCTGCTGCTGCTGGCGCTGCCCGTGCTGGCCGCCGCGATCACCATGCTCATCACCGACCGCAATTTCGGCACGACCTTCTTCGATCAGGCCGGCGGCGGCGATCCGGTGCTGTACCAGCACCTGTTCTGGTTCTTCGGCCATCCCGAGGTCTACATCATGATCCTGCCGGGCTTCGGCATGATCAGCCAGATCGTCTCGACCTTCTCGAATAAGCCGGTGTTCGGCTATCTCGGGATGGCTTACGCGATGGTCGCGATCGGGGTCGTCGGCTTCATCGTCTGGGCGCACCACATGTACACCGTGGGCCTCGACGTGAACACGAAGATGTACTTCACCGCGGCGACCATGGTCATCGCAGTGCCGACCGGCATCAAGATCTTCAGCTGGATCGCCACAATGTGGGGCGGCTCGGTCGAGTTCAAGTCGCCGATGGTCTGGGCGATGGGCTTCATCTTCTTGTTCACCGTCGGCGGGGTGACCGGCGTGGTTCTTGCCAACGGCGGGATCGACGACGTGCTGCACGACACCTATTATGTGGTCGCGCACTTCCACTACGTGCTGTCGATGGGCGCCGTGTTCTCGCTGTTCGCGGCGTTCTACTACTGGTTCCCGAAGATGAGCGGGCGGATGCACTCCGAGCTGCTCGCGCACATCCACTTCTGGATCTTCTTCATCGGCGTGAACATCCTCTTCTTCCCGCAGCACTTCCTGGGAATGCAGGGGATGCCGCGCCGTATTCCCGACTTCCCCGTCGAATTTTCCTACTGGAACCAGATGAGTTCACAGGTCGGTTATTCGATCATGGCGGTTGGGATGCTGGTGTTCTTCGTCAACATCGGCTGGGCGCTTGTCGCCGGTCGCCGTGCCGAGGGCAATTACTGGGGCGAAGGCGCAACCACGCTCGAGTGGACGCTGTCGAGCCCGCCGCCGTTCCACCAGTTCGAAACCCTGCCGGTGATCGACGACCACGGGCATCGCTGAGGCGCGCGCCGGTCACCGCTCGCGCCGTCATGACAGGAGGCGGCGATGCGTGTGACCAAGCGTGTCACTTCGGGTGACTGGCGGACCTTGGAATGGTTCTTCGGCGGCAGTGGCACCGCGTTCTTCGATGCTCCGCGCGATGCTCAGATAAAGGTGCGTTACGGGGTCGGCTGGGTTGGATTTGATTCGCAGAAGCAGACGCTTGATGGTCACACGATCAAGCGGCTGGCGGTCGGGCGCAGTTCGTTCGGTCGCGCCCGGTTCCAGATCAAGGTCACGTCCACCACCGAGGTCACCTACCTGATCTTCCCCGGCAATATCCTCGATTCCCCGCCCCCTCCGCCACCGTTCTGAAACATGGCGGGCCAAAGAGCCGAAGTCCGCGCTCCAGACGCAGGAAACCGCCGATGTCCGAATTCCGCACGATCCACACCGGCGCGCTCAATCTGCGCGCCGCCATCGAAGGGTCGGGCCCGCTTGTGATCTTCGTCCACGGGTTTCCCGAAAGCTGGTATTCGTGGCGGCATCAGCTCGGACCCGTCGCTGCCGCCGGGTTCACCGCCTGCGCGATCGACGTTCGCGGCTATGGCGGGTCGGACAAGCCGGACGATGTCGCAGCCTACACGCTCGAGGCGATCGCGGGCGATCTGGTCGGGGTGGCCGACGCTTTGCAGCCGGGTGAGCCCGCGATCCTCGTCGGACATGACTGGGGCGCGCCGATCGTGTGGAACACCGCGCTGACCCGCCCCGAACGTTTCCGCGCGGTCGCCGGGATGTCGGTGCCGTTCTCTGGCGTACCACAGCGCCCGTTCACCGAGGTGTTCGCTGAACATTTTACCTCGAAGGGCCGGTTCTTCTACCAGGAATACTTCCAGGCCGAGGGGGTCGCGGAGGCCGAGGCCGAAGCGGACCCGCGCGATTTCGTCGCGCGGATGATGTGCTCGATCTCGGGCGACGTGGCCCCAGGCACCTATTGGGACAAGCCGCTGGGCGCGAAGTTCCTCGAAGGCTTGCCCGATCCGCAGCCGGTGCCGTGGCTGAGCGCGGCGGACCTCGATTACTACGAGGCCGAGTTCAAGGCTTCGGGCTTTCGCGGCCCGCTCAATCGCTATCGCAACCACGTGCGCGATTTCGAGTGGCTCCAAGGGTTTGCGGACAAGCGGATCGAACAGCCCAGCCTGTTCATCGGCGGCACTCGGGATCCCGCCACCACGCTGTTCGGCGCGGTCAGCGATCCGGTCGCGATGATGCGGCTGTTCGCGCCGCGCGTCGAAGGCCACGTCCTCGAAGGTGTCGGCCACTGGACCCAGCAGGAGCGCCCCGCCGAGGTCAACGCGCTTTTGCTCGAATGGCTAAGGCATTTGTAGGCATAGCCGCTTTTGCTCCTTTGCACGCCGCCCTGCAGCGCCTATATCGCCAGCGACGCCATGACCACCGCCACCACAACGCTCCCCCTACCCACCGACTGGCGCGATTTCTTCGCTCTGACCAAGCCGCGCGTGATGACTTTGGTGGTGTTCACCGGGCTGTGCGGGCTGCTTGCGGCGCCCGGTGATATTCACCCTGTACTCGGTTTCACGGCAATCCTGTGCGTCGCGCTGGGGGCGGGCGGATCGGGTGCGCTCAACATGTGGTGGGAGGCCGATCTCGACGCCGGCATGCGCCGCACCTCCGCCCGGCCGCTCCCCGCCGGACGGATGGACCCCACCTCGGCGCGCGATTTCGGAATTGCGCTGTGTGCCGGTTCGGTGCTGGTCATGGGGCTGGCGATCGGCGTGCTGGCCGGGTTTCTGCTGGCGCTGTCGATTGTCTATTACGTCGTCGGCTATACCATCTGGCTGAAGCCTCGGACCCCGCAGAACATCGTTATCGGCGGCGGCGCGGGGGCGTTTCCGCCGCTTATCGGCTGGGTTGCGGTGACCGGCGACATCACCGCGATGCCGCTGCTGCTGTTCGCGATCATCTTCATGTGGACCCCGCCGCACTTCTGGTCGCTCGCGCTGTTCGTCCAGTCGGACTATGCCAAGGTCGGCATCCCGATGCTGCCGGTGGTATCGGGCGAATCGACGACGCGGGTTCAGATCCTGATCTATTCGGCGCTGTTGCTGCCGCTGGCGGTCGCGCCGTGGGCAATCGGCGGGACCGGAGCGGTCTATGGCGTCTCGGCGCTGGTGCTGTCGGCGGTGTTCCTGGCCTATTCGGTCCCGGTCG
>Ga0105046_10006474_pt1 | contig 18497 bp, 17 predicted proteins | sample MAT03_FD_78385 | JGI IMG/M metagenome (GOLD analysis project Ga0105046, IMG submission 78385) | Freshwater microbial communities from Lake Fryxell liftoff mats and glacier meltwater in Antarctica - MAT-03 (megahit assembly) | ecosystem: Environmental > Aquatic > Freshwater > Ice > Liftoff...
CGTGGAGCAAAGTCCTCGAGCTCGGGCGGCTGCATCGCTGGCAACTGACAGCTCAGACCGCAGCGCTGATGGCGTCCAGCAGGACGTCGGGATCGTCGCCCACCACCAGATGATCATCTCGGATGAAACCGTCATCAGCGGCGCGGGCCAGGTAGGCCAGCAGCCCGTCGTAGAAGCCGGCGACGTTCAACAGGCCCACCGGTTTGGGATGCAGGCCGAGGTAGCGCCAGCACAGGACTTCGAACAGCTCCTCCATGGTGCCCACCCCACCGGGCAGCGCAATGAAGGCGTCGGCTCGCTCGAACATGATGCGTTTCCGGGTCGGCATGTCCTCGACCACGATCAGTTCGTCCACCGAACCGTTGCCGATCTCACGAGTCAGGAGATGCTCGGTGATCACACCGACCACGGCTCCGCCGGATGACTGCACGGCATCTGCCACCTCGCCCATGAGACCGATGTCCCCACCCCCGTAGACCAGGCCGTGACCCCGCTGAGCCAGGGAGCGGCCGAGCCGGCGGGCCCCGGCGCCGTAGTCAGGGAGCGCCCCGTGACTCGACCCGCAGTAGACGGCGATCTGCATCGGCGGACCATACCGCCGGTGGCGCGCGCGTCCGTTCGGATTCCCTGCGGCCACACACTGACGCGTACCGTTGGCGCCGTGGATCACAGCATGTCCGAACGCATCGATGACCTCGCCACGCGCAAGGAAGCCGCCCGGATACCCGGTTCGGAGCGGTCGGTGGAGCGTCAGAAGTCCCGCGGCAAGATGCTGGCCCGCGAGCGCATCGAGTACCTCCTGGACGACGATTCGTTCCACGAGCTGGACATGTTGGCCCGCTCCCGAACCCCGTCGAGTGACGAGCGCCCCTACGGCGACGGCGTCATCACGGGTTGGGGCGCCATCGACGGCCGCAAGGTCTTCGTCTTCAGTCAGGACTTCACCGTCTTCGGCGGCGCCCTCGGCGAGGTCTTCGCCGAGAAGATCCACAAGCTCATGGACATGGCGTTGAAGGTCGGGGCGCCGGTCATCGGCATCAACGACGGCGCCGGGGCCCGCATCCAGGAGGGCGTGGTCAGCCTGGCCAGCTACGGCGGGATCTTCTACAGAAACGTCAAGGCGTCCGGCGTCACGCCGCAGATCTCGGTGATCATGGGCCCGTGCGCCGGAGGCGCGGTGTACAGCCCGATCATGACGGACTTCATCTTCATGGTCGATCAGACCAGCTACATGTTCATCACCGGCCCCGACGTGGTGAAGCAGGTCACGGGCGAGGACGTGACCCAACAGGATCTGGGCGGTGCCCGCGTCCACACCTCGAAGTCCGGAGTCGCTCAGTTCGTCTCGGCCGACGACGCCAGCTGCCTCGACGACGTCCGGTACCTCATGTCGTTCCTCCCGGCCAACAACCTCGAGGAACCGCCGGCGGTAGAGATCGAGGATCCGGTGGATCGCCTCTGCCCGGAACTGGCGGACATGATCCCCGCCAGCTCCAACCAGGCGTACGACATGAAGGCGGTGATCGCCGCCATCGTCGACGACGGGGACTTCTTCGAGTACGCCTCGAACTGGGCCGGGTCGATCGTCTGTGGCTTTGCCCGCCTGGCCGGCCACCCGGTGGGAATCGTGGGAAACCAGCCCATGGTCATGGCAGGCGTGTTGGACATCGAGAGTTCGTCCAAGGCGGCCAAGTTCGTCCGGACCTGCGACGCATTCAACATCCCGCTCGTGACCTTCTGCGATGTGCCCGGCTTCCTGCCCGGGGTCGACCAGGAGCACGGCGGAATCATCCGCCACGGCGCGAAGCTGCTGTACGCGTACTGCGAGGCCACCGTCCCGCGCATCCAGGTGATCACCCGCAAGGCCTACGGCGGCGCCTACGTGGTCATGGACTCCAAGTCGATCGGTTCTGACCTGTCGTTCGCCTGGCCATCGGCGGAGTTGGCCGTGATGGGCGCCCCGGGAGCCGTGGAGATCGTGAATCGTCGGGAACTCCTGGAGATCGAAGACCCCACCGCACGGGACACCCGTCGGGCCGAGTTGGTGGCGGAGTACACCGAGGACAAGTGCAACCCCTGGGAGGCGGCGGACCGCGGCTACGTCGACGACGTCATCGATCCGACGCAGACACGGGTGAAGCTCATCGCGGGACTGGACGTGCTGCGGTCCAAGAAGGAACACCTCCCGCCCCGCAAGCACGGGAACATCCCACTCTGATGGACATCCGTCCCGTTCCCACCGACGCCGAAGCTGCGGCGATCGCTGCGGCGATCGCGCTGGTCAACGGCGCTGCCGGCCAACTCCTCGGCTCGGAGAGCGGCCAGCGGTCGCGTTGGCGCTGGTCGGGCCGTTGGTGGACCAAGCCGATCCCGCTGCGGCGCGATCGGCCCTGGTAGTCCGGACGGCGCAGTGACCGTGCAGCACGGGGCCGCCCCGACCGACCCGGTGCCCGTTGTTGCAGACATCGCCACCGTGGCCGACGACGAGGTGGTCTGGTTCGTCGGAGCCACCCGACGTGAGATCAACGGAGTGCGACCGGGTACCGAGGTGGACGTCCAGGGTGTCACGGTGCGGACGCTGGACCGTCCGGGTGAGCTGCTGTGCCGCTTCGCCACGATCAACGACGTCCACTTCGGTGAGACGGTCGCCGGGGTGGTCTCCGGGACCGACATCGGACCGACCTTCTCGGTGCCGGACGGCGAGGAGCCCTACCCGGAGTTCATGAATCGTGGTGCGGTTGCCGCCATGGCAGCCATCGATCCGGCGGTGGTCCTGGCCAAGGGGGACCTGACGGCGTCCGGCGTCGACGCCGAGTATCAGCGATTCATCGACGTCTATCAAACGGCTTTCGGTGATCGGTTGATGCACATTCGGGGGAACCACGACGCCTACCACGGAGCGACCTTCGCCGACACCAGCGTCCAGAGCCGAGACCTGCCCGGCGTGACCGTCGCCATGATCGACACCTCCAGAATTCACCAGGTCAACGGTTCGGTGGGCGCCGACCAGCTCGAGTGGCTCGACGAGCTGGCGGCCCGAGCCGACCGTCCGGTGCTGCTGTTCGGGCACCATCACATCTGGAACCCCGACCGGGATCCGCGACGAGACGATCACTTCGGGATCCGCCCGACGGACAGCGAAGCGCTCATCGAGGTGTTCGTCAGGAGGAAGTCCCTGGTGGGCTACTTCGCCGGCCACACCCATCGGAACCATCGCCAGCTCATCGAGGCGACGGGTGACGTGCCGTGGGTCGAGGTGGCGTGCGTCAAGGACTACCCGGGCTCGTGGGCCGAGTACCGGGTCTTCGATGGCGGCATCCTGCAGATCCATCGACGGATCGACACCCCTGAGGCGTTGGCGTGGTCGGAACAGACCCGCCACATGTACCGCGGCGCATATGCCGCATACGCCTCCGGAACGCTGCAGGACCGTTGCTTCCCCATCCCCATCTGACCCGCCCGGCCCGACCCGGCTGGCCTGACCCATCCCGATCTGTCTGACCCATCCCGATCCGACCCCAGCCCGACGTGCCCGGTGGAGGTCAGTCGGCGGTGGCGATCTCGATGCGGTCCTGCTTCCACTCCCGGGCCGAAGCCAGAGCGAGTGTGGTCTGGTCCAGGAGCTCGTCGGTACTGAAGGCGTGCGCCGGGTAGCAGGCCACGCCGGCCCACATGGTGTGCAGCCCGTGACGACTGGTCAGGTTCCTTCGGATCCGTTCCACGGTCCAGACCGCACCGTTCTCGGGCGTGTCCTCCAGGATGAGAGCGAACGAGCCGTCGGACATCCGACAGGCGGTGTCGGCGTCTCTCAGCGTCTGGCGGATGGAGCCGGTGACCTTGAGCGGATCTGCGGCGTGCGAGTTGCCGTCACCCTGCCCCTCGACGACCTGCAGGAGCGCGATGGCGACCGGACGGAGGTGGCGTCTGGCCGAAGCGATCCGCGCGTCAAGGGCCACGCGGAAGTAGGCCTCGCTGAACAGGTTCGTCTCTGGATCCGCGAGCAGACGGGTATCGGACGGATCGTGGGGAGCGGTGGCGGCTACTTCGTCCGATGCACGGGTGGCGATGAGCTCGGCGACCGTGGTGCGGGTGGCGTCGACCGTACGTTGGGTCTGCTCCAACTCGCCACGAGCCCGCTCCAGCTGGTCGCGTGCCGCTCGGAGCTCGGTGAGCAGGTCCTCGAAGCGACGGTCGTCGGTCTCGGATCGTTGTTCGGCCACCAGCGCCGCGAATCCTGCGGCGGCGGCGAACAGTCCGGCGCCGGCGGCCACCGGTGCCAGGTCCAGCGCGTAGCCGACCACAGCCAGCCCGAGCCCGATCAGGCCGAGGGCGATCCCGATCAGTCGCCGAAGAGTCACAGAGTTCCATCGGCGCGTGGGCGAAAGACTCAAGTTTTCACCGCCTCAACCTCCCGGTCCCGGGGGCGAACTTCGGCCCCTGGAACCTCCCGGCCGGTGGCGATGGCGATCATGTCGGCCATGATCGCCGTCAGGTCATAGTCCTTCGGGGTGTAGATCCGTTCCGCCCCGGCGGCGATCAACGCGGCCTGGTCCTCGGTCGGGATGATGCCGCCGGCCACGATCGGCGCGTCGACGCCGTTCGCCCGGATGAGGCGGATGACCTCCGGGATCAACTCCATGTGGCTGCCGGAGAGGATCGAGACGGCGATGATGTCGACGTCCTCGTCCCGAGCGGCGGCGGCGATCTGCTCGGGCGTGAGGCGGATGCCCTGATAGATGACCTCCAGCCCGGCATCCCGGGCGGCGACGGCGATCTGTTCCGCTCCGTTCGAGTGGCCATCGAGCCCGGGCTTGGCCACGAGCAGGCGGGGTGGGCCCTCGGGGAGGGTGCGGACGTACTCGGAGAGGTGACGCAGCGCAGCCGATCCGCCGCCGACTCCAGCGGCTGCGGCCACGCCGGTGGGGGCGCGGAACTCGCCGAACTCGTCGCGGAGTGTCTGGGACCACTCGCCGGTGGTGCCCCCGGCCTCTGCCAAGGCAATGGTGGCGGGCATGATGTTCTCGTCGGTCCTGGCAACCCGGCGGAGTTCCTCGACCGCACGCTCGACGGCGGCGTTGTCGCGCTGGGCCCGCCAGTCGGCCAAGGCCTCGACGGCATGGGTCTGCACGGCGGGATCCACCCGCAGGATGCTGTCGTCGCCGCTCAACGGGGACTCGGCTGTTTCGGTGAAGGCGTTGACGCCGATGACTGTCTGTTCGCCCGATTCGATCCGACGCATCCGGGTCGCGTGGCTCTGGACCAGCCGACCCTTCATCTCGTCGATGGCCTCGAAGGCCCCACCCAGGGCCAGGATCTCGTCCAGTTCGGACTGGGCTGACTCCACGAGGTCAGCGGTCAGACCTTCCATCACGTGGCTTCCATCGAAGATGTCGTCGTACTCCAACAGGTCGGACTCGAGCGCCAGGACCTGTTGGATCCGAAGCGACCATTGCTGATCCCATGGGCGGGGCAGACCCAGTGCCTCGTTCCAGGCCGGGAGCTGGATGGATCGGGCTCGCGCCGACTTGGAGATCGAGACCCCCAGCATCTCCAGAACGATGCGTTGCACGTTGTTCTCGGGCTGGGCCTCGGTGAGGCCGAGGCTGTTGACCTGGACGCCGTAGCGGAAACGCCGTGCCTTCGGGTCGGTCACTCCGTACCGCTCCAGGGTGATCCGGTCCCACATCTGAGTGAAGGCACGCATCTTGGCGGTCTCCTCGACGAATCGGATGCCGGCGTTCACGAAGAAGCTCACCGAGGCCACGATCTCGGGCATCCGGTCAGCGGGCACCTGGCCCGACTGACGGACCGCGTCGAGCACCCCGATGGCGGTGGCCAGGCTGAAGGCGAGTTCCTGGGTCGGGGTCGCGCCGGCCTCCTGCAAGTGGTAGCTGCAGACGTTCATGGGGTTCCACAGCGGGACATTGCTGTTGCAATAGGCGAACATGTCGACGATCAGGCGTCGGCTCGGAACGGGCGGGAAAATGTATGTCCCGCGGCTGAGGTACTCCTTCACGATGTCGTTCTGTGTCGTGCCTCGGAGCTCCCGGCTGTCCACGCCGTGAGCTGTGGCATTGGCGACGTAGAGCGCGAGCATCCACGCCGCAGGGGCGTTGATGGTCATCGACGTGTTCATGCTGCCCTGGGGGATGCCGTCCAGGAGCGTTCGCATGTCGCCGAGGTGGGTGACCGGCACACCGACCTTGCCGACCTCGCCCCGCGCCATGATGTGGTCCGGGTCGTATCCGGTCTGGGTCGGGAGGTCGAAGGCGATACTCAGCCCGGTCTGCCCCTTCGCCAGATTCGTTCGGTACAGCTCATTGGACGCACGGGCGGTGGAGTGCCCCGAGTAGGTGCGCATCAGCCATGGTCGGTCCTTCGGATCAGACATGGGTCCATTGTCGGCCCTGGAGCCCGACCGTGTCATGCTGGGCGGGCGGCCGTGTCATGCTGGCGGGCGGCCGGGGTCATGCTGGGGCGGGCGGCCGGACGCGACACCGCCGCTCGGGAGAGCGGCGGTCGGGGGTGGAATGTCGAACAAGGGTGGAGTGGGAGCCACGGCGCCAGCACCTGGAAAGCGCTGGTTGGCGATGCGTTTGGAGGGAGATTATGTGTCCCCCACTCCAGTTCCTCGTACTTCGTTGGCGGGGGCGAATCCACCAACATGAGAAGTATCGTCCTCTTGGAAGAAGTCTTGAGCAGAAATTCTTCCTGATGTCATGGTTTATGACGATGGCATGGCAACGATCCATCGCTTCAACAGGCGAATTTGTCGTCGAAGGGCGTTCACCTGCTCACGTGCAGCGAGGATCTGACCACTATGACCACCAGGACGACCGACCCGACCGATGGACCCTCATGAGCGCAGCGGTGCTCGCGGCCGAGGTGTTCTTCCTGGGCGACGACCTGTTGCCGTGGCTGCTGTTGGCGTTCGGCGCAGCGATGGTCGTGGGCAATCTGGCGGCGTTCGTCCGGCCACCGCGGCCCTCGGAGGAGGCGACCGAACGAACGCCCCGCCCCCTGCTCGGCCGGAGTCTCGTATTCATCCTCATCGGTTCGGTCGCGTCGGTATGGGCGCTGGCTAGCCTGCTCCGCTGAGCCCAACCGCCCGCCATCCATCCACCCACCGACTGAGCAGCAGAGCCGGAGCAACGTGACACCCAACCGAGATGTGGCGAGCGCTCCGGACGACCAACCGGTCCTCGAGACCCGAGACCTGACGGTGTCCTACGGCGGCCTGCATGCCGTTGATCATGTGTCCATCACGGTCCGGCCCGGAGAGCTGGTCGGGTTGATCGGACCCAACGGTGCGGGAAAGACCACGACCATCGACGCCATCTGTGGGTTCGCCCCCAGTAGCGGATCGATCCGTTTCGACGGCATGGAGCTGTCCGGCGCTCCGACTCATGCCCGTGCCCGAGCGGGTATGGCCCGGACGTTCCAGTCGGTCGAGTTGTTCGACGATCTCACCGTTCGACAGAACCTGTTGGTCGCTGCCCAGTCGCGAGGTGGGTCGTCGCTGCTCATCGATCTGGTCCGACCGGTTCGGCGTTCGGAAGTTGACGCCGTGGTCGAGGAGGCCTTGGCCTTGATGGGACTGGAGGATGTCGCCGACGCGTTGCCGACCTCGTTGCCGCTCGGCAACCAGAAGCTGGCCGGGGTCGCTCGGGCGCTGGCGTCGCGACCGAGGCTGCTGTTGCTGGACGAACCTGCAGCTGGTCTGGATTCCGAGGAGAGTCTCGTGTTGGGTCGGCGCCTCCGTGAGCTGATCGGTGTCGACGGACCAGCCGGCCTTCTGATTGATCACGACACACGGTTGGTCTTCGATGTCTGTGATCGGGTGTACGTGATCGATTTCGGGCAGATCATCTCGAGCGGGACGCCCGACGAGGTGCGGTCGGATCACCGGGTGGTCAGCGCCTACCTGGGCCGCGCCGCCCGCGAGGGGTCGTCATGAGCCCGTTGCTCGAAGTTCGCGGACTCGTCGCGGGCTATGCGGGGACCGCCGTTGTGCACGGCCTCGACCTGGATGTCCATCCCGGTGAGATCGTTGCGTTGCTCGGTCCCAACGGTGCGGGGAAGACCACCACCCTGTTGGCGGTGTCCGGACTCATCCGTCCCATGGCTGGCGTCGTGTCGCTCGGGGGTCGTTCCGTGGGCGGAACACGTCCGCACCGCCTCGCCCGCATGGGTTTGGCGCACGTCCCCGAGGATCGGAGCCTGTTCCCCTCGATGACCGTTGCCGAGCACCTGAAGTTGGCCACCGTCAGGAATGGTCCGGACGACGCCGACGTCTACCGCTGGTTCCCTGCCCTGGCTCGTCTGACCCACCGACGGATCGGTCTGCTCTCGGGCGGCGAGCAGCAGATGGTGGCGGTGGCCCGAGCGCTCATGCGCCGACCGCAGGTGCTCATGATCGACGAGCTGAGTCTGGGGCTTGCTCCCCTGGTGGTCGAGTCGCTGCTGGAGACCATCCGCCAGATCGCCGAGGAGTCGAGATGTGGGGTGCTGTTGGTCGAGCAGCACGTTCAGATGGCCCTGTCGGTGGCGGACCGTGCAGTGGTCCTCAGTCGCGGCACGGTGGCTGCAGCGGGAACGGCAGAGGAGATCGCCTCGGAGACCGAGGTACTTCGCTCCAGCTACCTGGGTTGAGCAGCATCGGCTGACCAATGAGCGAGGCCGGCGCTCTACATTGTCAGCACGTCGGCTGGGGGGAGGCGACGGCGAGGGGATGACCATGAGCGGCGAGTCACGTCGGCTGGTGGCGTTGCTGTGCGTCGTCGGAGCGTTGCTCGCGGCGTGCACTCCGTCCGACCGTCCGGACGGACCGGGCGGGGCTCGGCCGGGCGCTCCGACCTCCCGGCAGCTCGTCACCCGCGCTGCCGATTCACCAGCTCCGTCTGACTGCTCGTCTGCCCGATATGAGGACCCGGACCGATCGAAGCTCCCACTCGAGTTCCGTGACCTGGACTACGAGCTCACGTCCTCGAGGATCCCGGAGCGGGCCGGCTCCACGCATCACCTCTGTGGCCAACGAGGCCCGGGCGTCGACCTGGCCTGGGGACTGGAACGGGGTCGCGATGACGTGCTGATCGCCGTGCTCGACTCGGGCATCCTCTGGCGCCGTGCCTCGGAGATGCCAGACCTCGCCACTCAGGCGTACCTCAATGCCGGAGAGCTCCGGCCACCGAGCGGCGGGGTGTTCGACCAGGACGGCAACGGCCGGTTCGACATGGCGGACTACTCCGATGACCCCTCGGTCACCGACCGCAACGGCAATGGGTTGCTCGATCCGGAGGACCTGATTCTCGATCCGGCCTTCAGCGACGGCGTCGACGACGACTCGAACGGTTACGTCGACGACATCTCCGGGTGGGACTTCCTGTGGGGCGACAACAATCCGTTGGACAACGTGGGCTACGGCCACGGCACGGGCGAGGCCCGGGACTCGACCACTGCTGCCAACGGCATCGGGGCGGTGGGCACCTGCCCGGGCTGTCGCTTCCTGCCGGTTCGGGTCGCTGACTCCTTCACCGCCGAGGGCGGCCGGTTCGCGGCCGGGGTGCTCTTCGGGTTGGACTCGGGCGCCGACGTCATCCAGGAGGCCTTGGGGGCGATCTCGAACCCGCCCCAGGCTCAGCAGGCCGTCACCGCTGCGGTGCGCCGCGGGGTCCCGGTGGTGGCCTCGATGGCGGACGAGGCCTCGAAGCATCCGAATCTGCCGGCCGCCATGAACCACACCATTCCCGAGCACGTCGGTCACCCGGGTGACCGACGTGCTCGGCGGTCTCAATGACATCCCAGGGGTCGAGACCGACGTTCTGGCTCTCAACGGGTGCACCAACTACGGCGGAATCGCCTTCGTGACCGTGCCATCGAGTTCGTGCAGCTCAGGTGCCACAGGATTGGGTTCGGGCATGGTCGGGCTCATCGAGAGCGCGGCCCGGACCTCAGGAATCGCCCCGCATCCGGCGCTCGGCGCGGTCGGCCCCGACGACAACGTCCTGTCGGCGATCGAAGTGGCACAACTCCTCCGGGCCACCGCGGATGACATCGACTTCTCCACGCCGCGTCCCGGCGAGCCGGCGAACGACCAGCGCGGCGACAACTTCGAGCGCTACCCGACGACCCCCGGTTGGGACGCCACGTTCGGGTTTGGGCGGGTGAACACCTTCGAGGCCGTCCGGGCCGTGCAACAGGGCGAGATCCCGCCCGAGGCCGACCTGGTCGGGCCGTCCTGGTTCGAGGTCCTCCCCGTCGGGGGCACCGTCGACGTGCGAGGAGCGGTGGGTGCTGTTCGTTCGACGTCGTTCGGTTACCGAGTGGAGTGGACCACGGGGCTCCAGGCGCCGCCATACCCGGGATCCGACGGGACGCCGGATGAGGACCGATTCTCGGTTCGTATCCGCGTGGTGGTGACCGATGCCGAGGGTCGGCATGCGGTGGCGCAGCGCCAGGTGTTCGTCCACGACGATCCGGACCTGGTGGAAGGATCGCCGGAGCGGATCGCGGGGGTGGGGACAGCCAGTCCGGTCTTTGCCGATGTGGCGGCGGGCGGTGCCGACGAGTTGGTGGTGGCCACCGACGATGGTTGGGTCCACGTCCGCAACGCCCGCGGAGTCGATGTCGAGGGCTGGCCTCGACGCACCGAGCCGGCCACCTGGTGGCCCTCGTCGTCACCCAGTGCTCGAGAGTTCGGGATCGTTGCCCCCCACGATCGGATCGGTGTCGGCGCGCCGGTGGTGGCCGATCTCGATGCTGATGGTTCACTCGATCTGGTGGTGGCCGATGACGGCGGGGCGGTGACCGCCTGGCGCGCAGATGGGACCAGACGATTCCGGGTCGTGATCGAGCCCGATTACTCAGATCAGGAGGCGACGAACGACGTCAACCGACTGAAACGGAGCTTCCTGGCGTCACCGGCTGCGGGGGATCTCGACGGCGATGGCCGGTAGGAGATCGTGGCGGCCGCCATGGATCGACACGTCTACGCCTGGCACGACGACGGTCGCCCCGTGGCTGGATTCCCGGTCCTGGTGGTGGACCCAGCCATGGTGAGCGAGATCGATCCGGTGAGCCATGCCGTCAACTTTTCGGTCAAGGCGACCATCGGCGGCGAGTTGGTGGTGACTCCGGCGGTCGGGGACCTCGACGGCGACGGCCGGCCCGAGATCGTCGTGGGCGCACAGGAGTCCTACTCCGAGCCGGTTGCGGTCTTCCCGGGCGTTGGGCTTCCCGGAGTCTCGGGCAACACCAGGCTGTACGCCATCCACGGCGATGGCACCGCCCACCTGCGGACCGGGCCGGATCGATCGACGGTCCACCCCGACGACCAGGCCTACCTGCCCGGTTGGCCGGCCAAGCTGGCCATGGTGTTGACCGGTGTCCTCCCGACGGTGGGCGACGGTGTGAACGCCCAAGCCGTCATCACCGACACGAACCGCGATGGCCGAGCCGAAGTGGTGGCCACATCGTCGGCCGGACCGGTCTACGTACTGGACGCTTCCGGTCGCTCCGTCCTGGATCCGGTTTCCGGCCGACAGGTGGCCCTGTCCTGGCTGGGGACCCCGTTCGGTCCGGCGGCGAACAGCGCGGACGGGGGGATCATCACCTCGGCCTTCGGCGGCCCGGCGGTGGGTGATCTCACCGGTGACGGTGTGATGGATGTGGCGGTGCCCACCGTCGGGTTGGGGCGGGCACTCGACCAATTGCTCCCCGGTCGTCAGCGCGGGGACACCCAGTTGTCAGCGTGGGACTCGGCGACCGGGAACCTCCTGGCGGGGTTCCCGCACCGGACCAGCGATCTGGCCTTCTTCGTCACACCGGCCCTGGTCGATGTGGACGCAGACGGCGATCGGGACGTGGTCGCAGCGAATGGAGTGAGCCTGCTCGACGCGGTCGATGCCGGTGGTCGGGCCGCTCCGGGTTACCCGAATCTCACCGGTGGTTGGTCGGTGGGAACGCCCGGATTCGGCGATCTGGACGGGGACGGTCGCGCCGAGATGGCGGTGGTGCGTCGCGATGGCGTGCTGATGGTGTGGCGTACCCGTGCCGGGATAGAGGACCTCGGCGCCTGGTGGCGGTTCGGCCATGACGGACGCAACTCCGGAGACACCCGGACCCCGCGGTGAGCGCACCGGTCAGGGGATGTAGCCGCCGAGCAACGTCATCACGGTGATGGCGCACAGGGCTGCGGCCCCGACCCCGACAGCCGCGTGCTGGCGGCGCTCGGTCGAGCAGACCCGGGCAATGGCCACGGCGAACGGGAAGGCCACGAGGCCGTACCGGCCGGTCGAGTCGATGACCTCGGCCGAGGTCGCCACTACGATGGTGGCGGCGGCGAAGAGGAACCAGCCTCGTGGTTGGCTTCGGTGGATCACCACGAGGAGCACGAGGAACACCAGTGCGAACCCCAGTGCCGGAGCATCCAGTTGGCTCGAGGTGACGCCGGCCCACGCCGCGTCCCAGAGCCGGGTGACCGGGTCTTGGAAACCTTTCCGGATCTCGCCTTGGATCCGGATCGGTTCGAACCAGTCACCGAACCGGATGTGCACGAACACCAGATATGACGCGGTCCCGACAGCCGGAGCGAGCACCGCCAGGACCCGTTCCACCCGGACCCGCATGGTGAGCGAGGACCACCCCGCCGCGGCCATGGGCGCAATGACGAAGGCGATCAGAACCCCGAGCGGTCGGCACAACCCGACGCCGAGGCCGAGCGCCGCGACCAACAGCCACCGTTCACGCCGCGCCGCCAGCACCATGGCGAGCGCCAGCGCCAGCATCGTCGATTCGCTGTATCCGAAGACCAAGGCACCTGCCGCCGGGAACAGGGCGAGGGCCCAGATGGCCCGCCGGGCCAGGGCTTCGTCATCAAACGTCTCGGTGACGAGGCGCCCCAGCAGCACGAGGGAGACGAAGGCCATGATGTTGGCGATCAGCACCAGCGCGAGGCTCTCCGAGGCCACCAGCCAGGACAGTCCGCGACCGGCAACGTGGAACAGTGGAAAGAATCGGAGACCTTCTCGCGGCACGCCGCTGTACCCGAACTCGGCCAGGTCCCGATACCAGGAAGCATCCCAGGACAACAGCCCTTGCTCCAGTTGCGGGAAGGCGGCAGCCGTCGCCCGTGCCTCGACACCGTTCGCCGCAGCGAATCCCAACGCCACCACGAGTCGTGCGGTGACCCAGGCTGCAGCGCTTTCGCGCCAGATCCGGTCGGGGCGGAGCCGGATCACGAGTCCGGAACCCCCGGAAACCGGACCAGGTTCATGGGTTCGAAATAGTCCTCGGGCTGCACGGTGACCAACCTCTGACCACTTCGGCTCTGACCCAGCCGGTTCACCATGGTTCCGCACTGGTTGTCGAACGTCTTGTAGCCGTCGGTGTAGACCACGAAGATGTCCCGATCGCCGGCCCGATCGAGGAGTTCGTCGGCGAAGGCCACCGGGTCGTTGGTCCGGTTGCGCTCGGCGTAGTCGACCCAGTTGACCCGTAGTGGCGAGGCGAACCGGGGGTAGGTGACCACCTCGGTGCCGGTGCCGAGGGCTCGTGCCGTGGCAGGACCGAGTTGATCAGGGCACACGGCGACCAGGGGGTCGGTTGACGCTGACGCCCGGATGGCGTCGGCCACGGCGGGAGCTTGCGTGCGTTCCAATCGGTAGGTGTAGGCGCACCCCACCAGCGCCAGGATGGCGGTGGTGGACACAGCGACGGTTCTGGCCCGACCTGTTTCGAAGCGTGAGAGGCCGAGCCCCAGGAGCACGACGTAGGCGGGGAACATCACCGATGCATACCGACCTTGGAAACCCGAGCCCAACGCGGTCACGGCCACGCCCGACACGGCGAAGGTGACAGCGAGCACCGTGGCGGGCGCCACTGCATCGGGCTGGGGACCGAAGGTCAGCTCCAGGCGGCCCTCGCCGGTGGATCTGCCGAAGATGCCGAGCACGAGCGTGAGTACCGAGAGCAGGCCCAGGATCTGCGGTTCGGCGTAGGGACCCCCGTTGAAGTCGAACAGGGCGACCACGGCGATGTTGGTGGGTCTGGCAGTGTCCGCCCACGGGGTGCCGGTCCGTGCCGCCTGGTAGAGCATGGCGGGGATCCAGGGCAGAAAGGTCAGGCCGCCGAGGAAGACGGCGATGATGGCCATGACGTTCGGCCGCGTCGGCCGATGGGATCGTGAGCGGCGCACGAGATCTCCCACCAGGACCAGGCCGACCGAGGCCAGCAGCCAGATGGCCCAGTAGTGGGTCCACAGCAGAGCTCCGGTGCACAGGGCCACGACGGCCGGACCCGTCAGGGAGTCCGATCGTCTCGCCGACTCCAGGCCCAGACCCAGGCCGAAGACCAGCACGACCACGAGTGAGTACATGCGGGTCTCGCCACCGTACCGATAGAGGTATGGCGACACCGCCGTCAGCCACCCCACCAGCCACCCGACCCACTCGCCGCCGAGACGCGTGCCCAGCCGCCAGGCCAGGGGTATGGCCATGATCGAGCAGATGGCTGACAGGCTGCGCACAGCGGCGTCGCCGGTGCCGAACAGCTCCATCCAACCGTGGAGCAGCACGTAGTACAGCGGCGGGTGCCCGTCCTGGCGAAGCGCCGGCCCGATCTCTCTGATCGGCAGCGAGGAAATGTTCACGCTCAGCGCCTCGTCGAGCCACAGCGCGCTGGGGACGAACCAGCGGCCGATGACCGCGGCGAGGCCGCTGAGGACCATGGTCGCGCCGGCCAGCTTCGAGACCAGCGGTCCATCTCCCACCGCGTGGGCGGGATCGGCCTTCACTGCTTGCGGACCTCGTCCCGGAGTTGCTCGACCGTGCCGGACAGCTCAGCCAGCCGGGCCTGGTCCTCCTGCGCGATGTACCTGTAGGCGGCCCGGAAGCGGCGCAACACGGCGAATGCAGCTCGGCGCCGGCGCGATCCCTGGATCCAGGGATTGTCGACGCCGTCGGGGAAGTCGAGCGCGGCCGCTCGGCGACCGAAGGCTGACCAGCGCAGGATCTTCTCCATGGCGTGGCGGTCGGAATTGTCGACGTCGAGTGCGGTGGGCAGCCCGGCGAACAATCCGCCTTGCTCGTACAGGTGTGGATAAAAATTTTCGAAGACGTACTCCGTGGGGCGGGTGAAGAACGGCCATTCGCCCGGATACATGGGCCAGCAGAGCGTGAGGTACACCGAGGGCTCGGTGAATCGATCCGGCTCGAGCATGCGGGCGACGTTGCCGTAGACCGCCCACTCGCAGAGCTGTTTGGTGTCGGTCACCGCCTCGACCTGGGACCACGCGGCGTCGAACAGGTCCTTGCGGACTATCTGTGGCATGTGGGAGGCAAACGCCCGACGTTCGCAGCCCAGGTAGCCGAGAACCTCGGCGGTGACGTGCTGGCCCTCGTCGAAGTCGGTGGATCGACCGGGCCAGGCGGTGAGGTCGTAGAACGTGTAGAGCCGGTGTCGGCCGCCGGTGTCGATGAACATGTCCTCACCGACGGGCTTCAGTGGTCGTGCGTCGTCGTCGGCCATGAGGAACACCTCGTCGACCGCAGCGTGGCGCGCCAGTTCCCGACGGATGGTGGCGTTTCGTGTCTGGTGGTCCATGGACTGGATCCGATGAGTCGGCAACCCGGTGACGTCCTCGTCGCTGACCAGATCGATGCCGTCGATCGCCGCGAAGTCCGCAAACCTGCTCGCCGGAACGCAAGCCAGGGCGTCGGTGATGAAGGACATGTGCTGCCTGATGTGAACCAACGTCTCGGCAAGCGTGTCGGGGCGGGCGGAGAGGACGACGAGTTGCATGGCCGCTCGGGAGTCTGCCAGCTGGCGGGCCGATGGTGAGGGTCCGTCAGCCGATGACCACGTTGGCGGCCATGGTCCGGGTAGGTCAGAAGCCGGCATGGACGAGCCGGTCGATGGACACCGGTGACGTCGGCCCCTCGATCTCACCGCGGTAGGTGAGCGGACCAGGCCCTGGGCGGCGGCCAGTGAGTCGAAGAGCTCCCGGTTCGTGGGCGGGACCTCCGAGTGGGTGAGGTTGAACGTCCCGCTGACCCGGCCCTGCACTGTCCAGCAGATGGCTGCCGCAACGTCCTCGACGTCGATCCGGTAGTACAGCGCATTCGGCGCGAACGGGACTGAGCCGCCCAGGAACCGGTGCGCCCTGGCGACTTTCTCGGCCAGAGGGAGGTCGTGCGCGCCCACGATGTCGGCGCACCTGAACACGGTCGAGCGGTCCGCAGCGAGGGCCTAGGTCGCCTCGGCCGCGGTCCCGTACACCGTGAACGCCGACAGGGCCACGAGGAGCGCTCCGGGTGTGTTGTCGACCACTGACTTCGCCGTGCCCACCAGTACGTCCTGGTAGGTGCGACGCCGGTCGTCAACGGTCATGGCGATCGACGCTGCAGGGCCGGCGGTCACCACCACGGCATCGGCTCCCGGGCACCCGGTCGGTCAACGTGTCATCACGGCGATTCGTCCCGTTGGCCGACTACCGCCACGGCCCGGGCGAACGCCGTCCGGGGGATCAGGGCGGCGACCGCGAGGGCGTCGTCGAAGTGATCCACGTCCCGGAGGACCGGGACATCGGCGACCCGGAGTCCGAGTTCAGCCAGTCGTTTGCGTTGCTCCTCACAGGTCGTGGCCAGTGACATGGGAACCCCGAGCAACGCGGCCGGTTCGGGCTCGCTGAACCCGATCGTCCAGTACCCGCCGTCCTCGGCGGCACCGAGCACGACATCGACGTCGGGATCGGCCAGCGTGTCGAGCGCCGACTGAAGCAGTTGGGGGGTGACCTGCGGCGTGTCCATGCCGATGAGGAGCGCCGAGATCCCGACCGTGTCGAAGGCGTGAGCCAGTCGCTCGTCGAGCCCGTCACCCACCTGGTCGAAGGCCTCGAGTCCGGGAGGAAGCCACCCGTCGGTCGGTCCGTCCACCGCGCAGAAGAGTCGGGCCCCGGTGCCCCGCATGGCTGCCACGGTGTCGGTGATCGAGGCGGCCGCGATCAGGGCCGCCTCTTCGGGCAGGCACGGGGGACACAGTCGTGTCTTCACCAGCCCGGCCCGGGGTGCCTTGGCCATGAGCACGAGGGCGGGTTCGGTCATCGTTCGCTCCGCTCCGGAACCGCCCGGCCGGGCGGGCAGTCATCGCAGCCGGTGCCCCGGATCAGTTCCGCAAAGTATCGATTCGCCCGGACGTCGATCCGGCGGACCGCCAACCCGGCGTCGTGGGCCATCCCCTCGACGGCGTCGACGGACAGCCAGGCCCAGGGGAACCAGGGTCCCGGTTCGCCGTCACCGGTGTGGAGGCGGACGGTGTCGGTGCCGCTGTGCGAACCCGGCGGCTCGACCTCGACCACGGCCACGCCTGCTGGCCCGAGCAGCGCTCGTATTCGGACCAGCAGCGAGCGTGGATCGCCGCCGATGCCGATGTTGCCGTCGAGGAGCAGCACGGTGGCCCACCGCCCTTCGCCGGGGATCCGATCGAACACCGACCGGTCGAGCACCGGCGCCCGACGCTCCATCGCTGCGGCGAGGGCTGCGGGCGCAACGTCGATGCCCAGTGCCGCGACGCCGCGTGCGGCCAGTGCCTCGACGATCCTCCCCGGTCCACAGCCCACGTCGAGGACGGGGCCGCCGAGGCCGTCGAGCACGGAGAGTTCATCCGCGGTGGGGCTCGCGTGCCAGGCGCCCATGGGGAGCACTCGCCGCGTTCCGTCGCAGGCTCGTTCCATCACTGGATCGCTGATGGCGAGCTTCATGAGTCGAAGCTAGCCAGGGTCCGGTTCTGAACGGTGCTTTGACCCTGACCGATCGGAAAACTCGATGCGGACCGACTCGGCACCAGGCCGCTGGCTCGTACGCTGCAACCGTGATCGACTCCCCGCCCCGGCGAGTCCTCGTGGTGGAGGACGACCGCACCGTGTCGGAGGTCCTCTGTCGATACCTCACCCGGGCCGGATTCGAGGCCGAGGCCGTTCATGACGGGCAGGCCGGCTTGGACCGGGCGGTCACGTGGTTGCCGGACCTGGTGGTTCTCGACCTGATGTTGCCCGGTCTCGATGGCATCGAGGTCTGCCGCAGACTCCATGAGGTCGCCCCGATCCCGGTGGTCATGGTCACCGCACGCGCTGGTGAAGACGATCGGGTCCTCGGTCTCGAGGTCGGTGCGGATGACTACGTGACCAAGCCGTTCTCGCCACGCGAGCTGACGGCGCGGATCAACGCGGTGCTCCGACGGGTCGGGGCGCCCGTGACACATGGCGGCGCCGCGGTCCGAGCCGGCGAGATCGTGGTCGATCCCGTGGCCCACGAGGTGACCCGGTCCGGGGCGGCCATCCGGCTGACCGCACGCGAGTTCGACCTGCTCTGGTACCTCGCCAGCCACCCTCGTCAGGCGTTCCGGCGAGAGGAGCTCCTCGAACAGGTCTGGGGGTGGACCTACGGCGACGCCGCCACGGTCACGGTCCACGTCCGGCGCCTCCGGATGAAGTTGGAATCGAA
>Ga0105046_10006476_pt1 | contig 18494 bp, 15 predicted proteins | sample MAT03_FD_78385 | JGI IMG/M metagenome (GOLD analysis project Ga0105046, IMG submission 78385) | Freshwater microbial communities from Lake Fryxell liftoff mats and glacier meltwater in Antarctica - MAT-03 (megahit assembly) | ecosystem: Environmental > Aquatic > Freshwater > Ice > Liftoff...
AGAACTCTATGCCTATCATTTGAATGAACCCAAAAAGGCCTTAAATTATTACGATTCAACGCTTTTGATTGCGCCAAAATCCTATCCTGCCAAATTTGGCAAAGCCTACATGCTCTATAGATTGAAAAGATTTCACTCGGCCATTGGAGTGTTTGACGATTGTTTTCTGATTGAGGAAGGCGACAAAAGATTGTTTTTCTACCGTGGTTCAGCCAAACTTGCGCTGGGCGATTCGCTCGGTGCGTGCAGCGATTTAGACCAATCTTTGACTATGGGTATGGAAGAGGCCAAGCCCTTGGTAGATCGGTTTTGTAACAACTCGGGTTATTAGCCGCAAGGATTGAATTCCGGAAGTTTGATTTCTTTTTGCTGATAAGTTGTTGCTTGTCAAACTTATGCAACAATCATTTTTTCTAAAACTTCAAAAACTTCGGCTGGAGAAATGGATTTCATGCATTGGTTGTCCTGGCAAGCGGCATAGGTTCGGCCATCATAGCAAGGGCGACAATGCAAATGCGCTCCACCCCAAATAAATTTCGATTTTGATTGTAAGCTTATTTTTTCTTCAGGAATGGTTGGACCAAAAATTCCGAGAACAGGACAACTGGCAAGATCGGCCAAGTGCAACGGACCGGAGTCATGCGTGATCAAAACATCTGCTGACTTTAACATCACAACGAAATCATTTAGGTTTAGATTTCCAATAAAACTGATATGAGGAATGGTTCGGAAATGTTCTTCTACCCAATTATCTGACGGGGCCCCGCTCAGAACAAGTTGATATCCGGCATTTTCGATTCGTTTTCCTAAAGTCACATAATGTTCTATTGGCCACCTTCTTAGATCATCATCTCTTAATATATTTTTCGCTCCACCACAAGAAATAACGATCCACTTTTTTGGCGAGGATTTGGCTTTTAAAAGTTCGAATTCAAGATTTTGGTATCTAAATTTTGGGTATTCCAATGGGTACGAAAATGGCCCATTGTTTTGCTCAAAAGTAGAAATGTAATCTATGGTATGGTGTCTTCCAGGAATGGGATTTTGACGCTTTGTTTTGCCTTTTTCAAATCTAAGCAAGGTTGAATAACGTACAGGAAGGATCAAGATTTTATATAAGTCGCTAAAATAGAAGTATAAAATCTGATCAAATTTTCTAAAAAGCAAAGATTTCCAGATGCCAGGTATGGCTCTGAATTTGCCGGATAAACCATTTGAAAGAAGCAGCTTTTCATCAATTGAAATCAATTCATCTATCTCAGAAAACTGAAGCAGGAAATCTCGAACCACATGCCCGCAGAGCCAGGTAATTTTGGCTTCGGGGTACTTTTTTCTAATATGAACCAGCAATGGCAGTGCCATAACTACATCTCCAATGGCACCGATTTTAACAATAAGTATTTTCAAATTGGGAGTTCTTAGACAGGACTTTATACCAAAAATCTACTTGATCTGACAATATTTTCAAGCACAATGGCGCTGCAAATAAGCAGTTTCAATGGTTTGAATTTATTATTATTTCGTCCAATCTTTATACATCAGTTCAAGTTCAAGGGAAGAAGGCATCTTGCCGGAAATGATTAAAATGCGATGTTTAAACACGATTTCAAAATGCGGAGGGAGTATTTTAGGGTGGAACTCTTGCCCATCTGTAAAAACCGTTGAACCAATAGGGTTTGCTGCAAACAAGCCATAAGGTCTTGCATGCCAATGGGTTGGATAGTTGAAATTGGAGGGATGATCGAAAATGACAATGGAGGCATTTTTATGCTCGCTAGAGCCACTTAGGCTTAGCCATTTGGCTCTTTTTCCCCAAACCAAATCACCAATGATCCCTTCGGAGTTTAGAAATTTTCCGCTGACACCAATATTATTCATGATCGGAACGGAGGTTGGGTTGCCTTTCGCATCTGTATAAATTTCAGGCTTGTCGGATGGATGCTCCAAAAATCTTGCAACCCTCAGACCCAACATTCCTTCTTTGCTTTCGTTAAATTTTACGGTATCCGCACCAGCCTTCAATCTTGTAATTCGGGTTATAAACCTTTGATCTCCAACTTTTTCAAAGACAAAATGTGTTTTCTCTGTCAAAAGAATTTTATTCTCATTGATCTTCCATTCCGAAGTAACTTCCAGATCTCCTTTGTCTTTGCTTCCGCTGTAGTTGTCTATCGTTTTGTGTACAATGGTGCCAAACGGTCCCGGATGTTCTTTTCCAATGTCATTTGAATTGTTCCAAAAATCATATCCATTCACGTCTCCATGATTGAACCAAAGACCAACATGATGTGGATGATCTACTCTTTCGCCCTGCTTTGGAGCGAGTGGAAATCCTCTTGTAAGCTCAAGACCAGAAGTCGAAAAGATCGGCCACAAAACAGGTTTTTTTATGGAACTCGGGTATAAATAGGAGGTAAATAATTTGCCGTCTATTTTGATATCTACCCTATCCTGAGAAGGAATTGGAATGACTTCAATTCCACCCTTTTGTTTTGGTTTTCCAGGTTTTGATTTAAGTTTTTTTCCAGTTTGTCCAAAGCTGAAAACCAATGGAAACAGGACCAGAATGATTGCAATGCTTTTTTTCATAAGGTTGAATGCAAAATCGGTTGAAATCTGAAAAGAATTTTGAGACTGATTTACCCTACAACAACTTCTTGTTTTGCATCATCAAAGCCAATCTTTTTCCCGGTTTGAAGGGCTGCAATTGTCATGCACAATGCCACCGAATGGTTGTATCCAGCTTTTACGTCCGCATTTGGTTGCTTTCTATTTCGAATGCATTCCATCCAATTCCGCATGTGGGCTGAAGTTAGTGGGTCGCTTCCAGTGTTTGCGCCAGATTCAACTTTTAATGCCTCAGACAATGTAGTCTCAGCCAAAAGATTTGATTTTAAGCCCATTACCGCTGCTGTTTTTTCATCCAGACCACCATTCGATGAAACCTTGTTTGTTTCAAGGTTCAACATCCCACCATTTGAAAAATAGTATTCTTTAACACCGCCCGCAGAATTCCCCATCCTGCTGGAATAAATCACCTGAAACCCGCCTTCTTTTGTTTTCAAATCGCCATAATCAAAAACAGCGGTCATGGTATCGTTGTTTGCCCGGCCATCGTTCCATTGATAGATTCCTCCATTGGCTACTACCGATCGTGGTCTGTAAAATCCTGAAAACCAGTGAACAGTATCTATTTGGTGCACCATCCACTGATCTGGAATTCCAGAAGAATAGGGCCAAAAAAGCCTGTATTCACAATATTTGCGTGGATCGAATTGTACTTGAGGCCTATTTAACAAAAATCGCTTCCAATCTGTATCTTCTTCCTTGCATTTGGAAACCAGATCTGGCAAACGCCAACGGCCTGGCTGGTTTACATTCCAGGTCAATTCCACCATATTGATCGGTCCGAATTTGCCCGATTTAATGTATTCATTCGCTGCTTGATAATTCCATCCAGATCGCCTCTGGGTGCCAATTTGTACAATTTTCCTTGTTTCCTCAACGGCTTTTAAGATTGCTTTTGCATCTTCCATCGTGTTTGCCATTGGCTTTTCTACATACGCATCACGTCCTGCCCGAACGGCTTCAACCCCATGCAAAGCATGTTGAAAATCAGCGGTTGCAATGATAACAGCATCTACATTTTTATTGGCATAGAGTTCATCATTGTTTCTGGCTATAAAAATTGAATTGTTTCCGGTGGTAGTTTTCAAAAATTCTAAACCCTCCTCACGCCGTAATTTCCAAATATCCGATAGGGCCATTAATTCCATATTTAGCTCTTTGGCATGGCTCATAAAACCAGGAATTAGCGATTGTTTGGACCGCTGAGCAAAACCAACCAAACCCACTTTGACACGGTCGTTTGATCCTACAATTTTTCCATAGCTGTTGGGGCTAAGTCCCAATGCCATTCCTCCTGCTATAAACGTTGATTTTTGAATAAAGTCTCTTCTGGTGTTTTTCATTTTTAAGTTTTTGGTTAATTAGATTATAAAGTGTGTATGCGTATATTCCTGAAAGCCACTTCATCACCGTGATCTTGAAGGAGAATATGGCCCCTGTTGTCGTTTCCGAAAAAAGGAAATTTATTGTATTTGCTTTCCGCTATTCTCGCCTTAAATTCCTCGCTTCCTTTGGTATATTCTATTGTTTTTACATCATTCAACCAGTGCTCAACCTTGTTGCCATCAACCAAAATTCTGGCTTTGTTCCATTGATTTGGACCTAAAAACTTTTTGTCGTTTGGTGCTGGTATCAGATCATATAAACTGCCCGTTTTCCGGTTTCCATTCTTTCCAAGTTTTGCATCGGGATGATTTTCATCATCTAAAATCTGGAATTCACATCCAATTGCTGAACCAGATGGTTTTGGCTGTCTTTCCACCACAAAATATTTAATGCCACTATTCCCGCCTTTATTTACTTTAAACTCAAGCTCAAGCTCAAAGTTGGTAAACTCTTCTTCAGTCACAATATCTCCACCAGAAGTAGATTCTTTACCAGCCGATGACTTGTGAATGAGTTGATTGTCTTTCACCACCCAGCCTGAATCTGGAAAATGATCTAAATAAACACCTCGCCAGCCTTTCGTGGTTTTGCCATCGAACAGGTTTCGCCAATTGCCTGGTTTGGTTTGAAATGAGAAAATGAAAGCAACAATTAAAAAAACAAAAGATGTTTGGATGATATTTTTCATTTTAAGGTTAAATAGAATGAATTTCGATTAAATATGTTTTTGCATTAAAGACTGCAAGTTTAGAAATCCAAATTGGAATTTGGGCAGGAAATTAACTTTGGACCGATATGAATGGAATTAGACCAAAAGATTGAAATTATTTAGATTTCAACAACCAGTGCGTTAACTTTTTTTAAATCAATTCTGTACTATTTCCAATACACATTTTTTATTGGTTGAATTGATGCAAAGTTTCAACTTCAAGATTGGACAAAAAAAAGCCCCCGAAATTCGGAGGCTTAAATTTCGAAAGCAATTTTAGCTGGCTTTCAATGCTCTTGGGATCTCTACGGTAACAACAGGAACCGCTGCCGGATTCAAGATTTTGTAATTTGCTGTTTCTATTGCGCTTACCTTAATGGTTTTGCCCAAATCTAAATCTTCAACGTTGATGGTTACAAAATCTGGCAAGTTTTTTGGCAAAGCAGAAATCTTTACTTTTCTGAGTCTTTGAACCAATTTCCCTCCTTTGGCCACGCCTACAGAATTGCCAACTACCCGAATAGGTACTTCCATTTTCACCTCCTTCTTTTCATCCAACTCTAAAAAGTCGGCATGAAGAATGATATCATTCACTGGGTGGAATTGAATGTCTTGAAGAATGGCTTTGAATTTTTTGCCTTCCACATTCAAATCTACTGTGTGTGCATCTGGAGTATAAACCAAAGCACGGAACAAATACATCGGTACGGTAAAGTGAACTTGCTCATTTCCACCATATAGTACACAAGGCACTTCGGCTTTTTCACGGAGTTCTTTGGAAGCGGTTTTACCGAGATTCGCTCTTTTAAACCCTACAATCTCTACTGATTTCATTTTTGAAAATTGTTTATATATTAAAAATTAAAGAAATAACGTACTTATAGATTCTTGTGCATGCACCCTTCTGATTGCCTTTGCAAACAAGGGAGCCACGCTTAAAACTTTTATTTTAGGGTTGTCAGGGTGTTTTTGTGGTAAAGAATCTGTGACCACAATTTCTGTAAGTGCCGATTTAGTAAGCACTTCTACGGCAGGACCAGAAAAAATGCCATGCGTGCAAAAGGCTCTTACACTTAAAGCTCCTTTTTCCATCAAAACGTCAGCTGCCTTAGCCAAAGTTCGCCCTGTATCCACAATGTCATCCACCAAAAGAACATTCATGCCACTAACATCGCCAATAACCTGCATGTTAGCAATTTCATTTGCCCTCAATCTGTGTTTGTCACAAACTGCGAGTTCCACACCAAAATGCTTTGCATAAGTTCTAGCCCTGCCTACACCACCAACATCCGCAGACGCAATCATGTAGTTGTTCAGTTTAAGATCCTTAATATAAGGTACAAAAATCGCGGTGCCGTCCAGATGATCAACAGGAAAATCAAAAAATCCCTGAATCTGTCCTGCATGTAAATCCAGCGTCATCAACCGCTGAATGCCGGCAGCAGTAAGCAAATTTGCTACAAGTTTTGCACCGATTGCAACCCTTGGCTTGTCTTTTCTGTCTTGCCTTGCGTATCCAAAATAAGGAATTACAGCGGTAATATTAGATGCAGAAGCTCTCCGTACTGCATCGGCCATTAGCAAAAGCTCCATTAAATTATCGGATGGGGCGCAAGTGGCATTGATTAAAAAAACATCTTCACCCCGAATCGATTCATTGAATTCGGGTGCCATTTCTCCATCACTGAACTTGTTGATTTTCAGTGCACCTAGGGGAGCTCCATAATGTTCTGAAATCTGCTCGGAAAGATATTTTGAAATTGTTCCTGAGAAGATTTTTACACTTGACATTTTTTGAGTATCTGCGAAAGGGGCCGCAAATGTAGGGTTTTTCAAGTAAGAATCTTTGCTTCAAAGTAAAATAATCGATATTATAAGCACTTCATTCTCAAAAGGAATTTGAATTCATTCGTCATTGAGGGCTATATTTCCAGCCAAAGGCTCTACTTTTGCCCAAGTTATGATCGACTCTTCCAGGCAAACCAAATCTCAAGCACTTTCTGGTTTGCTCATTCTCACGGGTTTATGTTTGTTGGGCATTGTTGTTTTCTCTGCAGTTGGTATTTTTTTCGGATCTGTTTTTTCTGGCTTGAGTATCACGGATCTGCAAAATATTGCAGTGGACTATGAAACTATTCCCAATGCAAGAATTGCTTTGTTGATAATGCAGGGCATCATTTCAATCGGTGGTTTTGTTTTATTTCCTTGGACGGTTCGCTTTTTTAACAAGGAAAATCAATATGCGGCTGATAAGTTTATCTTTCCTTCAATTACGCTTTTAATTCTGGTTTTTGCACTTTCTCTGCTCATGATGCCAGTCAATGCGTGGTTGGCAGCCTGGAATGAATCCATCCATCTTCCTCAATTTCTATCAGAATTTAAAGATTGGGCAAGTCAAAAAGAAAATGAAATGCAGCAATTGACGATTTATCTCATTGATTTTCAGACCACATCTGAGCTTATTCTGGGTTTTGTTGTCATTTCACTTATCGCTGGATTTTCAGAAGAATTTTTTTTCAGAAGGATGTTGCAGCCAAGGGTTTATGCCTTGACAGGAAACATTCATGTTGCCATCTGGGTCACGGCTTTCTTGTTTTCTGCCATTCATTTTCAGTTTTTTGGATTGGTGCCAAGAATGGTTTTAGGCGCACTTTTTGGCTACTATTTTTGGTGGACAGGCAATTTCTGGATTTCCGTTCTTGCCCATAGTCTAAACAATGGCATCACCCTCATAGGCATGTATTTATACACGAAAAATATCAGCCCAATTGATGTAGAAAATCCGAAAATAGTGCCTTGGTACATCGGGGCGGTTGCGGCAGGAATTACCTGGAGTTTGGCCATCATGATGAAAGATGAGAGCGACAAAATTAGAGATCGAAAACGGAATGTTGTCGTGGCTGAAGCGCCCATTGGAGCATAAAGGATTGAATTTGAATCAATGAAAAACAGGCTGCGTACTCTCACAAACCTTCAACAGCGCATCATTGTTGCCATATTTGGAATTGGCATTTTCCTTGGTATGATTTTTTGGGATTGGAAAGGTGCGGTTGGTCTTTTTTCAATCATCCTGGCATTAAGCCTTTACGAATTTTACAGCCTTTCGCCGTATTCCATTCCTAAGAGCGTGAAGTATTTTGGCACAATCATAGGCTTGCTTCTTTTTTTCTTGCTCATTTATTCAGATTTAAGCCAGTCTGTTCAAAGCTTTCGATTGTTTCTATTTCTGTCGCCGTTATTTCTTATTTTGCTTGTCTTTAATAAGTTACAGCATCCTTTCGAATCAATGGCCTGGATTGTATCGGGTTGGTTTTATTTGATCACGCCTTGGTTGTGTATGCTTTTGATTGTGGGCGATTTTAGCTATCAACCAGTTCTTTTGCTTGGGCTTTTTGGGCTTTTGTGGGCAGCAGATTCCGGTGCTTATTTCGCTGGTAAAAGCCTTGGGAAGACAAAATTATTGCCTCGCGTTTCTCCTAAAAAAACTTGGGAAGGATTGCTTGGAGGGCTTCTTTGTTCAATGGCACTGGCTTATGGTTTGTCATTTTGGGTTGGTGCATTTTCTACCGGTCAATGGTTGATCCTGGCAGCCAGCACCACCATATTTGGAACACTTGGTGACCTTGCCGAATCTGCCTTAAAGCGTAGTTTGGATTTGAAAGATTCAGGTACAATCCTGCCAGGTCACGGAGGAATTTTAGATCGCTTTGATGGCCTTTTTGTTGCTGCACCAATCAACTACCTTATTGCATTATTCTTGTTTTAAAACACCATAATTTGAATACTGATCCTGATCATAAGCAGCCTTTTTGGTTTGAAAACTGGTTCGATTCCGAATATTATCATTTGCTTTATAACAATCGGAATTACGCTGAAGCAGAGCTGTTTATAAGCAATTTGATTCAATTTTTACAAATTCCAGCTGAGGCAAATGTCCTGGATCTTGGCTGTGGAAAAGGGCGGCATAGCATTTATTTACATTCGAAGGGATTGCATGTTTTGGGCGTTGATCTTTCTGCAAATTCAATTCAGAGTGCGAAAGCTTTTGAAACAAAGGGCCTCAAATTTCAGGTTGGCGATATGCGGGAACCACAAGGAAACGCTGAATTTGATTATGTATTCAACCTTTTCACCTCCTTTGGATATTTTGAATCAGAAGAGGAAAATATGAAAACCATCAATGCTATTTCCACAAGTCTAAAACCTGGAGGAATTTTGGTGCTTGATTTTATGAATGCAGAAAAGATAAAATCAAATTTGAAGGCATATCATGAAATAGAAAAAGATGGAATTGCTTTTAAAATTTATAAGACCATTGAAAACAATGTGATATCAAAGAAAATAAGTTTCTCAGACCAGGGCAAACCATGGTTTTTTGAAGAAAGAGTTCAAGCTTTAGAGCAGGATGACTTTCGTAAATATTTTAAAGAAATTCAACTGAAAGAATTAACCGTTTTTGGGGATTACAATCTGAATTCATTTTCCAGAACCGATTCAGATAGATTGATCTTTGTGGTCCGAAAGGCGGATTAGAATAAAATTTTTAACTACTTGTACATCATATGTCTCAAATTAAAATTCGAAGAGAAGATGCATTAATGTATCATTCTACTGCGCCTGCAGGCAAAATAGAAGTTACGCCATCTAAGCCATTGACCACCCAGCGAGATCTGGCCCTGGCCTATTCGCCCGGAGTGGCCGAACCTTGTTTAGAAATTCGGGACAATCCTGAAGATGTGTATAAATATACCGCCAAAGGGAATCTTGTTGGGGTAATTTCCAATGGTACGGCTGTGCTTGGATTGGGAAATATTGGCCCATTGGCATCGAAGCCGGTTATGGAAGGTAAAGGGGTTTTGTTTAAGAAATTTGCTGGGATAGATTGCTTTGATATTGAGATAGATACCGAAGATCCAGACGAATTTATAAAGATTGTAAGAAGCCTTGAGCCAACTTTTGGAGGGATCAATTTAGAAGATATAAAAGCTCCAGAAAGTTTTAGAATTGAGCAAGAACTGAAGATGCTTTGCAAAATACCGCTCATGCATGACGATCAGCATGGCACAGCCATCATTTCTGCTGCAGCACTTTTAAATGCATTGGAAATTACAGAAAGAAAAATAGAAGATGCCTATATGGTTGTTATGGGCGCCGGAACTGCCGCAATTGCATGCACCAATTTCTACATCAGTTTGGGGATGAATCCTGCAAATGTGGTGATGGTGGACAGAGACGGTGTTATTAAAAAGAAAAATCTCAAGCCTTCAGACTCCAAGTATCCCTTTGGTACCGATCGGGATTTGTCAACTTTAAGTGATGCAATGGCGGGCGCAGATATTTTTCTTGGCCTTTCTGCCGCCGATGTTTTGTTGCCTGAGCACCTTTTGATAATGGCTAAAAATCCGATTGTTTTTGCTTTAGCAAATCCAAATCCGGAAATTAACTATGAGTTGGCAATGGCCACAAGAGATGATATTATTATGGCTACTGGTCGCTCAGATTATCCAAATCAAGTGAACAATGTGCTGGGTTTTCCTTATATTTTTAGGGGTGCTTTGGATGTGAGGGCAACCGCCATCAACGAAGAAATGAAGCTTGCTGCCACATTCGCACTTGCTGAACTCGCCAAAGAATCTGTGCCAGATACGGTATTTAAAGCCTACAGCAACAACAAGTTGGTTTTCGGAAAAGAATATTTGATTCCAAAACCGCTGGATCCTCGCCTGATAACCACGGTGGCACCAGCAGTTGCAAAAGCCGCAATGGAATCGGGCGTGGCCAAATTTGCAATCACCAACTGGGAACAATACCAAACTGAGCTTTTGCACAGGGTTGGCATGAGCCAAAAGCTGATGACAAAGGTGATTGGAAAAGCAAAATCAGATCCGAAGAGGGTAATTTTTGCCGAAGCCGATCATTATAAAATTCTGAAAGCGGCCCAAATTATTCAGGATGAAAAAATAGGAACGCCCATTCTGCTTGGAAATAAATTAAAGATCAATCAGTTGATAGAAGAGCACAGCATGGATCTGTATTCTGCTGTTATCATCGATCCAAAAGAAGAAAATGAGGCTGCTGAACGCTATGCAGATGTACTTTTTCAAAAGCGAAAAAGGAAGGGCCTAACCAAATACGATGCCTTGAAACTGATGCAGGACAGGAATTATTTTGGGGCGGCAATGCTGAATGAAAATGCTGGCGACGTGCTCATTTCTGGGCTTACAAAAGATTATGCCCAAACCATAAAACCAGCTTTGCGCATTATTGGTGTGGCAGATGGGGTAACAAAAGTTGCGGGTATGTACATAATGAACACCAAAAGAGAAACCTACTTTTTTGCAGATACGACCGTAAACGTTGATCCTAGCGCAGATGATTTGGTGGAAATAATTGGCCTAACTGCTGATAAAGTTAGGTTTTTTGGTGAAGAGCCAAGAATTGCTTTGCTGTCGTATTCCAACTTTGGGAGCAACCGGGGAAACGAGTCTGACAAAATCTTTGAGGCCATTCGGAAGGCGAAAGCCAAATGGCCAAACCTAATCATAGATGGAGAAATTCAGGCAAATATTGCATTGAATACCAGTCTGTTGAAAGAACATTATCCATTTAGTGAACTTGCAGAAAAGGGGGCAAATACGTTGATTTTCCCAAATCTGGCTGCGGGAAATATTGCCTATAAGCTACTTCAGGAAATTGGAGGTGCCGAAGCAATTGGTCCTGTTTTGATGGGGATGAGAAAGCCAATTCACATTTTACAACTAGGAAGTTCTGTTCGTGAAATTGTAAATATGGTTGGAATCGGGGTTGCAGAAGTGCAGGAGCTGGGATAATTATAATCTTTGCTAGGCATGCAACTTCGTCGTAAAAAACAAAATTCTTTGTCTTTCGGAATCTATCCAATATATTTGTGTCATATAGTTATATATAGATGGTTGCAGGTCTAACTGCAAAAACTTAGATAAAAAAAAGAAAACATATATAGAGCCATCCTGATGAAGTTGATGGCTCTTTTTTTTATAATTTAACTAAGAAAAATTGGCAAAGACCGCTTTCCGTTCCGAACTATTTAAGTTTGCTGTATTTCCAAATTATGAAAATGCCATTGCATTTTTAGCAGACACGCTTGCAGCAAAAGAACAATGGGATTTTACGGATAACTTGACAAGGAGTTATGGAATTTTGAAAAATTATTTGGAGTTTACATTCAGAAAACTCCTTCAAGAAAAGAAAGTTAAATTTAATGCAGACAACAAGTTTGCTTGTTTTAACACAGGGCTGGTCACTGAAAATTTAGAGGACATTTTCGCTTATTTTGAAGCGTACAAAAATCCAAGACCAGGTTTTACTACACCTTTTTGTTTCAAAGCTTTTTTGAAAAAAAGTGATAATAATGTGCTTCGGCATTTTTCAAGCTCCATTCCAGATGTTGTAGATTTTTTTGATAGACCCGAATTATTAATCTTCAATCCAAAGTGCGATTTAATTCCAGATTTGGACCATATAATTGGCGATAATTTATCGCGTTTTCCTGTTCATTTACAAGGGGCCGATGATGCAGAACTACGTAGACAGCTTATAGGCACTATAGACGAGGTAAAGAAGAAAGTCAGAACCAATTACAAAATTGCAGTTCCTCAATATTATGACAATAAAATGCAACTATTACTGACTCTAAACTTGACATCGGGTTCTCCAAATCCTGATTTAGCCCTGGTTATTCATAAGTTAAATGATACAACATATACTGCACGACCTTGTTTGACATTGAAAATGGCATACAGCAACGCTAGATTAATTGTGAAACCACAAAGTAATTGGCTTAAGCCATAACTAACTTCTGCCTAGAGTTCAGAAGATTTCAGGCAAAATTCCTGAGCTGAAGGCTGATGCTTCCAATTCTTTCAATCGAAATTCCCAAGAACTAAAATACACTACCATAAATGCAGCAGTTGAAAGCATTGTTTCAGTCCATGTGGAAATTCATCCGGTTTGAGCTCGTACTGGCCTCATTTTGGATGATCTTTTTTCTGGTTTTCAGGATCGTTTTTTTTGTGTATCACCATTCCATTTATGGTGATTTTAAAGTTTCATTGCTTGCCATGTCTATTTGGAATGGCTTGTACATGGACATTTCTATGGTTGCTTACTTGTTGATTTTGCCTGCCTTATTTTGGTCGTTTTTTTATTGGTTAAAGCCAGGCACATGGATGAAGATTTTCTCAACTTTCCATTTGCTCCTTTTACTTCTTCTGGGTTTTATTTTTACAGCAGATCTTGAGATTTTTGGCAATTGGGGCCACCGAATTGATTCGGCCATATTGCCATATTTGCATTATCCTAAAGAAGCAATTGCCTCTTCATCCTCTTCTCCGATCAGGATTTTGTTCACCATTTTCGGCCTTAGTTTCATGATCCCGATGATGTTCTGGGTTGAGGCTAACAAGCCAATTATCAGAACATTGAGATCGGATGCTTCGCCAATCTTTTTAAGTGGAATTTTACCTGCACTTTTATTAATCATCCCAATCCGTGGAGGCCTTCAACTCGCCCCAATGAATCAAAGTTCTGTCTATTTTTCATCAGAAAGAGTTTTAAATCAATCTGCAGAAAATCCACTTTGGATTTTATTACAATCCTTATTGGATGACGTTGATTCTAAAAGTTTGGATAAGGAATATGTCCGGTTTTCAGATGTTGCAGCCGATTCTGTGTATGCTACTTTTTATCCAAACAAAGAAAGTGTTTCAAGCCAATTGAAATTGGTTGACGAAAATGCCAATGTGGTTGTTATTGTCTGGGAAAGCCTCACAGCCAATGTGGTTGGAAGTTTTGGTGGACAATTTCCCAGTACACCCAATCTGGATAAACTCAGTGCCGAAAGTTTAAATTTTTCCAATATTTATGCCACAGGTGATAGAAGCGACAAAGGCCTGGCAGCCATCTTGAGTGGGGTGCCTGCTGTTGGTAAAACGAGCATCATGCTCTACCCCGAAAAGGTGTCTAAACTGCCATTTTTGCCACATATTTTTAAACAACATGGATATGCAACAACGTATTTATATGGCGGCGACTTAGAGTTTGCCAACATGAAAAACTACATGTTGATGGCGGGTTTTCAACACTTAATTGGCAAGGATGATTTCTCGAAAGAAAGCCTTGGTTCTAAATGGGGAGCGCATGACGAATTTGTTTTCGCCAAACAGTTGGAAATAGCTAAGACGGAAAAACAACCGTTTTTTCACACCCTTTTTACTTTATCAAGCCATGAGCCTTTTGATATCCCTGGTTTAAAAGGCGATGAAAAGGAGCCAGTTGAATCCCTATTTTGCAAAGCCCATTCTTACACAGACCGTTGCCTTGGGGTTTGGTTAAGGGAAGCCAAAAAATCGAAGTGGTGGAACAATACTTTGGTTGTAATTGTTGCCGATCATGGGCATGGCTTGCCAGGTAGGCTTAGAGATGAAGACCAACGGCGATATTGGATTCCCATGCTGTGGACCGGTGGTGCACTCAATATTCAGAAGCAAACTCAAATTTCGAAATTGGGTTCGCAAACTGATTTTCCAGCTACACTACTTTCGCAATTTGGTTGGCCATCAAATAAGTTTAAGTTCTCCCAAAACCTATTTGATTCTTCGTCAAATGGATTTTCATTTTATGCTTTTCGAAATGGATCTGCACTTTTGCAATTCGAAAATAATTCGCTTGTCAACTCAAAAAAGGCTGCCGAACTCTATTTGCAGAAGGCATATGAGACATATTACCAATCCGGAAAATTATAGAAGAAGCTTTCTTTTCACTTTAAAAAGCTCCACATATATTTTTAATATTCTCCCAACTTTTTGGCGTCTGGCTCAAAGTCGAGCACAACGGAGTTCATGCAATATCGTTTTCCGGTAGGAGGGGGGCCATCATCAAATAAATGACCCAAATGCCCTTCACATCGGCCACAAAGAACTTCAATTCTTTTCATGCCATAGGTGTTGTCCTCGATGTATTTGATGCTGTTTTTTCGGTTGGTTTCAAAAAAACTTGGCCATCCACAAGTGCTCGAAAATTTAGAATCAGACCTGAAAAGTGCATTTCCACACGCTGCGCAATAATAGTTGCCCAGGCCGGTTGTGTTCCAAAATTTTCCGGTAAATGGCCTTTCCGTATCCTTATGCCTCGCTATTTCGAAAACATCTTCCGGTAAAACCCGCTTCCATTCTTCCTCGCTTATTTTGACCGGACTTGTATCCGTTCTGGAGTAATATGGATTGTTATTTTTTGCCTCACTTTTCATTTTCGTTTCTTGTTTCGATTTGTTTGATGTTTCTTTTTTGGGCTGACTTTGACATGCCTGAAAGAACAGTCCTATTAAAATGGCTGTAATTGTAAATCGCATATTCTAGTTCATTAATTTTTTAATTTCTTCACTGTTCCAATCAAATCCTTCCAGCTTGCTGGCAATAATATTTCCTTTAGGATCAAGTAGATAGGTTGTTGGAAAAACATTTATACCTATGTTTTTCAGTTTTTTTTCTGATTGATAGAAGACGAAGTCGGCCTTGAAATGATTCTTGAATTTGTTTATTTTTTCAAATGGCTCATCCGAAATTAAAACCACTTCCAATTTATCCTTGCCAATATTTTGCTGAAGTGAAATGACCGAAGGCAGCTCCCTTCCACAGTCGCCACACCAGGATTGAAAATAACTTACCAGAATATATTTCCCTTTCCAATCTGCAGCTGCGTGCGATTTGCCAGCCTCATCTTTCAGTTTTTCTTCAAAAAATGGAAGCTTTGGAACCGAATTGTGGTTCCAAACATAGCGACCGGCAAACCCTAGTAAAAAAACAACAGTCAGGAATTTTAGCAAGCTTTTTATCATCATACTTCTTGAATTACTTCATCCTTATGTCGTAATTTGAAAGGGTTCCTTACTTTCAATTTGCTTTCTTCCTTATCTGTATAAAATTTTATAAAGTATTTGAAGGCAAGAGAAGGAATTCCTCTTTTGATTCTGTAGTAATGATGTGCTTCAACTGCCTCGGCACCAGCACTTGCTTTTGCATCAAAGCCAGTTCTTCCTAATTTCAAAACCTTAATTTTCTGTTCAATGGCCTCTTTGATGCCATCAAATAATATATTGAAATAGAGGGCGAATTCCTCGTTGATTTCGGTTTCAAATCCAATATAATGGATCTCCATTACGGTTTTTGAGTGATAAAAGTGGCTGCTAAATGCAATAAGTTCGTCGTTGTGGAAGTAGCCTGTTATTTTAAAATCCTGCTCAGCCCGTTGCATCATTTTCTGGAAATAGCTGTAGTTCAGTTTGCTTATTTTGATAAGTTGTCTGTTGACCACATTTTCATAAAGTGACTCTATTTCAACACCATATCTTTCAAATTCTTCAATTGTGAATGTCCTCCTTGTTAGATTTTCACCTGCCTTTAAAATCTTGTTGGCCCGTTGTTTGTATTTTTTTGAAAGTGCATTTAGGTAATCATCGAATGTGAACCAACCTGGATCTATGGCCAATTCCATCAATTTATCTTTGGAATAGGGTTTGAATCTAGTCCCCTCCAACTGTTGTTTGGTGAACGCAAGCACACAATCTTTTATGAGAATGCCAGAGAAATTTAAAGAAGTCGAATTCGATCCCTCAAACTGATCCAATACCTGAAAAATGAATTGCTGATTTTCCTTTTGAGGGAAATAAAAACATTCTGAATCTATTCTAAAAAGGTTTCCACAGATCAGAATTCCTGTTTTCTGCTTGAGGATATAATCCTTTATGAGAGAAAGTAAACTTTGATCGAGCAACTCGCTGGCGTAGTGGCGGGAGTTGAAATCGACCAATTGCATGTAGATCAGGCCAATGATACTTGATTTTCTCTTTACGATCAGGTAAGAAAAGCGTAAGTCAATCAACTTGCTTTCCTGGAATATTAGTAGTTCCTGGCTTTTTAAATGGTGTTCATTTGGCAAAAAGGAATCCCAAACTTCTTTGATTTCATTGATGTCATAATGCGACACGAATGAAATGTCTGGATCTGATGGATGGCAAAATTTCATTTGGGATTTGATGTAATTTACGAACTAAACGTTGAATCGGATTGCAACGCATAGGGTACTTTACAAAATGAATGCCATTTTTGTTTTGGAATAATACATTCATGAAAATCGAACATACTTTTCTTTTTCCGGCCTTATTCCTTTTTCTTCGAATGAGAAGTGATTTAAGGCATGTTCAATTTTTAAATGGATTAAATATGCTTGTCAAAGCCTTAATCAAGTGCCTTCTGCAAGAGTTGACTTGCCAGTTTTGGATCTGCTTTGCCTTGCGTTTCTTTTTTTAATTCGCCCATAAACAGACCCAAAAGGCCCTTTTTGCCAGATTTATATTCCAGAACCTTTTCTGGCATTTGAAGCAGAACCTTTTCAATGCTCTGCATCAGCGATTCTTCGTCTGAGTTTTGAAACAGATTTAGTTCCTCCGCAATTTTGAGTGGATTGCCTTCCGGATTTTGAATAATCAATGGCAATATTTGCTGAGCAGCTGCACTGTTGCTTACCTTATTGTCCAAAACCAATTGAACCATTTTTGCCATCGTTGCCGGAGAAACTGGAAACTGATTGACTTCTAAATTTTTCTCATTCAGATAGCTTTTAATAGGCCCCATCATCCAGTTTGAGGCTATTTTGGCGGGAATATTTTCTTGGCAAAGTGCTTCGAAATAGAGGGCAGTGGCTTTGTTTTCGGTTAAAAACTGAGCGTCGTATTCTGACAACACATATTGTTTGGTGAATTTTTCAAACAAGAATTCCGGTAGGGGAGGCATCGAAGTTCGGATTTGTTCCAACCATTCATCTTCAACCAAAATGGGTTGCATGTCTGGCTCAGGAAAGTAGCGGTAATCGTTCAAAGTTTCCTTCGATCGCATGCCATAGGTTTCTCCTGTTTCGGCATTGAACATCCGGGTTTCCGAATCTATTTCTATACCTGCTTCGGTTAGGGCAATTTGTCGTTTTTGCTCAAAGTCGATGGCCTTTTGCACAAAACGAAAGCTATTCATGTTTTTGATCTCAACCTTTTTTCCGTATTCGCCCGTTCCTTCCGGCATGATGGAAACATTGGCATCGCAGCGGAATGAGCCTTCTTCCATGTTTCCATCGCAGATTTCCAGATATCGCACCAATTTTCTAACCTCAAAAAGAAACAATGCCGCATCGTCTGAAGAGCGCAAATCGGGTTCAGAAACAATTTCTATCAATGGTGTTCCGGCCCTGTTCAGGTCAACGAGAGACTCTGAACTGCCTTCCTGATGAATGAGTTTTCCGGCATCTTCTTCCATATGAATGCGGTTCAGGGTTATTGATTTCACCTCGCCGTTTTTGGATCGGATGTTCACATAACCACCCTTGCAAATGGGGGCTTTGTCTTGTGTGATTTGGTATCCTTTTGGAAGATCGGGATAGAAATAGTTTTTCCTGTCGAAGAAGTTGAACTTGTTGATGTGGCAATGGCAGGCCAAGCCCATTTTGATGGCAAATTCAACCGCTTTTTTGTTGGCAACTGGCAGGGTGCCGGGGTGGCCCAATGAAATTGGAGACGTTAACGTATTGGCTTCCTGGCCAAACAAAACGGGATCGCTGCAAAACATTTTGCTTTTTGTCTGCAACTGCGCATGAATTTCGAGACCAATAACAAGGGTATATTTTTTTTCCATTCCTGATTCCTGAATAAAATGCAAAGGCCATTCAGGGGGGGCAAAATTGATTCTAA
>Ga0105046_10006477_pt1 | contig 18494 bp, 18 predicted proteins | sample MAT03_FD_78385 | JGI IMG/M metagenome (GOLD analysis project Ga0105046, IMG submission 78385) | Freshwater microbial communities from Lake Fryxell liftoff mats and glacier meltwater in Antarctica - MAT-03 (megahit assembly) | ecosystem: Environmental > Aquatic > Freshwater > Ice > Liftoff...
AGCCAAGACGTTTGGGCCTACTGACTTTGGGCCGACAGTCTTGGGTTTGCAAGCGGCCTGCACTAAAATCTGAGTTGTCGTCCGTCGTTGAGGTCTTGGTTGCAGCCCTTTTGCAACGGCTCGGCGGCGGATTCCCTTTTTGTGCTGATCCTCTTGCCTGCCGATCACAGCTCGGCCAGGCTGCTTGCCGGATCGACGCGTAGTGGCTCAGCCACCCATTCTGAAGAGTACCTGCCATGTCAACCATTCCCCTGACCCAACGTGGCGCCGACCTGCTCAAGGCCGAACTGCACCGGCTGAAAACCGTCGAGCGGCACGCCGTGATCCAGGCCATCGCCGAGGCGCGTGCGCAGGGTGATTTGTCCGAGAACGCAGAGTACGACGCCGCCAAGGACAAGCAGGGCTTCATCGAAGGCCGCATCAAAGAGTTGGAATCGAAACTGGCTGCTGCGCAGATCATCGACCCCTCGACACTGGACGCCAATGGCAGGGTGGTGTTCGGAACCACCGTTGAGCTCCAAGACGAAGACAGCGGCAAGCAAGTCAGCTACCAGATCGTGGGCGACGACGAGGCTGACCTGAAGCTGGGCCTGGTTTCGATCAGCAGCCCGATTGCTCGTGCACTGATTGGCAAAGAAGAGGGTGACGTGGCAGAAGTGCAGGCGCCGGGTGGTTTGCGGCGTTGGGAAATCGTCAAGGTGCGTTACGCCTGAAGCGGGCTGAAACGGATTGAAGCGGGCCCAAACGGCGCCCTCGCCGTGGCCACCGGCTTGCGCAAGCTGAGCCCCGCGTTTTTCAGGCGGCTCGCAGTGGCCTTGCCGGGCATCTGGCTGGGCGCGCTGCTCAGCCTGGCGCTGCTCGCCACGCCTGCGGGCTTTGCACTGCTTGCGCAAGCCGACGCTGGCCGCCTGGCGGCGCGACTGTTGCAGCAGGAAGCTGCCTTGAGCCTTTTTTTGGGTGCGCTGGTGCTGGTGCTTGAGCGGCAACAGGCCAGGCTGGGGGCTGAAAGTGGTGCTGGCTCGCAGTTTTCAGCGGGCATGGTGCTGGCGCTGGGCACTCTGGGGTGCACGGTCGTGGGCTACTACGTGTTGCAGCCTTTGATGGTGCAGGCCCGGGCGGGGCAGGGTGCCTTGAGTTTTGCGCAACTGCACCTCATCAGTGGCGGCTTTTTTGCTGTCAAGATCGTGCTGGTGGCCGCCCTGGCCTGGCGTGCAGTGACTTCAAGATAACGCCCCGGACCTGTTCTATTCGGCGGCCTTTTTCTTGACGCTGCTGGTGCGCACGCGCGAGCGCTTGATGGCGCCGCCAGCAGCCACCCGCTCATTGCCAAAGACCTTGACCTTCTTCACCGTGGCCCTGTGGTTGCCGCTCTTGGAAAAGCTGACCAGTGTGACCATGCGTGGGCCCGCTTTGCGGTCGTCGCGCTCGGTCTTGAGCCTGGGCGGGACGGGGCGCCACAGCACCAACAGTTTGCCGATGTGTTGGATGGGCGCCGCGTTGAGCTTTTCTGCCAGACTTGCCAGCATCGCCTGGCGCGCCAGCCGGTCGTCGGAAAAGACCCGCACTTTGATCAACCCGTGGGCGTTGAGCGCGTGGTCGATCTCCTGTTCGACCGCAGCCGTCAGCCCGTCCGAGCCTACGATGACGACGGGGCTGAGGTGATGGGCCATCGAACGATGGGATTTGCGCTCAGTGGCGCTCAGGGTGATGGCAGGCATGGCCGTATTATCGGCTGGCAATGAAAGTCGTCACCCAAAGCAAGAAGGTCAACAAGGCCTGGCTCAACGAACACGTCAATGACCCTTATGTCAAAGCCGCGCAGCGCGACGGTTATCGCGCTCGTGCTGCTTACAAACTCAAGGAGATCGACGAGTCATTGCAGCTGCTCAAGCCTGGGCAGTTGGTGGTTGACCTGGGCTGCGCGCCCGGCGCCTGGAGTCAGTACATCCGTCGCCGCCTGGCGCCATCGGGTGCCGCCGTTGGCGCGCTGGATGGCGCCATCCTGGCCCTGGACCTGATCGACATGTTGCCCATCGAAGGCGTGCAATTCATCCGCGGCGACTTCCGTGTAGCCGAAGTGGCGCAACAGATGCACCAAGCCCTCGGGGGCCGCCGAGTGGATGTCGTGCTGTCGGACCTGGCGCCCAACCTGTCAGGCATCGGTGCCACCGACGGCGCGCGCATCGAGCATCTGGTGGAACTCGCGGTCGAATTTGCGATTCAACATCTGCATGCCAAGGGGACTTTGGTCTGTAAGCTGTTTCACGGCAGTGCCTACCAACCCATGGTGAGTTTGTTCAAACAACAGTTCAGGGTCGTCAAAGCCATCAAACCCAAAGCCAGCCGTGATAAATCCGCAGAAACCTTTCTGGTGGGCATGGAACCAGGAAAGCGCTAAGGTTCGGGATGTCTTGAATGTCCACCTGCTGACGAAGGCCGAATTTGGTTGGATGCAGCAGCCCTTATGAACAGGAGCCCAGCCCTTGTCTCTCTTAGAATCATCCCCAACTACCGTGGCGTGTGGCGTGTCAAACCTGATGCGTCAGCCCGCTGAACTGGAAAAGGAGCCGCGGTGAACAATCAATGGTTTTCGAAGGTCGCTGTCTGGCTGGTGATCGCTCTGGTGCTTTTCACCGTTTTCAAGCAGTTCGACCGCGGTGTCGCTGCGGGCAATCAGATCGGCTACTCCGACTTCCTTGAAGAAGTGCGCAACAAGCGCATCAAGGCCGTCACGTTGCAGGAAAACCCTGGCGGCGGCACCGAAATCGTGGCCATCACCAACGACGACAAACGTCTGCGCAGCACCGCAACCTTCCTCGATCGCGGCTTGGTGGGTGACCTGATTGCCAGCGGCGTCAAGTTTGATGTCAAGCCGCGCGAAGAGCCCTCGTTGCTGATGAGCATCCTCGTCAGCTGGGGCCCGATGCTGCTGCTGATCGGTGTCTGGATTTACTTCATGCGCCAGATGCAGGGCGGCGGCAAAGGCGGAGCTTTCAGCTTTGGCAAGAGCAAAGCGCGCATGCTGGACGAGGCCAACAACATCACCACCTTTGCTGATGTGGCAGGTTGCGACGAGGCCAAGGAAGAGGTCAAGGAGCTGGTGGACTTCCTGAAGGATCCGCAGAAGTTCCAGAAGCTCGGCGGCAGGATCCCTCGAGGTGTCTTGCTGGTCGGCCCTCCAGGCACCGGCAAGACTTTGCTGGCCAAGGCGATTGCCGGTGAAGCCAAGGTGCCGTTCTTCACCATCAGCGGCTCGGATTTCGTTGAAATGTTCGTCGGCGTGGGTGCATCCCGCGTGCGCGACATGTTCGAGCAGGCCAAGAAAAGCTCGCCGTGCATCATCTTCATCGACGAGATCGATGCTGTCGGCCGCCATCGTGGCGCTGGCCTGGGCGGCGGCAACGACGAACGTGAGCAGACGCTCAACCAGATGCTGGTCGAGATGGATGGATTCGAGACCAACGTGGGCGTAATCGTGATCGCGGCCACCAACCGGCCGGACATACTCGACCCCGCGCTGCTGCGCCCCGGTCGTTTTGACCGCCAGGTCTACGTGACTTTGCCTGATGTGCGTGGCCGCGAGCAGATCCTGGGTGTGCACATGCGCAAGGTGCCGGTGGGTCAGGACATCCGAGCCGACATCCTGGCACGCGGCACGCCGGGGTTCTCGGGTGCCGATCTGGCCAACCTGGTCAACGAAGCTGCCTTGTTCGCTGCACGCCGCAGCGGGCGGGTGGTCGAGATGGTCGACTTCGAGAAGGCCAAAGACAAGATCATGATGGGCCCCGAGCGCAAGTCCATGATCATGCCGGAGGATGAACGCAAGAACACGGCCTACCACGAAGCTGGCCACGCCCTGGTGGCGCGTTTGATGCCCAAGACCGACCCGGTGCACAAAGTGACAGTGATCCCCCGCGGCCGCGCCCTGGGCGTGACGATGCAACTGCCCGAAGGCGACCGTTACAGCATGGACAAAGAGCGCATGCTCTCGACCATCAGCGTGCTGTTTGGTGGCCGCATCGCCGAGGAAGTGTTCATGAACCAGATGACCACTGGCGCCAGCAATGACTTCGAGCGTGCCACCTCGATCGCCCGCGACATGGTCATGCGATATGGCATGACTGACGAGTTGGGCCCGATGGTCTATGCCGAGAACGAAGGCGAAGTGTTTTTGGGGCGTTCGGTCACCAAGACGACGAGCATGTCTGAAGAGACGATGCGCAAGGTCGACGGTGTGATCCGCCGCATCATCGATGAGCAGTACACGGTCGCGCGTGACTTGATCGAACACAACAAGGACAAGATGCACGCGATGGCGCAGGCCTTGCTGGAGTGGGAAACCATCGACGCCGAGCAGATCGACGACATCATGAACGGCAAGCCACCGCGCGCTCCCAAAGACTGGACACCCTCAGTCAACCGTGCTTCAGGCCCGCCGACCCCGCCTGTCAACCCAGACAGCGCACCTGCAGCCGCCTGAACCGGCCGCCTGAGCAGATGGCTGCCGCTGGGGACTCCCCCAGCTGGCAGGTGACACGGGGGGTTCTGCGCCTGGACCGACCCTGGGTCATGGGCATCGTCAATGTGACGCCAGATTCGTTCTCGGACGGTGGCCGCCATGACGATGCAGCCAAGGCCTTGGCACATTGCGAGCAGTTGGTGCTGCAAGGCGTGGACATTCTGGACATCGGCGGCGAGTCCACCCGGCCTGGCGCGCAAGCGCTTGCGCCGCAGCAAGAGCTGGCCAGGATCCTGCCGGTCTTGAAGGGTGCCCTGACTCTGGGTGTGCCGGTGTCGGTGGATACCAGCCGGGCCTGGGTCATGCAGCAAGCTCTGGACCTGGGAGTGGACATCGTCAACGACGTGCGTGCCCTGCGCCAAGCGGATGCGCTGGCAGCTGTGCGGGGCCACCCGAGTTGCGGGCTGTGCCTGATGCACATGCGCGGCGAACCCTCGACGATGGCCTCACTGGCTGTGTACGCAGACGTGGTGAATGAGGTCCGCGAGGCTTTGCTGCTGCGATTGGCTGAGATTTGCGCGGCTGGCATTGCAGCCCAGCGTGTGGTGCTGGACCCGGGCATAGGATTCGCCAAAACCGCCAGCCACAATCTGCAATTGCTGGCTCGGCAACACGAGCTCTGCGCTTTGCCGCGCCCGTTGCTGGTGGGCTGGTCGCGCAAAGGCACCTTGGGGCAAATCACGGGGCGCGCCGTACACGACCGTCTGGCCGCCAGCGTGGCTGCGGCTGTGCTGGCGGTGGAGCGTGGCGCACGCATCGTGCGCGTTCACGACGTGGCGCCGACGGTGGACGCACTCAAGCTGTGGCGTGCAGCCACCTTGGCTGGCTGAAGCTCATCAAGCCGGCCTGGCGAGCAGCGCCCAAGTCTCAGGCAAGAGAATCCATGGGGGCTGCAACCTGCAACTTTCAACCTGCCGGCTGACCGCAAAGCAGTGACAACTGTCTCGAATTGGAAGCTGTTCTTACAACATCGACCCGTGCACTCTCCCAGGACAATCGTGCTTCTGGCGCTGTGCGCTGCAGCTCGCCAAGCCTGACGAGTGATTGAACAACGAGGACACCCAGCGCATGAGCAGAACCTACTTCGGAACCGATGGCATTCGCGGCCGCGTCGGGCAGGGCCCGATCACGCCCGACTTCATGCTGCGGTTGGGACACGCGGTGGGCCAGGTGCTCAAGCGCAAGGCTGCCAGGCCGGCCGTTTTGATCGGCAAGGACACCCGCATATCGGGTTACATGCTGGAGTCGTCGCTGGAGGCGGGATTTGCTTCTGCCGGCGTCGATGTCTTTCTCAGCGGCCCTTTGCCCACGCCAGGAGTGGCTTATCTGACGCGTGCACTCAGACTGGATCTGGGTGTGGTCATCAGTGCATCACACAACGGGTTCGAGGACAACGGCATCAAGTTCTTCTCGGCCCGCGGCGAAAAGCTGCCCGATGAGTGGGAGCTGGACGTTGAGGCTGAGCTCACCAAAGCCCCCCGTTGGGTCGAATCGGTGGATCTCGGGCGCGCCAAGCGCCTGGAAGACGCACGCGGGCGCTACATCGAGTTCTGCAAAGGCACGGTGCCTCACACGATGTCGTTGAAGGGCATGAAAATCGTCGTCGATGCAGCCCATGGTGCGGCGTACCAGGTGGCGCCGGAGGTCTTTCACGAGCTGGGCGCAGAGGTCATCAAGGTGGGCTGCAGCCCGGACGGCCTGAACATCAACCTCAATGTGGGCGCCACTCACCCCCAGGCATTGTTGGCCGCAGTGGCTGCCAACCGCGCGGACTACGGCATTGCCCTGGATGGCGATGCCGATCGCCTGCAGATGGTCGATGCTGAGGGCCGGCTGTTCAATGGTGATGAGTTGCTGTTTGTGATGGCCACTGACCGCTTGATGCAACGGCGTGAGGTGCCCGGCGTGGTGGGCACCTTGATGACCAACATGGCTGTAGAGATCGCTTTGTCAGCCCAAGGCGTGAAGCTGGTGCGCGCCAAAGTCGGTGACCGCTATGTGCTCGAAGAGCTGTCGGCGCGGGGCTGGGCGCTGGGCGGCGAAAGCTCGGGCCACTTGCTGGCGCTGGATCGCCATTCCACTGGCGACGGCATTGTCAGTGCGCTGCAGATCTTGCAAGCCATCCGCCGCGCCGGCAAGCCGCTGGCAGCGCTGCTGGAAGGCTTGAGACTGTTCCCCCAGACGCTGATCAACGTCAGGTTGCCTGAAGGCAGCGATTGGCAGAAGAACCTTGAGCTGGCGCAAACCCGGCGCGAAGCAGAGTCTGCGCTGGGCGCTCAAGGCAGGGTGCTGATTCGTGCCTCAGGCACCGAGCCTGTCTTGCGGGTGATGGTGGAAGCCCAGGAGGCCGCGGTGGGGCAGCACTGGGCCCAGGCGATGGCCACTGCTGCTGCCCGGGGATAGGCATCCCGGCGGGTTTTTGTCGGCGCCCTCATGCTGGCGCTGCAAAGTCCGCGCTCTGCATTGCCCAGAGCAGGTGGGTCCTGGCGGTTCTTGCGCAAGCTCTTTCTTGCCGACGAATTGAACTGAGGCTGTCACAGTGCCGTCACAACTCGGGTCTACCATTTCAGCATTGCAAGGAAATTCTTCAACTGCTGGAAAGGCAAAAACATGTTCTTACTCCGTAAAGCCCTGTGTGGCACGGGTCTGCTGGCCCTGGCTCTGAGTGCGCCCATCGCATCTGCGCAAGATGTCACGGGTGCCGGCGCCACCTTCCCCGCACCGTTGTATGCCAAGTGGGCAGATGCTTACAACAAGGCTACCGGTATCAAGATCAATTACCAATCGGTGGGCTCAGGCGCAGGCATGCGCCAGATTCGTGGCAAAACTGTGGATTTCGGTGCTTCGGATGTACCTCAGACCGATGAAGAGTTGGCCAAAGACGGCCTGGTCCAGTTCCCCACCGTGATGGGCGGTGTGGTGCCGGTGGTCAACATCCAGGGCATCTCGCCGGGCCAATTGCGGTTGACGGGACAGGTGCTTGGCGACATCTACCTTGGCAAGCTCAGCAAGTGGTCGGACCCGGCGATCGCAGCCCTCAATCCAGGCCTCAAGCTGCCCGACACTACGATTGCAGTGGTCCGGCGGGCCGATGGCTCCGGCACCACCTTCATCTTCACCAACTACTTGTCCAAGGTCAACCCCGACTGGAAATCCACCGTCGGCGAGGGCGCTGCGGTCAAGTGGCCCACAGGCGCAGGTGGCAAGGGCAACGAGGGCGTGGCCGCTTTTGTGCAGCGCTTGCCCAACTCGATCGGCTATGTCGAGTTCTCGTACGCCAAGGTCAACAAGATGTCACACGTGGCTTTGCGTAACAGGGCCGGCAACTTTGTGACCCCTGACGACTCGACCTTCAAGGCTGCGGCCGAAGGCGCCAGCTGGGATAAAAGCTTCTACCAGATCCTGACCGAGCAGCCTGCAGCTCAGGCCTGGCCGATCACCGGCGCGACCTTCATCCTGATGCACAAGGCGCAAGACAACCCCGCCAAGGCCGCCGCTACACTGAAGTTCTTCGACTGGGCCTACAACAACGGCGACAAGATGGCCGCCGATCTCGAGTACGTTTCGATGCCCGAATCGGTCAAGAAGCTGGTTCGCGCTGCGTGGAGCCAGATCAAGGACGGTGCAGGCCAGACCATCGCCTTGAAGTAGTTCGGCTCTGACTGGAGCCCGCACAGGCTTGCGCGCCCGGCTTCGGTCGGGTTCGCAAGCCTGTTGCCTTGTGCTGAAGCCATGACCTTGCCCGCTACACTCCAAGCCGATTCTTTGCCGGCAAAAAAGAACATGCAAAGCAGTGTTGCAGGAGGTAGCTCCAGGCCCCGCAGGCGCATTCTGCCGTGGGCTGATGTGGTTTTTTCCGCCGCCGCCCATCTGGCGGCATTGATTACCTTGGGTTTGCTGGCAGCCATCATCGGCTCACTGGTGGTGGGCGCCTGGCCGGCGATCAGCGAATACGGCTTGAGTTTTTTGTGGCGCAGCGAGTGGGACCCCGTGGAAGACAGCTACGGCGGCCTGGTGATGATCTACGGCACGCTCGCGACGTCGTTCATTGCCCTGTTGATCGCTGTACCGGTGAGTTTCGGCATTGCCCTGTTTCTGACCGAGCTGGCGCCAGCCTGGCTGCGCCGACCGCTGGGCGTGGCCATCGAGCTGTTGGCGGCGGTGCCGTCCATCGTCTACGGCATGTGGGGCTTGCTGGTGTTCGGCCCGATTCTGGCCACCTTTGTGCAGCAGCCTTTGCAGCGGCTGGTCGGTGACGTGCCGGTTCTGGGTTCGTTGGTCTCCGGCGCGCCAGTGGGCATCGGCATTTTGTCGGCCGGCATCATCCTGGCGATCATGGTCATCCCGTTCGTCGCCTCGGTGATGCGGGATGTGTTCGAAACCACACCGGCGTTGCTCAAGGAGTCTGCTTACGGCCTGGGCTCGACGACCTGGGAAGTGGTGTGGAAGGTGGTGCTGCCTTACACCAAGTCAGGCGTCGTGGGCGCGATCATGCTCGGCTTGGGCCGGGCGCTGGGTGAGACCATGGCCGTTACCTTTGTGATCGGCAACTTCAACCAGTTGGACTCCTTGTCACTGTTCGAGGCTGCCAACAGCATCACCTCCGCCCTGGCCAACGAATTTCCTGAGGCCGCGCCCGGGCTGCATCAGGCCTCGTTGATCTACCTTGGCCTGGTGCTGTTTTTCATCACCTTTGTGGTGCTGGTGTTGTCCAAAGTGCTGCTCGCACGCTTGAAGCGCAACGAAGGGTCGAGGACATGAGCCTCAGCGCGTTGAGTGTCGGCAAGATGCGGCTGCATCGTCGTCGCAAGCTGACCAACATCCTGGCGCTGAGCTTGTCGCTGGGGGCGATGGGTTTTGGTCTCTTCTGGCTGGCTTGGATTCTGTTTGAAACCCTCAGGCTGGGACTTTCAGGCATGTCGCTGGCAGTCTTCACAGAGATGACGCCGCCTCCGATGGCGCAAGAGGGTGGATTGCTCAATGCCATCGCAGGCTCGGCCTTCATGGTTTTGCTCGCCACGGCACTGGGGACGCCCATCGGCATCATGGCTGGCGTCTACCTAGCCGAATACGGGCAGCGCACCTGGCTGGGTCGCATCACGCAGTTCATCAGCGACATCCTGTTGTCTGCACCTTCGATCGTGATCGGCTTGTTCATCTATGCCGTGGTAGTGGCGCAGTTGCGCAGCTTCTCGGCCCTGGCCGGCATTCTGGCGTTGTCGCTGATCGTGATTCCGGTGGTCATCCGCACCACCGAAAACATGCTCAGCCTGATCCCGAATTCGCTGCGTGAGGCAGCTTACGCTCTGGGCACGCCCAAGTGGAAGGTAATCGCCTCGGTCACGTTGCGCGCCGCGCGCGCGGGTGTGGTGACTGGCGTATTGTTGGCGCTGGCCCGCATTGCAGGAGAAACTGCACCGCTGTTGTTCACGGCGCTGAGCAACCAGTTCTGGTCCTCGTCGCTGACCGAGCCGATGGCCAGCCTGCCGGTGACGATCTTCAAGTTTGCCATGAGCCCCTATGAGAACTGGCGCGAGCTGGCGTGGGCCGGTGTCCTGATCATCACCATGGGCGTTTTGGGCTTGAACATCCTGGCCCGGGTCTTGTTCAGGAACAAGATTTGAGCGCGAACCTTCCATCCATTGGCCTCGATGGCCCAGCAGACGCATGAATATGGCAGCCAACCCCGCACCGACCGAGAAGTCCAAGGTGTCGGTGCGCAATCTGAACTTTTATTACGGCTCTTTTCAGGCCCTGAAGAACATCCATCTGGAAATCCCCGAGCGTAAGGTGACCGCCTTCATCGGCCCATCAGGCTGCGGCAAGAGCACCTTGCTCAGAGTCTTCAACCGCATGTTCGAGCTCTACCCCGAGCAGCGCGCTGAAGGCGAGGTGACGCTGGACGGTGAAGACATCCTGTCCAAGAAGCTGGACGTATCGCTGGTGCGCGCCAAGATCGGCATGGTGTTTCAGAAACCCACGCCATTTCCGATGTCGATCTACGACAACATCGCCTTTGGCGTGCGCTTGTTCGAAAGGTTGCCGCGCGTGGAGATGGACGAGCGTGTCGAGTGGGCGCTCAAGAAGGCTGCACTGTGGGGTGAAGTCAAAGACAAACTGGCCCAAAACGGCGCCAGCCTGTCGGGTGGCCAGCAGCAGCGGCTGTGCATCGCTCGCGGCATCGCCATCAAACCCGAGGTGCTGCTGCTGGACGAACCTTGTTCCGCGCTGGATCCGATCTCGACCGGCAAAATCGAAGAGTTGATCCATGAGCTGAAGGTGGACTACACCGTGATGATCGTGACCCACAACATGCAGCAAGCAGCGCGCTGCAGTGACTACACCGCCTACATGTACCTGGGTGATCTGGTGGAGTTCGGCCCGACCTCGGAGCTCTTCATGAAGCCCAAGCAAAAGGACACCGAGGATTACATCACCGGCCGCTTCGGCTGAAGTCTTCGTCCAGCTGACGCGGCAGATGCCCAGACAGCTCGCACCCCAGTTCAGAACCCCCTCTGTACACAAGGAACCCCATCATGACCGACAAACACCTTTCTACCCAGTTTGACGCCGAGCTCAGCGGCATTTCCGGACGTGTGCTCGAAATGGGCGGCATGGTCGAGAGCCAACTCGTGCAGGCGCTGCTGGCCTTGACCACCTTTGACGGCGAGATTGCTGCTCAAGTGCTGCTGCAGGAAGAGCGCGTCAATCAGATGGAGATCGAGATCGACCGCGACCTCTCGGCCATCATCGCCCGCCGTCAGCCCACCGCGCGTGACCTGCGCCTCTTGATCGCCATCAGCAAGGCCATCGCCAACCTGGAGCGGGTGGGCGACGAGGCGGCTCGCATCGCCCGCATGGTCAAGCGCCTGATCAACACCGGGGTCTCATCGCGGTTCAGGCTGCCGGTGACTGATCTCAGTTTCGAGGCTGAACTGGCAATCGCCCAGTTGCGCAAGGCATTGGACGCCTTTGCGCGTCTCGACACCGCACGCGCATTGGAGGTGCTGAAGCAGGACGACCAGATCGACCAGGAGTTTGACGGCCTGTTGCGCAAGCTGATCACCTACATGATGGAAGACCCACGCACCATATCTTCCAGCATCGATCTGGTCTTCGTGGCCAAGGCCATCGAGAGGGTGGGCGACCACGCCAAGAACATTGCCGAGGCGATCATCTACGTGGTCAAGGGCACTGACGTGCGCCACACCTCGATGGAGAACGTCGAAAACGTTGTGCGCTGATGGTGGCTCCTCGGCTCCTTGGCTGTTCGGCGTACGCCCAGGCGCCTGCTGCCGTCCCCGGGTCTGGCATCCAGCAAGTGTGGGTGTTGGCAAGTCGCCTGGTCAGCCAGGTTGAAAGGTTTGCATGACCACGGTGCTGGTGGTGGAAGACGAGCCGGCGATTGCCGAGCTGATCAGCCTGAACCTGCGCCACGCAGGCATGCAGGTGGAGGTGGCGGCGGATGCGGTGGCTGCCCAGCAGGCCATCGAGCGCGCGTTGCCTGATCTGGTGGTATTGGATTGGATGCTGCCGGGCGAAAGCGGGGCGCAATTGGCCCGGCGCTGGCGCGGCGAAGCCCGCACGCGGTCGATGGCACTGATCATGCTCACTGCCAGAGCCGAAGAAACAGACAAGATCGCAGGCCTGGACGCAGGTGCCGACGACTATCTGACCAAGCCGTTTTCTCCCCGCGAGTTGCTGGCACGCATCCGGGCTGTGCTGCGGCGCAATTCACCCGAGGCGCTGGACGCGGCGGTCGTGCTGGGGGCCTTGCAACTCGACCCCGCCACCCGGCGCGTGCTCGTTGTGCATGGCTCCGAGACCCAGGAGTTGAAGATGGGTCCGACCGAATTCAAGTTGTTGCATTTCTTGATGAGCCACCCGGAGCGGGTGCACAGCCGATCGCGCCTGCTGGATCGTGTCTGGGGTGACCATGTCTTCATCGAAGAGCGCACCGTGGACGTGCATATCAAACGCTTGCGCGAGGCTCTGAAGCCAGCCGGTTGTGACGGCTGGGTTCAGACTGTCCGTGGCGCAGGCTACCGACTGCTGTCGGATCAAGAGGTTGTCCGTGAATGAGAGGCGCGGGCGCTTCCTGGTGACGGACAGGCTCTAAGCCATGGACGAGCTGCCGGGCAAGATCATCAAGGGCTTGTTGTTGACGGCCTTGCTGAGCGCGGTGGGCGCTGGCGCGGGCGCCTGGGCTGGAGCGATTTGGCTGGGGCTGGCCCTGGGGGTGGCGCTGGCGGTGGCCTGGATCATCGCGCGTGAGGCTTTGCGCGGCAGCCGCCTGATGACCTGGCTGCGTGACCCGCAAGTCGTCGAAGCGCCCCGCGACCCGGGGTTCTGGGGCGAAGTGGCTTACAGGGTCGAAAAGTCGCTGCGCCAACGTGACTCTCTGCTGGGACAAGAGCGTGGGCGTCTGCAGGAGTTTCTGTCAGCGATCGAAGCCTCTCCCAATGGCGTGCTGCTGCTGGACCGCGGCGATCAGATTGACTGGCTCAACTCGGTGGCAGCGCAGCACTTTGGCCTGAACCCCCAGCGCGACCGGCTGCAACGGATCACGAACCTGGTGCGCATGCCCAGCTTCGTCAGTTATCTGCAGGACGGCAACTTTGAAGAACCGATCGTCTTCGCGGGCCCCGGGGGTCGATCGACCTTGTCGGTGTTGATCCGACCTTACGGCGAAGGGATGAAACTGGTGCTGTCGCAGGACGTCACCGAGCTCGAGAGAGCCAATGCGATGCGCCGAGACTTTGTGGCCAACGTCTCGCATGAAATCCGCACACCGCTGACGGTGCTGTCGGGTTTTGTCGAAACCATGGCGGGCCTGCCCTTGACTGAAGTCGAACGTACGCGCGTGCTCAGCTTGATGGCCCAGCAGACTGACCGTATGCAGACCCTGGTCGGTGACCTGCTTACGCTGGCGCATTTGGAAGGCAGCCCGCGCCCCGGCGCAGAGCAGTGGCTGGACGTCAGAGGGTTGTTGCAGCGGGCACTGGCTGACGCCCAAGCCTTGTCAGGCGGCCGCCACCGCTTCGAATGCAAGGCCGTCGAAGGCGTTCAGATCGCGGCCAGCGAGCCCGAAATGCAAAGCGCGATTGCCAATTTGCTGACCAACGCCGTGCGCTATACGCCTGCAGGAGGCAAGATCGCCATGGCCTGGATCTGGCGCAGTGATGGAGGTGGCAATGTCGAGGTGGCAGACGATGGCGTCGGCATCGCTCGCGAGCACATTCCGCGTCTCACGGAGCGCTTTTACAGGGTGGATGGCAGCCGCTCGCGCGAGACTGGGGGCACTGGGCTGGGCTTGTCGATCGTCAAGCACGTGATGCAGCGCCATGGTGGCGAAATCGATGTGCAAAGCGAGCCTGGCAAGGGCTCCGTCTTCCGCCTGCGTTTGCCTGCTCTGCGGGTACGCCAGCGGCCCATCGAAGAAGCCGTCTTGCCTGCAACACACGCGCCGAGCGCGCCGCCTGAGACGGCGGTGGCAGCGGACAGCCACCCGCTGCCTGCGGTGCCGCAGCGTCAGAAGCCTGCGGCAAGCGAACGCAGCCAGGCCTAATGTGAACAGCTACTGCGTTGAGCGCTGTCGCTGATAGACGTGGCTGACTTCCTGCCTGTCCGCAGGCCGGCGCACCACAGCCACCTGCTGCCATCCTGGGGGAGCCGCCTTGGCCGCGAATTCGGAGGCAAAAACCTGCACCATGTGATTGCATGGGCTGGCCGACAGTCCCTGACTGGCGGTGGCCTGGGACAAGGTGTCGGCTCTTGCGTCGACCTTCCAGCGGCCAAGAAATTCCAGGGCCGCAACGGTGGAAGGTGAAGCTGCGGGGGCCAGCAAGCAGGCCCGGGCCGGGACATGTTGGCTGACCCGGTCGACCCAGGTGCGCATGCTGCGCGCGTAGTCCAGTGGTTGCAGCCACAAGGTCATCAGCAGCAGCCAGCACAGGGCAACACCTCCGGCCGGCAGCACCAGGCTCTTCCACAGGGCATCGCGGTGGCGTCCTGTTCGCCAGCGCACCAACCACAACCATGCCACCGTGCCGGTGACGGCGAAGACCAGCGTGAGGGCAGAGAACTGGGCTTCAAACCCTGGCGCCAGCTTGCTGACGTTGGCTGCAGTCTTGGCAGGTACACCCGTGTGCATGGCCACATAGATGACCCAGATGACGACGGCCGAGAGCGTGAAGAAGCAGATCGAGAACCAGTCGATCCCTGCGGCAGCGCTGCGTTTGAGGGTGGGCAGCGCAAAAGCGGCCAGCACCGCCAGCCCTGGCAAGCCCAGCATCAGCGCGCGGTCGTTGCCCGCCATGGCCAGGTTGGTGCCCAGCGCCACCACGATCAGTACCAAGGGGGCAGAAATGTGTCGGAACGAGAGTTGCCGTCGCCAGCGCCAAAGGGTCCACAAGGCCATCGGCCACACTGGCCACATGAACCACAGCCATTGCCGCGCGATGCTGGGCACATCGCTCGGGCTCAGCCCGACGCCACGCAGACGCCAGGCGTGCAGCCAGAAGGCCAGCACCACCGCGCCGGCGCAGGCGCCCGCCAGCCACACCACCAAGGCCCTGACTTGCGGGTAGCGTGACTGGCTGCAGACCAATACACCCCCCAGCCCCAGGGCCAAAGCCACGGCGGGTGCACCACTGCCGGCCAGCAAGGGCAGCGCTGCCAGCAGCGCCAGCCTGCAGCGCAGGGGCCTGAAAGGTGCTGCCGCCAGCCCGTAGAGGAAGAGCGCGGCAGCAAGCAACTGGGCCAACTCAGGTGTAGTTTCGTGCCCCAGCTGCGCCAGGCCCAGGGTGGCAATCAAGGCCAGCAGCGCACCATCGGCAATGGCGCGGGCGTAGTCCACCGGGTCGGCTTCACCGCCAAAAGCAAAAGCCACAGGCTGCGCCGCTTCGGTGCGCGCCAAATGGAATGCGCTGTACCAGACGAGTGCCAGGGTCAGCGCCAGCAGCGCTGCAAAGGGCAGTCTGGCGGCCAGTGCAGGATCGAGCCAGCCTGCGCCGGCGCGGATGAATATCGCCCCCCACCAGTGCGACAGCAGTGCTGAATCACCTGGCACACCGCCCAGTGCCGGCAACCACCAGGATGTGCGCCCCTCGGCCATTGCCAACATCTGACCAAAGGCGGCAAACTCGGCGCCGCGCCAGGGGTCGCGGCCGATCAGCCCCGGCAGCAGATAGGCGGCACAAAGCAACAACAGCGGCACACGCGGCAGACGCCGTGCGCCGCGCTGGGTGACAAGTGCTGGGTTCGGGTTGTGGGCCCTGGCAGGCGTCGCCATACTAGTTCACGGGCCTGCTGGAGCGCACTGCAGTGGACACAAAAAAGGGCAGCGTGGCTGCCCGGTTCTTGCATGCAATATGGGAGTCAGGTTGCCATACCAAAAGGCGCATGGCCGCAAGCGCATGCCCTGGTGCGGTAGCCTGGAACCCGAATCTCCAACGCAATTATTTTTTCATGCCCACGTGGGCAAACTTGTTGCGAAACTTCTCGACCCGGCCGCCCAGACTGTCGATGCTCTTTTGCGTGCCGGTGTAAAAAGGATGCGTCTCGCTGGTGGTTTCCAGCTTGATCAGCGGCATCTCGCGGCCGTCGTCGAGCTTGATCTTTTCTTTGCTTGAAGCACAAGAGCGCGTGACGAACTGGAAACCGTTGGACAAGTCCTGGAAACAGATTTCGCGGTAGTTGGGGTGAATGCCGTCTTTCATGGGAGCCTCTGCTGATGGGGGTAGCCGTGCCTGCAAAGCGGATGTGCAGACATACTTGCCCCGGGGATAAAAACCAAACCCGACATTGTAGCCAAGGTATCAACCGCCCCGGCGCATCATGTCGAAGAAGTCCAGATTGTTCTTGGTGGCCTTCATCTTCTCGAGGATGAATTCCATCGCTTCGATTTCGTCCATCGGGTACAGCAGCTTGCGCAGGATCCAGCTCTTTTGCAGGATTTCGGGCTTCAGCAACAGCTCTTCGCGCCGCGTGCCGCTTCTGTTGATCAGTATCGAAGGGTAGACACGTTTTTCGGCCATGCGCCGATCCAGATGGATCTCGCAGTTGCCGGTGCCTTTGAACTCTTCGTAGATCACCTCGTCCATCTTCGAGCCGGTATCGATCAACGCGGTGCCGATGATCGTCAGCGTGCCACCTTCTTCGGTGTTACGCGCGGCGCCAAAGAAGCGCTTGGGGCGCTGCAAGGCGTTGGCGTCCACACCTCCGGTCAACACCTTGCCGCTGGAAGGCAACACGTTGTTGTAGGCGCGCGCCAGGCGGGTGATGCTGTCCAGCAGGATCACCACGTCTTTTTTCAACTCGACCAGCCGCTTGGCACGCTCGATCACCATCTCCGCCACCTGCACGTGGCGCGCAGCGGGTTCGTCAAAGGTGGAGCTGATGACCTCGCCACGCACGGTGCGCTGCATCTCGGTCACTTCTTCGGGTCGTTCATCCACCAGCAGCACGATCAGATGGATCTCGGGGTGGTTGGCCACCAACGCGTGGGCGATGTGCTGCATCATGACCGTCTTGCCGGTCTTGGGCTGCGCCACCAGCAGCGCGCGCTGGCCTTTGCCGATGGGCGCGATCAAATCGATGATGCGGCCGGTGATGTTCTCTTCGGCCTTGATGTCGCGCTCAAGCTTGAACGGCTCCTTGGGGAACAAGGGCGTCAAGTTCTCGAACATGATCTTGTGCTTGCTCTCCTCCGGCGTCAGGCCGTTGACCCGGTCAACCTTGACCAAAGCAAAATAGCGCTCACCGTCCTTGGGCACCCGCACCTCGCCTTCAACCATGTCGCCGGTGTGCAGATTGAATCGCCGCACCTGGCTGGGGCTGAGGTAGATGTCATCGGTGCTGGCCATGTAGCTGGCCTCGATGCTGCGCAGAAAGCCAAAGCCATCGGGCAGCACTTCGAGCACGCCGTCACCGAAAACCTGTTCACCGGCGCGCGCCCGTTTTTTCATGATCGCAAACATCAGCTCTTGTTTGCGCAGGCGCTGGACGTTTTCGATCTCCAGCGCTTCGCCCATGGCGATCAGCTCTGAGACATGTTGGGCCTTGAGTTCGGACAAATGCATAACGGGCACCCCGGGTGCAGCTTGGCGTCAAAAATCTGCCAGACAAACGGGCAGAATTCAGCGCAACAAAACGGGTGAAATGGCGCCAAGCCCCAACTCGGCCCTTCAAGCAACAGGCCCGTGAAGACACAGGCCAGCGAGGGCGACGGTGGGTGGCGGAACAGGTTGCAGGCTCACGAACCGCCCACAACTGGCATCAATTATAGATGACTGTCGAGGAATGCGGTGAGTTGCGTCTTGGACAGAGCGCCGACCTTGGTGGCAGCCAGCTCGCCGCCCTTGAACAACATCAGCGTCGGGATGCCGCGAATGCCGTACTTGCCGGGCACGTCGCGGTTCTCGTCAACGTTCATCTTGGCAATCTGCACGCGGCCGTCGTACTCCTTGGACACTTCGTCCAGGATCGGCGCGATCATCTTGCAGGGCCCGCACCACTCGGCCCAGTAGTCCACCAGCACCGGCTTGTCGGCCTGCAGCACATCGGTGCCAAAGGAGTCGTCGGTGACGTGCTTGATCAGTTCCTTCTTGCTCGTTTCGCTGCTCATGGCAGATGCTCCTCATGCTGGGTCGGCGGCCACTGGCCGCTGCGACAGGGTGCCCCAAAAACTCGATTGCAGGGCAAGCAGGCTGTGCCAAGCCGGGTGGGCACAGTCCTGCGCTGTATTTTGACATAGCGAAACGGGCGCTGGCCCAGTCATCGGCCGACTTTGGCTCGATGGCGGCAAGAGGCGATTTGCATGGCTTGGACGGTGGGTGCTTGCAGGCCCATAGGTAGCTGGGTAGAGGTTTTGATGCCCCCTGCGCTGCCATCAGGCGGCGCTTTGCGGGCCTGTTCGGTGTCTTGGAAGTGGCCGTGTCGGGGTCCAATGCAAGGTCATGGTCACCGTTCAGCC
>Ga0105046_10006478_pt1 | contig 18492 bp, 16 predicted proteins | sample MAT03_FD_78385 | JGI IMG/M metagenome (GOLD analysis project Ga0105046, IMG submission 78385) | Freshwater microbial communities from Lake Fryxell liftoff mats and glacier meltwater in Antarctica - MAT-03 (megahit assembly) | ecosystem: Environmental > Aquatic > Freshwater > Ice > Liftoff...
GCCGATTTTGAAGGGGGCTTTGAAGAGAATGAGAATGCCCGCGACGTAGTTTTTGATGATATCTTGGAGGCCGTAGCTGAGCCCTAAAATGCTGACGCTGACAAGGAGTGTCATGTCTAGGCCAATGATTTTGAGTGCCAAAGTGACCGAAATGACAATAATGAAGCCGCTAGTGATTTTTTCTAGGAGATTGAGGGCGGTTCGCTGTTGCTCGTGCTCCGTTTCCAACTTTCTCATCTTCTTTTTTAAATACCGTATGAGGAAAAAACCGAGCGCAATAATGGCGGCACCTTCTAAGACGTTCACGAATTTTCCTATAATTGACGGGATAAGCGTGTCGAAATTGAGGCCTTGGGAAGCGCTCGAGCTGTTGTAGGGGACGTCTACGGCTGGGGCTGGGGGGTTGGTGGCCATGGGGTTGGGTTCGAATAAATCCTATCATTATAGCAGATTTTGGCTTGGGATGCCAGATTTGTCAAAGCATCAAAAAAAGCGAGTGATATAAATCAGCTCGCTTTTTTTTGATACTGCAATTGCTTTAGCTCTTTCCTGCTCTTTTTCTTTCATTTTCAGTAAGATGCTTCTTTCTCAAACGAATACTTTTTGGAGTCACTTCTACTAACTCATCATCAGCAATGAATTCAAGCGCTTGTTCAAGCGTCATTTCAAGTGGTGGAATCAAGCGGATAGCTTCGTCATTTCCCGATGTACGCATGTTGGAGAGTTTCTTTTCTTTGGCGGGATTTACAATAAGATCGTCGCTGCGGGAGTTGCCGCCGATAATCATTCCTTCGTAAATTGCGGTTGTTGGTCTGATGAAAATGATTCCGCGTTCTTGGAGATTCCAAAGGGCAAAAGCCACAGCTGCGCCGTTTTCACCGGAAATCATAACGCCGTTTTGGCGACGAGCTACTTCGCCTTTGTGGCGTTCGTATCGTAAGAAGCTATGATCCATTAATCCTTCACCTTTGGTATCCATAATAAATTCTGAACGGAAACCAATGAGTGAACGCGTTGGAATAATGTATTCCATCGTTACTACACCATTGTGATTGACCATATTTTCCATGGAACCTTTGCGTTTTCCAAGTTTTTCAATCACGACTCCAGAATAAACCTCTGGAACATTCACAATCAATTGTTCCACCGGTTCCATCTTTTCATTATTGATAGTTTTAATAATTACTTCAGGTTGGGAAACTTGAAGTTCAAAGCCTTCGCGACGCATATTTTCAATCAAAATTGAAAGATGCAATTCTCCACGACCGGAAACTTTATAACCGTCAGTTCCTTCAATACTTTCTACATGCAAACCTACGTCAGAGAGAAGTTGTCTTTCTAGCCGGTCTTTAATATGGCGGGTAGTTACAAATTTGCCTTCTTTCCCAGCAAAAGGTGAGTTATTTACGAGGAAATTCATGGAAAGCGTCGGTTCATCAATAGTTAAAAGCGGAAGTGCTTCTGGATTTTGAGGATCCGCAATTGTTTCGCCAATTTTAATATCTTCAAAACCAGCCATGGCCACAATATCTCCGCATTGCGCTTCTTGAACTTCAACTTGGCGTATTCCTTTATACACTAAAAGTTTCGTGATTTTTCCAGGAGCTTTGCTGCCATCAGTTTTACAAATCGTCACATTTGCATTCGCTTTCACGGTTCCACGCGTTACACGACCAATCGCGATTCTTCCAATATAATCGTCGTATGAAGTGTTGGTGATTTGGAGTTGGAGCGGTTCAGCGCCTTTGTCTGGATATGGTTGTACGTGTTCCAAAATTGTGTCGAAAAGAGGGGAGAGATCAGTTGATGTGTCTTCCATTTCTTTTTTTGCGATACCTTCACGGGCAATGGCATACACAATCGGGAAATCGAGCTGTTCGTCGGTGGCGCCGAGTTTCACGAACAGGTCGAAAACCATGTCAATAACTTCATGCGCGCGTTGGTCTTTTCGGTCGATTTTGTTGATGACCACAATTGGTTTGAGGCCAAGAGCCAAAGATTTTGCGAGTACGAATTTAGTTTGAGGCATTGGACCTTCCTTCGCATCAACCAAAAGCAAAACGCAATCCACCATTTTCATTACGCGCTCCACTTCAGAACTAAAATCGGCATGTCCTGGCGTATCCACGAGGTTGATTTTGTAGTCTTTGTATTCAATAGACGCGCTTTTCGCCAAAATGGTAATTCCGCGTTCCTTTTCAAGAGCGTTGGAATCCATCACCAATTCGTCTACGTGTTCGTGGCTGTTGAAGGCTCCACCTTGTTTCAGAAGATGGTCAGTTAAAGTTGTTTTCCCATGATCAACGTGGGCAATGGTTGCAATATTAATGATTTTCATAAAAGATTCCGTAGAAATTTCTAAATAGATGCTTTTGAGAAAGCTTGCCAATTTTAGAAGATATCCTTAAATTATACAATACAATATTATCATTCTTATGAATGAATTTTAGGGCACGTCTTTGAGGATATTTTTGATTCTGTCTGAAAGACCTTTAATTTGACGTGGAATGTATTCTTTTTTTTGTGCCGGTGGTGCCAGTGGTGTTGATTTGGAAAGTGATTTTGAAGTTTGAACTTTTACTGTCATAAGAATTTTTTCTCCTGTTATATTTTCGCTGACGGATCTGTTTATCAGCAAAATTAAGGTTGATTTTGTTAACTCGCTGAGACCTAGGCTTTTTGTGAGGTTAATAGCTTCAAGAAGATAGAGGATATCTTGTGCAATCAAAGCGGGAGGAAGATACTTTCTTGTTAATATATTGTAGCGGAAGTTTAATTGTTCAGTTGTGAAGCTTTTATCATTTTGTATATCAATTAATAATTGTATATTTTCTAAACTAATATTTCCTGTAGCAATATTACTGGGTGTTAATCCTGAATTGATAATATTCATTTCTTCAGAAGTGAGACTTTTATATTCATGGTTTCTTGGTGTTGGTGGAATGCTGTTTTTTTCTTGGGGAGAATTATTCATAGTCATGAGAAAAAATTTAGACTATTATATTTAGGATATTTTATTAAGAATGCAAGCTATTTAGGCTTAATCACTGACATTTAAGTGACATTATGAATTATTTTTTAGCAAAAACGGATCCCGAGACCTATTCCATTGAGGATTTTGAGCGTGATAAAGAAACTACTTGGGATGGTATAAATAGTGCGCAAGCTTTGCAGGCCATTAAAGCTATGATGCCAGGTGATAAGGTTTTTATTTATCACAGTATGAGCAAGGCGATGATTTTGGGTATTGCGGAAGTGACGTCTGTGGCGCGTCCTGATCCGAAAAGTTTGAAATCTTGGGTGGTGGATTTGAGATTTTTGGGGAGATTGAAAGAGCCGGTTGGTTTGCGGGAAATTAAGGAAACGGGTTTGTTTGATGATTGGAATTTGGTGTATCAATCACGGCTTTCTACGATGAAAGTTCCGGAGAAATTTGTAATGTGGATGCGGGATGTGAAGAAGTTGAAGATTTAAATGAAAGTTTTGAGAGCTTCTTGAACAATCTTTTCTACTTCAGTAGCGTTATTGGACGTCATCAATTGCATCCGCAAATCCTTCGCTGATGGAAATCCTTTGCAGTACCAGCCTAAATGTTTGCGCATGGCCACAAAATGCGAGTCTCCAAACATTTTTTCGTAGATTTTGCTGTGTTCTACGGCCGCTTGTAATTTTGCTTGATGCGATTTTTCAACTCCCGTGAAAATCCATGGATCGCCGAAGCTGGCGCGGCCGATGAGGACGCCGTCGAGGCCGAATTTGGTGATTTTTTCGTGCGCGTCGCGGAGGTTTTGTACGTCGCCGTTGCCAAGAACCGTAGTTTCGGTTTGGTGAATAATGGTAGCAGCGCGGGCGATGGCTTCCCAGTCGGCTAACCCGGAGTACATTTGGTTTAAAGTTCGGCCGTGAATGGTGATATTCACGGGCTTAGTTTCTAGAAGATGTTTTACCCATTCTTCAATCACGATTTCGCTTATGCCGATGCGTGTTTTGACGGAAACTGGAATGAGTTTTCTTTCGAAGTTGGCGGGTTGATGTTCACGAATAAATTTAAGGATATCGCGGTGCATGTCTGTGTCTTGCGGGTTTTTTCCTTCGGCAAAATCTTTTACTGCTTGTTGGCATTGGTTGAGGATTTCTTTGGCGAGTGGGGGATTTTTGATGAGCCCTGCTCCTGCGCCACGTTCGGAAACTTTTTTCGATGGGCACCCCATGTTCACGTCCACACCATCAAAACCCAGTGCGCAAGCGACTAAAGTTGATTTATAAAAACTTGCGGGATCCGTTCCAAAAAGCTGCGCCACAATCGGTCGTTCTATCTCACTATATAAAAAGGCAATGAGGCCTTTGATGTTTCCATGGCAGATTCCTTCGACGTTGGTGAATTCCGTCATCATTAACGAAGGTTTGCCATATTTTGCTGCCATAAAGCGAAAAGGGGCGTCGCTGACGCCGTCCATCGGTGCGAGACCAATAATTGGATTTTTTAAATTGCCCCAAAATCCTCGTTCCATAAATATTTTCAATATTTGAGTCAATTTTGTACCACTTTTTATCCCTTCTATCAATATAATTGCGTTGATTTTGCTGACGCACTTTGTTTATTTGTGAATTATATGGCATAATGTACAAGGATTTTATTAAAAATATCTATTCTGTATGCTAAAAATGAAAAAGAAAGTTGTAACAGCTCAGGAGAAAAAAAAAGCTCTCGACTGGTTTAAAAAATATCATCGGTTAGTGAATTATATAGGAGCGGCGCAGTTGTACTTGAAAGATAATTTCTTGTTGGAGCGGCCACTTCGTTCAAGTGATATTAAAGATCGGATTTTGGGTCACTGGGGAACGGTTCCTGGCCTCAATTTCATTTATGAGCATTTCAACTTTTTGATTTCAAAACATGATGTTGAGGCATTTTTTATCGCTGGCCCAGGCCACGGCGCTCCTGCGGTTTTAGCGAATTTATTTTTGGAAGGAACTTTGAAGGAATACTATCCTCAATATACAGTTGATGGGAAAGGAATGGGGCATTTGCTCAAGGATTTTAGCTGGCCTTACGGTTTTCAAAGTCACGTTACGCCTCATTGTCCGGGAAGTATTTTGGAAGGTGGAGAGTTGGGATATTCGCTTTCTACGGCCTTTGGTGCCGCGATGGATAATCCAAATTTAATTGTAGCATGTGTGATTGGTGATGGAGAGGCTGAGAGTGGTCCGTTGGCTGCTTCTTGGCATGGAAATAAATTTTTGAATCCGCGTGAATCCGGTGCCGTGCTGCCGATTGTTCATGTGAATGGCTACAAGATTTCTGGCCCATCAATTTACTCAACCATGACGGATGAGGAATTGGAGCACTTGTTTCTGGGTTATGGCTACAAGCCATATTTTGTAGTTGATGAAGAGAATTCTTTGCATCAATGTATGACGCATTATTTGGAAAAAGCGTATCAGGATATTCGTGAAATTCAGCGCAAGGCGCGAGAAGAAAATTGTGTGACAAAAACGGCTTGGCCCGTGATTATTTTCCGCTCAATGAAGGGTTGGACGGGTACTAAGATGATTAATGGAAAAAAGGTGGAAGATAATTACCGATCGCATGGAATTCCGATTAAAGATCCGAAAAATAATCCGAAAGATTTGCAGGCTTTGCAAGATTGGCTGCATTCTTATCGTATTGATGAATTGGTGGATTCTAAAGGCAGGCCTACCAAGGAGGTGATGGAGTTTGTGCCGAAAGGGAAGTTTAGAATGGGTATGAATAAACATACTTTTGGTGGTGAAGTGTTAAAAGCTTTGAAAATGCCGAAGGTGGAAAAATTTGAATTTGAGGGTAAACATGGTGAAGTGCAAGGATCTTCTACGGCAATTGCGGCACAATTTCTCAATCAAATTTTTATTGATAATAAGAAAACGGGTGGGTTTAGATATTTTTGTCCGGATGAAACCGAATCTAATCTTATGGAAAAGATATTTGAAGGTGGTGGACGTGAATATGTGTGGCCGGTCAAGCCAGAAGATGAATGTATTGTAACGACGGGAAAAGTTACGGAAATGTTGAGTGAAACGACTTTGCAGGGTTTTCTTCAGGGATATTTGTTAACTGGGCGGCATGGATTGTTTGCGACGTATGAAGCGTTTGGCATGATTAATGCGAGCATGGTCGATCAATATTGCAAATTTATCAAACAGACTTTGCATGTGAAATGGAGAAAACCAATTGCGTCACTGAATTATTTGTTGACGAGTTTAGGTTGGAGGCAAGAGCATAACGGCTACTCGCATCAAAACCCGAGTTTGGTGGCGAATGCTTTAGAAAAACATGGCGAATTTACGAGTGTTTATTTTCCTACAGACGGAAACAGTTATATGGTGACGATGCAAGATAATTTCACGCGGAAAAATGGTGTGAATATTGTGGTTCAAGGAAAACAAAAGATGCCGCAATGGCTTTCTGTTGAAGAAGCACGCAACCAAATGGAAAATGGCGTGATGGTGTGGGATTGGGTTGGTGGAAAAGGTAGCAAAGATCCGGACGTGGTTTTTGCGGCTTCAGGAGATCATATGTTGTTGGAAGTGATGGCGGCGATTGATATTTTGCGACGGGAAGTTCCGGGGATTCATCAACGGTTAGTTTATGTTTCTGAAATGACGAGTTTTGGCCTTGGAAAAGCGAATAAAACTGAGCGTGTGATGGGCAAGGATTTTGAAAAATATTTTGGTGCTACGGCGCCGATTATTTACAATTTCCATGGCTATGCTCATTCAGTGCAAAAATTGCTTTTCAAACATCCACATGCGGGACGGTTCTTTATTCACGGTTATCGTGAAGAAGGTGGAACAACGACGCCTTATGACATGCAAGTTCGTAATGGTACTAGCCGATGGCATTTAGTGGTGGAGGCTTTGCAGAAAGGCGCTATGAATAAGCTAGAATTGGCTGGTCCGGCGAAGAAGGTGATTAAGAAATATCAAAAACTTCTTGATCAGCACAAGGCCTATATTATTGAGCACGGCAAAGATTTGGATGAAGTGACGAATTGGACTTGGAAGAATTAAAGATATTTAAGCTCACTTACCGATATCAATTTTTATGGATTCAAGATTTAACCATAAACTGAAGAATTTAAAGAAAGCGCTTTTGCGTCTTCAAGAAGGCTCAGCTGGATCAATCTTGAGTGAGTTGGAAAAAGATGGTTTACTGCAACGGTTTGAGTTTACTTTTGAATTGGCTTGGGAAACCTTGCAGGAATTTTTTACTGATAAAGGTCTTGAAGGTATATTTGGGCCGAAAGAAGTTCTGAAAAAAGCTTTTGAATTGGGTATGATTGAAGATCAGAAAATTTGGACGCAAATGATGACGGACAGAAATTTGATGTCACATATTTATGATGATAAACAGAGCAAAGAAGTTTTTCAGCGAATTCAAAAAACTTATGTTGGTGAACTGGAAAAATTAGTAGCGACTTTTATCAAATAAATTATGAATTTTGGTCTTTCAAAAGAGACAACCCAGCTTCTTGGGGGGGCTTTTTTAAATTTTCCTCTGCTTGAAAAAGTTTGGCTTTTTGGTTCAAGGGCAAAGGGAAATTTTCGGGAAAATTCGGATGTGGATTTGGCGGTGAAATTTTCACAAAAAAGTTCCACGCATTTGATCGATTTGATGGCGGCACTCGATGATCTTCCTTTGCTGTATAAATTTGATGTGGTTGATATTGATTCGGCTGAAGATCAGGGATTGTTGGCTGAGATTAAGGAGTTTGGGGTAGTGGTTTGTGAGGGTACAATTATTCAGTAGTTTCTATTTTTATGCGGCGTTGGTATTTGCTTTGGGCATAATTTCTTCCACGATTTGGTTGATTGCTTCTTCGGTTAATTTGAAGGCTGATAATACATCTTTCACAGCAATTTTAATGCCGATTTTTCCGTTTTTAAATACCTCGGGGTCATTTGCTAGGTGATCTTGTAGTTCTGCCCGAACACCCTCCATAAATTCGTCGTATGTTGGTTTTTGTAATGCATCCGCCATGAGAGTGAAATCTTCGAAAAGATCTTTTAATTCGGTGTTAATTTTTGTTAATTGTTCCATTCGCGCTTTTTGGGGCGGCGTTAGTTCACTTGATTGTGGATTTGAGCTTGGTTGCATGGGTTTTTGTTAATTCTTTTTGTTGTGTGGTGAAAAGTAGCTTTTAGCAACTTTTGGGGCTGAGATTGTAGGGAGTAAAGAGGTGCTGACTAGAGTTTTTTATTGGTTTAAATTGTTATCACTGGTGGGAGTTCGCGAGTGGTGGCCCAGTGGGCGTTGTACATTTCTACATCTTCAATAACTAATGGTGTGCTGCCAGTGAAATTATTGAGGGTAGCGGTGGAATGAATTGCGGTTACGTGATAAATCGGGCTGCTCAATGGATTTGTTACAGGGGCAACGGTGACAGTGAGATAAGAAATTCGGTCAGTGGGATCATTATATACTTCTGTACTGCCAAAGTAAGGATGAACTTCGGGGGTTAGGTTGTGGTTTTCGCTCACTACATAAATAAATTTAGGAGTTTCATTCCAAATTTTGGCAAAAGTATGTTCTAAATTGGCGCGAGTTTCTTCAAAGACTTTTTTGAAAAAATCTTCTGAGAGTTTTGCTTCGGCATCATGTGCGGACAAATATGTGGCGATTTCAATTCCAGTATTCCATGTTTCAAAAAACGGTGTAAGATCTAGGGTCATGGTTTTGTAATTTATTGATTTTTTAAGGTATAAACCTTACTGCTGATTTTTTTTGCGGTCAAGCGGTTTTTCTTTATTGATTGTATACATCAATGGTGTGGACTTTTTATGTCGAGTGAATTATGTTTTTGTGTTTCGAATTTTAGAGGTAAAATATACTGGTCTTTAAAAAATAAAACCTATGCAAATTTTTCTCGATACGGCTAATGTTGATGATATTAAAAAGTATGTAGCTTGGGGCGTTGTGGATGGGGTTACTACAAATCCAACTTTGATTGCCAAAGAAGGCGTGAAAATTGAGACACGCATTAAAGAAATATGCCGAATTGTGAAAGGGCCTGTTAGTGCTGAAGTGGTTTCAGAAGATGCTGAAGGAATGATTGAAGAAGGTCGGAAATTTTCTAAGTGGCATAGTAATGTTTATGTGAAAGTTCCGATGACGGCTGATGGTTTGATGGCTTGTAAAAAGCTTTCTTCTGAAGGAATACGGGTGAATGTGACTTTGATTTTTTCGGCGAATCAGGCACTTTTGGCGGCAAAGGCCGGTGCAACTTTGGTGAGTCCGTTTATTGGTCGGCTCGATGATATTTCTCAGGATGGATTGGAATTGATTGCGGAAATCGTGATGATTTTTAAGAATTTTGATATTAAAACGAAGGTTTTGACGGCGAGTATACGGCATCCTCGGCATGTGGTTGAAGCAGCGAAAATTGGTTCGGATATTGTGACTTTGCCGCCTGAAGTTTTGGCGAAATTAATTCAACATCCCCTGACGGATAAAGGTTTAGCGACTTTTATGGCCGATTGGGAGAAGGCGAAAGACCATCTCAAATAATTTTAAATTTTTTTCTATGATTCAGTTAACGTTAGATCAGGCTTTAGAGGAGCAAATTATTGCTGAAGAGGCGAAAATTCCCCAGTATTTGGAGGGAATTGAGGCGCGAAAGCAAGGTTTCTATTCTGTGATTGATGATGAGGGTTTAGTAGAAAAAATTGAGCAATTTGCTGCGAGTGTGGAGGGAAAATTTTCGCGGATTGTGGTTTTGGGAATTGGTGGTTCTTCCTTGGGGACGATTTGTTTGCAGCAATCTTTGACGCATCTTTATGCTTCTGGGAAGCCGGAATTGATGGTGCTGGATAATATTGATCCGGATTTGATGAAAGAGGCGGAGGATGTGATTGATTATGGGAAAACTTTGTTTTTGGTGGTGACGAAATCGGGGGGGACGCCGGAGACTTTGGCGCAGTATTTTTATTTTCGGGCGCAAGTTGAGAAGAAGGGTTTGGTGGTGAAGGAGCATTTTGTTTTTGTTACGGATCCGGAAAAAGGTTTGTTGCGGAAAATTGCGAATGAGGAGGGAATTCCTTCTTTTGAAGTTCCGCCGAATGTTGGAGGTAGATTTTCAGTTTTGACGGCGGTTGGACTTTTACCAGCGCGCTTGATTGGCGTTGATATTCAAAAACTTTTGCTTGGTGCGCGCGAAATGCGTGATTTGTTTTTAAGTGATTTAGCTGAAGAAAATTTGCCGTTTCAAATGGCGCAATTGCAATTTTCGCAGTACGGTCAGGGGAAAGTGATGAATGTGATGATGCCGTATGCGCAAAAATTGATTCGGTTTGCGGATTGGTATCGGCAGCTTTTGGCTGAGAGTACAGGGAAGCGGAGGGCGGGGAGCGGACGGCGGGAAGAATTTTCGCATAGCGAAAATTTTGTTGGGATTACGCCGATTAATGCTTTAGGAGCAACCGATCAACATTCACAATGCCAGCTGTATAATGATGGACCGAATGATAAATTATTTATCTTTTTGAAAATTAAGGATCACGCAAATAATTTAGAAATTCCGGGTGAAAAATTACTTTCTGACGATGTAGCATTTTTGAAAAATGTTTCGTTCCAAAAATTGTTGCACACGGAATTGGAAGCGACTATGATGGTGTTGACGGAAAATGATCGTCCTTGGACTTTGCTTGAAATTGATACTTTGGATGAAGAACATTTGGGTGGATTGTTTATGTTATTTGAAGGCGCTACGGCGTTTTTGGGCGAAATGTTTGGCATTGATGCTTTTGATCAACCAGGGGTTGAACGGGCAAAAATTCTCACGAAAGAATTTTTGTTGAAAGAAGAAAATATTGATTAAAAAATATATGATAAATCTACCGAAATTAGGGGAGAAACTTACTTCAGAACAACGCAATTTTTTGAGTATATTTTCAACTTCTTGTCGTCGTTCCATTGTAGAAATGGTAGCGAATGCCCAAAGTGGACATCCCGGTGGTTCGCTTTCTTGTATTGATTATCTTTCGCTTGTTTATACATTTGTTTTGGGCCAAACGGGTGAACCAATTGTGGTTTCTAACGGCCATATTTCGCCAGCAGTTTATGCGGTTTTAGGCGAAATGGGGTATATTTCTAAAGCTGATGCGGTGAAAAATTTTCGTAAAGTTGATAGTGATTTTGAGGGACATGTTTCACGCCATGTGCCGGGGATTTTTTATGGTACGGGACCTTTGGGGATTGGCGTTTCTGTTGGCGCGGCTTTTGCATTGGCGGAAAAATTAAAGTATGAGAATAAAAAAACTTTTGTGTTGATGGGGGATGGGGAAGCACAAGAAGGTCAGGTTCATGAAATGACGCTTTTTGCTGCAAAATTCCAACTTGATAATTTGATTTTATTTGTTGATGATAATTTGATTCAGTTGACTGCTTCGGTGAAGGAAATTATGCCGATCAATTTGCCGGCTTTTTTTGCGGCAGCCGGGTGGGAAATTTTTGAAGTTGATGGACATGATTATGAGGCGATGTGGGCAACTTTGGCTCTTGCTCATCAAGTGAAAGGACAACCAGTGGTTATTTTAGGGAAAACTGTAATGGGAAAAGGTGTGGATTATATGGAAAAAGATAGCAATGATGGCAAAGCGAGTTGGCATGGGAGCGCGCCAAAACCTGAACAGGCTGCAGAAGCTTTGACCCAGTTAGGTGTGACGGGTGAGAATGAAAAAATGTTGGAAGAATTCCGAGCGAGTGTTCCTTGGAAACCTTTGGGGCCAGAGTTTACGCCACTTTTTACTCGTAATACTTTGAAACTTGGTGAGCCGCGATTTTATGGGAAAGAAGAGTTGACTGATTGCCGAACGGCATACGGAAAAGCGCTTTTGGATCTTGCAAAATTAAATCCTGAAGTTCTGGCTATGACTGCTGATTTACGAAGTTCAGTGATGACAAAATTTGTAGCTGAGGAATTGCCAAGTCAGCACATTGAATGTGGAATTTCTGAGCAGAATATGGTTTCGGTGGCTGGTGGTTTAAGTTTGAATGGCTTTGTTCCTTTTGCTTCAACTTTTGGGGCATTTATGTCGAGCCGGGCAAAAGACCAGGCTCGGGTGAATGATATTAATCAGACGAATGTAAAAATGGTGGCTACTCACTGTGGGCTTTCTGTTGGCGAGGACGGGCCAACGCATCAATCCATTGACGATGCGAGTTCATTTTTAGGAATGCTTAATACTTCGGTGATTGAGGCTATTGATCCTAATCAAACTGACCACATTATTCGTTTTATTGCTGGGCATTATGGCAATTTCTATGTGCGCATGGGACGACATAAGTTCCCGGTGATTACGAAAGAAGATGGCACGATTTTTTATGGAATAGATTATGTTTATGAATATGGAAAGTGTGACGTGATACGCAGTGGTTCTGCGCTAACGCTTGCTGCTACTGGCCCGACCGTTGCAGAAGGTTTGAAGGCAGTGGAAAGTTTACGTCAACAAGGCATTGAAGTTGAGTTAGTTGCGGTTTCATCGATTAAATATTTTGATGAAATATTAACAAAATCTGTGCAAAAAACGGGAAAGTTGGTGACTGTTGAAGATCATAATGTGGTAAGTGGATTAGCTTCGCAATTGACGAAACATTTGTATGGGCAGGGGGTTTTGGCTTCCAAAGTGGCTCATCTTGGTGTACAATGGTATGAAATGTCTGGAAAAGCGGATGAACTTTATGACCGAGCTGGAATTTCAGCGAGACGCATTGAAGAACAAATAAAAAAACTTCTCTAAAAAATAAGTATATGAAACAAAAAATACAAACAAAAAAAGTTCTCAAGAAAACGGTAAAAAATATAGTAGTAAAGAAAGTTGCCGTTAAAAAGCTGGCTGTTAAAAAAGCTCATGTGGTTGCTGATGTACATATGAAGGTAGGAGAAAAAACTTTTCGAAACGAAGAAAAATTGGCTCAAGTTATTAAAGAAAAAGGAACCCATATACATCCGGCTCCTGCAAGTAATGGATTTATGGCAGCGAAGCTTGAAGAAAAGGATCAGGAGTTTCATGTGAAACCGCTTGATATTAAAAAAGAACAAAAATTATTAAAATTTCGTGTAGCGATTTTTGGTTCAGCCCGAATTAAAAAAGGGGATAAAGTTTATAAAGAAGTATTTAATTTGTCGAAGCACATTGCTAAAAATGGTTTTGATGTGATTACTGGGGGTGGACCGGGTTTGATGGAGGCGGCGAATGCCGGGCATAATGCTGGAGATAAAGAGCAAAAAGCTAACTCGATTGGTTTGGTGATTACGCTTCCGTTTGAAAATAAACCGAATGGTTGGGTGGAAGTGGAAAAATCTTTTTATAAATTTTCGAATCGTTTGGAGACTTTTTTGAGTCTTTTGAGCGTGGCGGTGATTACGAAAGGTGGCTTGGGGACGCTTCTTGAGCTTTCATATATGTGGCAATATACGCAAGTGGGAAAAATTGAAAGATTTCCGATTATTTTGATTGGTAAGCAATGGGAAAAATTGTTGGTGTGGTTCCGTAAATATGTTTTGCCAGAAAATCTTATGAGCAATAAAGATTTTGATAATATTTTTGTGGTGAAAAACAACCGCGAAGCGATGAAGCTGATTCGTTTGGCTCATGCGGATTTTTTGACTAAAAAGGGTACGAATAAGCCTGTTTTGAAGTCGAAGTTGTATCAGCGATAAGAATTGATGATATTGGTTGAATAATTTTTAAAAGAAGGCAAGGCAGATTGCTGGGTAGTTTTTGTTATTGATTTGTACAAAAATGTTTTTTAGTTTATCTTTTAACAAATTTAACATGGAATTACTTTATGGCAACTCATCGCCCTCCTTTCCCTCGAACTACTCAAGATGAGCCTGTGCAAACTGACGAGACTTTGGGTGCACTTCCTGGGGGGACAAATCTGGTGCGGAGAGAAGAAGCAATTCCTAAAATTACTGAGGCTCAAGCCCCAACTGTTGCGATTAAAAGCTTAGTTGATGAAGTGAGAAAAGGATTATCGAATTCAATGCAGGGAGTTTCAGGCCGGCATATTTTTGCTGGGGTCATTGTGGCAACCATGGGCAAATTGATCGCTCAAGATTTGACAGAAAATCGTTTAAAGAGTGAAGGTGAAACGCCGGTTTTGGTAGTTGATCCAGAGCAAACTAGAAGTGACGCCCCAAGGCGCTTGGCCACCGAAAAATTGAGCCATACTCACGAAGAATTTTTACAAATTTTTGCTGATTTTTCTGAAGCAGGTATTGCTATTGAAGAAATTGATCGTGAAGCGGTTGCCCAGGAGAAAGCCATGCGAGGGGCAATCACTGATTTTTCGCGGCTTCATCGTGATCAGGTTTTGGAACTTCTTCATCGGGGCAGGGTTTATGGAAAACATTTTCCGGTGGAGTTGCGAAACGAGCTTATGGAGAGATTAAAGCAGCTTGGTTTTACTGAATTGACGGAGAAAGAACAGGAAGAGTTAGAGCGAAAAGCGGCGTATGCTGTAGCTGGAAATGTTGTCGATGTTCCAAGTGAAAATGCGAGGCGTGAAGGAATTGCAGGAATAACTGAGTCAAAAGAAGCTGCGCTTCAGTGGCTTGACGAAGCGAATATTTTCCATCTCGAATGTGATAAAGCGCTTCGTCTTTTTGTCCTTGAGGGTTTGGAAAAACGTGGCATTTCCTTAAGTCCAGCTGAAAAAGCCGAACCAAGTCAATCTGCTGTTCAAAGAATATCAGCCAAAATAGCGGCACTTCACGGGGATTTTGAAGAAACATCTGTACGTTTTCTTAAACCGGTTTCTACGAGTCACAAAAGTGGGTTGAAACGGCTGGGTTTGTTTGGGCGGAACTTTCATAAATCGAAAAAAATTCGAGCAGGAGTTTTAGAGAAATTGAAAGAGGTGGCATATCGAGATGTGGAACCAAAATTTATTCCTGTTGTTGTACAATTGTTGGTGGATGGTTTGCAGAAGAATGATTTTATTCTCAAACCCGAAGAAATAGATCAAATGATAGCGATTGAAGAGATTTCTCGAGTTGAGGATAAGACAAGATATGCGCTGGACGTTTTGGCTTTTACGAATGTTAATCAGGTGATTCACATGGTGGGTGAAGCTTGGATTGAATGGCGTGATAGCATGGACGTAGTTCGTTTATTAATTTTAGATGAATTACAGCATATGGGTTTTGATCTGCCTCCTTCGCCAATACAATTTTATGATCATGAATTAAAAAAAACTCAATCAAAAACTACAAGACTTCAGTTAACTAAAATAGAACGGCAAGAATTGCGAGATTGGTTTCAATCAAGGTCACGTTTTGAGATTGTTGCTGATTTGCTTGATAGAGAAATTCGGCGAGAGGGAATTGGTTTTGATGAGGATGAATTTAGAGAATGGCCACTCATTTTACGTGCTCTGCGTCGTTATGGTATTATTTTTAATTCTTTGGAAAAAGAAGTTTTTGATGGAGATTATTTAGACCGAGATGCATTAGATGAAAAAAAAGATCGTAGACGTAAAATTTTTGAAGATGAAAAATTAAGGCATCAGAGTGTTGTTGACCGGTTTAAGTCTCGAAGAACTTCTCGAAAGCAAGGTTTATTGCCAGAAATCGAAGAAAGTTTTTGGGGTGTTCTTGAAGCAGCATTTAACGCAGGGACTTGGTATCATCCAGGACTTTTTTGGGCTGATGTTCGCAGAAAACTGGAAGGAAATTCTCAAGCACCATGGACACCACACAAAATGCACCTTGCGGGGACGGAACCTCAGGTGGTTCATTATGATGAAGCAAATGACAGGTATCTTTTTACTGAAATTGATTTGGCTCAAGGTGAGAGAGAAGCCACCCCCCCACGATAAAAAATTGGAAGAATTGTTTTTTGCACGGTTCAAAAAAAAGATCAAGAAAGCTGAGATAATTCTTCGTTATGTAAATCACAAGAGCAATGTTGTGGATCAAGCTCAGGCTATTGGTGCGGAAGTATTGAACTTACACGATTGTAAAATGTTGGAAAGACGAATGTTTACCCCAAATCCTTTTTGGTTTCAAACTGATGTTCTGTCGAAACCTTTAGGGGTTTTTGATAAATATAGAGGTGTCAAGTTTTATGGTTATTCTGAATTCTTAGATCAGGATTTTGAAAAAAGCTGGTCGTGTAATTACTTCCGCTGCAAAATCCGGGTCTAATAATCTGAAATTTTGGTGAATTGCAGGCAACATGAAGTAGAATATTTATCTACACCTTGTTACTTGACTTCACAAAGACAATTTGCTACACATAAATTGTCTATTAATTTTTTATTAATTTTTTCACATGAAAATTTTTTCTTCTGGGGCCGGTTTGGCGTTCGCGGGATTTTTAACTTTTTCGTTGGTTTTTGCACCGTCAGCTTTTGCCGCAACTCTAGTTGAGCCTTTTCCTGATGTAACCACACAAAATCTTCATTACAATGCTGTCATGTATTTGCGAGGTAAAGGTGTAATTGATGGATATTCGGATGGGACTTTTAAGCCGGATAAAGTGGTGAATCGTGCGGAGGCGCTCAAAATTATTTGGGGAGCGCACTGCAGTTCGCTTGATGCTTCCGGTGGAATTCTTGCAAATTGTGGCGGTGAAGTGACGGCAAGTAATTTTAAAGATGTTGGTCGAAATGAATGGTATACGCAATTTGTTGATGCTGCAGCGATGTACGGAGTTGTTCAAGGTTACAGCGATGGAACTTTTAAGCCAGATCAAACGGTGAATTTAGTAGAAAATTTAAAAATTTTGATGAAAGCGGATCAGCAAAATGTGAATGTTCAGGTCACAGCGAATCCTTATACTGATGCTTCAAAAGATGAGTGGTATGCACCTTATTTGCAGGTGGCGAAAAATAAGAATTTAGTGACGGCAGATGCTTCAGGAAATATTTTTCCAGCGAAAGGAATGACGCGTGGAGATTTGGCGGAAGCGATGTATCGTCTTCATTATCTTTATGAAAATGATATGATTGTTTTTCCAAATGTTTCTACAGTGACAGGTCATCTTGTAGATTTTAAGACCGTGAAGGTGGGAGATAAAGTTGGGCCATTTACTGTTACAGCTACTGATATTGGTCCGGATATGATGAATGGATCAGTAAGTTTTTCTGGAGAAGCGACGGTGACCGGTGACTTTGATTATTGGCAGGATGATGCGATGGGTGGAGGGCGTCTTTTCATGGATAATTTTGATCAAGCTACCGCCAACACATTGCCAAATGTTATTGATAGACCGGGGGCTGAAACTTTTTCTTTTGATCCCAATGATGCGGTTCTCACTGCAGCTTTTGGGCCAAAAGGATCAAAAGGTCGTGCTACTATTGTTATTAAAGATTTTCAAATTGTACGTTTTGAGGGTGATGGCCCGGGTACGCATGCAACGCTCGTCAAGGTTGTGAGTAAGCAAGTTACTCATGCTCCACCTGTGGTGAATATCCAAAATTTTGCTTTCTCACCAAACAAAATTACCGTAAAAGCTGGCGAGCCGGTGACCTGGATTAATAAAGATTCAGCCGTTCACAATGCGGAATTTACTACTCCTGAAGGTGAAGTTATCAAGACGCCTGATTTACAACAAAACGAAAGTTATAGTATGACTTTCGTTAAAGGAACTTATGAGTATGTTTGCAGTTATCATCCAATGATGAAGGGGACTTTGGAGGTAACGGAGTAGTTTTTCTTCCTACCAAAAAGGCTTCCAGGAATTTTGTTCTTGGAAGCTTTTTGGTAGGTTAAAACTTCAGTTCAATACTCACCGGACAATGATCCGATCCCATATCTTCCGGGTGGATTTTTGCTGATACGAGATTGTTTTTGAGTTCTGGGCTTACTACGAAATAGTCGATTCTCCAGCCAATATTTCGATCCCGCGCGCGGGTTTTCTGGTCCCACCACGTGTAATTTTGTGGTTCGGAATTGAAAATGCGGAACGTGTCGATGTAGCCGTAGCTGAAAAGTTTGTCGAGCCAGGCGCACTCGATTGGCATGAAGCCGGAAATTTTGCGGTTTTCTTTTGGTCTCGCGAGGTCGATTTCTGTGTGTGCGGTGTTGATGTCGCCGCAGACGATGACTGGTTTGTTTTTGAGGCGGCGGATGTAGGTGAGGAAGGAGTCGTAGAAATCGAGTTTGTATTGGAGCCGTTCTTCTCCGCGCCCGCCGTTGGGGAAGTAGACGTTGAAAAGATGGAATTCTTCGAATTCGGCTTCGATGATACGGCCTTCGTCATTGAGAATTTTTACGCCGAAATCCATGTTTACGCGCAGCGGTTTTTCTTTCGTGTAAATTGCCACGCCGCTGTATCCTTTCTTTTCGCCTAAATTCCAATAACTAAAATATGAGTCAATGTTGAGCAAATCCGGGCTGAGTTGGGAGGGATGAGCTTTGGTTTCTTGCAAACAAACAACGTCCGCGTTCATTTTTTCCATCCAGTTGTGGAAGCCTTTTTTGGCTACTGCGCGGATGCCGTTCA
>Ga0105046_10006479_pt1 | contig 18492 bp, 19 predicted proteins | sample MAT03_FD_78385 | JGI IMG/M metagenome (GOLD analysis project Ga0105046, IMG submission 78385) | Freshwater microbial communities from Lake Fryxell liftoff mats and glacier meltwater in Antarctica - MAT-03 (megahit assembly) | ecosystem: Environmental > Aquatic > Freshwater > Ice > Liftoff...
CCACTACCACCGCGTTCACCGACGCCATCATCGCCAACCTGGGGCAGAAGACGGCCAACTACGCGGTGCGGAGCCACAAGTCGATCAAGATGCCGCAACTGCCTGCCGACCCGGTGAGCGTGCGGCCGAAGCAGAGGCGGGTGCTCGGGGCCGACATCTTCGTGGAAACCAACCTGCTGCCGGAAGCGCTCGGGCCAAAGTTGGAAGCCCTGGCCGAGGGCAACGCCCTCAAGCTGAAGATGGTGAGCAACCGCGGCACGCAAGTGTACCCGGCGAAGGGGGCGATCACCGACTGCGTGGATCAATACCGCTGCCGGTTCGTGCTGCGGGACGCGGCGGGTGAGATGAACGAGGCGACGCTCGTGGAACTGCTTGGCAAAGTGAGCGGGGCCTTTCGCTGGATGCACGTGGAGAAACTGCAGGAGTTCGACGGCCAGCCGGGGTATACCAAGGCTCAGGGCGAGGACTGAGCGCCGCTCGGGAGTAGCATGGCAGAGACACAGACGGAGGAATACGGCCATGTGCCGGAGGCCCACGAGGTCGGGCACGGGCACTCCCCGCCTCGCCCGTTCACCCGGCTCCGACGTCTCCTCCAGCCGGAGCGGGAGCCTCGTCATTGATTGGGAAATCCTGACGGCCAAGTTCCATTCCTACGACAAGAGGAAGCCCACACCGGACGGAGCGTCGGTCTCCCCCGCGGCCGGCGAAGAGGGCAACGGGTCCGTCCGTGCACCGGAGAATACGCCCGCCTTAGCCTCCCGATGAGCAAAGCAGAACTTAAGACCGAGGAGAACCAGACTAAGGATCGATTCCAGCGCATCGTGGTGAGAATAACCAACACCGCGCCCGACCCCGACTTGCTCCGCTACGCGGCCGTGGTGGCCGGGGGGTGCTGGCACGGTGCGACCGGGGGGACAACGTGAAGATCGAACTGAAAAACGGGACAATCCGCCAGGCCAGCACCGAGACGGCGCGCCAGCCGGCTAGTGAGGATGCGTGGCATGTGCTCCCCGTCGAGACGGTGCAGGACCGGTTGCAAACCGATGTAGTGCGCGGATTTACCAACTCCGAGGCGGCCCGGAGGGCTCGCGCAGTATGGCTCCAATACCTTGGCCCAATCGCACCAACGCTCGACCCTGGCCATCCTCTTGGCCCAGTCTCGCAGCCTCATCGTGGCCTTGCTGGTCGCTGCCACGGCGATCGCTTTTGCTATGGGCGACAACATTGAGGCAGTCGCAATTCTGGTTGTCAATGTCCTCAACGCCGGCATCGGCTTCTTAACTGAATGGAAGGCGGAACAGGCGTTATCCGCCCTGCAAAAACAGACGGTGCCAATAGCCCATGTGATCCGGGAGGGTGCGGGAACCGAGATCCCGGCGGCACAGTTGGTGCCAGGCGATCTGATCGTACTTGCCGCCGGGGCACGGGTGCCAGCCGATGGCCGCATCGTCGAGAGCGTCCAACTGCAAATTGAAGAGGCGGCGCTGACGGGGGAGTCGAACGCGGTCACCAAGGTAACCGATCCGCTCCCTGACAAGGATGCGGCACTTGGGGATCGCTGCAATATGGCCTTCCTGGGCACGACGATCACCAACGGACGCGGTCGGTTGCTGGTTGCGGCCACCGGTGTGCGAACGGAAGTGAGCAAGATCGGCACCCTGATCGATGAGGCAACCTCCCCTGACACACCACTCGAACAAAAGCTGGCCCGGCTCGGTCGACTGCTTATCGTGGTCGCAATGGCGCTTTGCGCGGTCATCGTCCTGGCGGGCTGGCTACGCGATGCTACCGACTTCTGGCACATGCTCGAGATCGGTTTATCCTTGGCCATTGCCGCAGTGCCCGAAGGGTTGCCCGCCGTGGCCACCATGACGCTGGCGCTCGGGATGTAACGCATGGCCCGGCAGCGTGCGCTCGTCCGTCGGCTCCCCGCCGTCGAGACCCTGGGCTCCACTACAGTTATCTGCACCGATAAGACCGGCACACTGACCAAGAACGAGATGACCGTGCGGGTCTTCGTGCTGGATCAGCGGCGCGTCGAGGTGTCGGGCACAGGGTATACGCCGGAAGGCACTTTTCAGGACGGAGACAAGCCCGTCGATCCTCGCACCGACGCCCACATCCGCACTGGCTCTGCGTATCGGTGCCTTATGCAACGATGCCAAAGTCGAGCGTGCCGATGGCCGAGACACCGTGCATCGCACGCCGCAAGGTCAGACAATGGCGTTTATCGAAGGTTCGCCTGGAACGTTGATCGCGGCGAGCAGCGCTCAAGTCCGGGCCGCTGGAGTGACACCGCTCACGCCGGATGACCGTCGAGTTTGGGAGGAGTCGAACAAGGGGTTGTCTGGTGCGGCGCTCCGTGTCCTTGGTTTGGCGTATCGCGAACTCCCGGAGGGGTACGACGAGGGCGACTTCGCCCAGGACTTGATCTTCGTGGGCCTGGTCGGCATGAGCGACCCGCTCCGCGACGAGGCCAAAGCCGCCATCGCCACCTGCCGCGCGGCAGGCATTCGTACCGTGATGATCACCGGGGACCAACAGCCGACGGCCGCCGAGATCGCGCGCCAGTTGGGCATCGACCGTGATCTCGATGTGCGTCCCTTACGCACCATTCACGGTCGCGAGTTGACAGGTCTGGACGCTGAGGGCTGGGGACGAGTGGTGGCGGACGCGGCCGTGTTTGCCCGTGTTTCGCCCGAGCACAAATTGCAAATCGTTGAGGCGTTGCAGCACCAAGGGCAAGTTGTCGCCATGACGGGAGATGGGGTCAATGATGCCCCGGCTTTGAAGAAGGCGGACATCGGCATCGCCATGGGCATCAAGCGCACCGAGATCGCCAAGGAAAACGCCGACATGGTGATCACCAACGACAACTTCGCCAGTATCGTCGGTGCCGTCGAGCAGGGGCGGATCATTTACGGAAACATTCTCCGGTTCCTCCATTACCTACTCTCCTGCAACTTTTCAGAAATCCTAACCGTGTTTATTGCCCTTATGATCGGCTGGCCTCTGCCGCTGGTGGCCCTCCAGATCTTGTGGCTCAACTTAATTACCGACATTTTCCCCGCCTTTGCTTTGGCGTTGGAGCCGTCGGCACCTGACGTGATGAAACGTCCGCCGCGCGATCCGAAGGAATCTTTACTCACCTTGCGATTCGTCGGCCTGATCGCCTGGCAAGGGCTGCTGCTCGCCGGGGTCACTCTCCTCGCCTTTGCCATCGGCATGAACTGGCACGGGATCGAGGGCGAGGGCTTGCGTCAGGCGACCACGATGGCGTTCATGACGCTGGCCCTGACCCAGGTCTTCCACGCCTTTAACGCGCGTTCCCAGGTGAGGTCGGCGTTCACAAGTCGCCTGTTTACAAACAGTTGGCTTTGGGCGGCGGTAGTGATGTGTCTGATCCTCCAGGCCGCAGCGGTCTATCTGCCGCTCTTGCAACAAGTGCTCCATACCGTCCCACCCGCGGTATCGGACTGGGGAGTGATCGGAGCGTGTTCTCTGATGCCCGTGGCCGTGGTGGAGTTCGTCAAGGTGATACAGCGAATCGCCGCCCGAAATCGAGGAACATCCCATGTCTGAAATGATGAAGTGTTTCGTGATGCCCGGCATCGAAATGGTCGGCGTGATGGATAAGCCCATCCCACGCCCGATACCGAGCGACGCCATCATTCGCAGCTGCCGTCGCGCTCATATACACCTCCCACACCGGGACTCGTGCCATCGGCGACCACCAGGGCCTGACGCACGGGCACCGTAGCGTAGAGTCAGCATATCCAATTAACGATTGTCGATCGGAATCCCATGTTCCCCAGAATTGCTGCCTATTATCGGTTTCTCCGCGTGCTTTCGCTGCTGGGAATCGCGCTGTCCTGGACGATGATTCTGGCGATGATGTGGGTCATTCTTGCAGCCCTGTGGCACGGCGATTGGCCGTTAGCAATCATGGCGGCAATCGCCGCCGCGGCGTCACTCCTGCCGGCCATACTGCAACGCAATTACCGCATTGTGATTCCCTGGTTGCTGGAGTTTCTGCTGGTGCTGCAATTGCATCTGCACACGTTTTGGGGCGTGTGGCTCCGGCTCGGTTTTTTGGCGGCATATGCTATTCACTTGAGTGGCAAAGTCCGTTTAACTGGACCGACCCTAGCACTGTTCACGGTGGTCTTCGGTAACGCGGTGGGGGCTTGGTGGGAAATCATCGAGTTTTTGGTGGAAAAGACCCTCCAGAAGAACACTCAATACGGTCTCGACAATACAATGATCGATCTGATCTACAATCTCTTCGGCAGCCTCATCGCGGCGGTGTTGGGCTGGGTGTACCTGAAAGTCGCCCCGCGTAAGGAACGACAACAACTGGCTGAGCCGCTAGCCGCCGCTATGACCCCACTGCATTCCGGCGACATTCATGAGAGCGGAGAATACGCCCGCGCACCCAGCACATTGGGAACTTCACTTGACATCGGGTAGGGTACGATGGTCGACAACAGAGTATCAAGCCTTCTCGGAGTCTGTTATCCGCGGTAGTAGCAGGGTTAGCGTTTTCTAGGCCCTTACGGCCATTTTTTCGGTCAAACCAGGAGTCTCCCATGTCTGAAATGATGAAGTGTTTCGTGATGCACGGCATCGGCAAGGTCGGCGTTATGGACAAGCATATCCCACGCCCGGGACCGAGCGACGCCATCATCCGTACGACCGCCGCGCTCATTTGCACCTCCGACACCCACACCGTGGCGGGTGCAATCGGCGACCGCCAGAGTTTGACTCTCGGGCACGAGGCCGTCGGAGTGATCCACGAGCTGGGCGAACTCGCGGCCGCTAGTGGTCTGTTCAAGGTCGGCCAGCGTGTGGCGGTCAGCGCCATCACGCCGTGCTACGCATGCGACAATTGCCAGCGCGGCTATCCCAGCCAGTGCGGCGGGATGCTCGGCGGGTGGAAGTTCGCCAACCTCAAGGATGGCAGCTTCGCCGAGTATTTCCATGTCAACAACGCGGTGGCGAATCTCGCGCCGATACCCGACGGCCTCACCGACGAGCAAGCTGCGTATTGCTGCGACATGCTCTCCACTGGGTTTGTCGCGGCCGAGTTCGCGAACATTCCCATCGGCGGCAGCGTGGCGGTGTTCTCGCAAGGGCCGGTGGGAATGATGGCGACGGCCGGAGCTCGCCTCCGCGGTGCCGGGCTGGTCATCGGGGTTGAGTCCGTGCCAAACCGCGTCGCTCTGGCGTTGAAGTACGGCTGCGACGTGGTCGTGGACTTCACCAAGGAAGACCCCGTCGATGCGATCCTGAAACTCACGGGGGGCAAGGGCGTGGATTCGTCGATTGAGGCCCTGGGCTCGGCGCGAACGTTCGCCTCGTGCGTGAGTGTCACGCGTCCGGGCGGGACCATCTCCAACGTCGGCTATCACGGTGATGGTGATAGTGTGCCGATCCCGCGACTGGACTGGGGCGTGGGCATGAGCGACAAGACGATCCGAACGGCGTTGTGCCCCGGTGGCTCGGAGCGGATGGGCCGCTTGATGCGATTGATCGAAACGGGGCGAGTCGATCCCCGTTCGCTGACAACGCACCGATTTCCATTTAAGGACATCGAGAAAGCGTTCAGGATGATGCAGACCAAAGAGGACGGAATGATCAAACCGCTAATCTCGTTTGCCTAGCTCGATCCACTCGGCCTTGGTCGGGTCGGGTGGTCGTGATGCTGTTCGCTCTTCAGGTCTTCGCCTACATTAAGGACATGTTCACGACAGCTCAGCAATTGCGCAGTGCTTGGCACACCGTTATCGTGGGCGGATTGACGGCAACCGCCGCATTCGCGATTTCCAAGGCAATCGGGTATACAAGTACACCAACAAGCGGTCCTGACAGAGAAAGGCACGATTTATGTCCGTAAAAATAGGGGTGTGGATTGACCATAAGCAGGCCATTTTGGTCCTGGTCACAAACACGGGCAAGGAAATCAAGAAGATTGCCTCGGGCATCGAAAAACCTGTTCGGTCTGTCTTTGTGGCGGAGGATACGCTGGAGCGAAAGTCCGACAGCCAGCTCAAGAATTTCTATGACGAAGTAATTGCTTGTCTCCAAGGAGCAGAAGCACTTCTGATCCTCGGCCCCGGTGAAGCCAAAGGCGAGTTCCACAAGCGTCTCAAGAGCAAAAAACTCCGCGACCTCATCGTCGAACTGGAGAGGGCTGACCAAATGACAGATCGCCAGCTTGCGGCGAAAGTGGCCGAGCATTTCGCTACGATCCCCGCCAAGAACTCCGTTTCACCGAAGAAGACGGCCAAGATGAAGACGGCGAGAACCAATTCAGAAAAGCCCACGAAAAAGGTGGGAAAGTAATTCATGCGGTACGGAGTGAGTTCGTTGACTCATCGCATGTAGCGTTGGTGCAGGATGATGGTCACTTCGCCGCTTCCGCCCGCACGGCTTTGATCCACTCAACTTCCAACTGCCCGGCCTTCTTGTCACCCAGCAGGAAGCCCAGGCCGTTTACCCTGTCCAATAAGGTGGCTCGGAGTGGAGGGGCCGCCTGCTGCGCCTGATCGAGATGGGGCGTGTCGAACCGCTGATCTCGTTTGCCTAGCTTCTCAGAAGGAAAAGTGGACCAATGTCGAAGCTGATGGGATTCTGGACCGGCAGCAGGATGGTGATGATCGCCGGCGTTACGCTGATGGGGATCGCGCTGCATCTGATCCTCCGCTTCGGCGTGCACAGCGAAGTTCGGGCGTACCAAATCCCGCTGTGGATCGTGCTGGCATTCGGGGGTTTTCCTCTCCTCTTCGAACTGCTGACAAAGGTGGTAAAGCTCCAGTTCGGCTCCGACCTGCTGGCCGGCATTTCGATCGTGACCGCCATCGTCCTAGGCGAGTATCTGGCGGGCGCGCTCGTCGTCCTCATGCTCTCGGGCGGAGAAGCCGTGGAGAGCTACGCCGTCCGCAGCGCCTCATCGGTCCTTCGCGCGCTCGCTAGGCGAATGCCGTCGCTGGCCCATCGGCGTCAAGACGGGCAAATGGTGGATGTGCCCCTCATCGAGGTGGCTATCGGCGATACGCTGGTCATCTTCCCGCACGACATTTGCCCGGTAGACGGTATCGTCACCGAGGGTCGTGGGATTATGGACGAGTCGTTCCTGACCGGCGAACCGTTCCAGAGGTCCAAGACGCCTGGTTCGGAGGTGATCTCCGGGGCGATTAACGGCGAATCCGCCCTTACGATCCGAGCGACCCGCCCAGCCGCCGACTCCCGCTATGCAAAGATCATGCAGGTCATGCGATCCGCCGAGCAGAACCGCCCGAGGATGCGTCGGCTGGGCGACAAACTTGGTGCGTTTTACACTCCGCTGGCGGTGCTGATTGCGCTGGTCGCATGGGGGATCAGCGGGGAATCAAGCCGCTTTCTGGCCGTGCTTGTTGTCGCCACGCCTTGCCCGCTCCTGATTGCGATTCCCGTCGCCATCATTGGCGCGATCTCCCTGTGCGCCCGCCGCGGCATCATCGTGAAGAACCCGGTCGTGCTCGAAACCATAGCGACCTGCCGCACCGCGATTTTCGATAAGACGGGCACGCTCACTTACGGCCGACCTCGCCTCACCGATCAAATCGTGGTACCAGGCACCGACGCGGCTCACGTCCTGGGCCTGGTTGCGAGTCTGGAGCGCTACTCGAAGCACCCACTGGCTCATGCAGTCCTTGCGTCGGCCAAGGCCGCGGGCATATCGCTCCACGAGGTGACCGAGATCAGCGAACCGCCCGGCCAGGGCATGCGTGGCACCGTCGGTGGCCATACGGTGCGGATCACCAGCCGAGGCGCGCTCGCTAAGGCTCCCGTCCAAGGCGTTGACCAGATCCCTGTCCATGCCGGAGGCCTCGAATGCTTCGTAGTCATCGACGACCGCTATGCGGCGGCCTACCGATTCCGTGACGCGCCCCGCGTCGAGGGCGTTTCCTTCATCAAGCACCTGAATCCCCGGCACAGCTTCAGTCGCCTCATGATCGTTTCAGGGGATCGCGAGTCCGAGGTGCGCTACCTCGCGGAGCAGGTCGGCATCAGCGAGGTCTATGCCGAGAAGACGCCCGAAGAGAAAGTGACGATCGTCCGCGCGGAGACGCTCAAGGCAAGGACGCTGTACGTGGGGGACGGCATCAACGACGCCCCGGCGCTCATGTCCGCGACCGTCGGCATCGCGATAGGGCAAAACAGCGATATCACCACCGAGTCCGCTGGCGTCGTGATCATGGACAGCTCGCTGGAAAAGGTCGACGAGTTCATGCACATCAGTCGGCGCATGCGACGGATTATTCTCCAGAGCGCCATCGGCGGCATGGCCCTAAGTGTGATCGGGATGGTCTTTGCCAGCGTCGGCCTCTTGTCGCCTGTGGCGGGCGCGCTAAGCCAGGAGATCATCGACGTCTTCGCGATTTTCAACGCCTTGCGAGCGGCAATCCGTCCGAGGGAACTCTCTGATTTCGGACCCGTGAGGGGTACGGACCCATCCGCAGCGACTCCACCTTCACCCAAGCCATGACTCATGGAGCCTGGATGATGAAACTACTGAACGTTGGCGGGGTGGCGTGAGGAGCTTCCTCAGCCGCTCGTGCACGGCGACTATCGGAAGACACCGGCATCATCCGGAACTCCCGTTGGGGATGGAGCACCGATGGAAACGAGTAGTCCTACTTCCACCCTCGCCTTCCGCATTCACGGAATGGACTGCGCCGAGGAAGTGGCCGTTCTCAATCGCGAGGTCGGCCCGCTCGTTGGAGGCGAGTCGTACCTGGCGTTCGACATCCTGAATGGCAAGATGATAGTGACGTCCGAAACTCAGATATCACCGTCCGTGATTCAGCAGGCTGTGGCCCGGACTGGGATGCGCGCTGAGCCGTGGGAATCCGATAAGAGTGCCCTGTCCGGAGCGGGATACTGGGAACGCAACTCTCGCACCGCTCTCACGGCTTTAAGTGGGGCCAGTCTTGCTGCCGCTGCGATGCTTCACGGACTTTTGTCGGACTGGCCGTCGGCGTTCGGGCTCGGGCTGGAGGAAAGCAGAGCCCCGTGGGCAGTGCTAATCCTATACGCCGTCGGTACTCTCGCCGGGGTCGGGACGGTATTGCCCAAAGCCTGGCTTGCCGCGAAGCGCTTTCGTCCGGATATGAACTTGCTGATGGTCGTCGCCGTGGCCGGAGCAATCGGCATCGGCGAATGTATGGAAGCCGCAACAGTCGCTTCCTCTTCGCTGTGTCCCTAACGTTAGAGGCGTGGAGGTTCGGCCGAGCCCGTCGAGCTGTGGCCGCGCTCTTGGATTTGGCACCGCCCACTGCCCATTTACGTCTCGAAGGTGGACGAGAGGAGATCGTTCCGATTGCCAACGTGCCGGTGGGGAGGCAATTCGTGGTCCGACCGGGAGACCGTATTCCACTGGACGGACGAGTGGTGGAGGGGACGAGTGTGGTCGATCAAGCCCCCATTACCGGCGAGAGTGTGCCCGTTTCAAAAGCAATCGGCGACACAGTGTATGCTGGGACGATCAATGGAGACGGGGCACTGGTCGTGGAAGCGACTAAAGAAGCGGCAGACACGACTCTGGCACGCATCACCAGAATGGTCGGCGAAGCTCAGTCGCGTCGGGCACCCTCCGAGCAATGGGTCGAATCATTTGCAAAGTATTACACCCCGGCTGTGATGGCGATTGCCATTCTGCTACTGTTGGTTCCCCCGCTTCTTCTCGGCTCGACTTGGGCCGACTCGGTCTACAGGGCATTGGTCCTTCTGGTAATCGCCTGCCCGTGCGCTCTGGTCATCTCCACTCCGGTAAGCATCGTCGCGGCCTTGGCGGCTGCGGCTCGGAATGGAGTCTTGATCAAGGGCGGGGTCTATGTCGAAAGCCCCGCCCGCATTCAAGCGATCGCATTCGACAAGACCGGCACGTTAACATCAGGTAAGCCGCTCGTGGTTGAAGTCGTCCCTCTGGCCGGCCATACGCAGGCCGAGTTGGTGGAACGGGCTGCGGCCCTGGAATCCAACAGTTCCCACCCCCTCGCCCACGCAATCATGGCTTACGCCAAGGAACGAGGTGTGGTGGTTCAGCCAGCCGAGGACTTCAAGATCACTCAGGGTAAAGGTGCATCCGGACGGTTCAACGGGGAAATGTACTGGCTCGGTTCGCACCGATATTTGGAGGAGCGGGGTCAGGAAACTCCGGACGCCCACGAAAAACTGGAGAGCATGTCCGCCGCCGGCCGAACCGTCGTTGTGATTGGCAACGATCGTCACGTCTGCGGGTTCATCGCCCTCGCCGACACGGTGAAGCCCAATGCAAAACAGGCGATGGCCGACCTGCGTGCTCTGGGCATTCAGCACCTCGTCATGCTCACGGGGGACAACCGAGGGACGGCCGATGCCATTGCATCGCAAGTTGGAGTTGACGAAATCCTGGCCGAGCTATTGCCAGAAGACAAAGTCAAGAAGGTCGAGGAACTCGTCGCTCGTTACGGAAGGGTAGCGATGCTCGGCGATGGCGTGAACGACGCGCCGGCTCTGGCACGAGCGACCATCGGCGTTGCGATGGGGGCCACGGGCTCGGACGCCGCCATCGAAACGGCAGACGTGGCCCTCATGTCGGATGACTTGGCCAAGCTGCCTTGGTTGATTCGCCACTCCCGGCGGACACTCCGAGTGATTCGTCAAAACATCGTTTTCGCCGTCGCGGTGAAGGCCGCCTTTGTCGGACTGACGTTCGCTGGGTATTCGTCCATGTGGGCGGCCATTGCTGCGGACACGGGGGCTTCTCTTCTAGTTGTCGCCAACGGATTGCGGCTGCTTCGTGAGTAGGGCCATCAAACTGCTGTGAATGCCAAATACTTCGATCGGGAAGACAAAAGTTCCAGGAATGACACTCCTATTGTTCCACGGCTGGCATTCGGCTCCCGGCGGCGTCAATCCCACGTTCCTCGCTCAATACGGCCAGCCGACCACGGAGCCACGGCAGCCGCCCCCCACGAAGGGCGAGATCGAGGAGTTGCTGGCGGTCAATCCTCAGAATGGGATCGAGATCATGTTGCCGGGGCATTGAGACTCTTGCATGAGAGAGACCAGTGTCCTACGACCAGAAGTTCGGCCTATCTACTGGCTCGGCAACACGATGGTCAGCAGCAACGAGCCATTTTCGATCCCACGCAGCGAGTGGGGTTCGCCGGTCGGAAGGTAAAGTAGTTGCCCAGCCTCTAGTTCGTGTGTCTTTCCGCAGGCTGTGAAAGCGATTTTCCCCTCCAGGCATTGCACGGTGATGTCGCCCTTCGCCTTATGCGTGGGAATCTCCTTTCCGGCTGGGACGACCATGCGGATCACCTCGATGGTCTTGGTCTTCACCAGCGTCCTCGTCGCCGTCGTCGCCAGGGCTGCTCCTAGCGAACGCACATTCACGATTTCCCCAGGATTTGCGTGCGGAATTGACATGGCGGTATCTCCTTGTTGTAAGAACGGGCGTTGAACTTTTGGCATGGCAAAGGGATGACGTTGGTTACGAGACAGGCTTCGGCTCTCTCGCCTGGGAATCGTCGTTGGCTCCACTCTTCAGTGAGTGTCCCGTTTTGAGCCCGGCCACGAACCACACCAGGGCGACGGCTCCCAGGGCGAAGATCGTATCACCCGGCACACGTAGCCAGCGAAGTGTCTGCATGAGATCTGTGTGCATGAATTCCGGACTGCGAGCGTACCAGTAGCCTTTCTCCACCGAAGCCCAGGTCTGCATCAACCCGACCGGCAAAAGGCTCAGAACGCACATCGCCATCAGGCCGATGTTCATCGCCCAAAAGGAGAACTTGACCATCCCTTCCTTCCACACGAGGCCCGGCAAAATGGCTCGCAGACACATCAACATTAAACCGATGCCGAGCATCCCGTAAACACCGAAAAGGGCGGCGTGGGCGTGAAGCGGGGTCGTGTTCAAACCCTGCATGTAGTAAAGGGCAATGGGCGGGTTAATCATGAACCCGAACAGTCCGGCCCCGATCATGTTCCAGAAGGCCGTTGCGACGAAGAAGTAGATCGGCCACTTGTACTTGCGCACCCACGGAGTCGCATTCGACATCCGTAGGTCTTCCAGGGCCGGATATGCGACGAGAATGAGCGGCACGACTTCCAGGGCGCTGAATACGGAACCCCAGGCCAGCGCCACGGTGGGTGTTCCCGAAAAGTACAGATGGTGTAGCGTGCCGATTATCCCACCGGCCAGAAAGATCGTGGCTGAGAGCAAAGAAGCTTGTGCAGCCAACCGGGGCGTAACGAGGTTCAGCCGGTAAAAGAAGAAGGCGATTACGGTGGTCGCAAAGACCTCGAAGAACCCTTCGACCCACAGGTGAATCACCCACCAACGCCAGTATTCCACGATTGTCAGATGGGTGTGTTGGCCCCACGTCAGGCCCGCTCCGTAAAAGAGGCCGATGGCGGTCGAGGCCATCAAGAAAATCAGAAGCAGGTGCCTTTGCTCGCCGGGCTTTTTCAGGGCCGGAATGACCACTCGCACCACGAGAAACAGCCAGAGCAACAAGCCGCTAAAGAGTCCGATCTGCCAAGCTCGGCCCAGATCGATGTACTCGTATCCCTGGTGGCCGAAGTAGAAGGAAGCGATTGGAGACAGGTGGTGCTGGACGCTCAACCATTGCCCGGCCATCGACCCGACCACGACCACTAGCAAGGCGACAAAGAGGAGATTGACGCCGAGCTTCTGGCCCCTGGGTTCCGATCCGCTCACCAGCGGCCCGATGAAGAGGCCAGCGGCAAGCCACGCCGTCGCTATCCAAAGCACGCCGAGTTGCAGATGCCACGTTCGAGTCACGCTATACGGTAGCCACTTCGACAGAGGGATGCCGTAGAAGCCATCGCCCTCGACACCGTAATGAGCGGTGATGACGCCCAGCAAGATTTGCACGAGGATCATGGCCGACACGAGCCAAAAATACTTCACCGTCGCTTGTTGCGACGGCGTGGCCTTCCAGCCGAGAATTGGGTCGGTTTCGGGGACTGGCTCCGTGGGGCGTTCTTTTCTTTGCGAGGCGTACCAACACACCATCGCTGCGATTCCGGCGAGCAGCACGATGATGCTCACGCCGGTCCAGACCACGGCCTCGCCAGTGGGCCGGTTGCTGACCAGCGGCTCGTGCGGCCAGTTGCTTGTGTAGGTAAGCTCGGCTCCGGGACGCTTGGTGGACGCCGCCCACGAGGTCCAGAAGAAGAATGCAACCAACTGGCGAAGTTTTTCGGGGTCACTCTGCGCCCCTTTGGGAATGGCATAATTGGTGTTGCCGTTGCCGAACACATCAGAGTAATGCCGCAGGTTTGCCTCAAACGCCCTCGCCCGCACCGGGTCCACCGTGATCGTCTGCGTGGCGGGATCGAAGGTGTTCGTTCGCATCAGGAGTTCGAGGCGATTCTGTAGCTGGGCTTGCTGTTCCGGCTCGATCTGGTCGAATTCTTTCTGGAAGCTCGTGTTCGCCCACTCGTTGAGGATGAAGACGCATTCCCGGTGCAGCCAGTCCGCCGACCAGTCCGGTGCGACGTAACTGCCGTGGCCCCAAATCGAACCGACCTCCATGCCGCCCATCGCCTGCCAGACGTTTTGCCCTTTGCCGATGTCCCCGCCCGGAATGACCATCTTGCCGTCCGTAGTGACGACCTGATCGGGAAGGGGCGGGGCCTCTTGATAGATGCGAGTTCCGACCCATCCGAGGACCGTGAAGGAGAAGAGAAGGACGGCTGCGAAGGCAACCCAGAGTTTTTTCATATCCTGTTGCTCCTCGATAACCAGCCAAACGGAGTGGCAAGGCTCCTGGGCGGGAAAACCGACCGAACACATCAACCGTCCAGTCTCAAGTCAGACTATGTCAAAAACACTGGTTGACATGTCGGAACATTCCGATATATTTGAGTGAAAGAGGACGAGGATGGCTATCAAGACGAAATCCGTTAGTCGGCCCAAGCTCACGCCGCTGGAAGCCCTGGCGCAAGCGGCAGAATGCCTCAAGACGCTGGCCCATCCTCATCGGCTTCGGATAGTGCAAATGCTCCTCCAGGGTCGCTACACGGTCGGCGAGCTGGCCGAGGCGTGCGAAATCCCCAGCCACATGGCCTCCGAACATCTGCGGCTGATGCAGAGGTGCGGGTTCTTAAAGAGCCAGAAAGAGGGACGGAAGGCTTACTACCAGATCGCCGAACGGCATCTGGCGAGCATCATGACCTGCATCGAGGCTCGGTTTGGAAGTGGCAAGGACTGAGTTTCTTGCTCATAAATATCGTAACATCGGGATACTTCAACAAATGAATACTGTCTTAAAGGGAGGCAAAACGATGGAAGTCCTCATGCCTTTGGGCTTCTTGGTGGTGTGGATCATCCTTCAAGCGTGGATACTGCCTCGCTTTGGGGTGAAGACCTGAATGAGCGGAGCCTGCGAGCCGAGTTCGGCTCCAAGACTTGCGAAAGAACACAAGCAACCTGACACGGCTAACGTGTCCAACAACCGAGATTCGGGTAACGAAAGGTAATCCTCATGACGATCACTGCGATCAACCCACAGGGTTTTGCGAAACTCTGCAACGAAGGCAAGAAGATCGACCTCATCGACGTGCGCACGCCCGTCGAATATCGGGAGGTCCACGTCGAAATCGCAAGGAACGTCCCGTTGGATCAACTCGATGCGGCATCGCTGATGCAGGCTCGCAACGGCACGGCCAGCGAGCCACTGTACCTCATCTGTCGATCTGGAAGCCGAGGCCATCAGGCGTGCGAGAAGTTCCTCAAGGCGGGCTTCTCGAACGTGCTCAACATCGAGGGCGGCACGCTGGCTTGCGTGGAAGCTGGTCTTCCGGTCGTCCGTGGCAAGAAGGCCGTCTCCCTGGAGCGACAAGTCCGCATCGCAGCAGGGTCGCTCGTTGTGTTGGGAGCGATACTTGGCTGGTTCATCCATCCGGCACTCATCGGGCTCTCGGCTTTCGTAGGAGCCGGTCTGCTATTCGCCGGAATCACTGATACCTGCGGGATGGGCATGATCTTGGCCCGAATGCCGTGGAACCAGTGCAGTCCATCCACAACTTCAGGTTGCGCCCGCTGAAGGCTTTCACGCTTTAACCAAAGGGATCTCGATCATGAAGTTGCTCATCGTCGGTGGCGTGGCTGGTGGAGCTTCCGCTGCCGCTCGTGCCCGTCGCCTGTCGGAAGACGCTCACATTGTTCTCTTTGAACGGGGACCGGATGTGTCGTTTGCCAACTGCGGTCTGCCGTACTATATCGGCGGCGAGATCGCCGAGCGGGAGAAACTGCTCGTCACCACGCCTGAGCGGTTGCATTCCCGGTTCAAGCTCGACGTGCGAACCCGGTCGTCGGTCGAGGCCATCGACCGCACGGCCAAGAAGGTTCTTGTCCGTGATCTCGCTTTGGGACGGGAATACGAGGAAACCTACGACAAGCTGATCCTCGCAACAGGGGCGGCTCCCTTTCGCCCTCCGATTCCCGGCATTGATTTGCCTGGCGTGTTTACGTTGCGGAACTTGCAAGACACCGACCGGATCAAGGAGCGGGTAGACCGGGGCGTGAAGCAGGCCGTTCTGCTTGGCGGCGGCTTCATCAGTCTGGAAGTTGCAGAGAATTTCGTCCGCCGTGGCATTTCGACCACGGTGGTCGAGAAGAATGAGCAGATTCTTACGCCATTCGACAAGGAGATGACCACTCCCATCGTTCAGGAGTTGGCGGACAAAGGCGTCACGCTGCTACTCGGACAGTCTTCCGAAGCGATAGAGCAGACTGCCGAGGGCTTGGTCGTCTGCTTGACTTCCGGTCAACGGCTTCCCGCTCAACTGGTCATCTTCGGGGTCGGTGTCCGCCCGGAAAACAAGCTGGCGATCGAAGCGAAGCTGGAAGTCGGGCCTCGTGGCGGCATTCGTGTGAACGAACACCTGCAAACCAGCGACCCGGACATCTATGCGGTAGGAGACGCCATCGAGGTCAAAGACGTTGTTTCCGGCGAACAAACTCAAGTACCGCTCGCTGGACCAGCCAACCGTCAGGGAAGGATCGCTGCTGACAACGTGTTCGGTCGTTCGGCTACGTACCGGGGGACGCAGGGAACCGCTATCCTCGGATTCTTCGACCGCACGGTGGGGATGACCGGGGCTTCTGAAAAAGCTCTGCGACGAGCCAATCGGCCCTTTCGCAAGGTCTACATTCACCCGACTCATCACGCCGGATACTACCCCGGTGCGGAAGCGATGACACTCAAGCTCCTGTTCGACCCGACAACGGGCCGGGTGCTGGGAGCGCAAGCTGTGGGCGGGGCCGGTGTTGACAAGCGGATCGACGTGCTGGCCGTGGCCATCCAGGCTGGTATGACCGTGTTCGATCTGGAAGAAATGGAACTCGCCTACGCACCACAGTACGGATCGGCCAAAGACCCGATCAACATGGCGGGCTTCGTGGCGGGCGGGTTGTTGCGAGAAGAACATCCTCAAGTCGATGTCGAGGCGGTATTGGCGGCTCCTGCTGGCGAACGAGCGTTTCTGTTGGACGTTCGCACGCCGCAGGAATTTACTTCCGGCCATATTCCCGGAGCCGTGAACATTCCGGTAGACGATCTTCGGTCCCGCCTGGACGAACTGTCCCCTGATCGAACGATTGCCGCCTATTGTCAGGTGGGGCAGCGAGGATACCTGGCAACCAGAATTCTGCAACAGAAGGGGTTCTCGGCGTCGAACATCAGCGGTGGCTACAAGACGTACAAACTCTTTCACCCATCCGCATGAAGCGCTCTGCGGCAAGAACTGAAGCTCGTAACGCAATGAAAAAAAATACCCATGCCGCAAACACCCCACGTCGAAAAGCACTTCACCGCCTCGGAGTATGTCCGGGACATCGTGATCGGGATGTCGGACGGCCTCACCGTTCACCTCGCTCTGGCGGCAGGATTGTCAGGGGCCGCAGATTCGACCGCCATCATCATCACGGCGGGACTGGCATCCCGCGACGATACCCGTATCGCCCGCGGACCTGACGGCCACGATCTACCATGCGCTCGGGATTGACCCGCGAACCGAAGTCCGCGATTCCCTGGGTCGGCCACTCACGCTCTCCGATGGCCGACCGTTAGGCGAGTCGTTCTAAAATAGGCACGCATAAGCGCGTCTTGCTCTTCAAGCCTCGCTCGCAAAAGGAGTATTGAGTATTGTAAGGCTGGTGCAATTTCGCCCGCGTAGTCGGTTCGCTCAATGCCCGCCGACGAGATCATCGGCAGCGCGGCAATCGGTGGTGTGGCAACTGGGGTCATTGCGTCCGTGATTCCATCCGAATCAGGAGTCGGAGGTGACTTGCAAGATCAAAGCGAAACGTGACGTGATTATGCGAGAATTTGAGGAAATCAGCATAGCGGGTGGGCGACGCAAACTCGATCGGATTCTGCGCGAACTGTTGAGAGCGATTCAGGACGTCGGAGTGCTTGACAACCGAATCCACGAATGGCGACCGTCCTCGGAAGAAGATGGTCGCGATTCGTTGAAACGATTATCGCATGCTTTTCCCGCAAAAAGCCAGATCGTGTGAGGATTCGCGGCTACCTTGAGCTGGCTCCAGGGTCCAGCGATTCGCCGCAATAACGATCGCTAACCGGTTTGTTCCAGGTTCGAGTCCGGGTCGGGGAGTTTCTGGTCTCAGCTCGATTCAATTCTGGATTTGGTCCCGAACAGCGTCGAAGGTCGTTCATGACGTATTCACCAGACTTGATCTAGTCGATGATCCCAAGGGCCTTGATTCGTGAGGCCAGCGTGGTGGCTTTCATTCCCAGCAATTCCGCCGCCCCTCCCGAGCCAGACACCTTGCCCCTCGCTGCCTTCAGGGCCGCTCGGATGTTGTCCGCCTCAAATTTCCTCAACTCGGCGTCGGTCAATACCCGGCTCGTCACGGGTGCTGGCGTTGGCGTGACTCGGATGGGTGCAGGCGATGCGGTCGGCAACTCGATGGCCAGTCGTCCGCCCTCTGCGGTTAAGACCGCCCGTTCGATCACGTGTTGGAGTTCGCGCACGTTTCCCGGCCAGGAGTACCTCTGAAGCGTCTGGACATTCGCCAGCGTCAGCCGTGATCTCGGCCGGCCAAGTTTCCGCGACAACAAGTTCAAGAAGTGTTCGGCCAGTAGGGGAATGTCCTCGGGCCGCTTTCGCAGCGGCGGCAGTTCGACCGGAAACACGCTCAGTCGGTAGTAGAGATCTTGACGAAACCGTCCTGCCTCGGCCTCCGTTTTCAGGTCGCGGTTGGTCGCCGCGACGATCCGCACATCCACTTTGCGAGTCCTCTCCTCACCGATGCGTTCGAGTTCCCCCTCCTGAAGGACCCGGAGCAGTTTCGCTTGCAGGTCCAGCGGAATCTCCCCGATCTCGTCGAGAAACAGTGTGCCACCGTCGGCCAGTTCGAAACGCCCGACACGGTCTCTCGTCGCACCGGTGAACGACCCCTTC
>Ga0105046_10006481_pt1 | contig 18491 bp, 19 predicted proteins | sample MAT03_FD_78385 | JGI IMG/M metagenome (GOLD analysis project Ga0105046, IMG submission 78385) | Freshwater microbial communities from Lake Fryxell liftoff mats and glacier meltwater in Antarctica - MAT-03 (megahit assembly) | ecosystem: Environmental > Aquatic > Freshwater > Ice > Liftoff...
CTACCTCTCCAACCGCGTCTTCGACAACTTCGAAGCCATCATCGACGCCGCCTGCGACGCATGGCGAAAACTCATCGCCCAGCCGCAGCAGATCACATCAATCGGAATGCGGACCTGGGCGCACGAGGGTCATTTGTGAAGGCCGTTGGTGTTAACGAGCACGCCACAATCATATTCAACACATCTTCACCATCGGAAATGCTCGATTGGCTGTTGGAGGATTTCGGTCTGGATCATGTGGCCGCTGGCCATGTGATGGCGATGTTCGTGCGCTACGTGGCCAATGTCTTCAACCCAGCCTATTCCGACGCCAGCCGCATCCTCAAGAGCGCCCTGCCGAAGGGCGTGAAGACAGCGCGGGGCGTCAGCCGAGCAATCGCACATGAACAGGCGAGCGGAGCCTCACCGACCAAAATCATGAACACCGACATGCCTGCCTGAATGACCCGTTCATGCGCACAAGCGAGCCCGATTTCACATCCATCGCGGCGAACAGCGTCGTCGGGCTGTCCTGCGTGTAATCATGGGTCAGGGCGAGACAGGTCAGGGTGGCTGCGTCACTGTACCCGGGCTCAGCGAGGTTCGGGGCGACCTTGCGCGCAGATGCATGCTCGACACCGGCGCGTTCGAACAGACCGTGGTGGCGGTGCCGCAGCGCCCCGAAGGGGCCGAAGTGCCGATCGTCAACAAGTTCAGCAGGCGCGGGGCCGGGTGCAGGGGCCTTCTCCACCCTGACCGCCAAGGCACTGGATCGCAGCCTTCCGGTCCTGCTCGGCGTCAACTGACTTAACCTCGCCTCCTTCCTGGCCGTCGCCGGGGCGGATGTGACCGCCTTGCCCGCAGATGCGATCTCTGTCGCGCAATGGTGCAAGGCGATGATCGCGGCGAAGGCCATCTCGGGCGTCTAGGGCGCCGCTGCGGGCGCGCCAAGCAGAACGCTGCGCACTGTTGTGCCGTAGAGGTCGTATTTGCCCGTGTGGTATTCGGCGCGGGTGCGGGCGAGGTCGCCATCGAAGCGCGGGTCCTGCGGCCGCTCGTGGCTGTTGATGAAGTAGGCGACATCCCACGCCTCCTGATCGGTCAGCAGGTTCTGCCGCCCGTAGGGCATGTTACGCTTGATGAACCCCGCGGCTGTCGCCGGATCATGCATGCCGGCACCCTGGTGTGGATCGGACGCAGTCGCCCGAAGGACAGCGGGGCAGCCGTCAGAAACTCCGGCGCCCAGAGCTTGATCGCGAGCACGATCCCGTACAGCGACGCAATGATCAGCCAGACCGCGCCGCCCAGAATTGTAACGTGAATCAGGCGAATGGTGCGGCCTGCGGCACGAGCATATGCTGCCGTCGTGTCCATCTGGCCCCCCCGAACGCCCCACGTCTGTTATTGTGTAGCGGGGCGCTGGCCATTGTGGCAACTGCGGGGTTCCGCGTACAGGGAAAATACCTAGATTAAACCAGCAGGCGGATGACAGGCTGCCGGCGCTGGCCCATCAGGTGGCCTCCTTCGCCTATGGCCTGTAGGTGCCGAAGCTCCAGACGTTGCCCTCGGGGTCCGCGCAGATGAAATCCCGGCTGCCATGGTCGCGCTCGACCAGGTCCTCGAGAATCCGCGCCCCCGCCGCCTCGGCCCGGGCGTAGATCGCGTCGACGTCGGATACCGCGACATAGGTCGATTTGCCGCCGGGGTCGCCGGGTGCGCCGACCATCTTGCCATAGGCGTCGTCGCGCACGTCGCCGAGCATGATCTTGGCGCCGCCAAGGCTCAGTTCGGCATGGTTCACCTTGCCGCCGTCGCCATACTTGGCATCGACCTGGAAGCCGAATGCTCTTTCCAGCCAGTCGATCATTGTCTCCGCGTCGCGGTATCGGAATGTCGGATAGATGGTGGCTGTGGTCATCGAACTCTCCTCTTGCTCGGTCGATGCCGATGTTCTGGCACAACCGCACTTCCGCCGATTGAAGAAAAGTTACCTTCCGGCCCAGGCAGCGGGAGCCGCGCCCGCAAGCTCCCGGAACTCGCGCGTCATGTGCGCCTGGTCGGCATAACCGCAGTCGGCCGCGATGCCCGCCCAGCCCGTCTGACCGGTTCGCCACGCATCGATTGCGCTGTTCAGCCGTGCAATGCGCGCCACCGATTTTGGCCCGAGCCCAATCTCGCTGGCGAAGCGTTTTGCCAGGTGCTTGCGGCTCCAGCCGAGCCTTTCGGCGATGGAGGCAATGCGCACCCGTCCGCCGCTGGCTGCGATGCGATTGTAGGCCCAGACCACCTCCGACGATCGCACATCTGCCTTGCCGATGCGTGCGAGCAGAACGCGCTCCGCGATGTCGAACCGCTGCTCCCAATCCGCGGCATTGCCCAGCCCTTCGCGCAGCTTATGTCCCTCCGCCCCAAGCGCGTCGTCGAGCGCCACCATCCGCTCGGCAAGTTCGCTAAGGGGCAGGCCGAAGAACCGCCTCGCGCCGAGCGGCGTGAAGTTGATCTGCAGGCAATTGGACGCGCCGAAGGAATCGATCGTCACCGGCCCCGCGAACAGTCCGGACGCAAAGCTGCCGAAACGATCGTTGTCGCCGGGCTCGTGGCCGAGCCCGATCGCGAAAGGCTCGCCGAAGCTGATGACCAGGGGAATGTCCAGCGATGCAGGCTCGACCTGCCGGAAGTGCCCGCGTCCGGTCTCGCTGTAGCCGACGATTCTGGAAACCTGCCCTGCCATTTCGGGCCGGAGTTTCCGCGCCTTCAGCTCGAAAGACGAGGGTTCGCCGGGATTTTCATCGCTTTCAGCCATCGGAACTGCTCCTTGGTGGAGGATAGCAGCCGTTCGCAATCGACGCAAAAAAAGCGTCCTGCCGGGGGCCGGACGCTTCCGGTGCCTGAGTCCCCGAGCACAGGGGCTCAGCTCATGATTCACCCGTCAATTTTATCAGTGATCGCTTAAACGCCAAGCATGATCCGCAGAGGATTGGCCGGATCGATCAGCAGTCGCCCGGCCACGGCGATGCAAATCACCACAAGCAGCGGCTTTATCAGCCGCGCGCCGTTCTTCATGGCGAGGCCCGAGCCGAGCCTTGCGCCGGCAAACTGCGCCACGCCCATCACCAACCCTACCTTCCACGACACCATGCCGACCGCCGCGAAGGCCGCCAGCCCGCCGAGGTTGGTCGCGAAGTTGATGAATTTCGTATGCGCCGTGGCCTTCAGCACGCCGTAGCCGGCGAGGGATATGAAGGCCAGCATCAGGAACGAGCCCATGCCCGGCCCGAAGATCCCGTCGTAGAGCCCAATCAGCGGCATGACGATCAGTCCGAACGCCTTCGGGCTGATGCGCTCCGCCCGGTCGACGTCGGTAAGGTTCGGCTTGAACGCGAAGTAGAGGGCTATGGCGATCAGCACGAAGGGCAGGGCGATGCGCAGCGCCGTGCCGGGAATTTTGGTCGCGATCAGCGCGCCCGCCGCGCAGGCAAAGAACGCGAGCACCGCCCACGGCAGTTGCTTCTTCACTTTGACCTGCCCCTTGGAGGCATAGTGCAGGGCCGCCGAGCCTGTGCCGAACATGCCCTGCAGCTTGTTCGTTCCAAGCGTTTCGGCCGGCGAAAATCCGGCGAGCAGCAGGGCCGGCACCGCTATCAGGCCGCCGCCGCCTGCGATCGAATCTACAAAGCCGGCCACGAAGGCAGCGAGCGCAAGCAGCAGGATGACATGGGTCGCGATATCGGACATAAGGCGGACAATACCCGCTGGCCGGAGTGCGTTCAGGCCGCGCCCGTTGATGACGAGGCTTCGACCACAGGCTTGCCAGTTGCGCAAGTCGGATTTCAGGCTAATGATCGAAACAGAACGGGGGTTGTCATGGCTTCAGGAATGCTTGCCCGGATCAGGGAACTCTTCGAAGGCGATCAGGGCGTGCGCAAGGTCGCCGGCGATCCAGTATTGTCGGCTGAGTTGCTCCTGCTGTTCCGAATGATCCTTGCCGACGGTCAGGTCTCCGAAACCGAGATGGCCGTGTTCAAGCGCATCTGCAGGGATTCCTTCGGCATCGGCGAGGAGAGCATGGACGGCGTCGTCGAATATCTTCACGATTTCGGCTACGAGACGACCGGTACGCAGGCCATCGAGATGTTCCGCGGACTGGGCCTTGAGCGCCGCAAGGAACTGGCCCGCCATATGGCCGAGATCGCCAAGGCCGACAGCCAGCTTGCCGAGAACGAAGTGCGCCTGCTTCGCCGCACGCTCGATGTTCTCGGCATCAGTCCGGTGGATGTTGTGAAACCGGCAGGCGAAGGTTAGGCCGCCGCCAGCGACAACTCCACCGCTACCGGCACATGGTCGGACGGCTTTTCCCAGGCGCGCACATGCTTGTCGATCGACGTTGACTTCAGGTGGTCGGCGGCCTCGTGCGACAGCAACAGGTGGTCGATGCGGATACCGTTGTCCTTCTGCCATGCGCCTGCCTGATAGTCCCAGAAGGTGTAGACGCCGCCCGCCTCGGTCGTCGCGCGAACGGCTTCCGTGAAGCCGAGGTTCTTCAGCCGACGGAAAGCAGCCCGAGTCACCGGCTGGAACAGCGCGTCGTTCACCCAGTTTTCCGGGAACCGCGCGTCGATCGGTTCCGGGATGACATTGTAGTCGCCGGCCAGCACCAGCGGTTCCTCAAGCTCCAGCCTTTCGGTCGCCCAGCGCTGCAGCCGTTCCATCCAGGCCAGCTTATAGGGAAATTTGACCGGATCGTCGGCCGGGTTGCCGTTGGGCAGGTAGAGCGAGACGACGCGCAGCGCGCCCTTGTCTGTCGAGAAGACGCCCTCGATGAAGCGCGCATGCTCGTCTGAGGCGTCGCCCGGCAGTCCGCGATTGACCTCGTCGAAGCGCAGCTTCGACAGGATCGCGACGCCGTTGAAGCCCTTCTGGCCGTGCGTCTCGACGTGATAGCCGAGCGCTTCGACCTCCAGGCGGGGGAAACCCTCGTCGACGGTCTTGATCTCCTGCAGGCAGACGATGTCGGGGTTCGCCTCCCGCAGCCAGTGCAGCAGATTGCCGATGCGCGCGCGCACGCCGTTGATGTTCCAGGTCACGATCTTCATGCCGCAAGCGTTAGCATGAAGGTTGACGCGGAATCATCCGAAAAACGGGAGTGTGTGCCTTTCCTGACAGGTCAGACGGAGAAGCTGGTCCCGCAGCCGCAGGAGGCGACGGCGTTCGGGTTCCTGATCTGGAAGGACTGGCCCATCAGGTCGTCGACGAAATCGATCACCGAGCCGCCCATGTAGACCAGCGACAGGTCGTCGATCAGCACGGTCGAGCCGTTCTTCTCGATGGCGACATCATCGTCGTTCCTGGCGTCCGCCAGGTCGAACTTGTAGGAGAAGCCCGAGCAGCCGCCGCCCTCGACCGAGACCCGCAGCGCGATCTTGCCCGGTTCGCCGGCAACGATGGCGGCCACGCGCGTCGCCGCAGCGTCGGTCACGTCTACCTTCATGGTGGTCTTGGAGTCGGCGCCCATCTTGGCGTTACCTTGCTTTCGCGTTCCCATCATAGGTATGAATCGTTAAGGGGCAAGTCAACCGGATCGTCGGCTGATCAACGCTGAGGCATCGCTGGACATATGGAAGAGGCGGGGAAGCTTGGCGACATCGGCTTCGGCTACCGCCCGCGCGCGCTTCATGCCTGCGATCCGGCCGCGTCGCGCGGCCGCCTGCAGCCCGAGCCGGAGAGCCCGACCCGCACGCCGTTCCAGCGCGACCGCGACCGCATCATCCATTCCACCGCCTTCCGCCGCCTCAAGCACAAGACCCAGGTCTTCTTCGCGCATGAGGGCGATCACTACCGCACGCGGCTTACCCACACGATCGAGGTCGCGCAGATCGCGCGTGCCCTGGCGAGGGCGCTGCGCTGCGACGAGGACCTCGCCGAGGCCATCGCGCTGGTCCATGATTTCGGCCACACGCCGTTCGGCCACACCGGCGAGGACGCCCTCAACCTCAAGATGGAGCGCTGGGGCGGCTTCGACCATAACGCCCAGTCGCTCCGCATCGTCACCCGGCTGGAGCGCCGCTACGCCGAGTTCGACGGGCTGAATCTCACCTGGGAGACGCTTGAAGGCCTCGTCAAGCACAACGGCCCGCTGACGGACGCCGCGGGCAGGGGGCTCAAGGGACCCGTCCCACAGGCAATCCGCGACTTTTCGGAGCTGTTCGATCTCTGGCTCGACAGATACGCCAGCCTCGAGGCGCAGTGCGCGGCCATCGCCGACGACATCGCCTACAACACGCATGACATAGACGACGGCCTGCGCGCCGGCCTGCTCACCCTCGACATGCTGGACACGGTCGCGCTGCCCGCCGGCATCCTTTCTGCCGTGCGCGGGCGCTACCCCCATCTCGACCCGGTGCGCACTGGCCATGAGCTGATGCGCCGCCAGATCACCATCATGGTCGAGGACGTGATTGCGACGACCACTGCCAACCTCGCGCGGTTGAAACCGCAATCGGCGGACGACGTTCGCAATGCCGGCGCGACGATGGTCGCCTTCTCGCCTGCGCTCGCCTTGCAGGAGAAAGAGCTGAAGTCCTTCCTCTACAAGAACATGTACCGCGCTGGCGACGTGATGCGCGTGCGTGGCGACGCCGAGCGGGTCGTGGCCGAACTGTTCGATGCCTATTTCGCCGACCCGCGCCTCATGCCGGAGGGCTGGCGCGAGGGTCTCGACCTTGCGACAGACCGCATCAAGGCGCGCGATGTCGCCGATTTCCTGGCCGGCATGACCGACACCTACGCACTCAAGGAGCACCGCCGCCTGTTTGACCATACGCCCGATTTGGGCTAGGGCGCGGCTCGCGGCAGGCTTGATCTCCCCCCTCGTGGGGGAGATGGCCGGCAGGCCAGAGGGGGGCGACACAGAGCGCCCACGTTCCAGAGTTAGCACATGAACATCTTCGCCGACTTCAACGAGCGAGTCATTAAAGCCGTTCAGGGGCTTGATCTGAAAGGCAAAGACGGCGCCGCCCTCGACCTGTCGCGGATCGCTGTCGAGCCGCCGCGCGACGCCAGCCACGGCGACCTCTCCACCAACGCCGCCATGGTGCTGGCCAAGCCGACCGGACAGAACCCGCGCGCGCTTGCCGAGACGCTCGCTGCCGCTCTGCGCGCCGATGGCGATGTGCTCAGCGTCGATGTCGCGGGTCCGGGTTTCGTCAATCTGAAGCTTTCCGACGCCTTCTGGCAGGCACATCTGAAGACCATCCTTGCCGCCGGTGCCAATTACGGCCGCTCCAGGGTCGGCGCCGGCCGGAAGACCAATGTCGAGTATGTCTCAGCCAACCCAACCGGTCCCATGCATGTCGGCCATTGCCGTGGCGCGGTGGTCGGCGACGCGCTCGCCAACCTGCTCGCCTTCGCTGGCTACGATGTGACCAAGGAATACATCATCAACGACGCCGGCTCGCAGATCGACGTGCTCGGCCGCTCGGCCTTCCTGCGCTACCGCGAGGCGCTCGGCGACGACATCGGCGAGATTCCACCCGGCCTTTATCCCGGCGACTACCTTGTCCCGGTCGGGCGGGCATTGGTCGCCGATTTTGGCCGCGGCCTGCTGCGGATGCCGGAGGACGACGCGCTCGCCATCGTCAAGGACCGCACGGTCGACGCCATGATGGGCATGATCAAGCACGACCTGGCGCTGCTCAACGTCCACCACGACGTGTTCTTTTCCGAGCGTACGCTGCACGCCGATGGCGCCAAGGCCATCCGCTCGGCGATCAACGATCTGACGCTCAAGGGCCATATCTACAAGGGCACGCTGCCGCCGCCCAAGGGCGAGAAGCCCGACGACTGGGAGGACCGCGAGCAGACGCTGTTCCGGTCGACCGAGGTCGGCGACGACATGGACCGGCCGTTGGTCAAGTCGGACGGCTCCTTCACCTATTTCGCGGCCGACGTGGCCTACCTCAAGGACAAGGTGAATCGTGGCTTCGACGAGCTGATCTATGTGCTCGGCGCTGACCATGGCGGCTACGTTAAGCGGCTTGAGGCGCTGGCGCGGGCCGTCACCGACGGCCGCGTCGAGCTTTCCGTCCTGCTTTGCCAGTTGGTCAGGCTCTTCCGCGACGGCGAGCCTGTCCGCATGTCGAAGCGGTCTGGCGACTTCATCACTCTTCGCGAAGTGGTGGAGGAGGTCGGCCGCGACCCGATCCGGTTCATGATGCTCTACCGCAAGAACGACGCGCCGCTCGATTTCGACTTTGCCAAGGTCACCGAGCAGTCGAAGGACAATCCGGTTTTCTACGTTCAATATGCTTCGGCGCGCTGCCATTCGGTGTTCCGGCAGGCGAGGGAGCAGTTGCCCGGCCTGGAATTTGACCGCCAGACCCTATCGGCGTCAGGCAATCTGCTGACCGACGAAGGCGAACTCGGTCTGATCCGCAAACTTGCCGAATATCCGCGCATGATTGAATCGGCTGCGCTCGCGCACGAGCCGCATCGCATCGCGTTCTACCTCTACGACCTTGCCAGCGCCCTCCACAGCCAATGGAACAGGGGCACCGACAATGTGGACTTACGTTTTGTTAAGGTTAACGAACCACAATTGACCTGTGCCAGACTAGGGCTGGTGCAGGCTGTTTCGGATGTCCTGACTTCCGGGCTGGCGTTGATCGGGGCTGAGGCGCCCAGCGAGATGCGCTAGACCGGAACCGAACAAGAACCTGTCACCTTTTGCCCACATTGCGCTGGTAGTGGCCAACCTTGCGCGACGTCCATGGCGTCCGAATGTGTGTGAGTTCGGGAAGAAGAATGGCAGACAAGAACCAGCTCAAGATCGCCGATCCGATCGACTTTTCCGAGGATGATCCATTTGCGGAACTCACCCGCATCATGGGTTTCGATCCGCGGCAGCCCGCCAGGCAACCCGCTCCCGCGCCCCAGCCGGCGCCGGTCGAGCCGGCTGCGGAAGACGATTTCAGTCTCGATCTTGAGAAGGAGCTGCTCGGCGGCTTCGATCTCGACGACGCGGAGTTTAATGTGCTGGACGCGCCGGTAGCCGGCGACACGGTTTCCTATGACGAGCCGTCCCGCGAAGAGCCGACTTTGGATGTGTCCCCCGAGGTCTTTGAAAGCGGTATGGCCGAGGTCGATTTCGATTTCTCGGGCGCCTTCGAATCCGCGATGGGCGAGCACGAAGTCGCTGCCGAGCCGGAACTGAAGTTCGACGGCGATCTGGACGCTGCCTTCGCCGCGACCGCCGGACAGGCGAAATTCGATCCCTCCGCCGACGATATGGACTTCGATCTCGGCCTGACCGACGAGGAAGTGCGCGCGCTTGACGCGCCGTCGCCGGTCCCGCCTCAGGCCGTGGTTGAAAGCCGCGAGCCGCAGATCGACGCCGACCTTTACGCCGCAATGGCCGATATCGACATGGATTTCTTGGGCGAGGCACAGGATGTCGAGCCTGTTGCGGCGACGCATGCCGAAGATATTTCGCCAACGGTCGATGATACCTATTCTCATGAGGCAGGCCCCGAAATGGTTGCCGCCGAGACGGTCGATACGGATGCCGACCTCTTCGATGAGAGCGACTTCCATTTCGAAGACGAGGTTCCTGCCCCGGTCGAGCCTGAGGCCGTTGTTCACGCCGAGCCTGCCGCACAGCCCGAGATTGACGAGAGCGTCTTCGATTTTGTCGCCGACGAATTTCATGTCGATGTGCCCGAAAGTTCAGAGCAGCGCGAAGTCGAGGCATTTTCGTTCGACGATGCCGACTTTGAAATGGACGATGTCCCGGCGGCAGAGGCCGAGGCGCATGTGCAGGCTCGTGTCGAACCGACACCGGTCATGCCCCTGCGGCCGGAACCGGTTTCCTCGGCCAATTTCCAGCTTTCAGTTCCGGCTTGCGTGCCGCGCAAGCTGCCTGTGTCGCCCATGGATGTCGCCGCCGAGGAATACCGGCAGCGCGGAGCGGTCGCGGCTCCCGCGCCGCAGGATTTCAATCTCGAGGACGAGCTCAACGCTTTGCTGGGCAATGTCAGGTCCATCAGCAATGCGGCGTCTGCGGAGCCGCGGCCAGCGGAGCCCGAAGCTGCCCCCTACGGCTACAGCCCGCCGGCTTCCGAGCGCTACGAACCTGCAATCCAGCATTACGAACCTGCGTTCGAGCAGCCGATCTACAAGGCGCCCGAGCCGGTCGCGTTTGACGCGCCGGAGAATCCGGCCGACATCGATGACAATCTCAATTGGGAATTCGAGGACGCCTTCGCAGCGGAAGCGGCGGCGGAAGATGAGCCGTATGCCGGGCAGGAACAATTCGATGCCGGCTTCTATCGGCCCGAAGAGCGTTACGCACCGGATCTAGGCGAAGACGAACTGTCGGAGCCGATCGACCTCGACGCAGCGTTCGAACAGATTGCCGCCGAACTGCGGCCTCCCGACCCGGCGCCGTCCTACGCCGATGCGTTGGCGGGGGCAGCCATCGGTGCAGCCGGCTATGCGGCCTCGCGCTCCGACTATGATTTCGGCGCGCGCTCCTATGAGGCAGCGCCACGCCAGCCGTCCACGTACCACGCAAGTCCGCACCGGGATCCTGTCGTGCGCGGCAATCCGCTGAAGGAAGACCCGCTCGACGTCATCACGCAGCTGGCGGCCAAGTATTCCAGGAAGGAGCCGATCACGTCCTATGGCCGCGACATCGGCCTGGCGACCGGAACGGCGTCGGCCTATGCCGAGGCTGATCGTGCCGAGGACGACTTTGAGTTCGATCTTCCCGATACCTTCGAAGCCCATCCCGAGGTCGAGACGGTCGAGGTGGCCGATCACGCCATCGCGCTGGCCGACGACCTCGACATTCCCGAGCTTCCCGAGGAGGAAGATTTTCCGGCGGCGTCCTACGACGATCTCGATACGGAATTCTCCAGCCTGCTCACCGACATGAACAACGAGCCTCAGGCGGCGCAGGACGGCTACGACGACCCGCTCGCCGGCGATACCTTCAGTGCGCGCCCGTTCGAGAACCCGACCCATACGCGAAACGGCCAGGCACCGGTGCGGGCCGGAGGCTACTATGCCGACGCCGAAGCCTTCTCGCTCGATGCCGACGATCTGCCGGGCAGCCGGGTGGCCGGTGGCTACGGAGCCGAGGCCTATGAATACGATCCCGAGTACGATCAGGAAATCACTGAGAATCAGTTGGCGGCCGAAGCCCGCCGACCTCAGCGTCCGCGCGCCCTGCTGATTGCCGGCATCGTCGGCGGTGTGGCCCTCATCGGTGCGCTCGGAGCCTTCGCGCTGTCGTTCGGCGGCGATGCAGGCAGCGACACTCCGGCACTGGTCAAGGCCGACGATGGCCCGATCAAGGTCAAGCCGGAGAGCACCGGTGGCCGGGTCGTTCCGAACCAGGAGAGCAAGGTCTACGACAGCGTCTCGGGCGAGGGCGCTGCAAGCGATCCCCAGCAGGAAAAGCTCGTCACCACGGCCGAGGAGCCGATGGATGTCGCGCCGCCCGCCGTCGTCGAAGACGAAGCCGCGACGGCTTCCGGCAAGAGCGAGGACCGCATCGAGCAGATCGTGCAGGATGTTGAAAACGTTCCGGATTCGGAGATCGTCGCGGTCTCCCCGCGCAAGGTCCGCACCATGGTGGTGAAGCCTGACGGCACGCTGGTGCCGCGCGAAGACGCACCCGAAGCGGCTCCGTCGAACGAGCAGACCGACACGATCGCGGCGGCGACGCCGGAAGCAGCACCGGCTCCGGCGATACCGGAAGCTATTGGCGCACTGCCAGCGACTGTTGCGCCCGCGCCCGGTCTCGCACCGGCTGCCTCCGAAGAGGTCACCGAAACGGCCGCCGCCGAGCCGGCCTCCGATGACGCCGGCGTCATGCCTGAAACCGCTCCGATTGTTCCGCTGCGTCCGGCCGACCAGCCGATCGATGTCGTCGGCGAAGTGAAGCCCGACCAGGTCGCTGCCGCGACGACGGCAACCGCTTCGGTCGGCAACTGGGCCATGCAGATCGCCTCGCAGCCGAGCGAAGCCGCCGCGCAGTCCTCCTACCAGGACCTCGCGCGTCGCTACAGCGGCGTTCTGCAGGGCCGCCAGGTCAACATCGTCAAGGCCGAGATCGCAGGCAAGGGCACGTTCTGGCGCGTCCGCGTGCCGGCACCGACCCGCCAGGAGGCCATCGGCCTCTGCGAAAGCTACAAGTCCGTCGGCGGCAACTGCTTCGTGTCGAAGTAAGCGCCGCGTTAGAGCATCGGACCGAAAAGTGGAATCCGGTTTTCGGACTGTTCCGATGCTCCATGAACAATCTAGATCGTCCTTTGTGCGTCCGATAGGACGCACGGCGATCTAGCCATCCAGTTGCAAGACGGCGCGGCTTTGCCCACGCCGTTTTCCGTTTGATTTCAAGGCTTGGCTGGCTCCGATTCGGTGGTGCGCCCCGTTTGTTGCAGCTATTGTTGCTGCATGACCGAATCAAAAGCCATGATCCTCGGCTGCCACGGCAAGTCGCTCAGCCGCGAGGAAGTCCGTTTCTACCGGGGCGAAGTGCCCTGGGGCTTCATCCTGTTCGCCCGCAACATCGGCGAGGCCGAGCAGATACGTGATCTCGTGGCGGAAATGCGCGACTGCGTGGGACGTCCGGACGCGCCCGTCTTCATCGACCAGGAGGGTGGCCGCGTGCAGCGCATCCGCCCGCCGCTGGCGCCCAACTACCCGGCCGGTGCGGCGCTGGGCGCGCTCTGGCAGGACGACCACGATGTCGGCGAGCGCGCCACATGGCTGTTGGCGCGGCTGCACGCCTTCGACCTCCAGCGCTACGGCATCACCGCCGATTGCCTGCCGGTGCTCGACGTGCCGATCGAGGGCGCCAGCGACGTCATCGGCTCGCGCGCCTATGGCAAGAAACCGGATGTCGTCACCGCGCTCGGCCGCGCCGCCGCCGAAGGCCTGATGGCCGGCGGCGTGCTGCCGGTCATGAAGCATATTCCGGGCCACGGCCGCGCGTTTTCGGACACGCATTTCGAGTTGCCGACCGTCGATGCGACGCTCGGTGAGCTGCAGCGCCACGATTTCGCGCCGTTCCGCGAACTCGCGCATCTGCCGATGGCGATGACCGCGCATGTCATTTTCAGCGCCATCGACCCGGCCAATCCCGCCACCACCTCCGGCAAGGTCATCGAGGAGGTGATCCGCCGCGAGATCGGCTTCGAGGGGTTGCTGATCAGCGACGACACGTCCATGAAGGCGCTTTCTGGGGATTTCCCGACGAAAGCCGCCACGATCCTTGCGGCCGGCTGCGATATCGTCCTTCACTGCAACGGGGACATGGAAGAAATGGCCGGCATCGCGTCGCGCACCACGGGGCTCGAAGGAACCTCGCTGGGACGCGCCCGCCGCGCGCTTGGCTACATCAGGGATCGCGACCGCGCGGACGAAACGGAAATCCGCGCCGAGTTCGCGAGTTACTTCGACGCGACCGCGGTCGCATAGGAGAGGTTGACGTTGGCGGAAGCCTCGGAAATCAGGGCTGGCAAGGCCGCACCGATGGACCGCCTGTGGGCGGAGAGCGACGAGTCGCGGACATCCGACGACCCGGCGCTGGTCGTCGACGTCGCCGGCTTCGAGGGACCGCTCGACCTGCTGCTGCACCTCGCCCGCACGCAGAAGGTCGATCTCGCCCGCATTTCCGTGCTGGCGCTCGCCGAGCAATACCTCCTCTTCATCGAGACCGCCCGCAAGATCAGGCTTGAGCTGGCCGCCGACTACCTGGTCATGGCCGCGTGGCTGGCCTACCTGAAGTCGAAGCTGCTGATCCCCAAGCAGCCGGGCGAGGATGGCGAGAGCGGCGAGGAACTGGCGGCGGTGCTGCAGTTCCGCCTGAAACGCCTCGAAGCCATGCGCGATGTCGCCTCGCGGCTGGTCAACCGCAACCGGCTTGGCCGCGACGTGTTCGCGCGCGGCATGCCGGAACTCGCCATTGTCGAGAAGCGCAACGAGTGGTCGGCGACGCTCTACGACCTGCTCACCGCCTATGCCTCGCAGCGCCAGCGGCAGGCGGTCAGCAACGTCAACATCGCCAAGCGTGGCGTCTGGTCGCTCAAGGACGCGCGCGGCCTCTTGGAACGCATCGTCGGCGAATTGCGGGACTGGACCGCGCTCGACCAGTTCCTGATCCAGTTCCTGGCGAAGCCCGAGGATCGCGCGACCGCCATCGCCAGTTCGTTTGCCGCGAGCCTCGAGCTCATCCGCGAGGGCACGCTCGAGGCCCGCCAGGACCAGGCGTTCGCGCCGCTTTACCTGCGCGGGCGGCAACAGGCGGCAAAGCCCTTGGAGGTGGTATCATGACTGAAGGCGCTAATGGCTCCGTCATCCCTTTCCCGCTCGCCGACGTCGCCGTCGATTGCGAACAGGACGACGTGCCCGCCGTGCGCAACCCAGCCGAGCGCTTGCATATCGCCGAGGCCGTGCGCATGGCGGAGGCCATCGTCTTCGCGTCCACCGAACCGGTCAGCGAGAAGCAGATCGGCCAGCGCCTGCCCGACGGCATCGACGTGCCGGCCGTGATGGCGGAGCTGCAGCAGGTCTATGCCCGGCGCGGCGTCAACCTCGTGCGCGTCAACGATGCATGGGCGTTCCGCACCGCCGGCGATCTCGCCTTCCTGATGAGCCGCGACACCGTCCAGCAGCGCAAGCTCTCGCGGGCCGCGCTGGAGGTGCTCGCCATCGTCGCCTACCACCAGCCGGTCACCCGCGCCGAGATCGAGGACATCAGGGGCGTCGAGACCTCCAAGGGCACCATCGACACGCTGATGGAAACCGAATGGATCCGCATGCGCGGCCGTCGCCGCACGCCCGGCCGCCCGGTCACCTACGGCACGACCGACAATTTCCTCGACCATTTCGCGCTGGAAGAAATCCGCGACCTGCCCGGCATGGACGAACTGAAGGGCGCCGGCCTGCTTTCCAACCGCATGCCGGCCAATTTCTCCACGCCGCTGCCGCCGTCCGATCCGGACCTGCTCACCGAGGACGAGGACCCGCTGACCGACGTCGACCTCGAGGAACTAGGACTGTTGACACCCCGCGTCACAGATGATTGACCGGCCGGGGAGGGCAGGGCAGCGACCCTGAACCCACTGGAGCCTGCCGGGTGAACGTCAAGCGTAGCACGTCCGAAGCGCCCGCCGCCGCCTCGCGGGTCACCGCCGGCGTCACCTTCGCGGCCAAGCTCGCCTTCGAACACATCAGCCACTCCTTCACCGCCAGCCGCCAGACGCTGTGCGACGTGAGCTTCATCGCCGAACCCGGCGAGGTGCTCTGCCTGCTCGGGCCGTCGGGCTCGGGCAAGACCACGCTGCTCAGGATCGCTGCGGGCATCGAGCCGCAGAGTTCGGGACGCGTGCTGCTCAACGACCGCGAGATCGCGGGGCCTTCCGTCTTCCTGCCGCCAGAACAGCGCTCGATCGGGCTGGTCTTCCAGGATTTCGCACTGTTTCCGCACCTTACCATCCTCGACAATGTCCGCTTCGGCCTGACCGCGCTGTCGCGCGACGAGGCGCGCCGCGAGGCGCGCGTCGCTCTTGCGCGCGTCGGGCTGGAGCATCATGCGGCCTCCTATCCGCACATCCTGTCCGGCGGCGAGCAGCAGCGCGTAGCACTCGCCCGCGCGCTGGCGCCGCGTCCGGCCGTGCTCCTGATGGATGAGCCGTTCTCCGGCCTCGATTCGCGCCTCAAGGACAGCGTACGCGCCGAAACGCTGGCGATCCTGCGCGAAAGCCGTGCCACCGCCATCGTGGTCACCCACGACGCGGAGGAGGCGATGCGGCTTGCCGACCGAATCGCGCTGCTGAAATCAGGCCGGCTGGTCCAGTCGGGCAGCGCCGAGCAGCTCTACCTCCACCCGACCGATCTTTTCGTTGCCGGCTTCTTCTCCGAGCTCAACACATTTTCGGGCCGCGTGCGCGACGGCGTGGTCGATACGCCGATCGGCAAGGTTGCCGCGCCTGGCCTCGCCGAGGGCGCGTCGGTCTCCGTCTCGGTCAGGCTTTCAGGCTTTGACGTCGACCAGAGCGCCGGTGAAATCGAGGCGCGCATCCTTTCGCGCCGCTATCTTGGGGTCGTCGAACTGGTCGAATTCGCCGTTTCGGGGGCTGAAATCCCTGTTCGCGCACGCGTCCGCTGCGGCGCTTTGTCTCCCGATGCGCGCGATGTCTGGCTTTCATTGCGCAAGTCTGACGTACTTGTGTTTGAAACCGGCGACGAAAACGCATAGATCGTAGCTAGAGAAACATGGGAAGAGTGTGAAATGGGTTCCTTTTCAATCTGGCACTGGCTGATCGTTCTGGTTGTCGTGCTCCTGGTTTTCGGCCGCGGCAAGATTCCCGAGCTGATGGGAGACATGGCCAAGGGCATCAAGAGCTTCAAGAAGGGCATGGCGGACGAAGAAGTCGCTGGCGATCCCAAGACGGTCGAGCACCGCACCGACGAAGCGCTGAACGCGGCCAAGGAAAAGGCTTCGAAGAGCTGATCCGGTACGCCGGGTAGTTAGTCAGCCTCAAGCCGGGACGAGAGCCATGTTCGATATCGGCTGGACCGAGATGCTGGTGATCGCGGTCATCATGATCGTGGTCGTCGGTCCCAAGGATTTGCCGGGGATGCTGCGCACCTTCGGCAAGACCACGTCGAAGCTGCGCTCCATGGCGGGCGACTTCAAGAAACAGTTCAACGACGCGCTGAAGGAAGCCGAACTCGACGACGTGAAAAAGTCGGTCGACGCGCTGCGCGGCCTCAATCCCGCCAACGAAATCAAGAAGCAGCTCAATCCGTTCGAGAAAGCCGCCTCCGATGTCCGTGCCGGGCTCGATAGTCTGAAGCCGGCGCCGCAGCAGCCGGCCTCTCCGGTCGCGGTTGCAGCCGAGCCGCTCAAGAATGGCGCTGCGGCCATGCCGGGCGATGGGCCGGCTTTGCCTGTCGCGTCGGATGTATCCAGCGCGCCGGCTGCGGTTGGCGGGCCGGTTGCGACCCAGCCGGAACCGAAGCCTAGGAAACCGAGGGTTGCGAAAACGCCCGCCGCGACGACCGAGGCCACGAAGCCGAAGGCCGCCCCCCGCAAGAAGAAATCCGAGAGCAGCCCGACGTGAGCACAACCGACCAGGACGAGGTCGACAAGTCGTCGGCGCCCCTTATGGAACATCTGATCGAGCTGCGCTCGCGGCTCATGTGGTCGATCGGCGGCTTCTTTCTGGCGTTTCTCGTCTGCTTCTTTTTCGCCAAGCAGCTCTTCAACATCCTGGTCATACCGTTCAAATGGGCGGTCGCCTGGGCCGGCATCGGCGATGGCCATGTCGAGCTGATCTACACCGCCCCGCAGGAATTTTTCTTCACCCAGATCAAACTCGCCATGTTCGGTGGCCTGGTCATCGCCTTTCCGCTGATCGCCACGCAGATCTACAAGTTCATCGCGCCAGGCCTCTACAAGAACGAGCGCCACGCATTCCTGCCCTTCCTGATCGCGTCGCCGATCCTGTTCCTCACGGGCGCGGCGCTGGTCTATTTCTTCTTCACGCCCATGGTCATGTGGTTCTTCCTCGCCATGCAGCAGACGGGCGAGGACGGGCAGGTGCAGATTTCGCTGCTGCCCAAGGTGTCCGAATATCTCAGCCTCATCATGACGCTGATCTTCTCGTTCGGCCTCGTGTTCCAGCTTCCTGTCGTAACGTCGCTGATGACGCGCGTCGGGATGCTGTCCTCGGAGGGCCTTGCCGAGAAGCGCAAATGGGCGATCGTCATCGCCTTCGTGGTGGCTGCTGTGCTGACGCCGCCCGATCCGGTCAGCCAGATCGGCCTCGCGGTGCCGACCATCATCCTCTACGAGATCTCGATCTGGACCGCCCGGATGATCGAACGCAGCCGCGAGCGGGAACGCCTGGCGCGCGAGAAGAAGGATGCCGCCGACGAGGCCGCCGAAAAAGCGACCGAACAGGCCGCCGCGATGGCCAAGGCCAACGAGACGCCGGTGGCGTGATCCGCGCCTCTTGATCTCCCCCTTTGAGGGGGAGAAAGCGTTTTCCTGCATTTGCGAGGGGGCTTGTCCCCGAGCAAGTGCTTGGAAAACGCAAGAGAGGGGATTGTTGCGTGGACCGAAAGTTTCCCCTATCTTGCGATTTCTAACACTTAGCCTTCGCTTCGCTCTCGGCTAAGATATTGAAATCGCTTTCTCTCCCGCGAGGGGAGAGATAAGGCCGCGCCCGCCGCCTACTTTTTTCCATCCGATTCTATCCCCACCGTAGCCACCTCCCGCATAATCCGCGTCACCGCCCTCGCGGGAGCCCTGGTGCGCACCGGGTATCAGGGGAGGGCGGCGGTACTGGATCGGTCGCGCTAACGGTGGAGTGGCTGGGTGATGAGCCCAGAGGTCCGGGCCCTGACCGAGGTCGCGCGGTGCTTTGGCGCTGCGTCCCCTTCAGGTAGGGCAAGAACGCCGGCGACGCCCGGGAAACCGCGCCGCAATTATAATAATA
>Ga0105046_10006483_pt1 | contig 18486 bp, 15 predicted proteins | sample MAT03_FD_78385 | JGI IMG/M metagenome (GOLD analysis project Ga0105046, IMG submission 78385) | Freshwater microbial communities from Lake Fryxell liftoff mats and glacier meltwater in Antarctica - MAT-03 (megahit assembly) | ecosystem: Environmental > Aquatic > Freshwater > Ice > Liftoff...
CTGTCCCGAATGGCACAAAGTTAATCCTAAACCGTTGTAATTTATAGTTTTAGGTCGCATGCCAGCGTTTACGGAGCCAATTCACCTCGCCAAAACCGAGGCCCCCGGTCAGACTGCTATATCTCACACAACAGCATAACCGGAGGCCAAGGATGGCTCTCAGTATCGCCGCCGCCATTCAGAGAATCAAGCGCTGCTTCAGCGGTTCGTAACCCTTCTCGATGGTGTTGTCCACGTAGAAGGTGAGTTCCGGGTCGTTCCAATAGCCGAGCATGAAGCCGTCGAGGTCGCCTTTGTTCCAAGCGGCGGCTTGTTCAGTGAGTAGGTAGTGAACGTTGCTGAACGCAACCATCTTTGGGCTGTAATTCGTGATCTTGTTGATGTTCGCAATTCCGTTGAAACATTCCCAAACACAAATGGAGAACGCCGCAATCGTGCCGAATTGCAGCATTCGCCAAGCGATCAAGCGGTAGAAAATCGTGCGTGGCGCTCGTTCGACGATTTCCATTTCCGAGATCTCCAATTCACCGAGTCTGTCCGCGCTCGCCTTCGACTCGCGGCTAACCATACCGCCTACAATACACTATCTCAGTCCGAACTTCCCGCGAGAATCCCCATGCAACCGGCACTCGATTGGCTCGAAAAGCACCACGAAGATATCGTCCGCGATCTGGCCGAACTGGTCGCGATTCCCAGTATCTCCACCGATGGCGAACACGATCACGAGATCGCACGCACGGCCCAACTCACCGCGGAGCAAATGCGGGATGCCGGGCTGCACAACGTCGAAGTCATCAAGGTAAACAACTCGCTGCCGTACGTTTACGGCGAATGGCTGGAAGCCGGGCCGACGAAGCCGACCGTGTTCCTGTACGCCCACCACGATGTTCAACCGGTGAACTTCGTCGATCAATGGAAGAGCGACCCGTGGAAACTCACCCGCCGCGATGGCCGCCTCTACGCCCGCGGCTCGGCGGACGATAAAGCCGCGATCTCGGCCTTCCTCGGGGCCATCTCCGCGTACCGCAAAACCAACAACACGCTACCGTGCAACATCAAGATGGTGGTGGAAGGTGAAGAGGAAATCGGTTCCAAGAACCTGCTCACGTTCTTTGAAAAGTACCGCGATAAGCTCGCCTCGGATGCGATCGTTGTGCTCGATACCGAGAACATCGAAGTCGGCCTACCCTGCATCACGTATTCGCTCCGCGGCGTCGTGGCGGTTCACGTGGAAGTGACGAGCGCGAAGATCCCCGTTCACTCCGGCATGGCCGGGGGCGCGCTGCCCGATGCGGCGCTCGCGTTGAACGTAGTGCTTTCCCGATTGTTCTGGAACGACGGCCCGATCCCGGCCAAGGGCTTGTACGATAGCGTGCGGCCGCTCACCGATAAGGAACGGGCGGAGTTCAAGAAACTACCGTGGAGCGAGGAGAAGTTCCGCCACGAACTCGGAGTGGTGCCGAGCGCGAACTTCGCCATGGAGAAAGGCTTCTCGCCTTACGAACAAACTTGGAGGCGACCTTCGGTGACGGTGATCGCCCAGGAAGCCAGCAGCATTAAAGGGGCGAGCAATCAGGTTCTGCCGAAGGCGAGTGCGATCGTGAGCGCCCGCATCGTGCCGGATCAGAAAATGGCGGATGTGGTGAAGCAGTTGAAGGAACACCTCGAAGCGAACCCGCCGTGGGGCGTCGAAGTGAAGGTGACACAGCATGGCGCCGGCAGCGAATGGTGGATGACCGACCCGAACGGCCCGGCCTTCGAGGCCGCGATGGCGGCGCTGAAGGATGGCTTCGGCCGCGATCCGGTGGGCATCGGTTGCGGTGGCAGCATCGGCTTCGTCGGCCCGCTGGCCGAGCTGTTCGGCGGAGCCCCGGCATTGCTCTTGGGCATCGAAGACCCGGCCAGCAACGCCCACGCCCCGAACGAAAGCCTTCACGAAGGGGACTTCAAGAAGGTGATGGCTTCGCTGGTGCGGTTGTTCGATAATCTCGGGAAGCTTCCGAAGAACGGGGTGAAGTAACACCGAGCCGAAGTAACTATCGATTTCGGCATCCCTGAATAAACAATCCCTGTCATTCCCACGCAGGCGGGAATTTAGAATGCATTGCCTCCAAAGCAAAAACTGGATTCCCGCATGCGCGGGAATGATGGGAGAGGGTGTAAGATAATCCGAAGGAGAATTGCTATGGCGCCGATTGCCGCCACTTCGCCACCCCCCTCCGAACAGCGGCTCATGACCGCCGAGGAGTTCTGGGATTTCGGCTTGCTCGAAGAGAACCAAGATCGCGATTTCGAACTCAACCGAGGCGAGGTAATCGAATTATCACGCCCCAATTTTTTGCACGGTCGCGCTTGCTGCCAAGTGACTTTTGTTTTGGAATCGTGGAACGAAGCGCACGGTCGGGGAGATGTGATAAGCAATGATTCCGGAGTGATCCTCGAATACGATCCCGATTCGGTGGTCGGGCCGGACGTGGCGTATTACGAACTCGAAGAGGCACCGAAAAAATGGTCGGACACCCCACCGATCCTCGCGGTCGAGGTGCTTTTGCCCAACGATCGTAAAGGGCACGTTGCAACCAAGGTAAAACTGTACCTCGATTCGGGAACCAAGGTCGTTTGGGTCGTCGATCCGGAAAAGCAAACCGTGGTCGTCCATCGCCCGCGGCTCAAACCGGAAACCATTCTCGCAAGCGGTGAACTCGAAGGCGGAGTCGAACTTCCCGGATTCCGTGCCTCAGTTTCGGCGTTCTTCCCGAAATCAAAGCCATGATTTCCATCAAAATCTGCGGCGTGACCACCCCCGAAGATGCGCTCGCGGCCCGGGAAGCCGGGGCCGATCTCATCGGCTTGAACTTCTCTGCGCAGTCGGTTCGCCGCATCGACATGGACACGGCCCGCACTATTTCGTCGGTAACGTTGAAATGGTTCAACGGCCTCGCAGGGCTATTCGTCGAACAAACGTGGGAGGAAGTCGCCGAAATCAACCGCGAATTGAAGTTGGCCTATTGCCAGTTCTACACGCACCCGTGGCCGCTGGAGCGTTTCACACCCGCCGGATTAGTGCCCGCATTCCGCGTACGCAGTGCCGAGGATGTGACGAACATTCGAGAATCGATTGCCGCATCGCGGAAGCCCACCATGATCGTGATCGATTCCTTCGTGGCGGGTGCGATGGGGGGAACGGGGCACAAAGCCCCGTGGGAACTCCTCGCCGGGCAAGACTTCGGCGTGCCGATGATTCTCGCCGGGGGCCTCACGCCCGAGAACGTGGCCGAAGCGATTCGCACCGTTCGGCCGTGGGGTGTGGATGTCGCCAGCGGGGTCGAGAGTTCACCCGGCCGCAAGTGCTCCGAGAAAATGAAGGCGTTCGTACGGGCGGCCCGCAGTGCATGATGACAGTTTCTTCACGATGCGCCTTTCCCGTTGAGCATTTCTGCAACCGCCTTAGAATACCAACCGCCGCGGGAAGGAATCCGCACGGAACATCCGGCAAACCACACTCCGTACGGGTATTGGCATGGCATCCGGTTACTGGCTCGGCGTCGATCTCGGGGGAACGAAAATCCTCACCGGGCTATTCAACGGCGAGCTCACTCTACTCGCGCGCAACAAACAACCGACCGGTTCCGAAGGCGGCCCGGCTGGTGTGTTCCAACGGGTCGTGCAAGCCGTCGATGCCGTGATTCGCGAAGCGAAGATCGATCCCAGCGAGATCCGCGGAATGGGCTTCGCCATCCCCGGCCAAATCGTTCCGGGTAAACCGATCGTCCGCTTCGCCCCGAACCTCGATTGGCACGATCTCAACGTTGCGGAGTTGCTCCCCGCCGAGTGGACGTGGCCTGTGTATCTCGAAAACGATGTTCGCATGGGAACATACGGCGAGTTCGCCCACGGCGTGGCGAAAGGGGCCAAGTACGTCTTCGGCATCTTCGCCGGTACGGGGGTCGGCGGCGGCTTCATTCTCGACGGCAAGCTTTTCAATGGCTTCAACGGGCACGCCGGGGAGATCGGCCACATCGTATTGCACTGGCGCCGTGGCCAAACCCTCGAGTCGATCGCCGGGCGGAAGTTCATGATGAAGCGGGCGAAAGAGCTTTTGGACGATGCCCCCAAGCGCGTTCGCAAGGAGTGGAAAGGCGTCGATCTCGAACGGGTGAAAAGCTCGCAACTCGCGGACTTCTATTTGAAAGACGATCCCATCGCCATCTCCATCGTCGACGATGCCGCCCGAGCGATCGGCGCCGCGATCGGTAGCGTCATCAATCTCATCAGCCCCGAAGTGATCGTGCTGGGCGGCGGCGTGACCGGGGCGCTGGGGGATTCGTTCTCCGAACGCATCTGGGATTTCGCCCAGAAGTTCGCGCTGCCGGGTGCCGCGGAGAACGTCAAGTTCCTCCTCGCTTCGCTGGGCGACGATGCCGGGATCGTGGGCTCTGCCGCGTTCGCCCAGAATCAAGGGGGGAATGTTTAATGAAGCCCGAATGGCGCAGCCGCTACAACCTCGCCGTGGAAGCCGCGAAACGCGGTGGCGATTTCGCCCGGCAAATCTACGATTCGACGTTCCACATGCGCAACCTCGAAGTCGACCGCAAGGCGGACAATAGCCCGGTCACCATCGCCGATCGCGGGGCCGAGGAATTGATCCGGGGCTTGATCTCCCAGCACTTCCCCGAGGATGGCTTTCTCGGTGAGGAGTTCGATAGCCGCACCGGTAGCTCCGGGTTCCGCTGGATCATCGATCCCATCGACGGCACGAAATCGTTCATCCGCCACATTCCCGTGTGGGCGACCCTCCTCGGCCTCGAATACTTGGGGGAAATCATCGCCGGCGTGGTGTACATCCCCGCGATGCAGCAGATGTACCGCGCCCTCCGAGGCGATGGTGCCTACTTGAACGATTGCCGTATCCGCGTTTCGGATGTCACCGAACTCTCGGATGCGTTGCTTTGCTATTCGAGCATCGGCTGGTTCACCAGGAACCAACGCCAACCGCAATTCCTCGAGCTCTACGGCAAGACCGGCCGCCAACGCGGCTTCGGCGACTTCTACGGTTTCGTGCTCGTCGCCCAAGGTTCCTGCGAATTGATGGTCGAACACGGCGTGAACGCGTGGGATGTCGCCGCGACCATGGCGATCATCCAAGAAGCTGGCGGCACCTTCACCGATTGGGACGGCACGCCGACGATCCACCGCCCGGACGTTCTCGCGAGCAACGGAAAGTTGCACGCCCAAGCACTGAGCATTCTGAAAGGGTGACGAGTCTGAGTGTCAACGACGTTCAGATAACCGTCAACGAATAACTGTCCATTAACAACTGTTATACAACTTCCGGTAACCGATAGCTTTTAGCGGACAGCCTTCAGTTTCCAGTTCGTTTCTGACCCCGTGTTCATTGTCTCAAAGATCACAACCCGAGGTTCGCCATGCGTACGTTGCTTGTTCTCCCAGTCGGTTTACTGATCACGCTCTTCGCGGTGGCCGAGGATGCTCCGCCGTTGCGCGTACTCCCCGGCATACAACGCGATGGCCTGATTCAACTGCCCAATCAGTGGAAGTTGAACCCGCAAGGCAAGCAGATTGAACTCGGCGACCTGCCGGTTAACATTCAAATCCACCCGACGGGCCAATTCGCTGCGGTCATCCACTGCGGCTACCGCGACCACGAAGTGCACATTATCGATTTGAACCCGGCGAAGCGCAAGATCGTCTGCCGGGTGACCGTCGATCAAGCGTTCTACGGCCTCACTTGGGATAAGGAAGGCAAGAAACTCTACGCTAGCGGCGGCGAGTACGACATCGCCCACATCTGGGATTTCGATAGGGGCCTGCTCCACAACCACAGCACGCTCGACGTGGCCGGACGGCCTTACCCGTTGAAGAAGTGCGTGATCTCCGGTCTCGCCCTCGATCCGAACGGGAAGGATCTCTTCGCCTGCAATCTGTGGGCCGACTCGGTGGTGCGGGTGCCGCTCGAGAATCCGGGGAACAAGGTGATCATCCCGTTGAATGCGAAGGTCGAAAAGAAGGATCTACTCGAGGGGGAAGCGCCCAGCCCGCCGGACGGCCGCAAGGAAGACAAGCCCGTTGTGAAGGCCGAACCGATCGATATTAAGCACACCTCGTTCCCGTACACTTGCTTGGTCGAACCGGGGAGCAAGCGTGCGTTCGTTTCCTTGTGGGCCAAGGCCGGCGTCGCGGTCATCGATCTCGAAACCAACAAAGTCTCGGCGATTTGGCCCACGGCCAGCCACCCGACCGAAATGCTGCTCGATCCGAAGGGGACGTCGCTCTACGTCGCATGTACCAATTCGACCCAGATCGTGGTACTCGATCCGGCGACCGGTAAAACCCGGCAGACGATCAACGCCGCGCTCTACCCGCAGGCCCCTTCGGGGAACACGCCGAACAGTATTAGCCTCACACCGGAAGGCGATGTACTCTTTGTGGCCAACGCCGATGCGAACAACATCGCGGTGTTCAGCCTCACCGATCCCAAGGAAGCCAAGGGCCTCGGCTTCATCCCCGTCGGTTGGTACCCGACGAGCGTGCGCTTCAACGCCAAGGATAAAACCATTTACGTGACCAATGGCAAAGGCAATGTGTCGCGGTCGAACCCGAGCGGATCGAACCCCGAACGGCCCGGCGATAAGGGAATCAACGAATACATCGGCGGACTCTACAGGGGCACGTTCGCTGCGATTGCGATGCCGACGCCGGGCGAGTTGGCCAAGTATTCCAAGCTCGCTTACGAATGCAGCCCGTTGCAGAAAGACGACGCGGTCAACGCGGGCACCGTCGAGGCGGACAATCCGATCCCCAAGAAGGTCGGCGACAAGTCGCCGATCAAGCATGTCATCTACATCATCAAAGAGAATCGGACGTACGACCAAGTCTTCGGCGACATCAAGAAAGGCAACGGCGAACCGAGCCTCTGCCTGTTCCCCGAGAGCGTCACGCCGAACCACCACAAACTCGCCGAAGAGTTCGTGCTCTTGGATAACACCTACGTCGAAGGGGAAGTATCCGCCGATGGCCACGAGTGGAGCATGGGGGCGTACGCCACCGACTTCACCGAAAAGATCTGGCCCCTCGGTTACCGCGGCGGCAAGACCTTCGGCTACCCTTCGGAAGGCGCCTACGATCCGATCGAACGCCCGGCCGGCGGCTACATATGGGATCGCGCCAAGGAAGCCGGGGTGAGTTACCGCAGTTTCGGTGAGTGGGTGACCAACGGCAAAAAGAAACGGGACGGCACCTACGAAGACGCCACGGCCAACACGCCGAACCTCTTAGGGCACATCGACCCGCGATTCCACGGTTTCGATGGCGATTATCCCGATGTCAAACGTGCCGAGCGATTCATCTCCGAACTCCAGCGGATGGAGAAGGCCGGGGAGATGCCCCTGTTCCAAATCGTGAAACTGCCCAACGATCACACCGTAGGCACCAAGGTCGGCAAGCCGACGCCCCGCGCCGCCGTCGCCGATAACGACCTCGCGCTGGGTATGGTCGTCGAAGCGATTTCTAATTCGAAGTTCTGGAAAGACACCGCCATCTTTGTGATCGAAGATGATACCCAGAACGGGCCGGATCACGTCGATGCCCACCGTTCCGTAGCCTTGGTGATTTCCCCGTACACCAAGCGCAAGCACGTCGATAGCACACTCTATTCGACGAGCAGCATGCTCCGCACGATGGAACTGATCCTCGGTTTGAAGCCGATGAGCCAGTTCGATGCGGCCGCCCGACCGATGTACCACTCATTCACGGCGAAGCCCGACGCCACGCCATTCAAACACACCCCGGCTCAAATCGACTTGAAAGAAGTGAACAAAGCCACGGCCTTCGGGGCTGCGTTGTCCGAAAAGTTCGACCTGACCAAAGAAGACATGGTGGACGATCTCGTGCTCAGCGAAATCATCTGGAAAAGTGTGAAAGGGGCCGATAGCCCGATGCCCGCTCCGGTGCGGGCCGCGTTCTTCATGCACATGAAGGCGAAACGGAAGTAGTGTTCCGATCGGCGGGCGTCAGCCCGCTGAGGTGTTCAATCTCGGCGGGCTACTAACAGTCAGGCTGGGAATGTCAGTTTTGTATCTGCCCCGAAGGGGCCAGCGTTCCCAGCCCAGGGCGGAAGCCCTGGGTACGATCCCACCCATTGGATACCGCCCCGAAGGGGCCGGCGGTTCGTTGGGCCGGCCCCTTCGGGGCGGATGATCGTGGTGGAGTGGATCGTTTCCCAGGGCTTCCGCCCTGGGCTTTGCAAGACGGCCCCTTCCGGGCGTGGAACCGATGGCAATATCTACCTGATCTTCAGTGACGCCCGCCGCTCGGTAAGATCCGAGAAACCGACACAACACCAAAAGGAATCCCGATGCGAATTGCGGTGATCGGCTCTCAAGGGCAACTTGGGCGCGACCTCGTGCCGAGGCTCGCCGGGGAGGTGTTGCCCCTCACCCGCACCGAGATCGATCTGGGCCAACCGGAAAGCATCGCACCGAAAATCCGCGAACTGCGGCCCGATGTGGTCGTGAACTGCGCCGCCTACAACTTCGTGGATAAAGCCGAGGAAGAAGCCGAACTCGCGTTCCGGGTGAATGCCTGGGGCGTGCGCCAACTCGCCCAAACCTACGCTGAACTTAGAATTCGCCTCGTGCATTTCAGTACCGATTATGTGTTCGGCCTCGAAGACCGCGAAACACCTTGGCCCGAAAGCGCTGCCCCCGGCCCGGTGAGCGTGTACGGCCTCAGCAAGCTCGCCGGGGAATACCTCGTGCGTTCCCAATGCCCGAATCATCTCGTGATCCGCACCTGCGGTTTGTACGGTGTGTGGGGCAGCGGCGGCAAAGGCGGCAATTTCATTGAAACGATGTTGAGGTTGGCGGGGCAGGGCAAGCCACTCAAAGTGGTGAACGATCAACGCTGTACCCCGACTTACACCGCCGATCTCGCGGAGCGCGCCGCCGAGTGGATTGCATCCGGGGAAACGGGTTTGATCCACATGACGAATGCCGGAGAATGCAGTTGGTTCGAACTCGCCCGGGAAGCGCTCCGCCTCGCCGGTTCCACTGCGACTGTGCATCCGATTACTACCGCGGAATTCGGCGCGAAGGCGAAACGCCCTGCGTACAGCGTACTCGCCAACGATCGTTTGCAAGCGGCGGGGAAACCACTCCGCCCTTGGCGGGAAGCCTTGGAAGCCTACATGCGAGAGCGTTCCACACGCCAGGTTCACTGACGATTCTCTTGCATAAGCCCATCGAACATGACCAACCTCCGTCATTCCCGCGAAGGCGGGAATCAAGACTTTTCTCTTATGATTCAGCAACTGGATTCCCGCCTTCGCGGGAATGACAGAGTTATGCCGGGGCTTTGAATGTCCGGCACTTCTTACCCGCCAGCGATACTGAATTCGCCAAAGCGTAGAAATTCGGTGCCATTTCGCTTGACACCATTGCACGAGGGGCATACACTTCCTGAGACTGAGTCTCACGGTTCATCCCGCCCGGTAGTTCCATGCTCGTTCCACTCGATTTACTCCAAGCCGGTGAATGGGGTTGCGTCGCCGAGGTCGCCGGGGAAGCGACGTGGGTACGCCGCTTGGCCGAGATGGGCCTGCGGGAAGGTTGCAAACTCCAAGTGCTTCAACCCGGTTCGACTTGCCTTTTGAATGTCGAAGGGTGCCGCTTGTGCATCCGCGGCCACGAATCGTCGCAAATTCTCGTTCACGTTCAACCCGCCCAAGCCTGATGCCTTCACTCTGCGATCTCCGTCCCGGTCAGCGTGCGGTGGTTCTCGCCGTGGCCGGGGAAGCGCCGTTGATTCAACGCCTCTCCGAATTCGGAGTCTTCGAGGGCGAGACGCTGGAACTCCTCGCGTTCGCCCCGATGGGTGATCCGCTCGAAATCCGCATCGGCGAAACCCGTTTGAGCTTGCGATTGCGCGAGGCCGAATGCGTTTCGGTAGAACTCCTTTAGCCTTTCGCAGAAGCTCCGCTCCATGACTTCGAAGCCTTTCATCGTCGCTTTGGTGGGCAACCCGAACGCGGGCAAATCCACTCTGTTCAACGCCCTCTCCGGCCTCCGACAGCACGTCGGCAACTTTCCCGGCGTGACGGTCGAGATGAAGAAGGGGCATTTCACCCACGGGGGCCGCCGGATCGAACTGATCGACTTACCGGGAACTTACAGCCTCGCGGCGCGCAGCCCCGATGAGATGGTGGCCGTCGATCTCTTGTTGGGCCGACGGGCGGAAGAGCCGGCGCCCGATGCGATTCTCTCGGTGGTCGATGCTTCCAACTTGGAACGCCATCTGTACCTCACGTCGCAACTGCTCGATCTGGGCAAGCCGGTGATTCTCGCCGTGAATATGATCGATCTGGCTGCGAAACAGGGCTTGGCGATCGATTTCGACGTACTCCGGCGGGAAATCGGATTGGCGGTGGTTGCGATCCAAGCGAATCGTAGCCAAGGTTTAGTGGAACTGCGGGCCGCACTCTCGGAGGCGGAAATCGCACCCCGTATAATGATGCCGGCGGCGGTGGAAACGGCCGTGCGGGAACTCGCGGGATTGCTGCCGAAAGGTACCCCCGATTTCTTGGCCCGGCGGATGCTCTTCGATATCGGCGGCAGTGCGGAGCGCGAAGCCGTTGCCAAGCTCGGCGAATCGTTCGCCCAACGGTTGAAGGAACTCCGCCAAGTTTTGGCCGAGGCGGGTTGCGCCGTTCCCGGGATCGAAGCGAAAACCCGGTACGCCCATATCCGGGGCATCACTGCGAAGGCGATTCGACGGCCCGCCATGCGGCCGCGAACTGCCACCGATCGTTTGGATCGCATCCTCACCCACCGCGTTTGGGGAACGCTGCTCTTTCTCGCCGCGATGTTCCTCGTGTTCCAATCGATCTTCGTGGCCGCGAATCCGCTGATGGATTTGATCGACCACGGTACGAAATGGTGCTCGAACCGCGTCGAATCGAATATGGAACCGGGGCCGTTTCGTTCTTTGCTCGCGGAAGGGATGATTGCCGGGGTCGGCGGCGTGATCAAGTTCCTCCCGCAAATCTTGATTCTGTTCGCCGTGATCGCGGTGCTCGAAGATTGCGGCTACATGGCCCGCGCCGCCTTCCTCATGGATCGCGTTATGAGCCGCTGCGGCCTCAGCGGGAAATCGTTCATCCCGATGCTTTCCAGCGTGGCGTGCGCCGTGCCGGGGATCATGGCCACGCGGGTGATCGAGAATCGCCGGGATCGTTTCGCCACGATCATGGTCGCGCCGCTGATGAGTTGTTCCGCGCGCCTGCCCGTATACGGCCTGCTGATCGCGGCGTTCCTCACCGAAGGGCGGCCCTTCTGGGTTCCCGGGCTCACGCTCTTCGCCATGTACATGCTCGGGTTCATCGTGGCCCCGATCGTGGCATTGTTGCTCCGGAAAACACTGTTGCGGGGCGAACGTTCCCTCTTCGTGATGGAACTCCCCGCGTACAAGGTGCCCTCGTTGCAGAACGTACTACGGCGGGTCGTCGATGCCGGGTGGGCCTTCCTCCGCCGGGCGGGCACGCTGATTCTGATGTCGATGGTGCTCGTGTGGGCGCTCTTGTATTTCCCTACCCGCGGCCCGGATGCCGAGAGTTTTCCGGAGCGAATCGAAGCCGCGAAGCAGAAAGCGGACGCGGCCGAGAGTGAAGAAACCAAAGAGGAAGCCGAACTGGAATCGAAGAAACTCACGGCGAAGTGGAAGGAAAACAGCTATTTGGGCCGGACAGGCATCGCCCTCGAACCCGTCTTCGAGCCCCTCGGTTGGGATTGGAAGCTCGGTATGGCCGCGCTCGCCAGTTTCCCCGCCCGAGAAGTGATCGTGGGAACGCTCGGCATCATTTACGAACAAGGGGATGTCGATGCCGGGGACGACGAACAAAGCAAGAACCTCGGCAATACCATCCGCGACGATTGGGCGGCGAACGACAATCGGGCCCGCTACTCGGTTCCCACGGCGCTCTCGGTGATGGTGTTCTTCGCGCTCTGCTGCCAATGCGCGAGTACCTTGGCGGTGATCCGCCGCGAAACGAAAAGCTGGTGGTGGCCGGCGTTCACGTTCTTTTACATGACCGCATTGGCCTATGTTGGCGCATTCGCTGTGTTCCAGTTGGGTAGAATAGTGGTAGGGAATGGATGATCCGAGCTTCGGGCGTCAGCCCGCTGAGTAAACATTCCGAGCGGCGGGTGTCAACCCACTAATCGACGCCAACTCAACGGGTTGACACCCGCCGCTCGGTAAAACGAGGTGAATCATGGATTGGCAAACGATCGCCGTGTTCGCTTGTATTCTCGCATCGAGCGTGTTCCTCGTACGTGCGACGTGGCGGACATGGTTCGGATCGGCCAAAGCGGGCTGCGGAAGTGGCTGCGGAAAATGCACCGCCGAAACTTCGCCACCGGCGAAGGGGCGACGGGCACTCCCGCAAATCTAACGATCATCATTTCAACGGTTTGATGAATTCGATCTTCCAAGTGTACTTGGTGAGTTCGCCGCGGGTGGTCGCCCGCAGTTCCCACGACTCGAAAAGTTCGAGAGTATTCGAGAGGGCCGCGAATTCGCGTTCGAGTTCCGCCGCATCCTTACCCGATTTCTCGGCGAGCGCAACTGAGAGCGCTTTGCCGTGTTCCCGAAGGTATTTCACCGTTCGGCTCGCGGAGAATCGCACCAGCAACCCGGCATGTTTCGCATCGGCTTTCACTTCTTTGGGGAAGCCACCCACCGATTGCGGATTCGAACCGAGAACGAAGAACTCTTCGCACAGGCCGTATGCCAAGCTCACCCCGGCGGGCAGCGCTCGCCCGTTAGAGACGACAGTCAACCGGCGTTCGCCGAACTTTTCCGTTTCGGTATCGAATTGGTCGGCGTGAGTGCGGTTGTATTCGACGCGGTGCGCCTGAACTAAGAAATCGAACCCGCCGCGGAGGGTATCCCGGAGTTTCGCATCGGCGGATTCGATAGTCGGGATGCGGATGGCCAGCGCGAACGCGGGGAGGAAAGCCTTGGAATCCTTGGCCGGGGGAACGAGCCACGCCCCCGCATCGGGGCCGATGCCCGCCAGCAACTTCGGCAACATCTCGCGGCCGACAATCGGAGCGATACTTTGATCGAGCCATTGTTGGAACTTCGCACTGCTGGCTTCGCCCAAGAATGCGCGTGCGGTCTCGGCGAGTTCGTTCCAGCGAATCTTTCCGGTGATTGCGAGCATCGCATCGGCGGGCACGGCCGACCATAACGCGGAAGCCGCGGGTTCCGCCGCCGGAACTTTGGAAACCAGCCCGAGCGAAATTTCGACATGCGCATCGAGTTCCAACGCCAACCCGACGGCTTCCACGGTCGCCCAGAACTTAGCGAACTGTTGAACGAAAGCTCGGGCATCTTCATTCGGCAGCACTCCCGAAACGGCTTTCAATTCTGCGTCGATGGATCGTGGGGCGAAGAGAGCCGCGAACGCAGCGCGTTCGAAACCGAGGCGTTTGCGGGCTTGGGCGAATAACGGTACTTCCTTCTCTACTGCGGCTTTCGCCTTGCGTTCGAGGGCCAATAGCATCGGCCGTTCGCGGCTGGAGTAGAACAGCAAACCGCCATCCACGAAGTAAAAATCGTTCCGGGCTTCGGGCTTCTCGCGGGCGAAATAGGTCGAACCGGCGTGAGTGCGTTCGACCACGCGGAGAACTTCGCCCGTTTGCTTTTGCCCTTCGTTGAGCTTCGCCACCATTCGCGCCAAGAGTTCGGAATCCTTGGCACGGGTCATTAAGATCCCGGCATCGTCTTCCGGTTTCCCGGCGGGGCCGGGCAAGTAGGCGTACACTACAGCGTCGCCGAAGATGCCATCGCGGAGGGCTTCGACCTTCACACCGAGCGTTTCCGCGATCTTGCCTTGGCCTTTCAACAATCGTTGATAGTCTTCGGACGCGGCGAAATTCTTGCCCCAAGGCGAACGTTCGACCCACTCGGCGAAAGGCGAAGCCTGCGTGCGGGCGGCGTGCACGCGCAGATCTTGCGCGATGAAACAGACCGTGGCTTCCGCGGGCACGAGTCGGAGCAGTTCATCGGTAGGGTTCGCCCGCAGCAGCGGGCTTAACGCGATCAGAACCAGCAAAGGCATTCCGCGCATGGATCATTTCTCCAACGGGGCGATTCCGAAATCGCGGAGCATGGTATTCACAGCCCGGCGCGGAGTGTTTGCAATCGGTTCCAAACCGGCCATGGCCACGGGGCCGAATTCGAAGTCGGGGAATCTCGGTTCGCCACCGACGGGCGTCGGCCAGCGCAGGTTCTCGGCTCCGGAAATCAGGCGTTTCGCGGGTTCGAGGGCGGGTTTGGCGGCACTCGCCGTGAGATTTTCCAAGCTGCGGCCCGCTTCGCTCCATTCCTCGCCGAGCTTGGGTAGCGCCGCGATTTCCACGGCCGGTTGTGGATTCTGTGCCGGTTCTTGGATGGTGCGGGGCAGGGCAATGAAACCCACCCCGAGTAGAACCGAAGCGGCCAAGGCCATCCCGGCGTAACGGGTGAGCCGACGTTTGCGGAGATCGGCCGCCAATCGGCGTTCAACCCCCTCGGCAAATCCGGGGGAAACGATCAACACGCGGGCTCGCTCGCGCTTGGCATACGCCCAGATGGGATCGTGATAAGGATTGGGAATCGGTTCGTTCATGGTTCGTTCAAATCGGTGTTATCGAGGGCGAATCCTTTGGCTTGCAAGTGGGCGAGAACTCGGGCGCGGGCGCGGTGCAGCCAAGTTTTTACGGTTCCCACGGGGCGTTCGAGTATCTCGGCGATTTCCTCGTATGGCTTACCGGTTTCGTGGAACAGGATGAACACTTCGCGGTAATCGCCCCGCAGCTCGTTCAAGGCCTCCGAGATCGCGGCGGAGAGTTCCGAACTACTTTCGGGAACTTCCGCCCCCGGCACATCGGCGAGGAATTCCACCGGGGTCGGTCGGCGGTTCCTTTTCGAGAGCGCGGTTCGGCATCGGTTCACCGCAATCGTGAGGATCCAAGGCTTCAGCGGGCGAGCCGTATCCCAGCGGTGCAGGCTGCGGAATACCCGAACGAATGAATCTTGGGCCACGTCCTCCGCGTCGTGCCGGTGGCGGAGCAAACGGAAGCAGATGGCGAACACATCGTTCTGGAACCGTTCCACGAGGTCGCGGATCGCGCCCGCATTACCGGCACGGCATTCGGCTACAAGTTCGCGATCCGAGGACACGCACATTCATCTACCTTCGATACCCGGAAGGGTTGCGAATTGTTTCAACACCGGTAATTCGCCGCGGAAAGCACCCGCATTTCGGCGATTTCGCTCCCGGTATCGCAATCCCCGCAGTTATAGTAGAACAAGGTCAGGTTCTCCCCGCAGGAAGAAGACAATGGCCGTTCGCAGTTCCACCGTTCTCCCGCCCCCCACGGAAGCCCAGCGGAAAATCGCCGTCGAAAACTACGAGCGTGCCCGCAAGGTTCTCCAAGATAAGAATTACGATTACGCCATTCAAATGCTCATGCTTTGCTGCCGGGTCGATCCTGCGAACATTCCGTTCCGCCAAGCGTTGCGTCGCTCGCAGAAGGAAAAGTACGGAAACTCGTTGAAAGGTTCCCGCTTCGCGTTCTTCTCCACCCCCAAGTTCAAGGCGCGGATGCGCAAAGCCAAAATGGCCCGCGAACACCTCAAAGTGCTCGAATACGGGGAAGAGGTACTCTACCGTAACCCTTGGGATAAGGGAACCTCGATGGAAATGGCCGGGGCGTTCGACGCCCTCGGCTTGCTCGATCTCGCCGTGTATTCCTTGGATCAAGCCCGGCAAAAGTACCCCGAAGATCCCACGTTGAATCGGGCGCTCGCACGCATGTTCGAGAAACGCGGCGATTTCACCAAGGCCATCGTGCTCTGGCAACTCGTTCAGAAGGCCAACCCGCGGGATGTGGAAGCCGCCAACAAATCGAAGGATCTCGCCGCGAGCGAAACCATCGCCCGGGGCGGTTACGAAGAAGCGGTATCGGGTACGAAGGAATCCCCGGTGCTCGGCAAGATGGAAGCCCATGCCGCCGAGAAGCAGGACAAGGTGGGGAAAGACACCGAAACGTTACTGAAGCGGATCGAGGCCGATCCCACCGAACCCTCGCTGTACGTTCAACTCGCCGCGATCTTCCGCCGCTACAGCCAGCTCGATCGGGCCCGCGCCACGCTGCAACAGGGTTTGGGGCCGACCGGTAACAGCATCGCCTTGCAATTGGAACTCTACGAACTCGATCTGATGCCGCTGCGGGTGAATCTGGATCACGCCGAGGCCAAGCTGAAACAACTGCGGGCGATCCCGGAAGACGAACGCCCGGACGATCAACCCGGCGAAAACGATTTGCTGAAGCTGAAGAACAAGATCGTGCGAGAAATCGCCGCGAGAGAATCGGAACTCTTCCGCATGAAAGCCGACCGTTTCCCCTACGATTTGAGCCACCGCCTGGAACTCGGCGTGCGGTTGATTCGGCTCGATAAATTCGACGAAGCCATCACCGAATTGCAGCGCGTTCGCAAAGACGACAAGCTGAAGGGGAAAGCGTCGATGTACCTCGGTATCGGCTTCCGCAAACGGAACAACTGGGCGCTCGCCCAGCGGAACTTCGAGGAAGCACTCGTGGCCTTGAATTCCAACGATGAATCGTCTCGCAAGGAAGTGCTGTTTCAACTCGCCACCGGCAACGCCGAGAACAACGAACTGCCACGAGCGGTCGAACTCGGCCACGAACTGGCCAACATCGATTTCGGCTACAAGAACATCGGCGAACTGTTGGACGAATGGAAGGCCCGCTCGCCGGCGTGATTCAACGTACTGTGTTCAACTGCTGCGCTTCGGTTTCGATCAACTTCTGTTTGCGTTCTACGCCCCAACGGTAGCCTCGCAACTGGCCATCCGAACCGATCACCCGGTGGCAGGGCACCGCAATCGCCACGGGGTTGGCGGCGCAGGCGTTGGCCACGGCCCGCACGGCCGTCGGCCGCTTCAATTGCTGGGCGAGTTGCCAGTACGTGCGGGTTTGCCCCATCGGGATCGTTTGCAAGGCGGCCCACACTTCCCGTTGGAAATCGGTACCGTTCACATCCAGCGGTAAATGGAAGTTCGCTTTCGGTGTTTCGATCTGTTCCAGAAGCATCGCCCACCAGCGGTGGGCCGGATCCCCGCCTTGAGCCGGTGCGGCCCCCGGCCAATCGAGGAAGGCCATAGCCATCGCATCGGCGGGAGTCTCCGCGAACGCCACGCCGCACACGCCCTTATCCGTTGCGGTCATCAATGTGCAGCCGAGGGCGCTCATGCCGGTGAAAGCGATGAGTCCCTGGCCCCGTCCGAGGAAGTCGTTCGGGTGATCCACCACAGTGCCCCTAAGCTGGCGGAGAGGAACCATTGAACCAATGCGAGCGCCGCCACCGTCGATTCCGAGCCGTAATGCATTTGATCGAAGAGCCGCAAGATGTACACGTCGAAGAATGGAGGGTTGGCGATCTTGGCCGCACCCACTTCCCCCATCGCCATCGCGGCCACCAAAAATACCGCGAACCGGAAGGTTTCGTCCGTCGCGGGCTTCACAACATATCGCCAACGGTTCCCACGATTGACGCCGTCGAGTTCGGCCTGTTCGAGGAGTTCTCGCGGGATGCGGGATATTGTCGGCCAGAGCAACAAACACGCCAAGGGAAATAATCGCAATCCGGCGGCCCACATCGCCGGCACCGGCGAGGGCTGATCGTACAGCGCGGATCGAATCGGCGGTAACTCCCACGAAACGAGGGCACTCTCGACATCCACCAGCCAACCAATCCACATTTTCAGGCCGAAGCCGAGGATCGGGGAAGGGGAGAATGCCAATGCGATACAGAGTGCGAACAACCCCGTGCGAAACGGGGCCGAGTTGCGGGCGGCCCAACAGCATCGCCTCGCCAACGATGCCGCGAGAAGCCCGGTGCCGAGTGCGGCAACCGCGCTTGTGAGCAGGCATTTTCCTTCAGTGCGAAAGATCGCGGCGAAACGGGAGAACGGTGTCGCGGAACCTTCCGCCGCGGCCCGCATCAAAGCCGCGAACGGAACGCCGAATATCAAAACGAGCGTTCCCCATGCGAACATCGCGCCGGCCCAACGTTGAACCTTCCCGATAGCGAACGACCGGGGATTTCGCAACTCGCCGTCCGCGTGGGTTCCCCTTCGCAACCACTTCATAACGATCGCCGCAAAAACGATGGTCGAAACGATTTGCAGTGGCACTATCAGTGCGAGGCTCGTTCGGATTCCCGTCCCACCGATCACGAGTTGAGTATAAGTTTCCTCGGCGAACGTTCGCACCATCATCATGTCGGTGATGGCGATCTCCGTGCCGGTTTGCAGGGCGAGCCAGAGCATCGATGCGAACATCGCCCGAACGATTCTCGGTGCCAGTACCGCACGCATTACGAACGGGCGGCCGCCGA
>Ga0105046_10006484_pt1 | contig 18486 bp, 20 predicted proteins | sample MAT03_FD_78385 | JGI IMG/M metagenome (GOLD analysis project Ga0105046, IMG submission 78385) | Freshwater microbial communities from Lake Fryxell liftoff mats and glacier meltwater in Antarctica - MAT-03 (megahit assembly) | ecosystem: Environmental > Aquatic > Freshwater > Ice > Liftoff...
ACCGTGAAGATGATCGCCTACCGCGCCGAAACCGCCATGGTTGCGCTATTGCGTCGCCATTTGAGCAAGGAGGCCGAGGCGCGGGCGCTGGTGCGTGAGTTACTCGTCTCTGACGCCGACATTGAGCCCGATGATCAAGCCAGAACACTGACCATCAGAATCCATCGAATGGCCAATCCTTCCCACGACAAAGCCGTGACTGAGCTCTTGAATGAGCTGACGTTGCAAGGCTTCTGTCACCCCGAGACCGGTGCAAAGATGATCTACACGCTCGTGTGAACCTGTGCCAAACCCAAATCCTCCCGGATCAGGAAGTCTGAATCTAGCGATTGACAATCGCGGAAAATCTCTTTAATATTACTGCAATATAGTAGATTTATAGCAATATTGGAGGTTTCGATTGAGTGCTGTTTCCATGGACTTTCTACCTGAGCTTGCATTCACGGAATCTGAATTCTCGTCGCGGTTGACTGCTTTGTGTTCGCTGGTTGAGCAGCGCGGCATGGACGGCCTGGTGATTCACGTCCCCGAGAACATTACCTATATCTCTGGCTGGCATACACCTGGCTACTACTATCCCCAGTTCGTGGTTGTTCGCCCCGGACGGGACCCGGTCATCGTCTTGCGTGGGCTTGAGGCGCTTGGACTCCCGGTGCGCTCATGGTTAAAGGCGGACCAATTGATTACATTCGCCGACACCGAGTCGCCCATGGCGAAATTGAAGGAAGCGCTGGAGCGCCTGGGTTTGTCGGCCGGCACGGTCGGTTTTGAGACGCACGGCTGGTACTTCACGCTGGACATGTACCGCAAGCTGAACGACTTGTGTCCCCAGCTCAAGACAAAGGATGCCGGGTGGATGGTCGAGGCGCTACGCAAATTGAAGTCTCCAGCCGAGATATCCAATATTCGGGAAGCATGCCGCTTGGCGGAAGTTGGGATGCAGGCTGCCATCGACAACTTCGCCGTGGGCATGACGGAGGCGCAGCTCGCGGGCTTTATTCACAAGGCCATGATTGACGAGGGCTGCGAGTACGTGGGCTTGCCACACTTCGTGATGTCCGGGCATCGGCAGCTTGCGCCGCACTCGGTGTGGTCCAAGCATAAGACGATAGTCGAAGGCGAAAATGTATTCCTCGAACTGGCGGGGACCATCAACCGGTACGCAGGCGCATTGTTTCGCACGCTTGTTGTCGGCGAACCAAGCCAGCGCAACCTTCAAAACATGGCTGTGGCCGAGGCCATGCTGGAGGCCTCGATAACCGCTATTCGGCCTGGCGTCACCGCCGGAGCGGTAAACCAAGCAGTCGGCGTGGTCGCTGAAAAGAACGGCGTGTTAGTGCGCAAGCGCTGCGGCTACTCAATGGGCTTGAATTTCGCGCCCGACTGGGGCGAGGGGTTCTTTCTTGAGCTTGCCGACGGCGACCCTACGGTTCTGGAGCCCGGCATGGTGTTCCATTTGCCGGAAACGGTTCGCCGCCCCAAGGAGCCCTTAGTCGCGGTCAGCGAGACAATTTTGGTGACCGAGACCGGTTGTGAGCAGCTGACCCATTTCCAGCGCGGGCTGATCCGCGTTGGATAAGAGCCAAAATGATAGACCGGTCCATAGTAGCCGCGGCGATCAACGAGGAACGTTTATGGTCGCTTCTGATGCGCGTTGGTCAAATCGGGGGGTTGGAGAACGGCGGCGTGAATCGCCAAGCCTTGACCGCGTTGGACACGGAGTCCAAAAATTTCATCGCCGAGTGGGCGCTTGCCGAAGGGCTTTCCGTTTTTCAGGACGAGGCAGCCAATTTTTTTGTGCGCCTGGAGGGGAGTCGGCCTGACGCTGAACCCGTGATGGTCGGCTCGCACCTGGATAGCCAACCGACAGGTGGAAAATTCGACGGCGCATACGGGGTGATTGCAGGCCTTGAAGTGCTTTGCGCCATCAAGCGCCTTGGGCTGACGCCAGAGCGACCGATAGAGGTGGTGTCATGGATGAACGAGGAGGGAAGCCGCTTCCAACCCGGTGCAATGGGCAGCAGCGCTTTTGCGGGGTCGCGTAGTCTTCAAGCCATGGCGGATGCACTGACGACCGACGGAACCCGGGTAGCGGATGAGCTTCACATGTCGATTGCGGCCACCCATGCCGTGCCACGTGCGATGGCATCGGTGCGTCCGTTCGCATTTCTTGAAGCCCATATCGAGCAGGGGCCTGTACTCGAAAACGAAGGATTTCCGCTCGGAGTAGTGACCGGTATTCAAGGAATTCGTCGCATCCGGGTGGAATTTCGCGGCAAAACCGCCCACGCGGGCACCACGCCCCACCGACTGCGCAAAGACGCGTTGACTGCCGCTACCAAATTCATGGCCCGTCTGCATCCCCTGACCGAGGCACGTGAGGATGTATTGCGGCTGACGGTGGGCAGAATCGACGTGTTCCCGAATTCGCCCAATACGGTGCCAAACCTCGTAAAGCTCACGATCGACCTGCGGCACCCCGAAGAGAGTGCCCTAAATGAGGCGACTAACCGCATTCGAGAAGCCGCCATAAGCGTTGATGGGGAGTGCGAATCGGTAGTAGAAATAATCAGCCATGTGGCGCCGGTTACTTTCGGCCCCGCGCTGGTCGATTTGCTTGAAACGTGCGCGAGCAAAGCGGGCATCCGGTCTCGCCGGATTGTATCCGGCGCTGGACACGACGCGATGCACTTGGCCGGAATTTGCCAAACCGGCATGGTTTTTGTTCCCTGCAAAGACGGGATAAGCCACCACGAAAGCGAATCCGCCAAGCCGGGCGATCTGGCAACCGGCGCGCGGGTCATCGCGGCTGCAGCCTGGGACTTGGCCAATCGTTCTGAATGATGGAACCACACAAATGGGGAAAAGCAATGGCGGGTAAATTTTCGACGGATCTTTTTCGACTTGACGGACGTGTGGCCATCGTTACCGGCGGGGCAAGCGGTATGGGGCGCAGAACGGCTTTCACGCTTGCGGATGCGGGTGCGCATGTGGTTGCCGCGGACCTGAATCCGGCTGGGCTGGCCGCCCTAGAGGAAGAGCTGAAGGGGCTGGGCCTGTTGGTTTCTACCGTGGTGGCCGACATCTCCCAGGAGGCCATGGTTCACAACATGGTCGAGAAGGCCAGGGCGATTAGCGGGCGGATCGACATACTGGTGAACAGCGCGGGCATAGGCGCGCGTTGCCCGGCAGCGGATTACCCGCTGGAGCTGTGGCAAAAGGTCTTGCGCATCAATACCCGGGGCAGCTTCATGTGCGCAAAAGCAGTGGCGCCAGCGATGATTGCCCAGCGCAAGGGAGCCATAGTCAACATTGCGTCGTGCGGCGCGGTTGTGGGCTGGGCGGGAAGCGTTGGCTACCAATGCAGCAAAGCCGGTGTCGCGCAGATGGCGCGCAGCCTTGCGGTGGAATGGGGGCCGTATAACATTCGCGTGAACTCCATTGCGCCGGGTTATGTGGACACTCCGCAGACGCAGGCCGAGGCCGCGCTTGAACCAGAGTTTTTTGCGGAGCGCCTTCGCCGCGTGCCCATGGGCCGTGGCGCACAACCCGAAGAGATACCCGGCACCATTCTTTACCTGGTATCGGATGCCGCGAGCATGGTCACCGGCAACCTGATAGCGACCGACGGCGGCTTCCTCGTTGCATGAAGGCTGGGTATGGATGAATCGTGGCGTTCCAGCGAAGAGCCTAGGCGGCTAGCGGCGTTGCGCGCGCTCATGGCGCAGCGTGGCCTGGATGCTGTCGTGATCGTGGGGGGCACCAACCTTTCCTACTTCAGCGGGTTCGCGGGCGTGGAGCGCTCCATGGCGCGTGCCATGTTGTACATTTTCCCCTTGCATGGCGAGCCTGCCCTGGTAGCGCACACTTTTCGCAAGCACCTGATCGAAGCCCATTCCTGGGTGTCGCGTTTCCACTATTTCACCCAGTTGGCCGCGGCACCGGTTGAAGCAACACTGTCGGCGTTGGCTGCAATGGGCCTGGCCCGTGGCAGACTCGGGTTTGAGCTCGGGTTTGAGAGCCAGATTCAGATGCCCACGCTGGAATTCGAGCACCTGCGCCGTGCTTTGTCGGGTTTCGAGTTCGTCGACATTGCTCGCGATCTGTGGCGAATACGATCCATACGCTCCGACGCAGAGTTGGCGCGCCATCGCGTGGCTGCCAGCGTAGTGGTCAAGGTGTTTGTGGAAAGCTTTGCGTTTGTCCACGCGGGTATGCGGCAGGTGGAACTTTCGAGTTTTGTGCAAGGGCGCCTGTTTGCACACGGCGTTGCACAGAGCTTTACGCTGGTCAGCGCGGGCTCCGACAACTACGATTTTTGCGGCGCGTGGACCCCTGAGTACACGTTCCAGCACGGCGATATGGTGTGGATGGATATTGGAGCGATGGTGGCCGGCTACAGCATGCTGTTCAGCCGGGCGGGGGTCATTGGTGGGCCGTCGCCCGAGCAGGTCAGTACCGCCGCGCAAGTACACGCCGCCACGATGGCGGGCGTTCAAGCGGTTGGCCCCGGCGTGCCGATAGCGGATGTCGCCATGATCTGCGAGCGCGCATTAGAGGCGGTTGCGGCACCCGTTCGAACGAATATTGCAGAGCTGGGCACGCGCTTCGGCCACGGCGTCGGGATCGAGTTTATTGAGCCGCCCCACCTTGCGGTGTACGACAACAGTATTCTTGTGCCGGGGATGCTTATTGCCGTGGAACCTGGCATTTCCACGGCCTACGGCAGATTTCATTTTCGGGAAGTGGTTGCAGTGACAGCCGATGGCTACGAGCAAATCTCCGGGCCACCTGCCGAACTACTGACACTGCCTTCAACGTAAACAGGACACAGCATGAACAGTATGACCCAGGGTCTTTTCGATTTCAGTGGCAAGACGGTAATCGTCACGGGTGCCGCGAGCGGTCTCGGGCGGGAAATCGCGCGGGCATTTTGCGACGCTGGCGCGCATCTTGTGCTGGCCGACATCAACGCCGGCGGACTTGCGTCAGTCGCCGCCGCTCTGGAGAAGAAGACTACCCGGATGTTGGCTGTACTGACCGACGTGTCCAAGCAGGCCCAGGTCAACGCGATGGTCGAGAAAGCCATCTCGGTGACAGGCACGATCAACGCGTTAGTGCATTGCGCCGGCATTGGTGGCCGCGCCCCTGCGGAGGACTATCCGATGGAGCTTTGGGACAAGGTAATGGCAGTGAATGCCGACGGAACATTTCTTTGTGCGCAAGCGGTGGGGTGCGTCATGCGCAAGCAAGTGGGGGGCGGCGCCATCGTGATAGTCTCTTCAGTCGGAGGTGTCGTGGGTAAGCCGGGGAGCGTGGCCTACCAGGTCGGCAAGGCTATCGAAATCCAGCTGGCCAAGAGCCTTGGCGTGGAGTGGGCGGCTGAAGGCGTGAGGGTCAATTCGATCGCACCTGGATTGTTCATGACGGACACGATCAAGGCCGAGCTTCAGCTTGAGCCGACCATGAACGATAGCTTGATAAAAAACCTGCCGTTGAGACGTGGTGGCGAATTGAGCGAAATTGTCGGGGCGGCGCTGTACCTGGCTTCGGACGCCAGCTCCTACGTTACGGGTACGGTTCTTCCGGTGGATGGCGGGATTCTCGCGGCATGAGCGATAGCATATTTCTCCGCTGGCATTCGGCGCAGCCGCAGGAGATAGCACCAGGCGTGCGAGGGCTGGTGAAGAGCGGAAATTCCTTGGAAGTAGGCAAGATTTTTTTGAAAGCGGGTACGGAACTGAAGCGCCACGCGCACATGGAAGAGCAAATGTTCTACCTTCTTGAAGGCCGGCTGCGGTATAGGGTTGGCGAGGTAGAGGAAGTGGCGGGCCCCGGCGACCTCATCTATTTTCCTGGCGGCATCCCGCATGGGGGCTGCGTCGAGGGGGATGCGGACGCCGTGTTCATCGAATTGAAAGAGCGCAAAGGCGCCTGAGTGCGGCGACGGAAACAATGCAAATACTACTCGGATGGCAGAAGGCGACCGAACAACTCGAATGGATCCGGCCGCTCGCCCAGGCCACCGCTGAATTCATGGTACCCGAGTGGTCCGCCGACCAGAACCATTACGACGCTGACGCGGGCGAACTGATGCGGCTTGCGCCCCATGCCGACATCATCGTAGGGTGGAATTTTCCGCCCGAGGTACTCAAAGTGGCGGTAAAGATGAAGATGCTTTCTTCGGCACATACCGGCATTGACCGATACGACCTGGCACTGCTGCGGCAGCGCGGCGTCCTGTTGACCAATGCCAGCGGCGTGAATGCCGTGGCAGTCGCGGAGCATGCCATGGCGCTATTGTTGGCCCTCGCCAAGCGCATCGTGTCGCATGACGCCGCAGTGCGCCGGGTGGACTGGGTTGATCTCTCCCCCGAGACGGCCGGCATATTGTTGGCTGGAAAGACAGCGGTGATTCTTGGGCTGGGCCGCATTGGCAAGTTGATCGCCAAACGCTGCAGGGCGTTCGATATGACATCCATTGGTGTCAAGCGCGATGTGTCGAAACCAGCGCCAGAGGTAGATCAGTTGTTTTCCTCCGCGAATCTGAAGGAAGCGCTTCGTCTGGCGGACGTGGTGATGATTTCCCTGCCACTCACTCCCCAGACACGCGGGCTAATGGGGCCCGATCAGTTCTCATGCTTGAAATCGGGTGCGTTGCTTGTCAATGTCGGACGCGGCATGGTTGTACGCGAGTCCGCCGTGCATGAGGCGCTGACCCGTGGAACCCTGGGCGGCTTCAGCGCCGACGTCTGGTGGGATTACGCCGACTCATCGCCTGCTGGTTACCACTACAACGTGCCCTCACGTCTGCATGTTCATCGCTTGCCAAACGTTGTCGGCAGCCCTGACATGGCTTCGAATGTCCATGGCATGCGCGAAAGGATGATCGAATTTGCAATGGAAAACGTGTGTGAGTTTCTTGCCGGCACTACGCCACGTAGGGCCATCGATCTGAGCGTTGCGGTTCAGTCTGGCGGAGCCGCCCCTGTATTCGCATGAAAGGATGCCAGCTCGCTATTGCGGCACGGCAGCGACACCATGAATGATCTTTCCAGTTATGCGGCATTGGACCCTTCGGCATTCCGCAAGGTTCTCGGAACGTTTGCCACCGGGGTTACCGTCATCACCACGGTGAACAGAGCCGGCGTTCCTTTGGGTTTGACGGCCAACAGTTTCACGTCCGTGTCATTGACGCCACCGCTCGTCCTGGTATGCCTGGACCGGGGCTCAAACAGCCTCGCCGCGCTACGTGAGTCCCGAATCTTCGCCGTCAATATCCTGGGCGAAGACCAAAAGCCCTTGTCCAACATGTTTGCCTCGAAGGCTGCCGACAAGTTCAGTCAGTTTGACTGGGTCACTGCCGGCACTGGCGCACCGGTTTTTCCGGGTGCTCTGGGTTGGGTTGACTGCACCGTGCACGACATCATCCCGGCGGGAGATCATGACATCGTCATCGGCCAGGTACAGAATTTCGGCGAAAGTTCGGCTCGGCCGCTGGGCTACTTCCGGGGTCGCTACACCTTTGTTTCGCTTGAACAAGAAGTTCTCGAAAACGCGGGGGCCGCGATTTTCGGTGCGATTGTGGAGTACGAGGGACGGGTGTTATTGCAGAAGGTATCCGCGGCGGTGTGGTCCTTTCCAGAGGCGGTGTCGGCCAGCACAAGCTTGCCTCTTGGTGGGCTATGCAAAAAGCTTGCGGAGGTCGGCGCCCCCACCGAACTCAATTTCCTGTATTCCGTGTCGCAGTTACCTGCCAGACCATGCATGTCCATCATTTATCGCGGGCAGCTTGTGGCCGCTCCGCAACTCAATGATCCAGCAAACTGGGTGTTCATGGCGGAGGAGTTTGTGCCGTGGGAAAACCTGGCTTCGTACGAAATGGAAATGACCTTGAGGCGCTATTTCCGGGAAAGCACCCAGAACCGTTTCGGCCTGTTTGCCGAAACGGGTACAGGCGGCCGCCTGATTTCGGTGGACAAAAACCCTTCCGACTATTCCCGCGAAGACGCGGAACGCAGCTTGCGCTGAGGGAGAGAGTCAGAATGTTTCGGGGCACTATTACCACGGAGCGTGAGATTCCTCCCAAGGAACGACCGCGTCTCGGTTTTCTCTATCCGCGTGGCGGCAGCAGCTTTGAGTACTACCACTTTGCGGAGCACTTCAATGGCAATGTGCGCTGTTATCTGGTTGGGGGCATGCATTCTTACGGCGGCGACAAGACCCACTATAAAGAGCCACTGTTCAAAATGGGCGCCATCGAGAATCTAAGTTACCCGGCGCTTTCGATGAAGCCGTTGCAGGTTGACGCGGGACTGTGGTGCTCGACGAGCGCCAGCTTCATTGGAGGCTTGGGATGGTCGCGCGATCAAGCAAAAAACCTTGCCGATATCCTGGGCGCGCCGGCGAGCAACACGTCGCTGGCATATGTCGATGCCATTCAATTTCTCAATGTGGACAAGGTTGCTGTTCTGGCCAGTTATCCCCGGGACGTAATGCTTGCATTCAAACGGTTTCTGGGCGAGGCAGGTATTGAAGTTGCTGACTCTGTGCATCTGGATGCCGATGCGGGTGAGGACGCCTACAACTTCTCCTTGGAGTTTCTGGTGGAAAAGGCCGCCCAACTCGACCTCACGCGGGCGGGGGCGTTACTCGTTCCAGATACGGCCATGGCCGCGTTTCCTTTGATGCGTGAGCTTGAGAAAGCCTATAGTGTGCCCGTATTGACGGCGAACCAGGTAACTATCTGGAAGGGCCTTAATTTGGCAGGGGCCAAGGTGGCTACGGATAGGTATGGGCGTTTGTTCTCGAGCGCGTGAATTTTCTAGCGCGCGGGATTAACGGCGTGGGGGCTCATTGGATACCGGAGTTAGATTCACATTCATTTGCGCTACTTCAGATGCGCTTTCTTTGTCGGCGGGTAGCGCGGCGTTCACCCACAGTACTCTGGTCGCCGTCGCGCCTTCGTTCTTCCAGCTATGCTCCAGGTGACTGTGTAGATACAATGTATCGCCTGTTTTTAGGGCGTAAAAATCTCCAGGCTCCAGCCAGAAAGACAACTGTCCCTCTAGGATCAGCAGGAACTCCTGACCCTTGTGTGAGAAAACCCCATCGCTGCCTTTACCTGGTGCTATGAGAGAGATTTGAGCCTCCATGCGCGCGGGCTTTGGAATCAGGTCCTCAATCGTCAGCAAGCCATCATCCGTAATAAACCGATTGCGCTTGCTCTGCGGCACAAAGTGCTTTTGCGTGTTCAGGTCTTCGTCGGTAGCTCTGAGGGATGGCAAAGTAGTCCCGATCGCTTCGCAAAGGCGAAACAGCGCTTCGACTGAAACGCCGGTATTGCCCCGCTCAAGCGAGCTGATGAAGGACGCCGACAAGCCTGACTTAGCGGCCGTCGCCGTGAGCGTCAGGCTTTGTCTGGTCCGGATGCTGCGCAGCTTCTCGCCAAGCGATGAATCCACCGCATTCAGATCGGCCGAGTTGTCGGCGACCGGGCCAAGCTCTCGGCGGATGGCTGCCGGGTTAAGCTTGTCTTCAAAAAAAAGCTTGGCCACGCGGCGCAATCTGCGAATGTCATTGCTTCGGAAGAGCCGATGTCCGCCTATGGTGCGCCCTGGCATGAAAAGCCCTTCGCTTTCCCAGGTCCGCAACATGCCTGGAGAGACACCCACCAGTTTGGAAACCTCGCCGATCGAAAGTGTAACGTCTGTTTTAGTCGGCTTCATTTACCCTCGCACGAACTGGCTCTGATGCGGTCGATACTACATCGTCGACAAAATGGAGACCCTGATTTCCCGCAATCATGAAGGCGGCCCTGATCGCCTTACTTTCAGTAAATCTACAGTATTGCAGTAGATTTAAGGTAAAATTTCCACAATTAGCATGCAAACAATTGGAGAGAACATGGAACTCGGCCTTTTCTTTATGCCGCACTTTGCGCCGGAGCGCACCCCTAAGCAGGGCGCTGATTTTGTACTCGAGACCATCAGGAAGGCCGACGAACTGGGGTATGGGGAGGCCTGGATTGGCGAACATTTTGCCTGTGGATGGGAGCCGGTACCAGCGCCCGATCTGCTGATTGCGCAGGCCTTGATTCAAACCAAGCGGATCAAGCTGGCGCCCGGCGCCCATGTGCTGCCTTACCACCATCCGGTGGAGCTGGCGCACCGCATCGCATATCTGGACCATCTTGCCCAGGGTCGATACATGGTTGGAATCGGCGCCGGTTCGGTGCCGATGGACGCTGATCTTCTGGGGGTAATTACGCGCGATGCGGACGGCGTCGAGGAGATGCACAACGCCGAGATGACGCGCGAGGCGCTCGACATCATGATCAAGGTCTGGACATCAGACAAAGGTTTCGACCATGACGGCAAGTATTGGAAATTTCGACGCCGCGACTATGACGATTTTGAGAAGGGCCCGTTCCTGAAGCCGTTCCAAAAGCCGTACCCACCGCTCGCCATGACGGGGATCTCTGCGAACTCGCGCACGCTTGCCTTGGCTGGCAAGCTGGGGTTTCGACCGATGAGCTTTTGTATCGGGGCCGGGTACCTAGCAAAGCACTGGGATGACTACGAATCCGCAGCACTTAAAGCCGGTCACTCGCCGAGCCGTGTCAACTGGGCAGTGTCTCCACCCTTCTTTGTAGCGGAAACCGACGAGGAGGCTATTCGCATGGCTTCAACTGGTGAGGTCGGCCGATTCTGGAAGGAGTACATGATTCCCGGGATAGTGGGGCGTGGCTTGTCCAAATACGTCAAGACGGACCCTTCGCACACCGACGAAATGATCACGCCGGAGTATTTGGCTCGACACGTGTGGCTGGTGGGAGCGCCGGATACCGTGGTTCGAAAGGCGCTCAAGCTGGTGGACGAAACCGGCGGTTTTGGGACCCTGCTTGGAATGTGCTTTGACTTTATCGATCAAAAGGAAGCGTGGTTGCGAAACCTCGAGCTGATGTCGGCAGAAGTGATGCCAAGGCTGAACGCAATCCTCACTTCGGCAAAGGCGGCTTGAGCCAACCCCGAAATAGCATGACGTGAATTGCGGGGCGATGCAGGCACCGCATGAAAGCTTAGGGTAGTTGCTGGGAACCGGAGCGGCTGGTCCGGTAATTGCACGGCTGGCTCAATAGTGAATTGCCACCCGTACCCCCCCGGCGGCAGCGATCACATCGCCATTAATTGCTCGGGCACGGTCTGAAGCAAGGAATGCGACGATTGCCGCGATATCCTGCGGAGTCGGCAAATAGCCATTCAAGTTCCCGCTAGCAAGGCCGGCTTCAATTTCGCTAGCCGTCTTGCCCTGCACGCCCGACTCGCGCTTTATCATCGCTTGTACCTTGTCGGTCTTGGTATATCCCGGGTGCACGACCGTTGATGTCACGCCAGTCCCGGCAAGCTCCTCCGCCAGGTTCTTCGACATGGCAACCACAGCCACGTTCCGGATTGAGCCAACCGTATCGCCGGCCTTTCGCGCGCCCATTCCGCTGATGGAAATGATGCGGCCCCACCCCTGATGTTTCATATGCGGCAGCACCGCTTGCGCAGCTCGCAGATAGCCCATTACCTTGACGTTCATGTGACGCATGAGCATGACTTCGGTAACCTCCTGCGCCAGCGGCGTCCTTGCCTGCCCCGCCGGCTCGGCTGCGCAGTTGACCAGAATGTCAACCGCGCCGAGACGCTGGGCAACGTCCTTGCCCATTGCAACAACCGACGCATCGTCCCCGGTATCTGCCACGGACGCGATTACGCGGGTTCCAGTTTTATGGGTTACGGCGCTTGCGGCGGCTTCGGCGACCGCCCGGTCGCGGGCGACGATCGCCACTTCAACACCTTCACGCGCCAGCTCCTCCACGATGGCAAGCCCTATGCCCCGGCTTCCACCAGTCACAATTGCACGTTTGCCTTTGAGTCCGAGATCCATAAGTTCCTCCGTTGATACGTTGATTACACAGGTTCAACCTGCGGCCTGGAAAGCAAATAGCCACCCAGCAAGAGTGTCATGCAAGACAGAGCGGCAAACCCGATGTGGTAGCCACCCGTGAGGTGTGCCAATCCTGCAAACAGGGCACCTGACGCCGCAAGGCCTGCGAACATTACGAATGTGGCAGTGCCGCTCACTTCTGCAATGTCCGCGCTTGACGTAGTACGTGCAAACTCGGCGTGCTGCAACCCGAGCCAGCCTCCCTGGCATACCCCGAACAGCACAGAAAGAGCCATGATCAACCCGTCAGGCGTCGTTGGCGTGGAAAAAGCCAAAGCGATCCAGGGTAAACCTGCGGACAAGCACAGCAAAGAAAAAATGGTCTGCCCTTTTCCGCTTATGTCGGCAACCCAAGCGAGAAAAAGCCGCGCAATAACGACACTGACCAACGCAATGGAAATCATCGCTCCCGAAAAGACCAGAGAGCGACTCAGCTCCTGCACCAGATACGTCATGTAGTAGGCGTACCAAGCACCCTGCGAGATCGCGAGTACTCCGCCCGCGAGAATGAGCCTGCGGGCATAGGACGTTTGCCCCAGTATCCGCAGTGCTTGCGCAACAGGCGCGGCAGTGCCCAAGTCGCTGGTGCGTGCTTGCTGGACCACTGGCCAGTAGTTCTCGCTAATAAAAATTACAGCGCACACGCAAAGGGCCACCGCGCCCGCCATCATGGCGCTGGTCCCCCACCCTGCGTGAAGCGCTACGGCCGGGAGCAACAGGCTGGCGGCCATTCCGCCCAATGGACCGCCTAGCATCTTGATTGAAAAGAGGGTATTTCGCAAATGTGGGGGAGCGCTTCGCTGTAGTTCGGCGTTACCTGTGGAGGGCGTGGGGCCGTCGGCCAAGCCAGCCATGAAACTGCCAAAAAATAGTAGCAACGGCTGCGACTGCGCCAGAAAAATGGTGGCAACAGCTCCAACCAGCAGAGCGATTTGCAGCGTCCGTGGTGAACCATATCTGTCAACGAGATGGGCGGAAAGAAGGGCAGAGCTCATGGCCCCCGCCGCTGCCACCGTGGCAAAGTACCCAATTGCGTTTGCCTCAAAACCGGTGGAAGCCATCATCAACGGCGCAAGCATCGGCAGTATGCGCATCGGAAAGGCAGTGGCGAATTGCGCCAGGAACATCGCCATCGTCGGGACCGTCGCGCCTGAATTGGGCATGGAAATTGCTGATTACTGGATACGCCGGGTGAATGGTATCCATCAAAAAAATCGCTCTTGGCTCATTGACTTAGCCCGAATTGCAGGTAACAATTCTATTGTAATCAAATAGGATTACATGAATTATACAGGCTGCAGACGATATTGAACACCCGCTGGAGCACGTCCGGCTCACTTTTAAAAAGGATTTAGTGATGAACGCCAAATCAAACCGCCGTATGTTCGGCAAGAGTGCTTGCACTGCACTGGTCGCGGGACTTTTTGCATTGGCCAGCCCCGGGTTAGTGCTCGCGGCTGACGTAAAAGTGCCCGCCAAAGGTGAGAGCGCCGTGATCGACAAGATACGGGCGCAAGGTGAACTTCGGGCAGGGTCGGCAATCGGTGCGCCAGGATTGTTGCAGGACCCCGCAACCGGCAAACTGGTCGGCCCCGCGATGATCATCGGGCAGGCAATTGCCGATCACCTCAAGGTGAAATTCGTTCTCGTGCAATCCAACTGGGACGTGATCATTGCCGGCCTGCAGTCGGACCGGTACGAAATAGCCATTGCCCCGCTGTTGGCAACCGAGAAGCGCTTACAGGTGGTTGACATTGTTCCGTACTACAAAGACGGGCTGTGTTATTCGGTGCTCAAGACCAATCCCAAGACAGCCAATATCACCAAGTCGGAGCAGCTCGACCGCAGCGACATCAATTGGAGTACGGTTACAGGCTCTGCGCCAGAGACTTTACTTCCCACCAAATTCACCAAGCCGAAGTTCCGCAGCATCCAGATTCCACCGGGCGGGGCAACCGCAACCGACGAAGTCCTTTCCGGCCGCGCCGATGTGGTTACCCAAAACGCAACACAGGCCAAGGTAATCGAAGCGCGGTTCCCGCAAATCCGCATGATCCCGCCTGCCGATGAATGCCTGGCGAAGCCCGACTTTGAAGTTCCTGTCGGAATGGCCATCATCAAAGGCGATCCCGTGATGGTCAAATTCATGACCGCGGTCGTGTCGTCTCTCGAGCCCCAGATTAACGCTGCAATGAAAAAATACACCAGCCCCGAGTTCATGATCCGCAAGTAGGCTGGCGATATCGCGCGTTGGTTGGGGATACATGTCACTTCAAAGCCTGCTTGAACTCAGCCAGTACTACCCCTTCCTTTTGAAGGGCGTTGGCTGGACGCTGGTGCTGAGTGCCATATCGATTGTTGGCGGCAGCGTAGTGGGCATTGTCATTGCGCTAATGCGTGTTTCATCGTTCAGGGCTCTGTCCTTTGCAGGAGTCGTGTATGTCGACTTCTTCCGGACCACGCCGCTCGTAATCCAGCTCATATGGTTCTATTACGCCTTCCCGATACTCGCTGGAGTCAGGCTCACGGAAATTGAAGCGGGATGCATTGCGATGGTTCTGTATTCGGCCGCCTACCTGGCTGAGATTTTTCGCGCGGGCATTTTGTCGATAGAAAAAGGGCAGCGCGAGGCCGCGCTGGCGCTTGGCATGAACGAGGCCTACGTCATGCTGCGCATAGTCTTTCCGCAGGCCTTCATACGGATGATTCCCGCCATCGCCAACATTTTCATCTCGAAGGTGAAAGACAGCGCCTTGGTCTCGGTCATCGGCGTGCCCGAGCTGCTCCGGCAGGCTTCGGTCATGGGGGAATTCACCGCGCTTCGGATGGAGTCGCTGACGATCGCTGCCATGCTGTACTTCTGTCTGACCTACCCGCTCTCCAAGGGGTCGAATTGGCTGCATCGTAGACTCACCAGCACCGAGCTCAAGTCTTCGGACGCAGGCTTGGATGAGCAGTTGGTGCGTGCCGTGAAGAAGGCGGCCTGACGTCATGGAGTATCAGTGGCAGTTCGACGTGGTGTGGGCGCAATTCCCCAAGTTGTGGGACGGCCTGCAACTGACGATCATGCTTGCGGTCGTGGGCTTTATTCTGAGTGCGTCTTTCGCGCTGGTGGTGGTACTGGCGCGCATATCCTCCTCAAGATTTCTTTCTCTACTGGCCATTGGATATATCAATTTCTTTCGCGGTACGCCGTTCATCGTCCAGTTACTGTGGCTCTACTACACGCTGCCCGTGGTAACCGGGCTGTTGCTCAGCTCGATTTCCACCGCGCTGATCGGCATCACGCTAAATTTGGGGGCCTTTATCGCAGAAACGTATCGTGCAGGCATCGCGTCCATTGACAAGGGGCAGAGCGAGGCGGCTGCGGCATTGGGAATGACACATGCCCAGATCATGGCGCGCATCGTTTTGCCGCAGGCAATAGTGCGCGTCATACCGCCGCTGGCGAGTTACTGGATCACGATCTTCAAGGACACCTCCTTGTTCTCGCTGATCGCAGTGGCCGAGCTGACCTACCAGTCGCGCCTGGTGGCGGTCGATACTTTTCGGCCGCTCGAAACCTATACGTTGATAGCGCTGCTGTATTTCGCGGTCACCTATCCCCAAGCGAGATTGGTTGACTATATTTTTGACCGCTACCGCGTCCGCAGTTAGCTCCAGGGGGAATCGCATGCCAGAACCGATTGTCAAAGTCACGAATCTTCAGAAATGCTTTGGGTCGCTGAAAGTGCTGCACGACATCAACTTCCAGGTGTTCAAGGGCGAAGTTGTTGTTGTGATCGGCCCTAGCGGAAGCGGCAAGAGCACGCTGTTGCGATGCCTTAACCGACTTGAGGAGCCGAGCGGCGGGTCTATTCTGATAAATGGGGAAGAGATTACCAGCAAGTCGGCGCGGTTAAGTTTTCTTCGCCGTGATATCGGTATGGTGTTCCAGCAGTTCAATCTGTTCCCGCACATGACCGTGTTGAAGAACGTCATGGAAGGGCCTCGCACCGTGCTTAAGCTTTCCAGCGATGAATGTGAAAGCCGGGCGCTGAGCCTGCTGAAGAAAGTCGGACTGGAGGACAAGGCGAACAACAAGCCGGCCACCTTGTCGGGTGGGCAGCAGCAGCGCGTAGCCATTGCGCGCGCACTAGCGATGAAACCGCAGATCATGCTGTTCGATGAGGCGACCTCGTCATTGGACCCCGAACTGGTGGACGAGGTTCTGGCCGTAATGCGCTCCCTCGCGGAGGAAGGAATCACTATGGTGGTTGTCACCCATGAAATGGGATTTGCCGAACGTGTGGCGGATCGTGTCGTATTCATGGATGGCGGCTATATCGTCGAGCAGGGAAAGCCATCTGATCTCTTCTACAGCCCCAGGGAGGAGCGCACCCGAAAGTTCCTGAAGCAGCTGCAGAGGCAGGAACCCGAGTCCCCTGCCAATTCTCAAGTCGGTTAGTCGAAGACCCGCCAACACCGCAAAAGCCTCTCAAATATGAAACCGCTATCGCATGTCCCTTTAACTATGCCGCAAAGCGGTATCCGGGAGATTGTGGCGCTTGCCTCGAAAGTGCCGGACTGCATACGTCTAGATCTGGGCGAGCCCAATTTTCCCACGCCCCAGCATATTTGCGATGCAGCCTATGAGGCAGCGAATGGCGGGTTCACCAAATACACGCCACCGGTTGGGTTGTTGTCACTGCGTGAGTCGATTGCCGTCAAATTGAAGCGGGTGAATGGCATGGATGTTTTGCCCTCCAACATCGTGGCCACGAGCGGGGCGACATCGGCCATCTTCAACGCCTGCATCGCGATACTCGAGCACGGCGATGAAATGTTGATGCCAGATCCGGGCTGGCCAAATTGGGAAATGATGATCCTCGCATCAGGCGGAAAGGTTGTTCGCTATGAGGCTCCGGCCCACCATGGATTTTTACCGGACCCGGACCGGATGGATCATTTGGTCACCCCGCGAACCAAGGGGATCATCCTGAATACGCCGTCCAATCCAACCGGGGCGGTGATGCCGGAACAATTGGTGCGCCGCATGGTCGAGTTCGCGCGGCGGCATGACTTGTGGGTCATCTCGGACGAATGCTACGACGAGTTTGTATTCGACGGCAGCCATGTCAGCGCAGGAACTTTCGACATTGATGGACGCGTGATTTCAGTTTTTAGCTGTTCCAAGACTTACGCCATGACCGGCTGGAGGGTGGGGTATGCCGTGGTGCCGGATGCCGCCAGGGAGGTGATGGCCAAGCTGCAGCAACCGGTGATAGGTTCGATTTGCTCCATCGCGCAGAAAGCGGCCGAAGCCGCATTTAACGGACCGCAGGATTGCGTTGCTGAAATGCGCGCGTTCTATCGTGCGCGGCGCAACCAGGCACAAACGTTTCTCAGGCAGGCGGGTATGAAAACCTGGTCGCCTGAGGGTGCTTTTTTCGCGATGATCGACATCTCGCAAGCGTCGACCGACACCTACGCGTTCGCCCGGGCTATGGTTTTGCAGCATAAAGTGTCCGTCGCGCCCGGTGAAACCTTTGGACCTGCTGGCAAGGGCCTGATACGCGTTTCGCTGGCAACAAGCGAGGACAACTTGGAGCTGGGTCTGGAGCGCATCGTTGGCGCGATACGTCTTAATTCCAAAGCGGTTTGATTTAATAGTCATGGACACAAGACTTATCCGGATTGCCATTCTCTTCCCGTCAACCGGTCTTATTGACGGTGAACTCTGCGACATGGCAGAGGAGAGAGGCGCTCAAGCGCTGATCTACAAAGTTTCGCCGCTGGCTATTGCAGACCCCGCCAGCCCGTCCGCTGTTGCGGCGATGGTTCAGGAAATGGGTTCCCCTGCGATGCTGGCCCATGTGGCCAGGCAGACGCTAGATGTTGCTCCCGATGTTGTCGTCTGGGCGTGTACTTCCGGCTCGTTTCTTGGGGGCGATGCAGACAAAGCCGCGCAGGCTGGCGCCATGTCAGCCGCCGCCGGCGGTATTCCCGCCACGACTACCTCGTTGGCGATTCTGGATACGCTGCTATCGCGCAATATCCGGCATGTTGCCGCCGTGACGCCCTACCACGTAGATATTGGCCGAAAGTTTGTAAGCTTCCTTGCGGACAATGGCTTCATCGTGGATGGCGAGGCGCATGCTGGATGCGGTAGCGACTCCGAAGTGGGGGCGCTCACCATTTCGGACTTAAAGCCACTGGTCGCGCGCGCCGTTACTGAAAAAACCGAGGCCGTGGTGATTCCCTGTACAGCTTTGCGCCACCAGACAATTGAAGCCGACCTGCTCAAGGCTTTCGGAATTCCAGCGGTATTGGCTAATGCCGCGACGCTGGACTATGCCATCAAATTGGCGCGCATGGGATAAGGAACTGGAGTAAACATTCGGTGAACACGTATCGCCTCGTGGGCCTATTGGCACAAGATGGCGCGGAAGTTGTTGCGTAGCGGGTAGAGCCAGATGTCCTTGACGGGCACGATTTGCGTGTGCACACGGC
>Ga0105046_10006487_pt1 | contig 18484 bp, 8 predicted proteins | sample MAT03_FD_78385 | JGI IMG/M metagenome (GOLD analysis project Ga0105046, IMG submission 78385) | Freshwater microbial communities from Lake Fryxell liftoff mats and glacier meltwater in Antarctica - MAT-03 (megahit assembly) | ecosystem: Environmental > Aquatic > Freshwater > Ice > Liftoff...
CGGTGCCTCCTCAACCTACGCGAACCTCACCGGCCCCACCAACGCAAGTCTCATCCTTGAGAACACCGCGGGCACCGCCACGCAAACCGGCCCCATCAGCGCGTTCGATCTTGGCCTTACCGGGGCTGGCTCCTTCACGCTTACCAACGTAAACAATGCCGTCTCTGGCACGTTCGCCAGCAACGCGGCAGGCCAGGTGAGCTTCGTGGCCACCAGTCTCAACCTGGGCGTAGTCACCGCCGATTGCCTCGGTGCGCCCATCACCGGCCTCGGTGGCGCCACCGTCTTCCTCTGCGCTCCGGTGCTCACCATCAATAGTGCCATCTCGGCTACCTCTGTCACGCTCAAGGCCGACCAGTTGGCCATCAACGCCAATGTTACATCCACCGGGCTGCTCGCCATCAATCAAGTGACCGATGGCCGCGATATTAATCTCGGCGGCGCTAACGATATCATGGCACTCACGCTCGAAACCTCCGAGCTTGCCCGCCTCTTCCCCGGCACGCTGTTGGATATTGGAAACGCACAGAGCGGCAGCCTGGAAGTCGTCGAATCGCTTACCTTTGATGGCACCCACGACTTGGCACTTCGCGGCCAGGGCTTTGCGATCAACGGCGGCATCAATGTAGGTGCCAACCTGCTTACGTTGAACATCAACACCAGAAACGGCAATGCCCAGCAGCTTATCTCCGGCCCTGGGATCATCGCCACCTGGCTCGAACTTGACGGCGACGGCGACGGCAACTTTGTGCTCGCCAACCCTGCCAATGACATCGATTTGATCGACGGTGCCGCCCGCGGCAGCATCAACTACGTTGATGTCAACTCCCTCATCGTCACCAGCACCGGCCTCTCTTCCACGGGCCTGGGCGATATTGAACTTACCGCGCCCACAAGCCTCACCATCAACGGCCTCATGCCCGCGGTCGGCAACGATGTCGTTCTTACCACCGACACCATCGATGTAAGTAACACCATCGATGCCAACACGATTTCACTGCGAAACTTCTCTGCGGCCCGCTCCATCGGAGTCGGCGCAGGTCCCGGCGATCTCTCGCTCACCGGCGTCGAACTCTCTCGATTCGCCGCCACCCAGCTCGTCACCATCGGCACCACCACCGCGGGCCTGCTCTCCATCACCGATGTCTCCGTCGCTCAGAATGTAAACCCGCAGTCTTTCTCGCTCACGCTCATCGGCAACGGCATAAGCATCGATGGTGTTGGCATAGGCGGCATCATCATGGATATCGGTGATCTCACCGATATTCTCACCCTCCGCTCAAGCGGGGGCGCCATCGTTCAGACACCAGGCGGCCAGGTCATTGCCAGCAACCTCGTGCTGCTGGGCAGCGGCTCGGTCGCGCTCAACAACACCAGCAACGACGTCTTCTTCCTCGCTGGGAACACCAGCAACACTATCGCTTACACCAACCGCTCAGACTCCCCCCTTGAAATCTCCCAACTTGTAACACCCGACAACGGTACCATCACCGGGCTTACTTCCGCCAATAATAATATTACGCTTACCGCCCAACAGGCACTCACCGTTGGCAGTCTGCTTAATGCCGGTGCGGGTCGTGTTACGATCTCAACCGACAACATCGCGGTAAACGCGCTTGTAACGGGCAACGCAACCGCCGGCGGCATCATCCTTCAGCCTGCTTCCATCGCGGTCACCACGATCGGCGTCGGAACGGCGGGCGCGGGATTCAACTTCACCCAAGGCGAGATCAACAACCTCAGCACCACGAGCAGCTTGGTAATTACCAGTAACGGGCTGGGATCCAGCATCGATATTAGTAACGTTACGTTCGCGGGTACCGCGGGCGATGTCTGCCTTACCGGCGCGAACATGACTCTCGCGGGCGTAACCGGTCCCGCCAACAACGCCCTCATTCTTGAGAACACCTCAGGACTCGCAACCCAATCCGGGCCAATCTCCGCCTTTGACCTGGGCCTGACGGGCGCGGGCGCCTTCGGCCTGACCGATGAAGCCAATACGGTTTCATCATCGTTCGGGTCCGATGCCCTCGGAGGTACCGAGTTTGTCGCTACCGGAACGTTGAACTACGGCTTGGTCACCGCCGACTGCGTCATAGGCAACATCGGTGATGGCTCAGGTGGCAGTGTCTTCCTGTGCGCTCCGATTCTTAATATTAACACACCCATCTCGGGCACCAACGTCATCCTCAAGGCCAACGCGCTTGAAGTGAACAGCGCTGTGACGGCCAGCGGCACCCTCAGCGTCTTCCAGCTCTTCGTGGGCCGGCCTATTACGTTAGGTGGCAGCGAAGATGCCGGTGCCGTGACGCTCCGCGCAGCTGAAGTAGATCGTCTCTTCCCCGGTACCAGTTTCGTCGTCGGCAACACCGACACGGGTTTGTTGACCGTCGCCGAGTCGTTCGTATTTCCCAGCGAGTTTGATGTCGATCTGACCGGCCAGGGAATCGCCCTGAACGGTGGCCTGAGGCTCGATGCGCTCAGCAGCTTGATCCTCAGAGTGAACACCCGCAACGGCAACGTCTCCCAGCTTACATCTGGCCTCGGTATCGAGGCGCTGAACCTGACGCTTGTCGGCTCTGGCATAGGGAACTACTCGCTCGCCAATCCGCTCAACGACGTAGCGAACATCGCCGGCGTAGCGCGAGGCAACCTCGCTTATGTTGACCTCAACTCGCTGCGGGTTTCAGAGAGCAACATCACCACCAACGGACTCGGAGACGTAAGCTTACTGGCCCCCACCTCGCTCACCCTCAACGGGACGATCACGGCCATCAACCGCAACGTCACGCTGACCACCGATCTGATCGGTGTCGATAGCGAGGTCGAAGCCGCGAACGTCACGATCGCCAACAACAGCAGCGGTCGCACCATCGGCGTCGGCACCGGTGCAGGCGATCTTTCCATCACCGGCGGGGAGCTCAGCCGCCTCATCACCGGTGGCGTCGTCACGATCGGCTCCTCTACCTCGGGTCTGCTCTCCGCGACGGATGTATCCATCGCCGAGAACCCGATTCTTCGCAGCTATTCGCTTACACTCATCGGCAACGGTATCGCAATAAGCGGCGGTGTCATCGGCGGCGTCACGATGGACATTGGCGACCTAAGCGATGTCCTGACGCTTAACTCTACCGGCGGGGCGATCTCCCAGTCCAACACGGGGCCCGTCGTCGCGGTTAACCTCGTGCTGCAGGGCAGCGGGCCGGTAACGCTCGACAACCCAAACAACAGCGTGTTCTTCATGGCAGGTGCCACCACCGCGCCGCTTACGTTCGTCAATAATCAGACGACCGCGCTCCAGATCGGCGAAATCGTGACCCTCGATAACGGCACGGTCAGTGGCCTCACCAGCGGTAACAACAATATATTTCTTACATCCAGAGCGCAGATCGAGGCGATCCGCCCCATCGATGCAGGGTCTGCCCGGGTCTCACTCACCACCGATCTCATCAATATCGGTGCCCTCATCACAGGTAACTTCGGAACCATCGAAGGTCAAGCTGGCCCAGGTATTGAGCTGCGAACGTTTACGCCCGGCACCACGATCAGCGTCGGCTCCACCAGCGGTACGTTTAACGTTACCCAAGAGGAAATTGCCTTTCTCGCGACCACCAGTGGCCTGGTGATAGCCGCGGCGGGTAATAGCGGCATCCTGTCCATCGGACCGGTTACCTTCGCAGGTCTGAGTGCCGACATCTGCCTGAGCGGCTCAAATATGACGATCGCGGGCATTACTCTCGCCCCCGGGCAAACACTGGTCCTAGAGAACTCAGCGGGCATCGCGACTCAAACTGGAGCCATCCTCGCTACCAACCTAGGGCTCATCGGCGCTGGCGGATTCTCATTGACCAACGGTGCCAACACCGTTACCACCCTCGCGTCCAACACCACCTTGCAGACCGAGTTTGTAAGCGACACGGGATACACAGTCGGGATCGTCACGGCCAAGTGCGGCGGCGCTCCAATCACCCCCGGTGGCGCACTCTGCTATAACGCGCCCTCTATCACCATTAACACGCCGATCGCAGGCACTAGTGTTAAGATCATTACTGATGCACTCGCGCTTAACTCTACCGTAACCTCCACGCTGGGCACCTCAATCCGTACCCGCAGCAACGATCAGGCGATCGTTCTCGGAGGCGACGAAATCGCCGACACCTTAAGCATCACCGATCTTGAGTTATCTCGCCTCATCCTCGCTACCGACTCACTCCTCTCAATCGGTTCAAACGGAGAGGCGGGCACGACCAATGCGGGGCCGCTCGCGGCCACCTCACTCATCTTCGCCGACAACCACAACGTAACGCTCCGCGCCGCTTTGATCATTACCAATGACGGAATTACTTTAGGCACCACACGATCACTTACCCTGGGCACGCGCACCGGCGGAGTTGTTCAAGGTGCCACCGGCCAAGGCATCATCGCCGGTAACCTCATCCTCAATGGGCAGGCTGAGGGCGGAGATTTCATCCTCCGTAACGCCAGCAACAACATCACCACCATCGAAGCTGCCATCGGCGGTCAACTTGATTTCCAAGATGCAGACGCGCTCACCGTAACGGCCAACGGCATCACCACCACCAACGATGCGATCCGAATCACTTCACCAACGCGGCTGAGCATTGTCACCAACGGAGTTTTGAACGCCGGTTCAAGCTCCGTCAGGCTCGAATCAGACGAAATGGATATCGGTGGGGCGGTCACCGGCAATGCCGGAATACTCGTCCAGCCGGTTGCCATCGGCCGCGCCATTGAGCTGGGCGGCTTATCCGATGTCACCGGTGCCCTCAACCTCTCAGCAACTGAACTGGGCTTCTTCGTCTGCGATAAGGTTGTAACCATCGGACACAACAACTCCGACGCGGGCAACCTCTCGGCGGGAGCACTCGACTTCACCGCAGCGGGCCTCAACCGCGATTTCACCCTCCACTTGCTCGGATCAAACATTGCCCTCAAGGCCCTATCGCTCAAGGCCGACAAGGCCTTGATTCTTGATGCGACCAACGGCAATATAACACTCGACGGCTCGATCGTCGCGCCCGGCGGCGCGGTCGCTGCGGGAAGCACCGATCCCGAGCTCGCAGGTACATTCGGTTTCGCGGCGAGGGCAACCGGCAGCGTCTTCTTCGGCGCGGCTGATACCACGTCGGGCTTGATCGCTGTCACAACCACTAATACGCCCATCCTTATCCAGGGCCCCGCGGTACTCGTGGCAACCAACACAACACTTTCGTCTGGTTCCTCGGGCGAGAGCGCGACCGTCCGCTTTACTTCAACGATTGATAGTGCTGCATCGGAACGAAATAACCTGACGCTTAACTCGCCGCTCATCACGCTCGTGGGGGCAATCGGCGGCCCAGATGGTGGGTCAGCACAGCTAGGCAACTTCACAACGGATGCAGGTGGTCAACTTACCTTTTCTGGTAGTTCCATTCGCACCGCTGGCGACATCTTTATTGGTGAGAACTTAATCCTCACCGCCGATACGGTAATAGATTCAACCGCTGGCGCTGGTGGCACCGTGGCGTTCAACGACACGATTAACTCTGACTCGGAGCTGACACCCCGATCTTTAGCGGTCAACTCCGGCGGCTCGCCCGGCATCACACGGTTCGCGGGTGACATTGGCGGTATTAATATTCTCAGCGCGCTTTCGACCAACGCAAACGGCACAACGTTTCTCCCCACAATCGTGCGCACCATCGGGTCCCAGCAATACTTGGACGATGTACGCCTCACGCAGGAAAACACCCGGCTCACAGCCTCAGCTGTAAACTTTGATCGGCGCCTCAATAGCGATACCGCCGTACGAAATCTTACGATCATCGCCCCCGGTGAAACCCGCTTCGGTGGAGTGGTGGGCGGCACGATCGATGGATCGCCCGAAGCTCTCGCTCTGGCAAGCCTCACCACAGATGCGCCCGGAATCGTCCGCTTCAACGCCAACGTAACCACGATCAACGATCAACTCTACAACGACGCGGCGATCCTCACCAACTCCGTTCGCCTCACAGGTCGTGGCGTGCGATTTGTTCAGACAGTAAACTCAGATGGCACTCCACGCCCCCTCACCACGGTCGCGGGCTCAGGTGATGCGCAGTTTGATGCTCCAGTGGGCGGCAGCTCGCAGCTCGAGTCATTCACGGCAACCGGAACTCAGGTCAGGACACAATCAGTTACAACTCGCTTGGGCCAGTCGTACACCGGGATTACAACGCTCGATGGCGACCTTACCGTGAGCGATCAGGCAACCACCGCCGACGTGGTCGAGTTCAACGGCGCGGTCTTCCTCCAGCGTGCGGTGCTGATTGATGCCAAGAGCGCCGGAATTACTTTCCGATCCACCCTCGATTCACTCGCTTCAACCACCAGCGGACTCACGCTCAACTCTTCGTCCCTCACCCGCTTCGATGGTGCCGTGGGTGTCATCAATCGATTGGCTTCACTCACAACCAATGCCGCAGGCACCACCCGCATTAACACCGATGCAATCCAGACCACCAACGCCGCGATCTTTAACGACCCCACGGTGCTCGAAGCCAACACCTTGATCAGTGCCTCAAATGTTACGTTCGGTTCGACCCTCAACGGTGACAATAACCCCAACCGTCGCACGCTTACAATCGGTACCTCTGGCAATCTCGCGGCCAACACCGTCCTCTTTCAAGGCACCGTTGGCGACGTCGTCCCGTTAGGAACTCTAACAATCGGCGGTGCGTCCGCAGGAACCTCTGCCGGTACTACCCTCTTCAGCCAGGCACTTACGCTCGGCGGCGATCTCACCATAAGAGCCGCTGAGCTTACTTTCGCCAGCACGGTTGATAACGATAACCTCGGCAGCACCTCCAGCAATATCGCCATCAGCTCGCCCGGAGCTGTGCAGTTCCAAAGCACTTTGGGCGCAACCTCGCCCGTTGGTACGGTAACAATTGGCGGCACTAACACCGCCAATGCAGGCCCCACCACATTCGCGCAGGCAGTAGTGCTGGGCGGCGATCTCACGACCAACGCAAGCTCTATCACCTTCCAAGGCACTGTCAATGGCGATACCGCTGGCACCCGTAATATCATACTGATAACGCCCAATGCCTCCGGCGAAGTTACCTTCGGTTTAGGCGTGGGTCAGGCCACCAACCCCATCCGCCGCCTGCTGGTGAACCAAGCCAGCACCGACCGGACCACCCGCGTCGGGGGCGACGTTTTCACCTCCCGCAACGCCGTCTTCGGTGGCCCCGTCATCACTACAGCCAACGCGGTTACTTTCAACGGCGGTAACGGCACTCTCTTCTTCCGCAGCACCATTGATGCTGTCGCACCCGGCCAGTCCTTAACTCTCATCTCCAACGCTACCGCCAACGCAGTGGCAGATGTCGCCCTCACCGACCTAAGCGACAACACTGTAGATTTCCTCGGTTCTGACAGAGGTCGCGAAAGCGGCATCAACATAGTTCCCATCCGGCTTGGCGGATCCATTGGCACCGCAAACGCGGCCAGCCGATTCGCGGTCGTTCAGCTGCTCGGGCCTACCACCATTCAGCCCTCCACCACCATCGCATTCGCTCGTAGCTCAAACTTTGACTCAAACGGTGTTCTCACTGTCCCCGATTCTGAGTTCGCTGCGACCGGGGCAACCTTAAACAGCATCAGCGTCTCTGATCGTTTTGAAATGTCACCAGGCCAGAAACTCACTTCGTTCGGTGCCTTCCGCATCGACGCGGCCAACTCGGCGATAATCTCCGAACTGGTCTCGACGAGCACCATCACGGTGAACGCGGGCAGCATTAGGCTCAACGGGGCACCGAGGGGAGCCAACTCAGGAATCTTTACCAACCAAGTCGTCGGTGCTGGGCTTCGAACCCGCGGGCAGACCACGCTCCCAGAGATTATTGCCAAGAGCGGAATTAGCTTTAGCTCTGGCGGTGGCTCGGCCAACTACGCCTCAGGGTCAGTAGTTACACTCTTCGCGACCGATAGCGCATTGAACATAAATGGTCGCGGTAGCGGTAACCCGCTTGGCCGTCCAACCGGATCGAGCGGAAACGACGCGGTTAACGTTGACCGCTCATTATTTTCCGCAGCGGGCGGAGTCAATCGTGTCTTCGCGCTTGACCTCTCCTCGATAGTCATCGGAGACATCGCATCGGTTCTTGCCAGCGCGATCCCGCGCCAACGCTATGAACGCGAAGTCGCTCAGGCGGTCGTCCTTTCCGGAGCATTCGCTCAGCCCCTGAAGACCCTTGACCTCGATATCACTGATCCTACCACCGAGGAGTTTACCGACTATCTGCTCGGTCGCTCGCTCTATCAGAACGCGCCCGACTCTCTTGAAGAAGTCGGAAGCGGTACCGCCAAGATTACTATTAATCGCATGATCAACACGCCAACCATCGAAGTGGTGCGTGCACTCTGTGACCTCGCCTACACCAACCCCCAGCGGGCCTTCGAACTGCTCCTCCAAGGTGATCCTCAGAATGAGCTTACCGTCCTGGACCGCGTGAAGGACATCAAAGAAGCAATGTCCGTCGCTTGGAGCGCGTATGTTGAAAAGGTTGGAGAAGAAGCCGCCAATGGCTTGGGCTTCCGCCAGTATCTTGAGGCCGTGGGACCCGATGGCACTCCCGGCGATAAGCTCGCTCTCGAGGCTTTAGACAAAGCAAGTGTCATCCTTGATAAACTCGATAACCTCGGCCTCTCCAGCCAGGAACGGGCGATCGCTCGAAAGGCCACGCTCAATCTGATCGGTGGTGATATCAACGTCAAGGAAATGGAGGCCGCGGTAGTTGGTAGCAAAATGACAGCGCTCGCCACTCCCTGACTGGTCTACGCTCTACGACCGCCCCCAAGCTCTTAATGGCGATAGCGCGAACGCAGTGATTTCAAATCAACGCTCCGGCGGTAGCGGACATGAGAAAAGTTTAGCAGTTCGGCTGGGGATCAAGCAGTTTATAGTCACCTAACTCGCCCGCAGCGCGCCGCCGCAGTCCTGTGTCCGCTCTCTTCTGATTCTTCCTCTTCTCGGTGGTGATATTTTGGCAGTTATTAACGTCGAAACTCTGCTCCGCCCCATTCAGCCTGATGCGCCGTGCGGTGAAAATTTGCGCTGGGATCGCCGGTTCCTCGAGCTCGAGCGATTGGCGGTGGGCAAAGAAGACACCCAGTTTTCAACAGCCGAACCCCCCAACTGGCGAGAAGTTCAAGACGTCTGCGTTGAGGTCTTTGCACGAGGAAAGCATCTTCGCACCGCCGTGCTTCTCACGCTGGCCGCCCTGAAGATGGAGGGCTATCCCGGTCTGCGCGACGGCCTCAAACTGCTCCGCGGATTGCTCGAGCAATATTGGGATCAGGTATTCCCCCAACTGGACGTTGAAGACAACAACGATCCAACCGAGCGGGTGAACTCGCTCGCGCCTTTCGCTACCGCCATGGCGACCTTTGGCGACAAACTTCGTATGCTGGACTCGGTTTACGATGCGCCGCTTTGCGACTCTCGTCAGCTAGGGCGCTTCTCGATGCGCGATATTGCCATCGCGGCAGGAACTCAGGCAGCGCCTGAAAATCCCTCTAAACCCCCAGCATCGATGAAAACGATCGATGTGGCCTTTGGCGAAACAGACAAGCCTATTCTCGAAGGCCTTGCCGCCGCGGCGGACGAAGGCGGCGAAGCCCTCAAAGCCATCGACAACGTCTTTACAGCAAAGTGTGGTCCTCAAGTAGGCCCCGATCTGCTCCCGCTCCAAACGATGTTGAAAGATGCGGCTCTTCAGATCCGCCGCCGCATGACCGCGAGCGACTCGGCATTAGTCGCTGGCGGTGGGGGCAACGGTGAGGTTTCTGGTGGGGTGCCTGGTCCGGGTGGAGATTCTCGCGGTGCCGCTCTTTCGGGCGACATATCCTCTTCCAAGGATGTTCTGGTCGCGTTCGAAAAGGTCATGCGGTATTACGAAACCTGGGAACCATCAAGCCCCGTCCCCCTATTAATCCAGTGCGCCAGACAGATGGTCAAACGAAAGTTCTTGGACATTTCCAAGGTTCTCACCGCAGACGCAGTGGTCACCTTGGAAAGAATCAGTAACTCGTCAGAAGAAGCTTCGGGTGCGGGCAAAGATGCAATATAACGTTGATCAGGGCGGGCCCCCGTCAGCGAGCAGGCGAGAAGCGCACCGTCGGGCAGATTCATTGAAGTGGTTGAAGGTACTTGGCGGGCCGGTTAACATTATGGCTTGCCCCGCCGTTAAGGTCAAACTCGTTCAGTTGCTGAACTCAGTTAGACCAATCGCCGACGCCGGTCAGGCAGACTGTTGGTCGCAGCAGTACTGATAAGTGTCGGCCGCAGGCAGAGCGGAGTAGGCTAGGGAAAATAAATTACGTGTTTTGTCGGCGCTGTGCCGCAATGCAGTACAGAGTGGGTTGGTGAAGTTCGTAGTTATCTTATATTGAAAGGGAGCCACACTATGGCAAAGGCAAGCAGCGCAAAGTTCATCGCCCGCAATCGTGCACCGCGCGTGCAGATCGAGTATGATCTTGAACTCTACGGAGCAGAGAAGAAAGTCAATCTTCCCTTCGTCATGGGTGTTATGTCGGACCTCTCCGGCAAGCCGTCAGACCCACTCGCCCCCGTGGGCGATCGTAAGTTCCTTGAGATCGACACAGACAACTTCGACGAGCGCCTCAAGAGCATGAAGCCCCGGGTGGCCTTCAACGTGCCAAACACGCTCACAGGCGAGGGCAATCTCCCCGTCGACATCACCTTCGAGAGCATGGCCGATTTTTCGCCCGCGGCCATCGCAAAAAAGGTCGAGCCGCTCGCCAAACTTCTCGAAGCCCGTACGCAGCTCTCCAACCTCCTCACCTATATGGATGGTAAGGGCGGTGCCGAAGAGTTGATGGGCAAAGTCTTGAAAGACCCCGAGCTCCTTAAGACCCTGGGCTCGGCCGCGAAGCCCGCCTAGCATCCTTTCATCGCCTCCCCAACGTTAACTTACTTTGAGCCACACCCACGCGGCCCCCTCCGGGCCGCGCTCGCCGGAGAATCACGGATATGTCCGAAGCACAATCACAAGCATCTGGGATGAGCGGAGTCATGCTGGGCGGCAGCGCCCTGGACGACCTGCTTAAGAAAGAGTTTAAACCCAAAACCAGCAGCGCACAAGAGGCTATCGAGCGCGCTGTAAAAACCCTCGCAGAGCAGGCAATTGCCGGCGTCTCCACCGTCTCTGATGATGCCATCAAAAGCATAGAGTCGATGATCGCCGCGATTGATCGTAAACTTACCGAGCAGATCAACGCCATTATTCATCACGCCGATTTCCAGGGCCTTGAATCCTCGTGGCGAGGCCTGGCGCACTTGGTGAATAACACCGAGTCTGATGAGAACCTCAAGATCCGCGTGCTCAATATCTCAAAGAAGGACCTGGGTAAGACCATGTCCAAGTTCAAAGGAACCGCGTGGGATCAGAGCCCGCTCTTCAAGAAGTTATATGAAGAAGAATATGGCATGCCCGGCGGCCAGCCCTACGGCGCACTGATCGGCGATTATTACTTTAATCAGGAAGCTCCAGACCTTGAAATCCTCTCGGGCATGGCCCAGATTTCTTCCGCCGCCCACTGCCCCTTCCTCGCTGCTGCTAATCCCTCCATCATGAACATGGAGTCATGGCAGGAGCTCTCCAATCCGCGCGATGTTACCAAAATCTTCGGAAGCGCTGAATACGCCGCGTGGAAAAGCTTCCGTGAAAGCGACGATTCAAAGTACATCGGCCTCACAATGCCGCGTGTTCTCGGGCGTCAACCTTATGGGGCCAAGAGCAACCCGGTTGAAGACTTCGCATTCGAAGAAGACACCGCTGGCGCAAAGCATGATAAGTTTACTTGGATGAACGCCGCCTACGCCATGGGTGTCAACATCAACCGCTCCTTTAAGGAGTACGGCTGGTGCGCCCGCATCCGCGGCACCGAATCAGGCGGTATAGTCGAAGGACTTCCCGTTCACACCTTCCCCAGCGACGACGGGGGTGTGGACATGAAGTGCCCAACTGAAATCGCGATCACCGACCGGCGTGAGGCTGAGCTCGCGGCGAACGGGTTCATGCCGCTCTCTCACTACAAAAACACCGATTATGCCGTGTTCATGGGTGCCCAGAGCGCACACAAACCCGCAGAATACGCCGACGCTGATGCGACCGCCAATGCAAAGCTCGGGGCCCGGCTTCCATACCTCTTCGCTTCCTGCCGCTTCGCCCACTATCTCAAGTGCATGGTCCGCGACAAAATCGGTTCGTTCAAGGAACGGGCTGACATGCAGCGGTGGCTCAACGATTGGATCAATCAGTTCGTCGATGGCGACCCCGGCAACTCAACCGAAGACGTCAAGGCCAGGCGTCCGCTCGCCGCGGCTGAAGTGAAAGTTGAAGAAGTTCCCGGCAACCCCGGCTACTACTCCGCAAAGTTCCACTTGCGGCCGCATTACCAGCTCGAAGGTTTGACCGTAAGCCTCCGATTGGTCAGCAAGCTCCCCAGTCAACGTGGCGCGGGCTGATTCTCGCACAATTCCCTTCCCATCGCCGCAACGGCGGTGGGGCGGTTTCGATAATTCAGCAGCGGGAAACCGCGGCCAACACACACCAGCCACCCAACTTTGCCACCCGAAGGTGTACTTCGATAAACCGGTAAAGTGACCTCAAGGTGATGGAACACAGCGGAACGTGAGGCGTGGCGGTTGCCAGGTTCTCGCGGGCGAATCGGATATAGGAGCTTACCATGGCAGCGTTTGATGCATTTCTTAAGATCGACGGTATCAAGGGCGAATCAAAAGATTCCAAACACCCCGACGAAATTCAACTTGAATCCTTCTCGTGGGGCGCTATGCAGGGCGGTACTCACTCAGCGGGCGGCGGCGGCGGCACCGGTAAGGTCCAGTTTCAGGACTTCCATTTCGTGATGCGCGCAAACAAGGCCAGCCCCAACCTCCTCATGCACTGTGCAACGGGCAAGCACATCCCCAACGCATACCTTGTCGTCCGTAAGGCTGGCGGAACGCAGCTTGAGTTCATCAAGGTGAAGCTCGGCGACGTCCTGGTTTCTTCCTACAACACCGGCGGCAGCAGCGGCGGCGATATCCCTCTCGATCAGGTGTCGATTAACTTCACCAAGATCGCCTTCGATTATATTGAGCAGAAGGCCGACGGCAGCGGCTCACCCCCCGTCACCGGCAGCTACGACCTCAAGGCCCAGAAGGCCTAAGTAGGTAGCCAACGCTAAATCAATTAACACAGCCTCGCCGCGTCTTGACGCAGCGGGGTTTTTTTTCGTCGACTCATTTTCATCCGGGCGGTTGCTGGCGGCTGGGGGCAGCATTCAAAAAGACATAAGCCGCCTCAGCAGGCGTCGTTGACCGCTGGCACCGTTGATTCACCCAGAGAAGGGCTGACTGCCGGGCACGTAGCGAGATAAGCTCCGCACGCGCTAAGCCCGTCAACAAAGCCGCGCGCCCAGTGCCACCGTTTCAGGGGGAGATGTTTATTATAAGCCGTAGTAATATCAGACTCATCCACTGTCTCCGCCGCCACATGCTCAAGCGAAAGAAACCAGTCGCGTAGTCGCAGGGCGGTATCCGCGTTACTTTCACAGGCGGCGCGTACACGGGCGATCTCGCTCGTCCCTAAAAGGTCCCTCCCAAACATTGCAAGTGAACATCGCGGGGCCCCCATAGCGAAGGCTGGCGCGCCAAGTCCAAGGCGATACTCGCGATCAATGTACTCTCGCGAAGTCATAGAATGATTATGTTCAACCAGCGCGTCCGGCCGCCAAGCCACGCGCAGGCCCAGCGACCGCGTCAGACGAAACGCAAGCTCGTCGTCGTCGCGACCGTAAGACTGATGCACTTGGAAAAGCCCCCCTACCCGTCTTACCGATTCCGCGTTAATGGATAAATTAAGCATCCAGGCGTGCCGAAAGCCCCAGTCCATGGAGAGGGCGGCGGGCTCACGACGCATGCGATCATGAAAAAAAACCATCGAGGTTTCTCGGAGCATTCGAGAGAAGACCGAATCGGGCGAATGAACTCGCCACGGAGAATCGCCCACAATAATCGCCCGGCCATCGTTCTCTTGCTGGTGATATAAGTGCCGTTCAACGCACCTGGCATCGGGCACGACATCGTCATTAAAGAAGACCAGCGTGTTGCCCGCCGCAGCGGCGATCGCCCGGTTGCGTGCATGGCACGGTCCCAGGTGCTTCCCGCCAGCGGGTGCCTCAATGAAACTCAGCGAAGCACGGCCGTTCGCGCGTGCGTAAGCGGCTTCGCCAGCTGCCAACGTGGCTGGCTCCTGCCCGTCAACCGTTACGATCACCTCGTACATTTCGCTCGGCAAGGACTGAGCGGCCAACGCGCCCAGGCACTCGCACAGCTTTTCCGGCCGCCCAAACGTGGGAATTATCACCGAGGCTTCAATCGCCATACGAGTCTATCGGCACTAGTCGCGCCGGTGTGCCGATAGCGTGATCGCCGGCTAAGCAAGGGTTATGCTCGCCCCACCCGTTTCGGGTAACTTCCGGCCCCTGAAGGTGCTCGCATGAACCAACGCCGCCAACACGCTCGATCGCCCCTTAGCCGTCCCTGCAAAGTCTTTCATAAAGCTACAGGCCGTTATTGGTCGGCGGTCACGTGGGATCTATCATGCGGGGGCACTTTGCTCGCCGTTGATGCACCCCGAGAGCTTAAACCCGGTGACGAAATTGACCTCTTCGTCGCCTGGTCATCACGAACGCTGCTTAGCGTCCGCGACTGCGTTGCAGGCGAAGTACGCCGGGTGTTAATGCGGACCGATGGTAAGCAAATGGTAGGGGTTGCATTCTCAGCTGAGCTCACCCAGGGCCTTGGCGCTGTAAGCACTAGCCGAGCCGCGGCTTAACGCGGTAGCCGAAGTCTTAAGGGTCGCCGCACACAAGCGTTCAGGCCACACTGAAACGCAGGTTTTCTGACCCGCGCCTCGGCATCCCCCATTCAGGCCTCATTACGTACTTTATTCATAGAAACTGAATAAACCACTTAATCCCGCCCCGGGCGTCCGCCGATAAGAAGGTAACTTGTTGCGTGAGCATAGGAGGCTCGCGCTGTGGAGCATGGCGACGGGACATTTCCAAGATCTGATGGCAGTCTTAGGAAGTATCACCCGCTGGCCGAACTGTTCGCCCCATTTCGCGGCATAGCCGCGATGTTGGCCGGGGACAGTCGCTCTGCTTACATTCACGGACGTTAATATTTGGTGTTCCTCCGGCGCGGGAGGTGTCTCTTGGCATGACAGCATGCCGCGGGTTTACTTCCATCGCGCCGCTCGTTCCTGCATTCCCCAAATTCGGGAGTGCATCCGAGTTTGCCCGCCGCGAGGCGTTGCAAGCTAGGAGGCGAGGCGGACCGGCTTGCAGGTTTAGCCTCGCAAGCAAACCGAGCCGTTGAGGGCAGTTCGTAGTTCAAAGAAAGTTGGTACCCAGTGACTTGTTTTTCAACCTCCAGCCACTCCGCACGCCGCCCGATCATCGTAAACGCCGCCGCCGCAATGGCACATGCGCCGGAAAATGATATTACGATTAAGAGGTTTGCGAAGCAGCCCCGCATCCCTGCCCCCTCGGCTCTCGACAGTCAGCGGTGGGCACCCCTGCGTTTCGTTGGGACACGCACGCCGACTGTCCGTTCAGTCAGCGACGTCGCGCTCGACGTCGCGCTTGACCGCATGATCGACGCGGTGCTCTGCGGCCGATAATAATATTATTACACTCGTCCGGGTCGGCCCGCTTGTTCGCTTATATACCGTCGCGGCGGATCACCGGCTAGGTCTACAGCCGTTTGAAAGTCAAACATCCAAAGAGCCAGCGCCGGACTAAAAAACCGCGCTGGCTTTTATGTTGGTGAGCGGACCCGCACCTCAACCGGCGAAACGCACAGTAACTTAATATAAATTAAGTTAATATGCAGTAACTTAATATGCAGTAACTTAATATAATATTATCTCAAACACCGCGCCACTCTGCCCGTCTCGGTTCCGGGCAAGCAATACGCCCCCGTGCTCTTTCACAATGCTCTCGGCCACCGCGAGTCCCAGCCCGGTGCCTCGTGCGTCCAACCGGGTGCTGGTAAACGGCTCGAAGAGGTGCCCGAGTATCGCAGGATCTATTCCCGGCCCGTTGTCGATAATCGTAAGTGAAACGTGGCTTCGCCCGTCTCTCTCAACGCGGCAGCCATTGATCGCTACCTCGCCTGCCCGAGCCGCCCCGCCCCGGCCCGCCCCCTCAAACACGGCCTGCACAGCGTTACGAATTAGGTTAACAAATACCTGCACCATGCGGTCGCCGTCGCAGCGGCAAATAAGATCGGGCGGGATGCTGTTCTTAATTTCAACTCTTGAAGTCTCGCGATCAAGCCGTACCAAGGTGACCGCCTCCTGAACCACCTCGGCCATGACGGTATCTGTCAGCGTGGCGGGCCGCACCCGTGCAAAGTCCAGCAGACTCTCTCCTAATCGTTCCAGTCGCTTCACTACCCGCAGCATAAGTGCTGCGCGGGCCGGGTCCACACCCTCGTCGGGGCGCTCGTTGAGTTGTTCCACACACCCCTTGATCACCGCCAACGGCGTGTTAAGTTCATGGGCGATTCCCGCCGACATCATGCCCAGACTCGCCAGACGATCCGATTCCGCTAAATTACGTTGTGCAGTTTCGAGCAGATGATTCTTGCGTTTAAGGTCACCCGCGGCGTGCTCCAACTGGTGCAGTGCCCGCCCGAGTGCAGCCTCTTGCTCGCGTAGCTTTACCACGGTATCGTTTCTGGAACGCATGATCTCGCCCAGTTCATCGCCGGGGATGCCCGCCTCGGGAATTAACTCATCCTCTTTGCGCCCCAGTTGCACCGCTGCGTCCGCGACCAGCATCCGCTGAATGGGCGCGTACACATTCTGTGGCAACACAACCGCCTCAAGCGCGATGGCTACCAGCGCATATACCGCGAGCAGCGCGAGCACCAAGATCCAATAAATCCGCCCAGCAGCAAGACGTGCGCCGGGCAACTGGACAGTAACAAGATAGAAAGAATCACTAGCATCCACCCCTGATGGGTTGAGCATGATCGCCCCAGGCCCGCGCACGCTCGAATCGGTCCTCACGGGTGCGCGCGCGTGCCCCATCGCCTGCTGCGCCGCCGCACCATCGATGCGCAGCTCCAGCGCGGAGCCGGAACTTATGTTTATAATCGGTGCCGGTGTTTTCCCCGCCGCCGCTTTGCGGTATTCCTCAATTGCCGCCGCGGGCGCGAGCGGTCGAGATATGAGCGCTACTTCGAGCATCATCTTCGCGTGTTCAACCTCGGCCTGAGTCACTACGAATGTAACCGCAGGCCTTACCGCGACCAGCAGGATCGCCGCCAGCGCGACCGAGAAGATGGTGTGCAGAACAACGAGCTTTTTGCGGATCCGCATCCCCGCCAGCATCCCGCGCGCTTCCGGGCGGACACGAAGCAGTTTGACCAGCCGCCGATCGAAATAAGGTGTCAGGGCTGGCGGATTCACCAGCGGTCGCGGGGAATTGGAGGGCTTCAACGAAGCGGGCGTCGATGGACCGCCTGCATCAGGTTGGCTACTTGAATTATTCTTGGATTGCTGTCCGCTCTGAGGAGGCCGTGTTGAAGCTGTCCGCTCGGTCACGGGTAAGTGTAGCGGAGGACGGCAGCACGCTACGAGTTTAACTTAATACTGCGAATTGATAAGAGGGGGAACTCACCTGCATCGGTCGCGAGCACACGCTGGCCCATCGGTTCCTCGCCGCCATCACCCGCGGGAGTAGTCTGTGCTGACATCCGCTGCAGATCCGTTCCGCGTTTTTCGGTACCGGGGTACCGAGCGGGAATAAAGCCGACCCCTTGGCCGCCGCTAGACCAAACAAACTGGCAAGGAGTCCAGACCAGATCGCGTAAATCCGTAGGCTTTTCAATCCGAATAAGCGTGATCCGAGAGAATGGAATCCAGAAGTATTTACCATCAACAATCGCTTCGATCATGGGGCCCATGCGAACGTCGGTATCTGCAATGAACTCAAATGGGTGCGATTGAACGGCGTCGCCCTCACCCGCCGTTTCGAGCGTGCCCGAAGTGGTGGGCGCGGCCTCGAACGCGGCGTCGCGCATGGTCATCGCAGCCTCAGACTTACCTTGACCGTCGAGCGCTGCGGCCTGTACAAGCTGCGCGATCCAGTCTGCGGGCTCTCCAAAGATAAGCGGGGAACGCGCGCCAGCGAATACCTCGGAACGCAAGGCTTCACACTGAATAGCGGCCTGACAGGTTCTGACCATGAGCATTGCCATTCGATCCATCTCGCCGATCACGCCGAGTTGGGTGAGCGCTCGCTCCCAGTTGCCCAACACGCACAGCAGCTGGAAGAGAAAAATCCGTAGTTTGACGTCGCTCGGGTCCTTGCGAACGGCGTCTTCGAGGGCCTTCAA